>ENA-ORXU01002593-ORXU01002593.1-marine-metagenome-genome-assembly--contig:-NODE-2593-length-12151-cov-2.647341_pt1 | contig 12151 bp, 11 predicted proteins | sample MGYA00237869_ERZ511484 | MGnify/ENA metagenome assembly ERZ511484 | reverse complement strand
CCCCTGTGATCGACGCAGGCGTCAAATCCAAGTGTCTCGACCACGTGCTGACACTTTTCAGCGCCACCGGCAATGCCGACCACTCGGCAACCCTTTACCTTCGCTATCTGGCCGACAGTTGCGCCTACCGGACCGGATGCCGCCGCGACCACCACGGTTTCGCCGGCTATCGGCTCCCCGATCTTGAGCAATCCCGCATAAGCTGTATATCCGGGCATACCAAGAATGCCAAGAGACCACGAAGGATTCTTCGGATTCTTGCCCAGATTCAGGACGCCTTCGCCATCGGACAACGCGTAGTCCTGCCAACCGCTTCCGGCGAGCACACGGTCGCCAGCTTCAAACCCGTCAACAGTAGACGACATGACTTCCGCAACGACCTGACCGGTCATTACCTCGTCAAGCCCGACGGGTTCGGCATAGGACTTCGCATCGTTCATGCGCCCGCGCATGTACGGGTCGAGCGAAAGATACTCGGTTCTGAGCAGCATTGCAGTGTCACCCGGTGTCGGAACGGGCACTGATTCGAGACGAAAACAGTTACTGTCCGGCAGACCTTCAGGGCGTTCAGCCAAGACGATGCGTCGGTTAGTGTCTGTTGTCTGCGCCACGGCATCTCACCTGCTGGGTTGGATGAAACATCTGAATAAAACCTGCCATGAAATAGCGCGCCAGGCAGAAATGACCATCGAGACGATCTTCAGCGGGATGCGCTGATTTTCATAAACGTGATGTTTCATACTGACACACGATGTTTGTACAGTCGTTCATAGTGTGGTTGCATGCCGGGTGTAGTCCGGTCACCCCTCTGCCAACGGGGCCAGAGTGGCTCTTCTCCCTGGTACCAGGCTTCACCAAAGGGCTCGTGCAAGCAGTCCAGATCACCACGCTGCCGCATCATCCACTCAAAGGCCGTCGATGTCGAGCGAGGCACCGCCCACAATACGATGATCCTGTGCATTCAAAGACTCCCCAGCAATCGGCCATGGGATCCGACAGGCCGCACGTCGAGTGACTTAAAGATGCGCCAATACAGAGCGGTATCGTGTGCGATGACCGGTTTGCCGAGCAACGACTTGAGCGTCGGTGTCAGATGCAGCAGTCGCTCTGGCTGCCCATCAGCATCCGTGCGGAAGTTGCACATGCCGTTGGCCAGGTAGACATCCGCATCGGGCGCTCGCTCGGCAACGTAGGTGAAGCTGTTTTGTGCAAGGTCGCCATCGAAGATCCAACGACATCGATTCACGGCTTCCTGGTCAGCGAACCATCCTTGATCGACAAAGTTTCCCGCCCAGATGACATTGAATGCGGCCTCGCGAAGGAAGCTGACCGTGCCACCCCACCAGTCCTGCCAATGGTATACCGCATTCAACGCGACTCGTTCGACATTCATGCTCCGCAGTGCCTCCACCAGCGCATAGCCAGCCATGTGCACCGCAACTCCGTAGGTGCCTTCAAGTCGAGCACAGTGTTCGCGGATGCCTTGTACGCCAAGACCACTTGCGTGCACCCAGTTCGATCCGACCTGAGCACAGACGTTAGCGCCGTTGTTTGCCATGCAGTGAACGAATTCCTCCAGCATGTCGAAATTGCGTTTGCGCTGATCGAGACGATGTCGATAGTCCGGCGATTGCAACATCCAGCCATGCACGCCGACACTGGCAGGGCTTATTCTGAGAAAGTCGCTTGGCGCAGCGTCCCAGTCTCATGGCGGACAGGTGAATCCGACCTGGTGTCGAAAAAGCTTCTGCTCGGCTGTCCACTCCGCTGACATCTGCGATGAGTCAGACATCGACTCCGTCCCGCATCCATTGATGTAAAACACGAATCGAGTGTTCGGAGCGGACGCCGCTCGAAGGATCGATAACCAGAGGCCCGGGGTTATAGCCTCGGCTGTTCAATCCACGTTGTACGGATTCGACCAGGTGAATATCTTCTTCGACCGTCGTCTCGCGATCCTGCTCCGCCAGCTTGTGTAACACGTCGTTGTCCGAGCCTTCAAATTGATACCAGCCGCGCCGAACGGTCACGTGTTCATGATCAAGCGGTCGCCATTGGTAGGTATTCAATACGTTCCCGGGATACACCTGGAACGAGAACAGTGGCCACAGGAACCAGGACGAATACTCACCTGCGTGTTCATTGGCCGAGATGTCAATCGGATAAGACATTTTCTCGATATTCTGGCATTCGGTCGTATGGCGAAGGCAGTGCCCTTGAGGCTGGATATCATAGGTGTTCGGCTTGACGATGCCCTTGGCGAACGTGGGGTGGTTCAACTGGCAGTGGTAGCACTCGGAATAGTTCTCGACGGCGACTTTCCAGTTACAACGTTCAGTAACCTCCAGCCATTCGAGTGGCTTCAATGCCTTGATGTGAGGCACGAACTTCTGCAGCTCTTCTCGCGCGCGTGGAAACCAGTCGCTCATCGGACACGCGTTCGGATCCAGATTGGCGAATAGAAACCCGCAGAAGTCTTCGATGAGCACTTCGCTCAGGCAGATTTGCGCTCGATCCAACCCTTCGACCACATTGATGTTCGGTCCGGAACGCAGGGCGCCATCAAGCGTATACGTCCAGGCGTGATAGGGACAGACCAGTTGTACGGCATTGCCACTTCCCTGTACCAGCTGATGCGCGCGATGCTGACACACGTTGTAGTACGCCTTGAAGACACCTTCGGGCGTTCTCACACAAAAGAGACTTTCCCCGGCAATATCGAAGGTAAAGAAATCACCTGTCTTAGCAAGCTGATCGCTGTGACCGGCGAATTGCCAGGTTCGGGCAAGAAGTCCCCGTTTCTCAGCCTCGAAATACGCCGGGTCGGTGTAGTAGCGTGCGTCCAGAGCTCGAACCGGCAAGTTTCCGACGTTCAATCGCGTATCAGTAGAGTTGGCCACTAAGGATCCTCGACATAGATGCCCAGTTGATGCCTGCGGTCATGAAACAACTTGACCCGCTCGACCACATTGGGCGTGGCGACAGCGATGACGAAGGACAACAACGTCTCGAGCAAGGCAATCATCGAGACCGATGAAGGAAAGAACTGTGGGGTATCGACTGCAACCACGAACGCGTGGTCGGCACCGACGATGATGGGGGACGCCGGGCTATCGGAAATCGCGATGATCTGAACGCCTTGATCACGGGCGCTTTGCACCGCATTGACCACTTCGACTCGATAGGGCTTGCAGGTCATGGCGATGAGCACATCACGTTGATCGGCCCAGGCAAGGTCATCGATCGGTGTACTGCCGGGACGCGGTATGGCGAAGAACTGAACCATTCCGGTACTTGCCAGATAGGTGAAATTCTGTGCGTTGGAATTGTTCACACCAACCCCGAGCGTGAAGATCTGTCGCGATCTCCAGATCGCCCTGGCGGCTGACGTCAGCGTCACCTCATCGATACCGGCAAACGTTTCCTCGAGGTTGCCAATGGCTGTACTGACCATGTCACGGTATACCCCGCCCAGCTTGCCGCTCCTGCCGATCGACTGCAACCAGCGGACACGATCCGGAAAATTCACTGCACCGCGACGAACTTCCTCCCGAAACGGCATGCGGAAGTCATCGTAACCGTCGAAGCCGATCGATTGCGCCAGACGCACCAGCGTATTGGGCTTGACGTTCGCTGCATCGGCAATTTCGCGTATCGAGCACACACTGACATCGTTCGGGTTTTCCAATACGTAGGCGGCTGCCTTGCGCACCTGTGGGGTCAATTGTTCGAAACCCGCCACGACAGATGCCAGCACCTCGGCACTGGCCGGAAGATCTCTCGATGGTTCATTCATACGATTCATTGTTGACGAGCGTACAATTGTTTGATAAATCCCGCAAGCATGAATCGCCGTTCGGCGATCAAGACCTCGAGACTGCGATGACGGGCGAATTGACACGATGACAGCTGGGTTCAGCGGCGCCCCGCTACCCGCCCAAGCGAGAGTCGTCATTGTCGGCGGCGGGATCATGGGCTGCGGTCTTGCATACCATCTGGCGCACGAAGGCTGGTCGGATGTGCTGTTACTCGAGAAGGCCGAGTTGACATCCGGTTCCACCTGGCATGCGGCAGGTCAGATCACGCACTCGACTTCCAGTTTCGGACTGGGCAAATGCGTGGACTACAACATCGGTCTGTACTCGGGTGCGCTAGAGAAAGAGACGGGCCAGAATGTGTCCTGGCACGGCTGTGGTTCGTTTCGCCTTGCCTATCTAGACGACGAGATGGACTGGCTGCGCCACACCTTGAGCGTCGGACGCGCGCACGGCTTCAATATCGAACTTGTCGACAAGGCGTATGTCGCGCAACATCATCCGTTCTACAACCTCGATGGCGTCATTGGAGCGCTCCATACGCCCGATGACGGCCATGTCGACCCTTCCGGCGTCACACAGGCGTTGGCCAGCGGTGCGCGCGCACTCGGCGCCCGGATTGTTCGACGCTGTCGAGTTACGGACACACAGCAGCAAGCAAACGGTGAGTGGCTGGTATCCACTGAGCACGGCGATGTGCACTGCGAGCATGTCGTTAACGCAGGTGGTACCTATGCCCGCCAGATGGGCGAATGGGCAGGCTTGCAATTGCCGATGACCTCGATGACGCATCACTACTTCGTGACCGAGACCGTTCCGGAATTCCTGGATCTGGATCGGGAGCTGCCCGTCATGCGCGATGATCGTCAGGTCTCCGGATATATCCGCATGGAGCAGAAGTCCGGTCTGATAGGAATCTACGAGAAGGAGAATCCGAATACGGTCTGGGAAGAACACTGCCCGTGGGAGGCGGAAAACGAATTGTTCGAGGCCGACTACGAGCGCGTCATGCCGTGGCTTGAGAACGCGCTTGTGCGAATGCCGATATTCGCCGAACTCGGCATCAAACGGGATGTGCACGGTGCCATTTCCCATCCACCGGATGGCAATCCCCTCATCGGCCCCGCACCCGCGGCCCGGAACTACTGGTGTTGCTGCGGAACCCAGATCGGCATTGGCTGGGGGCCTGGCCTGACTCGAGAGCTGGCGCGATGGATGATCCATGGCGCAGCAGACATCTCCATGCGCGACTACGATCCACGTCGGTTCGGCGCCTATGCAACGAAGCCCTGGCAGGTGGTCAAGGCGCGCGAAGACTATTGCCTTCGGCACGAGATTCCCTTTCCGCATTTCAACCGCCTGGCCGGACGGCCGATCAAGCCCTCTCCTCTGCATGAGCGTCTGCAAGCCAAGGGGGCAGTTTTCGAGGAAGTGTACGGCCATGAACGCCCGCGCTGGTTCGCGCGCGATGGCATTGCGCAAGAGGATCACTATTCGTTCCAGCGCAACGTCGTGCACGATCTGGTTGGTCAGGAAGTCAAGGCAGTCCGAGAACTGGCCGGAATCATGGATCTTTCGGCCTTCACCAAGGTGGAGGTCAGTGGCCCCGATGCAGAAGCGACACTGGAATCGCTGGTGGCAAACCGCCTGCCGCGAAAGGTGGGTGGCATCATCCTGACACATTTTCTGAACCGATCCGGCCGGATCGAACTGGAAGCGACCTGTGTCCGACTCGACAAGGATCGCTTCTATCTGGTGTGTGCCGCCTTCTTCGAGCAACGCTTGCTGGATCACCTCGAGCATCACCGCACGGCAATGTCGACCGCACCACCGGCCATGACCGTCAACAATCACTCTCTAAGCTGGGCCGCACTTGCGCTAAACGGTCCACGATCACGAGCAATCCTGAGTCAATGTACGGCTGCGCTGCTCGACAACTCGAACTTTCGCTGGATGAGCGCACGGAACATCGCCATTGCCGGACACTCGTGTTGGGCATTTCGCATGTCTTACGCCGGCGAACTCGGTTGGGAAATACACGCCCCGCGCGAGAAGCTGCTCTACATCTATGATGCGCTGACACGTGCAGGTGAATCCTCGGGACTGACCGACTACGGATCGTTCGCCATGAACGTCATGCGCATGGAAAAGGCATTCAAGGGAGCAAGCGAATTGACCAATGAAGTCACCTTGCCTGAAGCCGACGTCATGCGTTTCGTCAAGATGGACAAGTCGTTCCAGGGAAAGAAGGCAACAGAGAACTGCCTGGAAAGTCGCCTGCCGTGGATCTGTACCTATCTCGAGATTGAAGCGGACGGCGTCGTCGACGGACACGGTGGTGAAGCCGTACTGCATGACGGTCGCGTGGTTGGCAGCACGGCCTCAGTGGTATACGGCCATAGTGTCGGCAAGATTCTGGCCTTTGCCTACATTCATCCTGAAGTCGCAAGGCCAGACCAGATTCTGAGTGTCGTCATCGCGGGTACACCACGGCAAGCACGTGTACTGTCAGAACCTGCGTATGACGCCGAGAGCAACCGGCCACGCACGGATGCCTGAGGTGATACTGCCCCTGCCCGACTCCCCCAAGAAGGCCTTTGTTCTCGAGGGACACAGAGGCTCCGCTGCGAACACTACGGCGACTTGTCGAATGGCAGCACACCGACAACAACAAGGTCTCGATAAGCTGGCTCAATGAAGATCAGCCGCATCTCGGTCTACAAGAAAGACCTGCCCCTCAAGGATCCTTACTGGCTATCGGGAGGCAGGCTCAAGTTCGAGGTGCTCGATGCGACCTTCGTGAAACTCGAGACAGATGTCGGTGTGTCCGGATGGGGCGAAGGTACGCCCTGGGGCCATACCTATGTGCCGGCTCACGGTCCCGGCATTCGCGCGGGAATCGAAACGCTTGTCCCTGCCCTACTCGGACGGGATCCTCGCCTTGTCGAGCTGATCGAACGAGCAATGGATGTGCAGCTACCGGGACACCTTTATGCCAAGCAACCCATCGACATGGCCTGCTGGGACATTCTCGGACAAGTGTGCAACCTTCCTGTCGCCGACTTGTTGGGCGGTAAGCGAGACAATGGCACGCCAGTCGCTTCATCCGTTTCATCGGGCGAGCCAGACTACATGCTGGCAATCATCGACGATTATCGAAAGCGTGGCTACGTGGCCCATTCAGCTAAAGTCGGAGGCAGCGATACCGCCAAGGATATCGAGCGGATCCGGTATCTGGAAGAGCATCGTCAACCTGGCGAAATCATTCTGTACGACGTCAATCGTGCGTGGACGCGGCGTGAGGCCAGCATCGTCATGAACGCGGTGTCTAGTCTCGGAGTCACCTTCGAACAGCCTAGCGAAACACTGGATGACATTGCGGCGATTCGCAAGCTCACCACCTCGCCGATCAGCGTCGACGAATCGCTGGTGACATTGCAGGATGCCATTCGTATCGCCCGCGAGGGAATTGCCGATGTCTTTGGCATCAAAGTCAACCGTGTCGGTGGGTTGACCAAGGCGCGCCGTCTGCGTGATGTGGCCATGGCTCACGGCATACAGATCTTCGTGATGGCGACCGGCGGCTCAGTCATGGCCGATACCGAAGCAGCTCACCTTGCACAATCGATCCCGTCCGAGTTCATCCGCGCCTGCTGGTCTTGCCAGGATATGTTGACGGTAGACATCGCCCCCGGTAACGGACCACGCTGCAAAGCGGGCCATATCACCATCGATGACACGCCAGGTCTTGGTGTGACACCCGATGAAGGCCTGCTGGGTGATCCAGTCGCCGTCTACACCGTGTGAGTCATGAAGAACAGTCGCATCATGCTGGGGTCTGTCCAAGCCCCTCGGTGCGAGATCATCGTGTGATGCGCGCCAGCCACTAGCCCGAACACAGTCGCGACTCACCCAAGTACGGAATAGAGCCCTACCTTCCGGTTCCAGGCCGACCGTCAATGATGCTGGAATGAAATCATGAAAAAACAAGAACAGTGGATAGAACGCGCAAGGGTCGTGTTGCCCGCGGGTGGTTTCGGTAATTTCGATCCGGATATCATCATCCGCGAAGGCAAGGGCTCGCGCGTCATTGACGAGGACGGCAACGAGTACGTTGACTACCTGATCGGATCCGGCCCCATGCTATTGGGACATGGTCACCCCGAAGTGCTGGAGGCCGTTCACGAACAGCTGGGCAAGGGCATGACATTCTTTGCCAACAATGCCGCCGGCATCGAGCTTGCCGAGGAGATTTGCAGGGCCGTACCTTGCGCCGGGCAAATCCGCTATCTGACCTCGGGCGGCGAAGCGGACATGTACGCCATGCGCCTGGCCAGGGCGTTCACCGGTCGCGACAAGATCCTGAAGTTCGAGGGCGGTTATCACGGCATGTGCGCCGAAGCGCAAATGAGCCTCGCCCCTGAAATTCTCGCCAACTTTCCGCAGGCAATTCCCGACAGTGCCGGAATTCCGGACAGCGTACGTGACGACATGCTTGTCGCGCCGTTCAACGATATCGACACGGCGCGCGCGCTGCTGGATGAGCACGATCAGGATATTGCGGCCATCATTGTCGAACCGTTGCAACGCGTTGTCACTCCGCTACCCGGCTTTCTGGAGGCCTTGCGTGAGGAGTGCACAAGGCGATCGATCATTCTTATCTTCGATGAAATCGTGACCGGCTTCCGACTCGCCTACGGAGGGGCGCAGGAAGCATACGGCGTCGTGCCGGACCTCTGTACGCTGGGCAAGGTCATCGGCGGCGGTTTTCCGCTCGCAGCCATCGCAGGATCAGCCGATCTGATGGCGCATTTCGACAAGAGCATTGTCGGTCGCGAGAAGTTCCTGATGCAGCTGGGAACCTTGTCAGGCAACCCAGTGGCATCTGTCGCTGGACTCAAGACCCTCGAGATCTTGCGGCGCGATGACAGCTACGAGCGTTTGCATGACACCGGCAGACGCCTCATGCAGATGTTTACCGGGTCGCTCGATCGGAGCGGCCAGACGCACCAGATTGTCGGTCATCCTGCCTTGTTCGACGTTGTCTTCAGCGACACTCCGGTAAGCGACTATCGCTCGTGGCTGATGGGTGATAAATCGCTGAACACACATTTCAACGCGTCCTTGCGCGAAAACGGCGTGTTCAAGTCACCTGGAAAACTGTATCCCAGTCTCGCGATCGACGACGCCGACATTGAGCTGACTCAGCGTGCGCTCGACCGTGCGGTACTGTCGCTCCAGGAGAATCGGCAATGACCTCTTCTATTACATGCACCCACTATCTCCAGATCAAAGGACAGACCGACGAGATTCCTGTCGGGAGCTGAAAGTAACGGCTGTGTTGCCGGCAGGGTGGATGAAGAAGTGATCGTACCTGCAAACTACCGGTACCCGAGTTCGCTGAATCTCGCGTGACAGGCAGCAACCACTGAAGAGACTGACACTTCAGAGACAATCGGTAAGCGTTTCACCAAGCTCACGCACGAGTTCGTAGTACAGGTCAGGTCCTGGCTGCAGGTGAGATCCCAGAGGATCCACGACACTCGATCTGGCAGCCGTTCCGTCGAGCACGGTTGCAACCAGGTCACTGTTGTACTGAGGTTCAGCCAATACACAGGTTATGCCGGCTTCGTCTACGAGATCATGGATCTTCCGAATGCGCGCCGGTGCGGGCTTCGAGGCATCACCAAGGGAAATTGCCCCCGAGGCGTGAAAGCGAAAAGCATCCTCGAAGTACTGATAGGCGTCGTGGAAAACGATGAAGCTGCGATCGCGTACCGGTGCAAGCATCTCCTCTACGTCCGTAACCAGCGTCATCAACTCGTTCTTGCCCGAGTCTGCATTTGCCGAATAGGTCGAGGCGAACTGTGGGTCAAGCTTCGACAAAGCCACGGCAATGGCATCCAGCCAGACAACAGCGTTGGAAGGGTCAAGCCACGCGTGAGGATCCAACTCTCCGTGATCGTGTCCCTCCTCGTGTCCCTCCTCGTGTCCCTCCTCGTGTCCCTCCTCGTGTGTGGCAGAGTTTTGCTCCTCGAACAGGGGGCTTTGGCGAAATGGCAGCACCGTCGTTCCAGGGACTGCCATCATTTCCATTCTTACGGCATCGGGAGCAAGCGTATCGATCCTGTCGGCAAGCGATGGAGTCAATTCGTCACTTATCAGAAACACGATATCAGCGGCTTGCAAGGCTTGAGCCTCGGATGGCCGCAGCGCATGGTTGTGGGGAGAAGCCCCGGTGGGGACTATCAATTCAGGGGTGCCCCGCCTGCCCATCACCTGCGTGACAAGTGAATGCAGCGGTGCGATGTCGACAGCCACAGCCGGCGCCTCGGCACGGGCAGAACTGAATACTGAAAGGATCACGAACGCTACGACAAGGACGGCGTTACTCATTGCATGTCTCTCCTGAATGCCGCGCAGTCTAGATACAATGTGATAACATATCAACGCTGTCGACCAACTTGAATCCACGGAATGCATCACGATTGCGTTGGCCGTCACCAACCGTCAACAGCAGGGGAGAAGCATCATGGCAGTCGGATTCGAGCCACACGATCACGTCTGCTGTATCGATGATGCCCTCTCGATCGCGGAACAGCGATGCAACGCGAATCGCCTGCAGTTGACGCCTGTGCGCCGTCGCGTACTCGAGATCCTGCTACAGGAACATGTGGCTCTGGGCGCTTACGATATTCTCGAGCGCCTGCGCCTGGAGGGCCTTGGCTCGCAACCACCGGTAGCCTATAGAGCGCTGGATTTTCTGGTGACGAACGGTTTCGTTCACAAGGTCGAACGGCTCAACGCCTTCATCGCCTGTTCACATCCGGGACAAGCACACTCACCGGCTTTCATGATCTGTCGTCGCTGCGAGACGATAGCAGAAACCCGCTCGATGCCGGCGCGAGGTGCACTCGGAGCCGCCGCACGCACAGCAGGCTTCAGCATAGAGCGCACGGTCGTCGAAGCCGAAGGGTTGTGCCCGGCCTGCCAGAACACAGCCAACGAATGAAACTGGTGAATGCCAGGGCTCTGAGTGTCCGGCTGGGCTCACAGGAGGTGTTGCGGCATGTCGATCTCGAGGTCGAGCGTGGTGAGATCGTCACGATCGTCGGCCCGAACGGTTCCGGCAAGACGACATTGCTCCGAGCCATCATCGGTGCAGTTTCCGCAAGCTCAGGCAAGATCGACAAAGTGCCGCACCTGAAAATCGGCTATGTGCCGCAGCGATTGCACATCGACGCCACGCTGCCTATCACCGTGTCACGATTCATGAATCTGCCGAGGGCGGCGAACCAGACCACACGGGATGCAGCCCTCAACGACGCGGGTGTTCCGGACTTGTCAAATCGGCAAATGTCCGCACTTTCCTGCGGACAGTTCCAGCGAGTCCTGCTGGCGCATGCCTCACGCGGCAGCTGGACTTCCCTGTGCTCGCGAGCAGCGGGTCCGCTGCTCGCTCTGGGCGTCGCTTCGAATCAGCATGGCCCCCGAGACCAGGTCAGGCGCCCCGTGCTCGGGCGATCTCCCATCGGCAGGAAAGCTTGACCACATAGCAGCTCGAGCAGCCGATTTAGATACTGCGGGCTATCTCTCTTCATGAGGTCGACGCAACGGCTGTGCTCCTTAATTAAACACTGGATTTGTCACCACAACCTGAACTCGGTTACCAGTGCGTACACCGGGTGCAGTTGTGCAGGTGGCTCACCACTGTGCGGCCTGCTCGTAGCGAGCGGAAAGCCGATGGCTGCCGTCGAAGCCAGGTTACAGTGTAACTGAGCGGCGCACCCACTCACGAATGCTCGATTTCAAAGACCGGACCCCTCCTCTCGCTTTCTCTACCCGACGCACCTTGAGTCTAGCACACAGACTGCTCCGCCCAAAGCACCACAACTCTTGCTACTGCACATCACCTGCAACATCGAGGCCACACGCCCATCGGATCTTTCTGCGCATGCGCCTAAGCAGCGACCCGTGGTCTTGGGCTGGGTCGCACGAGGTGGCACCCCGTGTTCCCGAGGCAAAGGCAGCACATGAGGTGCCAGAACCACGTCGTCTCGTAGTACTTGCCCCAGGCTGCGCCCCAGTCCGCACCCTCACCGCTCTCGTAACCGTCGCTCGACTCGCCGTCGCTGCCGCTGCCGCCGCCGCCGCCACCACCGCCGCCCCCGGGGCCGCGGGGGAAACCATGCCCGGCAAAACCGCCGCCAGCTAGGAGGGACAGCAAGTCAAGCCTAGCCCTGGTGGCTCGTCGCCTCTTGACTCGTGTGCTGGGCTTGCTGCTGATGGTCGTGGCGCCGCGAGGAGGCTGCAGGGCTTGTGCTCGCAGACGCCTG
>ENA-ORXU01002592-ORXU01002592.1-marine-metagenome-genome-assembly--contig:-NODE-2592-length-12152-cov-2.956025_pt1 | contig 12152 bp, 20 predicted proteins | sample MGYA00237869_ERZ511484 | MGnify/ENA metagenome assembly ERZ511484 | reverse complement strand
CCATGGATGCTGGGCGGATCACCAACCGCCAGATCGAGTCTGCACGTATTGCCATGACACGTTACATGAAGCGTGAGGGTAAGGTTTGGATCCGAATTTTCCCAGACAAGCCGATTACGAGCAAGCCGCTCGAGGTACGTATGGGTAAGGGTAAGGGTGCTGTAGATCACTACGTGGCTGCAGTACGTCCAGGTCGAATTCTTTTCGAACTCGACGGTGTTCCTGAAGACGTGGCCGTTGAGGCGCTTCGCCTTGCGGCACAAAAACTTCCAGTTCAAACTAAAACTATCGTTCGTCCCGATCTACGTCAGTAGGTCGGTCGTCCAACTTCCCAGCTTATGGCATCCAAGAAGTTCATAGACCTCCAGGGGCACAGCGATGAGGACCTCAGTGTCGAGTTAAAAGAAGCTCGTCGTGAGTATCAGCAGATGCGCTTCGATAACTACACTAAGGGAATCGCGAGTGTAGCTTCTATTCGCACCCTACGTCGAGATATCGCGCGCATCAATACTGAAATGCGTCGCCGAGAACTCGCAGCAATGAACGATGGTGCAGGCCGTGCGCCGAGACTCAGTCGTCGTGCTCGAATCCAAAACAAGCAAGCCTAACTCATGGCCGAAGAGACCACATCCCCGGAGGCCGCCTCACCAGCTGCCGAAGTCCGCAACCAGCGCAAAACTCGCGTTGGCTTTGTGACCAGTGATAAGATGGATAAGACCATCACCGTGTCTGTAGAGCGACGCATCAAGCACCCGCTTTACGGCAAGTACATCAAGCGCCACAAGAAATTGACGGCACATGACGAGAACAATGAGTGCAACATCGGAGACTCCGTTCGCATCATGGAAACTCGTCCCCTCAGCAAATTGAAGCGCTGGCGCCTCGTCGAAATTCTCGAGAAAGCCAAGTAGAATTCTTCGTTCTCTTCCTGAGAATTGTCAAATAGAAACCAACCATGATTCAACAAGAGTCCCGCCTTCGAGTGGCAGACAACAGTGGCGCAAAAGAAGTGCTCTGCATTCGCGTACTCGGTGGTTCGAAGCGCCGCTACGCTGGGGTAGGGGATACAATTGTGGTATCAGTCAAAGCTTCCAGTCCGGGGGGCGTTAAGAAGGGTACTGTCAGTAAGGCAGTCATTGTCCGTACCAAGAAGGAGATACGTCGCCGCGATGGCTCGTACATCCGTTTTGACGACAATGCTGTTGTGCTACTTACGGCTTCCGACGAACCTCGTGGAACCCGCATTTTTGGGCCAGTGGCCCGTGAACTTCGCGAGCGCGATTACATGAGAATTGTGTCGCTCGCTCCTGAGGTGCTTTAAACGCTAGGCGTCATGTCACGTAAGAAACAAGCCTTTACCGGCAAAATTAAGATTAAGAAGGGCGACACCGTGCAGGTGATTGCTGGTGCATCGCGTGGTACAACCGGTGAGGTGCTAGAGGTGATCCGTGAGGCTAACCGTGCCATTGTCGATGGAGCAAACATTCGTATTAAGCACCAGAAAGCAACCGAAACTGAAGCTGGTGGACGCGTGGATAAGGCTATGCCTATCCATATCTCCAACCTCGCTCTCATCGACCCTTCTACCAACGAGCCTACCCGTATTGGTCGGCGAATCGAGAATGGAAAGCTCGTTCGCTACGCTAAGAAATCGGGACAAACCCTCTCCTCATGAGCTATCAGCCTCGACTCAAGACGAAGTATCGCGAGGAGATTGTGCCTGCACTCCAAGAGGAGTTCAGCTACACCTCTGTTATGCAGGTGCCGCGCCTCAATAAGATTTGCATCAATCAGGGTGTTGGTGATGCTACTCAGGATAAGAAGCTCGTCGATATAGCCGTTGACCAGATCAGCCAGATATCCGGTCAGAAGGCTGTACCAACACGCGCTCGTAGTTCGATCTCGAACTTCAAGTTGCGCGAAGGGATGCCAATCGGCGCTCGGGTAACTTTGCGCGGGGATCAGATGTACGAATTTCTCGACCGTCTAATCTCTGTGGCGCTTCCACGTGTTCGTGATTTCCGCGGTGTGAGTGACAAGGCCTTCGATGGTCGTGGTAATTACACCCTAGGCGTCACCGAGCAAATCATTTTTCCAGAGATCGATCTTGATAAGATCAGTAAGATCACTGGGATGGACATCAATTTTGTGACTACGGCTCCAACCGATGCTGAAGCACTGTCGCTTCTTCGCCGCCTTGGAATGCCGTTTCGCAATCGTAACAACCAGAACTAATGGCACGCACTTCACTAATCGCTCGCGAGCAGAAGCGAGCCAAAATGGTCGCTAAGTACGCGGCCAAGCGTAAGCAGCTGAAGGCTGACGGACAGTGGGAGGAGCTCGACAAGCTTCCACGCAACTCTAATCCTATCCGCCTGCACAATCGCTGCCGACTCACCGGTCGCCCTAAAGGGTACATGCGCAAGTTTGGACTATGTCGCGTGAAGTTTCGCGAGATGGCTCTCAATGGCAAAATTCCTGGAATCACTAAAGCGAGCTGGTAGGTCCGATTGCTTCGGCAATTGGAAACCCCTTGTCTCAAATTTCACTAATGGCAGTATCAGACCCGATCGGCGATTATCTGACCCGCATTCGTAATGCTCAGATGGCCGGACACCGCGTTGTCGAGATTCCTAGCTCCGGTATCAAGCGGAGCTTGACGGAGATCTTGTACCGCAACGGATACATCTACCGGTACCAATTCGATGATACCGTCAAGCCTCAGCCGATCATCAAGATTGCGCTGAAGTACGATCCAGCGACTCGCAAGCCCATCATTCGTAAGATGGAGCGGATTTCTCGCCCCGGTTTACGGAAGTATGCAGGAGCTGGTGATTTGCCACGCGTGATCAACGGGCTTGGTATTGCAATCATCTCGACTTCCAAAGGTGTAATGACCGACAAGGAAGCTCGCCGAGACAATATCGGTGGAGAGGTTCTCTGCCGCATTTACTAACCACTTAAAGCTTCCGACATGTCACGTATTGGAAATGCGCCTATCTCGATTCCTTCTGGAGTCTCTATTGACGTTAGCGGCAATGTGGTAAAGGTGAAAGGACCCAAAGGTCAGCTAAGTGAGAATATCGCTGAGTCGCTTTCGATCAACATCGAAGACGACACGCTATCCGTGAGCCGTCCTGACGACTCCAAGTATAACCGTTCGATGCACGGACTGTATCGTTCGTTGATCCACAACATGGTTGTTGGTGTAACCGACGGATATACCCGCACACTGGAGGCAGTTGGCGTAGGTTACCGTGCAAGCAACAGCGGTCAACTGCTCGAACTCAGCCTAGGCTACTCTCACCCGATTCACTTCTATGTCCCCGACGACATCAAAGTCGAGACGGTGACTGAGAAGGGTAAGCCACCACGCATCGTCTTGACGGGCATCGATAAGCAGCTCATCGGACAGATTGCTGCAAAAATTCGCTCCTTCCGCAAGCCTGAGCCTTACAAAGGCAAAGGTGTCCGCTTCGAGGGTGAAAATATTCGCCGCAAAGCTGGTAAGACCGCAGCCAAGTAATCATTAGAACCTCTTCGCGGCTTCGGCCGCAGTAAGCCACTCCGAACCATGCCACTCAGTAAGCGCGATAGTCGCCGGCGTATTCACAACCGCGTCCGTCAGAAGGTCCAGGGAACCCCTGCGCGCCCTCGTCTGGCCGTGTACCGTTCCAATAAGGAAATCTACTGCCAGCTCATTGACGACTCTAACGGTACAACTTTGGCTGCTGCATCCTCGCGAGAGGACGGCATCGAGTCTACCGGTAACAAGTCTGATGTTGCTAAAAGTGTCGGTAAGCGCCTCGCAGAAAAAGCGAGTTCTGCCAATATCTCAACCGTTGTTTTCGATCGTGGAGGCTACCTCTACCATGGTCGCGTGAAGTCCCTCGCTGAGGGCGCACGTGAAGGCGGCCTAAAATTCTAAGCTATGGCTCGTCGTAATGACCGCAATAATCGCAACCGCAACAACCGCGACCGTCAGGCCGACAGTGAGTTCAAGGACAAGCTGGTCAACCTCAACCGCGTTTCGAAGGCTACCAAGGGTGGTCGAACTTTCAGCTTCGCCGCGCTCGTCGTGGTTGGCGACGGTAAGGGTCGCGTAGGCTTCGGCATGGGTAAAGCCCGTGACGTAGCTGAGTGCATCCAAAAGGCAACCGAGGCTGCTAAGAAGAACCTCATCAACATCCCACTGCACAAGGGCACGATTCCTCACGAACAGTTGGGTAAGTTTGGTGCGGGTAAAGTCCTGATAAAGCCAGCATCAGCTGGTACTGGCGTAATCGCAGGTGGCGCTATGCGGCCAATCTTCGAGCTCGGAGGAGTGCACGACATTCTTGCCAAGTCTCAAGGTTCGTCTAATCCACAAAATGTCATTAAGGCTACTCTTGACGCCCTAAAAAGGCTGCGTAGCCCTAAGACCGTTGCTAAGCAGCGCGGCATTTCACTCCAACAAGTATTTGAAGGTTAGGCTACTCGTCTGACCCTTTTCTCCGCTACTCTCTGTAGCTATTACCACACTCGATTATGGCTCTCGTCAAGATCACCCAAGTCCGAAGTGCAATTGATCGCCCTGTACGCCAGAAGCGTACCTTACAGGCGCTCGGATTGCGTCGAATCAATCAGACGGTCGAGCACGAGGCTACCGATGCAATCAATGGTATGATTGCCAAGGTGAGTCACCTCGTTCGCGTCGAAGCCTAACGCCTAGATACTATCAAGATGAATCTCAGCAATCTAAGACCAGCGAAGGGATCGGTTCGCAACCGCAAGCGTCTCGGACGCGGTGTGGGCAGCGGCACCGGACGTACATCTGGCCGTGGGCATAAGGGTGCGAAGAGTCGCTCAGTCTACAAAAGCAAGCGCGGTTTCGAAGGCGGTCAGATGCCGTTACAGATGCGTTTGCCCAAGCGAGGATTCAATAGTCCTAATCGCGTTGAGTACGTTGGCCTAAATATTGGTCAGCTACAGCAGATAGCAGAGAAGTACAGCCTGACTGAGATCACTCTCGAGAATCTTCGCGATAACGGTATCATTCGCAAGCGCGATCTCGTTAAAGTGCTCGGTACTGGCGAGCTTACCACTGCCCTCACGGTGAAGGTCCACAAGACCAGCGCCAAGGCGAAAGAGCTCATTGAGGCCGCTGGCGGTTCTCTAGAACTCGTTTAGCTCGCCCTTCCCGCCGGAGACACGTCGTTTCGGTGGGTCGAGAAAGACCTGACGTAGCACTCGCACTTCGACTCGTATGAAAAAGTTCTTCGACACACTCCAGAATATCTGGAAGATAGACGAGCTGAAGAACCGTATTGTCTTCACGCTTGGTTTGCTCTTCGTCTACCGTATCGGTAGCTTCATTGTACTGCCAGGTGTGATGCCTAACGTGCTCGAAGCCTCCGTCGCCTCTGGTGGAGGACAAGGTCTGCTTGGACTCATTAATGTCTTCACTGGTGGTGCGTTCAACCAAGGCGCCATTTTCGCGCTCGGTATCATGCCGTACATCACGGCGTCGATTATCATTCAGCTGTTAGGATTTGCAGTTCCGTATTTTCAGAAGCTGCAGAAAACCGAAGGTGAATCCGGTCGGAAACGACTGAATCAGATTACCCGCGTCCTAACAATAGCTATCACGCTCGTGCAGGGTGGAGCCTACCTCACCTATCTCGATCAAAGTGCAGGAGCTATCGATCCTTCTGTGGGATCCGGGCTCTTCTATTTCGCGGGTCTGATCATTCTGTCTGCAGGTACAATCTTCGCCATGTGGCTGGGTGAAAAAATCACCGACCGTGGAATTGGTAACGGTGTATCCCTCTTGATCACTGTTGGTATCATCGCCACACTGCCACAGGCACTTGTTGCTGAATTCTCCAACCGTGCTAACGACGGTGGACTTTTCCTCTTCGCACTCGAAATGGTGGCACTCTTTGCAGTGGTCATGATTACGGTTCTGGTCGTCCAGGGCATCCGCAAAATCCCAGTCAATTACGTCAAGCGTATGGTTGGTCGTGGTACCCAAGACCTCGCGACAGGAGCAACTACTGACGACATTCCTATTAAGGTCATTGCTGCGGGAGTCATGCCGATCATCTTCGCTCAAGCGTTGATGTTTATTCCTTCGACGATCGCCCAAGGCTTAGGAGGAACGGGTAGTGATCTCGAGACGAGTCCTATTCTCCAGTCGCTCAACGATTTTACCTCGCTGCCGTACAACTTGGTGTATTTCGTACTTGTGGTGGTATTCACCTATGTGTACACTGCCCTGATCGTTAATCCGCAGCAGTACTCAGAGTACCTGAAATCTCGCAACGGTTTCATTCCTGGCGTAAAGCCTGGTAAGCCAACTGCAGACTTCATCGATACGGTGACCACTCGCATCACACTTCCAGGTTCGATTGCCCTCGGTCTTATTGCGATCCTTCCTGCAGTTGCAGCCAATCTGCTTGGTGTTGATTTTGGCTTTGCCCTCTTCTTCGGTGGCACTAGTCTGCTCATCATGGTTGCTGTAGTGTTGGACACTTTGCAGCAGATCCAGAGTTACCTACTCATGCGTCGCTACGACGGCCTCGTTAAGTCGGGTCGTGTTCAAGGCAAACAAGGTCAGCTTCAGCAGATCGGATCACCCGTCTAATAACTCAGACCGCACTCGTCGGTTAGTTGTGCTCAATGGCAAGAGACAAAACGATCTATCATAAGACGGCCGACGAGATAGAGCTGATGCGAGAGAGCAACTTGCTCGTAAGTAAGACGCTAGCCTACCTCGGCGAAATTTTGAAGCCCGGTATCACCGGCAATGAACTCGATGCCAAAGCAGAGGAGTTTATTCGGGATAGTGGTGCGACCCCTTCGTTCAAAGGATTATATGGCTGCCCAAGCTCCATTCTGACTAGCGTCAATGAATGCGTTGTGCATGGGTTACCCACTGAGCGTCCGTTTGTCGAGACCGATCTAGTGTCTATCGACGTTGGGGCATACCTGAACGGATTTCATGGTGACTCAGCCTACACGTATGCATTCGCTGGCGTGGATGAGGACTCCATGGACGTTCTCGAGGCAACCAACCAGTCACTCTACATCGGCATTCAGAAAGCAAGGGTTGGCAATAGGGTAGGGGAGATCAGTTTTGCTATTCAGACCTTTATCGAGCGCGAATGTGGATATGCAGTCGTGCGGGAGCTGACTGGCCACGGTATAGGCCGAGAGTTTCACGAAAGTCCAGAGGTAGCCAACTTCGGTCGCCGCAATGCAGGACCCGTCATGAAGCCAGGTTTGGTGATTGCCATCGAGCCAATGGTAAATTCCCGAACCCGCCACATCACCACACTTGATGACGGTTGGACCATTGTCGCCAAAGACGGAATGGCCACCGCTCATTTTGAGCACTCTGTCGCTGTGACTCGCAAAGGGCCTGATATACTAAGCGACCACAGCTTTGTGGAGGCTACCGTAGCATCCAATCCTTATCTGCACGAGCCTGTAGCCTCGAGTATCGAAGAGGAGGTGGAATAGTTTCACGAAGCGTCTGTTAAGGTATCGGGTAGAAGTCGTTTGAAAAGACTATCTTTGCACCCCGAAACTCGAAAAATGGCGAAACAAGGCTTGATCAAGCAAGATGGTGTCATCGAAGAGGCGCTGTCGAACGCAATGTTCAGAGTCCGTCTCGAGAATGATCACCAACTCGTGGCTACGATCTCCGGCAAGATGCGGATGCACTACATCCGAATTCTACCTGGCGATCGCGTGGCTGTAGAGATGTCTCCGTACGATTTATCGCGCGGTCGCATTACCTACCGTTACAAGTAGCCCTCAACAATACCGACATGAAAGTCCGCGCATCAGTTAAGAAGCGGTCTGCCGACTGCAAGATCGTCCGCCGTAAGGGGAAGGTCTACATCATCAACAAGAAGAACCCCAAGTTCAAGCAGCGTCAAGGCTAGCGAGGACTTTAATCTGTATTCCGTATGGCCAGAATTGCTGGTGTCGATCTGCCCCGCCGTAAGCGCGGAGCCATCGCGTTGACTTACATTTTTGGGGTTGGTCGCTCTCGTGCACTCGATATCCTCGAGAAGGCGGAAGTTGATGTCAATACTAAAGTCGAGGAATGGACGGAGGAGAACGTTCGTACCATCTCACGCATCCTTCAAGATGAGTACACCGTCGAAGGTGAGCTCCGTTCGGAGGTGCAGATGAGTATTAAGCGCCTCATGGACATTGTTTCGAATCGCGGGCTTCGTCACCGTCGTGGTCTGCCGTTACGCGGACAGCGCACGCGTACCAATGCACGTACACGTAAGGGCCGTCGTAAGACAGTCGCTAACAAGAAGAAAGCAACGAAGTAAACACGAGGCACTTCTCGTTTATCTAAGCAGCAACAGCCATGGCCAAAGTTAAGAAATCGGTCAAGAAGCGGAAAGTCGTCGTGGAGCCAGAAGGCTACCTCTACGTCAAGGCTTCTTTCAATAATATCATCATCTCGCTTACCAACAAGAAGGGAGATGTCATCAGCTGGGCTACGGCCGGTAAAGCTGGATTTCGCGGTTCTAAGAAGAACACGCCGTATGCTGCGCAAGTCGCCGCCTCAGAGGCTGCGAAGACAGCTTACGATCTTGGTATGCGTACCGCTCAAGTTTTCGTGAAGGGTCCCGGAGGGGGTCGTGAAGCGGCGATCCGAGCTGTTGACCAGTCGGGTATCAAGATTACCCGCATCCAGGATATAACTCCTATTCCTCATAACGGCTGCCGTCCACCGAAGCGTCGCCGCGTTTAATTCGCGGAAGACACTCTGCTCAATTTACTGACTACCACATGGCTCGCTACACCGGACCAACTACCAAAAAAGCTCGTGCTCTCGGCGAGGCTATCTACGGATACGACCGTGCCTTCGAAAAGCGCAAGTACAAGCCTGGACAGCACGGCAACACCCGCCGTCGCCGTCGCCAGAACTCAGACTACTCTGCTCAACTCATGGAGAAGCAGAAAGCGAAGTTCACCTATGGAGTGCTCGAGCGCCAGTTCCGCAACACTTTCGCAACTGCAGTTGCTGCGCGTGGAGTAACGGGCGAAAACCTGTTGCAACTCCTCGAGTCTCGCCTCGACAATATCGTTTTCCGCATGGGCATTGCACCTACCCGTCGGGCAGCACGCCAGCTCGTGTCTCACAAGCACGTTATGGTGAACGGTGAGCTCAGCTTTACCCCCTCGATGAAGCTGAAGCCTGGTGACGTTGTGACTGTTCGACCAAAGTCTCAAGGCCTCGACGTGGTACGCAATTCCATTTCGAGTCTTTCCGAAGCGCGCAAGCATGGATTCATCGAGTTCAATGCAGATCGCATGGAGGGCACCTTCCTCGCTTACCCAACCCGCGACCAAATCCCAGAGAAAATCAATGAGCAGCTCATTGTAGAGCTCTACTCCAAGTAAAGCTCGCCTGCTCCCAGGCGCTTTAGCCGAGGTCTGCTAGCAGACCTCGGCTATCTGCGTAATAAACACTCCCCCCGGCATTGCGCCGAATTTACCCGCTCAAGTACACGGTCTATGAACATCATGAACTTCCAGATGCCCGAGAAGATCCTCCTCCAAAAGGCGGACGAGTTTCAGGGCGTTTTTGAGTTCAAGCCGCTCGAGCCTGGCTTCGGCCAGACTGTCGGCAACTCTTTGCGTCGAGTCCTACTCAGCTCTCTCGAGGGCTACGCCATCAGCGCTGTGCGCATTGGTGGTGTCGACCATGAGTTCTCGACAATCGAAGGCGTGACCCAAGACGTCGTCGACATCATCCTCAACCTTAAGCAGGTCCGCATCCGACCTTCTGACGAGGAAACCGACGTGCAAGAGGAGCAAATCTACCTTACCGTGAGTGGCAAGGACGAGTTCACTGCTGGCGACATCACCGCCAACAGTAACGTCTTCGAGGTGATGAACCCCGACCTCGTGATCTGCCGCATGGAGCCATCAGTTAACCTCGAAATCGAACTAACCGTTTCTCGAGGTCGCGGCTACGAGCCTGCAGACGAAGCGCTTCCGAAGGATGCTCCTATTGGTGTTATCCCTATGGACGCGATCTACACCCCGATCAAGAAGGTTGCTTACCGTGTCGAGAACACGCGTGTCGAGCAACGAACGGACTACGAGAAGCTTACGATCGAGGTATCAACTGACGGTACGATCCATCCAGAAGAGGCCGTCAAAGAAGCCGCTCGCATTATGATCCGTCACATGACGCTGATCACCAATGAGGACATCACGCTCAACGACAGCACTCAGAAAGAGAATCAAATTGTCGATGAGGAGGTACTCCAGATGCGCAAGCTGCTCAAGACATCGCTCGAAGACCTCGACTTGAGCGTGCGGGCTTATAACTGCCTCAAGGCTGCCAAGATCAATACTCTCGCCAACCTCGTGTCTTACGACACCCATGAACTTCTCAAGTTCCGCAACTTCGGTAAGAAGTCACTCGTCGAGATTGATGAGCTGCTCGCTGAAAAAGGACTTTCGTTCGGAATGGACGTGTCGAAGTACGACATCGAGGAAGACTAGCAAAATACCTTTCGTGCAGGCGGTTGCTCAGCGTGGTTGCTGATCACCGGATATACACAACGTAGGACGAACATTTCAGTGATACTCTGAGCGAGCCTGCCGCCGCCGTCGCTGAATGTGGCCTATTAATTCAAGACCATGCGTCACAATAAGAAGCTCAATCACCTAAGCCGCCAGCGTGGCCACCGCCACGCTATGTTGCGCAACATGGCTAGTTCGTTGATTGTCCACAAGCGGATCAGCACTACGCTTGCAAAAGCCAAAGCGCTGCGCATTTATGTGGAGCCAGTGATTACGAAGTCCAAGGACAACACGATGCATGCCCGTAGGCAAGCGTTTCGCTACCTGCAGGATAAGCATGCAGTTAAAGAGCTGTTTGCTGAAGTAGCTCCCGCGGTCGGAGACCGACCAGGTGGTTACGTACGTGTAATTCGCACAGGTACTCGCCTCGGTGACAATGCCGAAACCGCGATTATTGAGTTGGTCGACTTCAATACCACGTACTCTAGCAAGTCGGAGCCCAAGAAAGCACGGACACGCCGCAGCCGCCGCCGTCGTCGCTCATCTGACTCGAATGACGCTGGAGCCACCAACACAGCAGCTGCTGAAAGTGCAACTGAGCCTGCACAGGCCGCAGCCGAGGTTGTTGAGACTGCTGAAGTCGAGGCTAGTGAGGCTAGTGAGCAAGTAACCATGACCGATCAGACCGCACAAGTTCAGGAGACAACTCCGATGGGCGATGCTGATGCCAGTGGTACAGGCGAAAATCTCGACTCCGCCGACGGGGAAGAGGAGAAGCCAGCATAACTGCTGAGTATTTCATACGCCGCCAACAACGGCGCATCAACGGGAGAGCACCACTTCATGTGGCGCTCTCCCGTTTGTTTTAGCGGAAGCCTCACACTTCTGTGTGTTGAATCTTCCTAGGTAGTGGTCTCGAATTGACTAGGCTTATCTCTTTGTGCAGTGGTACTTTTGGCCCCCGGCTAAACCCTGATCCATGAGCTTACCCACGCCACAGCCGGCTGTCCTGCTACTTTCAGATGGTACACGTTTCGATGGCTACGCCGCGGGCGCTATCGGTACTACCACTGGAGAGATTTGCTTCAACACCGGCATGACCGGTTATCAAGAAGTCTTCACCGACCCGAGTTATGCCGGCCAAATACTCGTGACCACAAATAGTCACATAGGCAACTACGGCGCCGCTGATGCCGACGACGAATCCAAGCAAGTCCAAATCGCAGGATTGGTTGTGAGAGAATTTGCCGATATGTTTTCGCGTAAGCTGGCTGACGGTAGCCTTCAAGGATACTTGGAGCGAAACAAACTTGTGGCTATCCGGGGTGTCGATACTCGTGCACTCGTGCGGCACATCCGAGAATGTGGCGCTATGAATGCGATCGTAAGCAGCGACGGCACTTCAATAGCTGCGCTCGAAGAGAAGCTGAAGGGCGCCCCTTCCATGGAAGGGCTTGAACTGGCGAGCGGAGTCTCAACTACCGAGCCTTACGATATACCAGCCCAACCTGAGCGGTTCCGCGTGGCTGTGATGGATTTTGGTACCAAGCGTAACATCCTACGAAATTTCACCAAACGAGGCATCAGCGTTCGCGTGTTCCCGG
>ENA-ORXU01002589-ORXU01002589.1-marine-metagenome-genome-assembly--contig:-NODE-2589-length-12160-cov-326.987338_pt1 | contig 12160 bp, 10 predicted proteins | sample MGYA00237869_ERZ511484 | MGnify/ENA metagenome assembly ERZ511484 | reverse complement strand
TTATCAGTCGGGGGTCGGGCTATCCGGCACTCTCTCCACTCCGCTATCGCTACGTTACGTTCAAACAACACCTACTAGCCCTTACGCAAGGGACGAACAATCGCGAGGCAGAAAAACGAACAATCACGGGATTTGTCAAAGAACCCTAAAATCAAACCAATGGCAACCGAATTGATTACATTAGAATGGGTTGAAATATTACAAAACCCTAAAATCACAAACGAATTAGATATTAGAATTTTTCAAACCCTTTATTCATTTGAAAATAAGAAAGCACCTGCAAGTCAGGTTGGTAAAATACTCGGCTATAAAGGTAAAAATACGGCGAGTCCTTTGAACTCGGAGATAGGAAGATATGCGAAGAGGATTGCCAAATATTATGATATAAATTTTACAGAGAGAAATAGTCAGAAATTCAAGTTTTGGGATTTGTTTTTCAATGGATGGGATGAAGATACAAAGTTTGTTTGGCAACTAAGGGAAAATTTGATTGAAGCACTCAAGGAAACTGAATTGACTGGTGAAGAACAGTTTGCAGAGGAAATACCGCAAGAGAATATAAAAATATTGAGTGAAGGAATTAAAAAAACAATCATTGTAAATACTTTCGAGAGAAACTCTAAAGCAAGAATTGAATGTATTAAACATTGGGGAACACTGTGTTGTGTATGTAATTTTAATTTTGAAGAAAAATTTGGTGAGATAGGAAAAGAATTTATCCATGTACACCATTTGACACCAATCTCCGAAATTGGACAGTCATACGAAATTGACCCAATCAATGATTTACGACCTGTTTGTCCTAATTGCCATGCAATGTTGCACAAACAAAATCCACCCTACTCAATAGAAGAATTACAACAAATAATAAGAGAACAATCATAATCTCTCAATCAAGAAAATCTGATGTCTGACCTCTGACTATAAGGTCTGGCTTCTTAATAAGAAATAAAAATTGAATACAAATATCAGCTTTCAATATCCGGCGTGGTTCGCCCTACTTTGTCTCTTACTTGGTGTCGGGTACGCCATTATGATGTATTACGGCAATCGTACTTTTCGTGAGAAGTCGACTTGGTTAAATTGGTTATTAGGCTTTATGCGGGCGGCGACGGTGACGTTTTTGAGCCTTTTGCTCTTATCGCCTTTGCTCAAATCGCTCATCACCGAAACCAAAAAACCGATAATCGTAGTCGCTCAAGACAACTCCGAATCCATCATGTCTGCCATGACGAGTGAGGATTCGACTCGCTACCGCGAGCAAGTCACCAAGCTCGAAGCAAAACTCGGCGAAAAGTACGACATCAAAACCTATTCATTCGGCGATAAAGTCCGCGAGGGGTTCGATTTTACTTTCAACGATAAGGTCAGCAACACCTCCGCATTGCTCGACGACCTCTACGAAACATACAGCAATCAAAACTTAGGCGCAATAGTACTCGCGACGGACGGCATCTATAATCAAGGCAGCAACCCGATGTATGCCGGCACCAAATTGAGCGTACCTGTCTATGCCGTCGCGCTTGGCGATACGGTGGCAAAACGCGATATTTCCATCAAAAAAGTGTACCATAATCGCATCGCGTATTTGGGCGATAAATTTAGTATTCAGGTGGATGTGGCGGCGCGAAACTGTGCGGGTACACGCTCGCGAGTACGTGTATATAAGGTCGTGGACGATGGCGACAATATCAAACTCAAAGAAGAATCTTTTAAGATAAAAACCAACGACTTTTTTACGACCAAAGAAATTATTTTGGAGGCGAACAGTAGTGGTGTACAGCGCTATCGAATCTCTGTTTCGAGTGTGAAAGATGAGGTAACGAGGTCGAATAATCGCAAAGATATTTTTATTGATATTTTGGATGCCCGACAAAAAATATTGGTCTTGGCAGATGCCCCACACCCCGACCTTTCGGCTATCAAACAGACGGTTTCGCAAAACAAAAATTACGAAGTCGATATTGCTTATGCAGGGAACTTGAAAGAGCGAATTACAGGTTATGATTTTGTGATTTTACACCAATTGCCAAGTACGCGAAATAATGCGTCGAATATTATAAAAGAACTCGATAGTCGAAAAATACCGCGTTTGTATATCATTGGTAGTCAGACAAATCTGTCAGAACTAACTAAGATACAAAGCATATTCGTAGGCAGTGGCAACACACGAAATACCAACGACGTAGCGGGTATAGTGGCAAGTGATTTCAATCTATTTACCCTCAATGAAAATATCGCTAACGAACTTCCCAAATTCGCGCCGCTTATCGCGCCTTTTGGCGAATTTTCGGCATCGGCAGAATCGCAGGTTTTGTTGTATCAAAAAATAGGTTCGGTAGAAACGAAATATCCACTATTGACCTTTGGCGAAGAGCGCGATATTAAAATTGGCGTATTGGCTGGTGAGGGACTTTGGAAGTGGCGAATTTTTGATTATTTGCAACGTCAGAATCACGATATTTTTGATGAATTGATGGGTAAAACCGTTCAATATCTGACCGTCAAAGAGGACAAACGCAAGTTCAGAACGAGTGTGAGTAAGAATATTTTTGACGAAAATGAAGCTATATATTTCGACGCAGAATTGTACAACGAATCTTACGAACTCATCAACGAACCGGACGCTTCGCTGACGATCACGGACTCAAAAGGCAAGGATTATAATTTTACTTATACCAAAACCAATCGCGCCTATTCGCTCAATGCAGGTTATTTTCCCGTTGGAAATTACAAATACAAAGCACGTATCAATACGCAAGGAAAGGAACTCACTTCGCGCGGAAAATTCAGCGTACAACCCATTGAATTAGAGTCATTTGAAACAACAGCCGACCACCGCCTACTCCGCCTTTTGAGCGAACAATACGGCGGACAAGTCGTCTATCCCGACAGCCTCGCCACACTTTCAGGTATCATCAATGCGAAGGCTGATATTCAACCCGTCCTGTATTCTACGTCCAAAACGCGGTCAATTATTAACCTGAAATGGATTTTTTGGGTCTTGCTTGGATTGTTGGGTGTGGAGTGGTTCTTTCGGAAGTTTTATGGGGGGTATTAAACGATACAAACGTAGGGACAGGGCATGCTCTGTCCGTCCAATTTTTACCAAATGAATATACGCTTTCTCGGACAGGGTTTTGCAGACATTTCCGATGAATCGGTGGGACAACTCATCATTGATTTATTGGAAAATAAATCATTTGATCAGTTTACGGCAATTGTCGCTTTTGCAAGTGAGGCTGGAGTTAGTAGCGTTATTGAACATATTAAAAGTGCAGAAAAACATCTTACACAAATTGAGTTTTACATTGGTATAGACCAACAAGCGACATCGTACGAAGCACTAAATTTGCTACTTGATTCAAACCTGAATTGTTATATTTATCATACCGTTTCGCACATCATTTTTCATCCAAAAATTTATATTTTTGAAGGGGAAAAACAAGGCAAAATTATTATTGGTTCGTCAAACTTGACTCTGCAAGGTTTGTTTCAAAACATGGAAGCCTCCTTGGTCATAGATTTTGAAATGAATGATAAACAGGGAATTAATTTGCTTAATCAAATCAAAAATTATTATCGTTTTTTATTAGATAAAACTGCACTAAATGTGCAGCAATTAACGCAAGATTTAATCAAACAACTCACTGATGCAGAGGTAATTCCAAAAGAAAAAGAAAGACGAGAGGTAAGTAATACAACGAATAAAACACCACAGAATCAAGATCTGTTTTCCGAAGTTAAAAAGATGTTTCCTTCGGTGAATATTCCTAAAAGAAAAACCAAGCCTCAAAAGAAAAAACCGCAAAAGTCAGCGCAAAAAACAACATTGTCCAAAGGAAAACAAACTTTAGTTTGGCAAAAAAAGAACCTACCAAGCTCGGATGCACAACAAGTATCGGGCAAGACAAATCCTACTGGCGTATTGCGTCTTGCACAGGCACGATTTAAGTTGAATGATACCTTGATTGATTTTAAAACCTATTTCAGAAATGAGGTATTTGATAAGTTGGATTGGGCGCAAAAAACGAGGGTACAAAACTCACCTTTAGAAGAAGTACATACGGATTTTCAAATTGAAATTGACGGCGTATCAAAAGGCATTTTTAACCTGAGAATCAGTCACGATTCAGATAGAGTTGCCGGACAAAATAACGTACCGACTACGCTTCATTGGGGCGATGCGATAGGCGCGATACGTGAGCAAAATATTAAAGGAAAAACTTTGTCCTTGTTCCAAATTGAAGGAGAGACAAATTTATTTTTGATAAAAATTGAATAAAATTAGCATAATAAAAACAAAACACCTACCTTCAGCAAACAATCTGTTTTGCGAAAAAATAAGGCGAAAAATATGCAATTAATCGAAAACGCAACGGCTCAAAAATTACGCGGTGGGTTCTATACACCTGCCCCGATTGCCGATTTTATATTGAAATGGGCAGTCAATGGTTCGCGTGATTATGAGATACTTGAGCCGAGTTGTGGAGATGGCGTTTTTTTAGACAGCATTAAATCACAAAATATTCATTATAAGTCAGTTACAGCAATTGAATTAGATGAAATAGAGGCACAAAAAGCCGCAAATATCGACTTGATTAATACTCAAATTTACCAACAAGATTTTCATACTTTCTGCAATCAAACCGACCAAAAATACGACCTCGTAGTTGGTAATCCACCTTATATCCGCTATCAATATTTCGACAGAGAACAACAAATCGAAGCCGAAAAAATCTTTAATCGCGCCCGACTTTCATATTCAAAACTCACCAATGCGTGGGTGTCTTTCGTAGTGGGTTCTTCTTTATTATTGAAAGAAAAAGGTAAGATAGGCTTTGTATTACCTGCCGAAATTCTGCAAGTATCTTATGCCAAACCGCTTCGTCGTTTTTTGGCTCGTTTTTATAATAAAATCAATATCGTTTCTTTCAAAACATTGGTTTTTCCTGACATTCAACAAGAAGTGGTTTTATTATTGTGTGAAAAAAATAATTCAGGCAAACACCACATCGAACACATCGAATTAGACGGCATAAACGACCTTGATTTTGTGGATATGAACACCCTTAAAAATGCTGAAAAAACAATAGATTTTCAGTCTAATAAATGGACGTTTTATTTCTTAGACCAACGGGAAATTGACTTTCTGGAACACCTCAATGTAGCAAAAAATATTCCCACTATCGGCAGCCTTGCAAGCGTAGAAGTTGGGATGACAACGGGGGCAAATAAATTCTTTTCTGTTCCACAATCCATTGTAAATCAATACGATTTGCAAGATTATACCAAGCCACTTGTCGGGCGTAGCGTACAGGTAAAAAGCCTTCGATTCACGCCCGAAGATTGGCGGCAAAACAGACAACTCGGAGCGCGAGCCAACTTCCTTCATTTTCCGCAAATTAACGAAATGAAGCACAATCCCGAAGCCCTCGCGTACATACGATACGGCGAAAGCCTTGACATTCATAAAGGCTATAAATGCAGAATCCGTGATGAGTGGCAAATTGTTCCTTCTGCATGGATTTCTGACGCTTTATTTATCAGAAGAAATAACCGTTTTCCAAAACTCATCGTCAATGAAGCACAAGCATATACGACAGATACCATGCACCGCGTCAAGCTAAAAAACGGTACGAACATCAATGCTTTGTGTGCGAGTTTTTACAATTCATTATCCTTTGCTTATGCCGAAGTATCCGGACGCAGCTACGGTGGCGGTGTTTTGGAATTGATGCCAAATGAAGCGGAAAACATATTGATTCCTTATCATGAAAATCATCAAGATTATCTGAGTGAAATAGATGATAGAATGAGAAATGGTACTTCGATTGATGAGATTTTATTATTTACAAATCAAAAAATGCTCAAAGACGGTTTTGGTTTTTCTGATAAAGATATCAAAATAGCGAATAATATTTGGCGAAAATTGTCAGAGCGAAGAATGACAAGGGGTAAGAAGAAATTGGTTTGATGTTTTGTAAAATATTTAACTTGAAAAAGCCCGACAATTCTCGTATCTTTGAAGTATCACATGATCAAAATCCATTCGTATGAGTAGTATAGAAATGAAATCGCAAATACAGGAATACTTGGAACAGGTTGACGACAGTTTGGTGCAAGCTGTACACGCGATGTTGGGTACGTACATTGCGAAGCAAAACGATATTGTTGGTTATGATATTGAAGGGAAACCTAAATACGCTTCTGAAATGAAACAAGAGTACCGAAAAGGCTTGGAAGCCGTAGCAAGAGGAGAAGGTAAATCGCTTGAGGAAATGAAAGCCAAGTATGGACTATGAGCGATTTGTACGAGATTGAATTCACGCCTTCTGCGGAATCGCAAATTGACGACATTGTATTTTATCTTGAAAATAATGAGTCTGAATCAGTTGCGGATAAGGTCAAACGTGGTATTTTCGATGCCGTCGAAGGGCTGATTGAAATGCCGCACCGACATGGTATCTTTCGTGGTGTGAGTGATGCTGAGTTTACCTTCCGCAGAGTGCTAAAGTGGTCGTATATCATTGTTTTTTACATTAATGAAGGCAATCAAACCATCACGATAGTTGACGTCTCGCATAGCCGACAAGATCCGCAAAAATTGATTGACAGGCTTTCGGAATAGAATATAAATGAGTTTTTTATACCTTTTTCCTTCCAAAGAAAACCGACAAGCAAACCGCTTATTTCGGCAACAGCCCACCCCACCAATCTACCACTACCACATCCGAAAAACAGGCGGTACAAGCATCAATTTTGCCTTCCTTTCTCACGCCGCTACGCCCGATACAGACGATTTTTACCAACAATTATCCAACAAAAAAAATCATCGCTTGATAGCGAATGAACGGGTATTTGTAGGATGGAATAAACGACTGATTGAGGAGGGAAAATACTTTTACGCCTTCTCGCATATGCCTGCGCACGAGTTTCGACTTCCGAAAAATACATTTACATTCACTTGCCTGCGCGATCCTGCTCGACGGGTCGTTTCTCATTATAAAATGCTTCGTTATTATCAAAAAAATAAAATCGCACACCCCTGTATGCGTGTAGAAGGCGCATGGCTGGGCAACTCGTTTGATGATTTTTTGAAGAATATTCCCCAAAATTATTTAATGAATCAATTGTACATGTTCTCCAAAAACTATAGTATCGAAGAAGCGGAAGCGAGAATACGCGCTTGTTCGACTTATTTTTTTACTGAAAATATAAACGAAGGCATGGCAGATTTATCCGCCAAATTGAACCTCGAATTAACCCTTTCTCATCAGAAAAAATACGATATTTCCATTCCTATCAGCGAATCTCAAATGACACATTTGAAAGAAAAATTAGCTCCCGAATATCGCTTACTCGAACGACTGAAATAAACTTAAATCACTCAATTTATTTAATTTTTTATTATTTAAACCATAATTTTATAGCTTTTCTGTAAGATTAAATTTTTATTTAATAAGTTGACTTAATGCTTTAATTATCAGTCATTACTAATGTAATATTTTTTTATTTTTATAATAAAATGAGAGTATTTCAAGTAAAATTCTACCTTTCATCGGAACTCATTAAGTTATATCTTTGTGTTGTCAGTTCGATAAACATTTCCAAATAATAAAAAATATCATCATAAAAACAAACATAGAATTTCCCCTTATTTTCTGATAAAAAGCAATCCATATAGTCATACCACTTTCCCCATTATGCTATCCTCTTGAAGGAAGAGCGATATCTATCAGTATGCCTATCACGAACTGAACAGGATTATATTATTAAGAAAAAATTTATTTAATTTAAAAAATATATATTATGAATTTACGTAGCAAAGCAGTTTTAATCTTTTCGGTAATTATTTTAGCCTTTTCATCTTGTACCAAAAATGAACTTCCCGACCAACCTATCTCATCATCCGATGATAACATAGCATATTACGCTGACTACAAAACCATAGTTGAGACAACGGCACAAGGACTTTCGAAGACAATTACATCAGAGGCTTGGCTTCAGAGTATTGCAGAACGGTCAATGAGTAAAGAAAACGGAGACCAAGTATTTATTTACGGATTGGCAAAGGATTTTGAGATTAACAATAAAACTTTAAGTCAAAACATCTTTCAGTCAGCGGCTCTATCACCGGAAGAAATGGATAAGTATATTTTGAACAATTTCCCATTGCTTTCTATCGCCTTAAACGGGCAGAATGTCGATACCGATACTAAGGTTTTTTATGACTATAAAGGAGATGACAACTACCTTCCCTCGGATGAAGTATACTATTTTATTAATGGCAAGAAATACAGTATGAACTACGAAGATGTAGATAAGAAAAATGATACCTATTTCATCATACGCAACAACGAGCGCGTAGCAACAGTCAACGAACTTACAGGCAGCCTGAAGGATGGTGTGAAAAAGGACATTGAAAGAGTTGGAGGTTTGAAAAGTTATTTTTACTCTGACAAAGCCTTACTGGGAAAAGTCGGTACGACTGCTTACAGATTGACCTATGAATTGGAACCTTCAAAGGTTGGAAATGTCGATGAGGTTAATCATAAATCGGGCAACTGCTACCGTGACACCAATACTAAAAGAGAGGGTGTATCGCACTATCGTACTACAAACGACCATGATGGCGGATTCAACGGTAGTGGAGAATATGAGTTAAAATTCACTTTGACCAATCAAAACGGAGAGGAAATTACTTACTATGTCAGAAAAACTAATATAGAAGGAGACAATCAAATCCGTGAATTCAACTGGAATGCCTTTCACTGGGACGAAAACGTTCACGGAGACCGTTTTGAGATAGCACTTTGGGAGGATGATGATAGCAGCGATGACGGAAGATATAATGGTTCGTTTTCAGCGAAGATTCCTCAAGTAGGCAGCGTTGGGCTTTCTTATGATTTCGGTGCCAATAGTGATGATTTTATTGGAATGTCAGAAATTGATTACTGTGGGTTCAGCGGCGGTTGGTTAGCCTTGGGTGATGCTCAATTGTACTATGGAGCAATTTATTAAAATTATGCAAACAACGGATAAACTATAAAAATTTTTCCCGCAAAAACAGACCAAACACAAAATCGTTTTATTGATACTTATCAATAAAGCGATTTTGTGTTTGGTGTTGAGAAGTACAAGACAATGAAACAAAAATAAGCTATGAAACGATGCAAAAAATGTAACTTTGCCCACCGTAAAACGATTTTGTAAATCATTTTACGTTTGTTTATTATGAAATTAAGCATCATCATTGTCAATTACAACGTCAAGTACTTTCTTGAACAGGCTTTACTATCTGTCCGTAAGGCAGTACAAAACCTTGATACAGAAGTATTTGTAGTTGACAATAATTCCGTAGATGATTCGGTGGCGATGGTGCGCGAGCAATTTCCCGAAGTCAAATTAATTGCAAATACTGACAATCCCGGTTTTTCGATAGCCAACAATCAGGCGATACGTGAGGCTTGCGGCGAGTACATTTTACTGCTCAATCCCGACACGGTCGTTGAGGAAGACACTTTTGAGAAAACGGTGGCATTTATGGATGCAACGCCCGATGCAGGCGGTTTGGGTGTGAAAATGATTGATGGAAAAGGCAATTTCTTGCCCGAATCTAAGCGCGGATTCCCTTCGCCTTCGGTGGCTTTTTATAAGATGTTTGGCTTGTCGCGTTTATTTCCAAAATCGCGGACTTTTGGGCGATACCATCTTGGTTTTTTGGATAAAGACGAAGTGAATGAAGTCGATGTTTTGGCAGGTGCGTACATGCTGTTGCGCAAGTCGATGTTGGATAAAATCGGCTTGCTCGATGAGGCTTTTTTCATGTACGGCGAAGACATTGACCTCTCCTATCGAATTGTAAAAGAAGGTTTTAAAAATTACTATTACGGCGATACGACTATCATTCACTATAAAGGAGAAAGTACCAAAAAAGGTAGCCTCAACTACGTTCGTGTTTTTTATAATGCGATGATTATTTTCGCCAAAAAACATTTCACAGGCGATAAAGCGCGGGCTTTCGTCTTGCTGCTCCAATTTGCAATTTACTTTCGTGCTTTACTGACGCTTATTACCAATTTTGCAAGAAAAATATACCTGCCGCTACTTGATGCCTTACTGATTTTTGTGGGCATGTATTTCCTCAAAGACTTTTGGGCAAACTACGCTTACGATAATCCGAATTATTACACATCGACCTATATGGCATTCAATGTACCTTTGTATATAATCATCTGGTTGACAAGCATTTACTTTAGTGGCGGTTACGACAATCCGCGTAGCGCACGGCGGCTCGTGCGTGGGCTTGCGGTGGGTACGGTGCTACTTGCGGCAGTTTATGGTTTCCTTCCGATGGAATATCGTAGCTCGCGGGCATTGATTGTTTTGGGGGCAGTTTGGGGGATGTTTTCGCTGTGGGGATTGCGGATCTTATTGCATTTTTTAAATCATAAAAACCTAAAAATCAGTGAAAAACCACGTAATAATATGGTCATCGTAGGCAGTGCGGAAGAGAGTGCGCGAGTGGTAGGATTGCTACATCAGGCGCAAGTGGAGCAAAATATTATCGGTACGATTTCGCCAGATGCGGACTACGACCATGCCCGTTTTTTGGGCAATATTCGCCAACTCGATGAGGTGGTGCATATCTATAAAATCGACGAAATTATTTTTTGTGCAAAAGACATTTCCGCACAAGACATCATGCAGTGGATGACCCGACTCGGCACTACACCGGATTATAAAATAGTCCCAGAAAAGAGCCTGAGCATCATCGGCAGCAATTCAAAAAATACTGCGGGCGACCTTTATACGATTGACATTCAATTCCGTATCTCAACACCCATGAGTCAGCGCAATAAACGGGTGATTGACCTGTTTTTATGCGCTGTATTTGCGCTGTTTTCGCCTGTTTTAATTTTTATTATAAAAAATAAAATAGGTTTTATACGAAATATTTTTGCGGTATTATTCGGACGAAAAACATGGGTCGGCTATGCGCCCGTATTGCGGGTAGAGACGCAAAATTTTGCGTCTCTACCCGCAATACGGGCGGGCGTATTATCGCCATTGGATGCCCTGAATATCAATACGTTAAATGAATCGACCGTTCGCCGGTTGAACTTTATTTATGCAAAAGATTATACGGTGGATAATGATTTGGAGATTGTTTGGAAGGGCGTGCGGCAGCTTGGAAATTAATTAAGGGAAGACGAAAAAAATAATCTACCCGTCTGAATTGTTCTTTTTCTTATATGTTTCACTAAGCCTATGCTTAGAATCAAAAATCGTTTGGAATTTGAAATTTGGAATTTCACACTTGGAATTTGGCACTTGAAATTCGTACCTTTGCGCCTTAAATGAAAAAGCATACAGAAAATATACATCCGATATTTGACAGACTCCTCCAAAAAGGGGCAAAAGAAACGATGCTCAAACAACGTTCTATTGCCTTGTGGATGACGGGTTTATCAGGTTCGGGAAAAAGTACGATTGGACAACACCTCGAAGCCAAGCTGCACGAAGCAGGCTTTTTGACGCAGATGTTGGACGGCGATAATATCCGTAGCGGATTGAATAATAATTTGAGTTTTACGGTAGAAGATAGGCAGGAAAATATCCGCCGCATTGCCGAAGTCAGCAAATTATTTGTCAACTGTGGCATTGTTACTATTAATTCATTTATCAGTCCTACAAGGGTCATTCGTCAATATGCCCGCGAAATTATCGGCGCAGACAATTTTTACGAAATATACATCAACACCCCTATCGAAGTGTGCGAAGCACGCGACGTAAAAGGTTTGTATGCGAAAGTCCGTAAAGGCGAAATCAAAAATTTTACTGGTATCGACAGCCCCTACGAAGCCCCCGAAAATCCAGCATTGGAAGTCAAAACAGATAATCAAACCATTGAGCAATCAGTGGATGAAGTTTATAATTTTATTCTCCCATTGATAAAAAGGAATGAATGAATTTTGAATGAAGGAGTGAATGAATCGTTTACTAATGAATGAATTTTGAATGAGAGAATGAATGAATCGTTTACTAATGAATGAATTTTGAATGAGAGAATGAACGAATCGTTTACTAATGAATGAATTTTGAATGAGAGAATGAATGAATCGTTTACTAATGAATGAATTTTGAATGAGTGAAT
>ENA-ORXU01002587-ORXU01002587.1-marine-metagenome-genome-assembly--contig:-NODE-2587-length-12170-cov-2.792277_pt1 | contig 12170 bp, 5 predicted proteins | sample MGYA00237869_ERZ511484 | MGnify/ENA metagenome assembly ERZ511484 | reverse complement strand
AGTCTTGCAGTTCGATATTAGAGTCCAAACGAGGGTTGTTATCTGTAACCTCCACCGCATCTTCTCCGCGACGAGATACCTCAAAAAACGGCACTGAAGCACCCTGAGTTTCGGGTCCTGCATCAACCAGTTTTGGTGGCATACCAAACATAAAGGCTGCTAAGTCCCCTTCGCGACCGAGCGGATCTGCAAGACTTAAAGAAAATAGGTATGTAGCCGTATTACCGAACGGTTTTTTTCCTGAAGAATCAGAAAGCTGTGGCGGGTCTAACGGACTTGCATCGCCGTTCGCATCTCGACCAATGCCGACGTTATATTCTGGCAGTTCATTAGCAAATTCGGTAAAAGTCAAACCTCCCCACGTGCCAAAGGTGAGCTTATCCGTAATCCGCCATTGTAAGGATGCTCCCACTGCGTTAGTGTTGGCAGGCTGATCTCCTAAAGCGATCGCCCCGCTAGTAATAGAAGCAGGAAGACCTAAACCCGTTGGATCGCCAATAAAGGGATTAGGCAGTACGCCACCAGACCACAAGCCAGTGGATTCGGCATTAACCGAACCAGAAAACATACCCAAGCGCCCATCGCTGGTATATGTATTAACAAAGGTCAGACCAGTAACGATTGATTCGGTCGGCTGCAATAATAATTGCACCCCTAAAGAGCTGCGATCCGCACCAAAAAATCCGCCACTAGCATCGCCACTATCGGCAGTACCGTAAGCTGCCTGGAAACGAATTTCGTCGCTAATCAGCCAGTCAAAACCTGCCCCCGCATCGAGAACGTTACCGAGATTGAAAATCGGGCTTTTTTCAGCAAATCGGGAGATCGAACCTCGACCCGTATCAAAATAGGGAGAGTTGGAAGTTAGAACGCTGCTGAGATTGAAACCATAAGGCACGACGGTAAAGACTACCTTGTCGCTTAAGACGGGGAAGCGATATTCCAGCAAATCGATAATGACATCGTTGTTTAAATCTGCCTGACTGGACAGAGTTGCCATATAGGTATTAAGAGATTCTGGTCCAACATAGCCTGAATTATCGAAGCTACCGCTAGTAATATAGGTACGCAGACGATCTTTACCCGTAAACGAGGTTTCTAATCCCAAACGGACTAAATTAGAAAAGGTTAACTCCGTATCTGGATCGTCGGCATTTTGACAGTCTACTCTTTCGTCTACGCCAGTAATATCGGCAATTCCGCTGGGCTGTAGGCTACATCCCCCTGGAGGATTTCCGCCAAAAGCATTGGAGATCGCAAAAATTGCCTCGCCATTAAATTTAGTCGTGGTAGAAAACTGCGTCTCTTCGACCAGATTGAGGCGGCTTTCTATACTATCTACTCTTCCTGACAGACCAGCTAACTCTGATTCAAACTCTTGATTTAATCTGCGAGCCGTTTCCAGGTCTTCTGGATCGACGGCAGCTTGAGAATCCGAAGCAATTAGATTTTCGATCTGCTGCAAACAGGAATTTAAGCCCGCAGCAAACTGGTTGCGGGTCAAAGTTTCCCCACCGCGAAAAGTATTATCTTCAAAACCACCGATACAGCCATAGCGTTCGGATAGCGATCGCAATGCTTCGTAAGCCCAATCATTCGGAGTAACGTCCTGAAACTGTGTGACGCTATTTACCTGACCGTAAAGTTTTTGTGACTCTAAGTTTTGACCGATTAAATATTTGTCGGCGCGAATAGTGCGATCTATCAGAGGAGTCTTTGTCTTCTGTAAGGAGGTAGTCTTAACGCTCTGCGGTTGGTTCGAGCCTGTAGAAGTTGCTAGTCTTTGTGAGATCGCCAAATTGGATGTTTGTAAGGGCGAAAATTTTGGTAGCGGACTGCTTGGCAGGGGAAACTGATTTTGCTGTTGCCTGAGAAGTTCGAGATCGGACTGATTTGATTCGGCTTCAGTAGCGATCTCCCGAACACGATCGCTTGCTGGATTAGCTTTTGCTGCTGTTGCTGATAACAGAAAAAGTAATATAGATAATAAGTATTTGTTCTTTAATTTTTCGACTGTCATTATTTAGTTATTTTAAGTTACAAAGATAAAACTAACTGATTGTAATTCAATTGAAAGACAAAAATCACGTAATGTTTACAGATTGAAATCATTACCTATCTCTTCGTACTTTCATAAACGATGGAAAAGCTTGGTGGCAAAGATATTAAGCCTTGAGCAATAGTAACTATATTCTGAGCAGCATATTTATGCTATATTTTCTTTATTTTTTACCTGCTTGAAATCGGGTAAGCAAAAACAAAATTATTATAGATTAGTGATAAATATATTAAAGCTAACTACTAAAGATGTAAATAAAGCATTTAAATTAAATTTCTGACTCGCCTATTATCGATCGAATAAAACGCGCGATAAAACTATTATTTGCCTGAATCTCAGTCATGCACGGGCATGGGCGATTGTTAATATCAAATCGCCCCTTATTCTTAGTTTTTGGCAACAATAATCATCAATAGATCTCTGGCAGATAAAGACAGGTTGGTTACTTTACTCTTTTCTTACTCGCAAGGAGTTCCCAAAAGTAAAAAGTTGCATCCAGAAGACGGTTCATCTCGAATCATGCTTTTCAAGGAGAAGCTTTTATAAACGTCATCAACTACGTCTTCTTTACTGCTGAGATCTACTGCTCCGACCAAATCGTTTTCTAGAGATAAATCCAGAACCCCACTGCCAGAATTACTCTCAAACAAAGGAGTTTTTGCAGCTTCGATAAAAGTTTTGCCTGGTGGCTGCGAATTAAACAGTACTTTAATACCCAACGTGTCCCAAAGAGACTTGAAGTTATCGGCGTTTTGACCGCTACTAAACTGAGTGTATAAAACAGTCGGTTCGTAAGTTCCCGCATCAGCAACAACCTTTGCTAAATCTTCCGACTCAAACTGAGGAGATTGCGCTTCTACCGAGCAGTATTCTCTCACTAACTTACCTTTATCTGCCGAACCGCGTCCATGAACGCCAATTACGAACCCATCACCGTCGAATACTGGTCCACCACTCATCCCAGGACGAGTAGAATCCACATAAAATAGGCTGTAACCGTTCTCGCCTTCTTGTGGCTGGATCGTTCTGGTAACGGGACCCCACGCCAGACGACGTTTGCGTTGAGCAACTCTGCCGCGACATTTACCCGTAGCGGCATCTTTTTCTTTTTCAGGATCGGGCCAGCCCGAAACATAGATTGTGTCTCCCAAATTAAGACTGGCAACATTTCCTAAAGAAGCGATCGGATATTCGGCATCGCTTTGGAAACTAACTACGGCAAGATCCGTACCTGCGACTCTTCCTGGAACGGTAATTGAATAGCAGCCAAATCTAACTAATTTTTCACTCGTAATATCTTCTTCTAGCGGGCAGTTTCTACCGTCATCTACTTCAGAAATTGCGTGAACCTGCCCGTCACTGGTGCGAATACCGTAAGGAATATTCTGCTTTAGGTGTCTTTGTTTAAAGTTATGGGTAACGGTCAGAACAAAATAGCGGTCTTGTTGCTTGCCGACAATAACTCCCGAACCAGGATTCCATACGCCATCGGCATCACTATTGCTAGCTAGAGGATTATTACGATTTTCTTCTAGCTCTTTAATCAAGTCTGGGGTCAGACCTGGAGCAACCAAAACTGTGGTTTGACGGGCGATCGAGTTGATTTCCTCGGTAGACAGTTCGGCTACGGCAGCGGGAGCGGTAAGTAGAACTGCGCCAAATACACTTAAAAACTGGCAAAAAGTTTTATTTATAGATGTAAGCATTTATAGAGCAAATATTATTGTAGTATTTTACTTTTCGCCAAGGCGATCGCGAATAAGCTTAATGTTTATTAAAGCTATCATTAATACTACAGCTAATCTGTTCGAGCGATCGCTTTAGTCCAAGATAATGGATTGGTTTTGGCAAGACCTAAAAGAAAGGCGGTGTTCTGGGGTGATGCCATACTGCTGAATTGCCCGCCGATGTTTGACAGTCGGATAACCTTTGTTTTGAGCCAGATCGTATTCGGGATACTGTTTGGCGAAGGTGGTAATCAGTTCGTCTCGCCACTCTTTCGCGAGGATACTGGCAGCCGCAATAACTGGCGATCGCAAATCCCCCTTAATGACGGTTTTTTGTTTGAGGTTGAGATGGGGAATTGATTTGTTACCGTCCACGAGAGTTAGATCGGGAGTAACTGGCAAGCTGAATACGCATCGTCTCATTGCCAAAAGGGAAGCCTGTAAAATATTTAATTCGTCAATTTCCGCCACACTAGCAGAGTTAATTTGCCAGCCTGAAACGAGATCTTTAATCGGTTGAATTAATTTTTGACGCTGACGAGAGGATAGCTTTTTACTATCCTTAACTCCCAAAGCGATTAAATCGGGAATTGTACCAACGGGTATGACTACGGCTGCTGCGACAACCGAGCCAAACAATGCACCCCGACCTACTTCATCTACCCCTGCAATTAAATGGCGATCGTCAAAATCGGTTAATAGAGAATCGTCAAAACTGGCTAGAGTCATTAGGGCGTTTCATTATCTATCTGGTGAGAGGCGATGGGTAAAGCAGTTACCATACCCAAGCTATGGATAATTGAATTGCGAGGCAGTTATTAGGGGGCAAAGCCGCTAAGCGTCCCTTAAGGGGATGCGCCCTGTCCTCCGTTGTAGAAAGAAACTGTCGAGGTTGCGATCGCGGTATATCCAAATAAATTCGAGTTGAGGTAAAAATGCATACAATAGGCGAAAATTGGCTCTGTGTTTTCATCTATATGCTTACAGGCTCAAGCTTAAAGCTACTCTTACTCATCTCGAACCAAATTACCTACACCTTTGCTTCTCGGGCAGCAGAGGAACGACGACGACGGCGACGACGAGGATTTTTTGCTTCTGCCTCGACTTCAGATTCTTCGACCGTTTCTTCAGATTCGACTGCCTCAGCTTCAGGTTCTTCGACCATTTCTTCAGCTTCAACTGCCTCGGCTTTAGGTTCGACTACTTCAGATTCCTCAATCGTTTCTTCAGACTCAACTGCTTCAGCTTCAGGTTCGACCTCTGCCTTGACCTTGGGCTTTCTGCCTCTGGTTTTGGGCTTTTTGTCAGTTTTAGAAGGTTCTATTTCAACTTCACCACTAGCTTCTACGGCTTCGGGTTCAGGCTCGGCTAATTCTTCTCCTGGTTTTTTGACATAGACTAAAACCGATTTGGGATCTGTTTCTGGCTCGTCTGCATATACTAAAGGCGAAACCCCCATTAGAGCATAAATTTCCTGCTCCAGTTCGTCCATTTCTACCGTAACTTTTTCCAGGGTTGCTTCTTCTCGACGAGAGGATCGAGATTGCGATCGAGTTTTGCGCTCTTCTTCATTATTCTCTAATTCACGCTCTACGTTTTCGTCATTAGATCTTGCCTCGCGCTCCATCAGCTCGTCTTTAATTAATAGATCGTTGCGACGACTACGACGACGACGACGACTATTATTGCTGCCGTTCTGTTCCTGATAGTTAGGGTGATTAATTAAATCGGCTGGCTGTTCTTCCCGATCTAAAGTTGGCGCACTCTTGTTGGGAAGAGTAATTTTCTCAGCTCTTTCTGCGGGTGCAGGAATAATCGGGCGAATGTTGTTAACGGGTTCGCGAATGGCAGCAGGAGTAATAATTGGTACGGTTTCAATTGATTCTGCTTCTTGCTTTCCTGGCAGGTGGGCGATCTGACCCAAACCACCACAGGTGTGGCAAGTCTGTCCGAAAAGTTCGTAGACGTTTTTGCCCTGGCGCTTACGAGTTAGCTCGACCAAACCTAGTTCTGATAGTTGAGCTATCTGCGGACGAGCCTTATCGCCTTTAAGACTATTATTAAAGTGTTCTAATAGCTTAATTTTGTCTCGATGGGAGTCCATATCGATAAAGTCAACTACGATTACCCCACCAATGTTTCTCAAGCGTAACTGGCGAGCAATTTCTGTTGCAGCTTCGGTATTTGTCCACAAAACTGTTTCTCTGGCGGTAGCCGAACGGGTAAAAGAACCTGAGTTAACATCAATAACCGTTAGGGCTTCCGTTGGCTCGATAATAATATAGCCTCCAGAAGGCAATTCTACTCTCGGCTTCAAGGCTTCGCGAATGGCAGCACTGACGCGATAGTAATCGAGAATTGTCTGAGAATCTTTATGAGCATCGATCGATACTCCTTGAGGAGAACGTCCGCCACTCCAGTTTGCTAGCTGCTGTTTAATCCGTTTGACTCCCGGTGAGGAATCTACTACGATTCGATTCACTTCCGCTGAGAAGGTATCTCGCAAAACGCGCTGAATGAAATCATCGTCGCGATTGAGCAAGGCAGGAGGCTTGGCATGATTTGCCTGATACTGAACTGTTTCCCACTGTTTTTGCAGAAATTCTAGGTCTTCCATGATGGCTTCTTCAGCTTTGCCATCTGCTTCTGTTCTAATCAGCAAACCCATTCCAGGTGGCTTAATCAAGATTGCCAAGGCACGTAACCGACTCCGTTCGTTCTCATTAGAAATGCGACGAGACAGTTTAACTCCTTTGCCATAGGGCATCAAAACTAAATAGCGTCCTGGAAGAGTAATGTTCCCTGTTAGTCTAGGTCCTTTGTTCCCTGTTGGCTCTTTCATTACCTGAACTAGAGCTTTTTGCTGCGGAACTAATAGCTCGGTAATGGCTGCTGCGCTTCTTTTGAGACGCAAAGGTCCTAAGTCCGTAACGTGAATGAATCCATTGCGTTCGCTATTACCGATATTTACAAAAGCTGCATCGATACCAGGAATAATATTTTCTACTGTACCGAGATATATGTCACTAACCTGCTGATGACCCGTAGCGACAATCAGCTCTTGGATCTGTTCTTCCCAAAAAACGGCGGCTATATGATGTTGTTCGGCAATAATAATCTGTTTCGACATTAATTTTCCTCAAAAATTCTGATGGCTAATTATCTATAAGCCTGATTTAAAACCACGCAATCCATTGATTGAGAGATGGTTGGTTATTTATTTTTGTATGTATCTCGAAGCAAAAAACGAGCTAGAGGTCACAGATTACTCCGCCGTAAAACGACGGAGCCTGCTGTGACCGTTGGTCAGGTTTCCCGTCCGCAAACGACGGGGCTTCCTCACCGTTGGTGAAGCAATAACGTCCATATATCTAGCTATATGGTGTCGATCGTGTACCAGAGCCTATTTTGCACAGGGTTTTAGCTGTTTGTCTGACTATTTATTTCTTACTTTGACAAAATCAAAGTTTTGTCGATCTGCTTTGGCAAAAATTTAGTCCGAGCAAATATTCTTGATTTAGAAATAGCAAAACTGAATAATTATGGTGCTGAATAATCAAAATCGGTAACAAATTGTTATTATGTTTGTAATCTTTAGCTTGCAAACTAAACTTACAATTCTGCTTTTGGGTAGATTCTTCAGGCAGCCGATTGAATCGGTTCTGCATCTGCCTCAAGCACTAACAGCCTAATTCTAGGTAGCGTCAGGGGACGCTAAAGTCTCAACAATTAGAACGTCGCCAACACCCCGATTGGGAATGCTGCCCCATAGTGGGTAAATCTCGATTTAATCTGCTATTATTTTGCCTTGAAAGTCGAGCTTTATGACGGGGAGAAACGATGGAATCTAAACTAAGGGGATAGTCACAGCTTGCAACTGTTGTTTAATACAAAGCCAGAACTAAGCTAGCCACTGTATTTTGAATCTGCAAGTGAATCTTGTTTGCTCTAGACAACAGTTAGCTTAACTGCTGCTGGGGGCGACCTCAGTGAAATTCATCTTCTTCCGACTATGATTGCTAGGCGATCGCGCTAAAGGGCGGAGACGCTGCTTACCAAATGTTAACCAAAGGTTCAGACCCACAGCCCCGTTCGTTTGACGACGCGAGGGAATGCTGCCCAAGACAGGCTTCGTCTTTTTAAGGCGCAGTAATCTCTGACCTGAATATAACCTTGAAGCATAATCTTTGACAAGGAATGGTAGTTAACCATTTCTTAAAGCTACATAGCTGAGTATAGCTAAAAACCCAGATAGTTTAGGCGAAATATTAAGTTTTGGTTATTTCCTGACCTATTATATCTGCGATCTGTTGCGCTGCGCCAGTTTGTCCTCTTACCTGCCGAAGACGATCTCGCATCTGCCGAAGCTGTTCGGGGTGCGACAGATAGTCTAAAACTAATCGGGCTACCGTTTCTGGCTCTAGCTTACCTACCAATTCGGGGACAATCTCGCTTCCCGCCCAAATGTTGGGCCAGGCAAATAAACGATCCTGCTGTAAAACGACCCAGTTAACAATCTTTGCAAAGAACCGACCTACCCCTGGCAGATTTGCCAAGATCCCGGTCAGTCCATCCCAAGAGCGCATGGCATCTAGCTGTTGAGTTGGCAGCAGGACGATCATCGGCACTTGCAGAGCCGTTAATTCAGCCGTGTTTGCACCCACTGTGGTCAGACATAGTTGGCAGTTGACTAGGTCTTGATAAGCGGGAAACTCGGTAATCAGCTTAATTTTTGTCCCTCCAGAAGTAATTAGCTGGGGAGTCGGTTCTAGATCTATGACTCCCGTAACGTTGCCAAAGGCAGGAATGAGTGAATTGTATTGCGGATCTGCATAATTACTCAAGGTTGGCAGATCTAAAGTTGGCGCGATGGGAATCATAAATTTCGTCTGGGGCTGCTGCTGGGCGATGGAATCGGCGATCGCCATACACAAAGGTACGCCCTGAGTAAGCTTGGCGGGTTTTGAACCAACTAATAAACCAATTAGCGGAGCTTGTGGATCTGATTCAGTCTCTGCTTCTAAGGCGACGTCTGCCATTAGGTCGCCAACGAGGGTGAATTTATGTTGATAGGACTTGGGAATGCGTTCGATCGCCTGCTGATTCATAATTGCAAAGCGATCTACTAGGCTATACCAACGAGCCTCCCATTCGGCATAGATTAAGCTGGAATAGTTTAGCCGCTTACTTATGGCTACGGTATAAAATTGATCTCCACCCAAAAACACCACAATTCCACGTTCATGCCACTGCCAACGCTCGGGGGTTTTACCCCAAAGCAAAAAAGCAAAGAAATCAGAGGGGGGCAAGACTCGCTCTACCTCTGGGTAGCTAGCAGCGATCGCCGCTTCTTTACCCGTACTATGGGGACAGGGGGAAAGTAAAACTGAAATCCGCATTTGGCGATCGCCAAACATCTGTGCTAGGGATTTGACGACAGGTCTTACCCAGGTTGCTATTTCTCCTGGTCCATTAGAGAGAATAACAATATCGGTTGGTTGCATTCGAAGGGCTATTTACTATCTTATGTTTGTTTTTATACTGAAGTCGGTTGTCGGTCATTAGTGACTTCGTAAATAAATTTTAGAGTTGCCCAATTGCGAACGTCCAGAGCATAGGTATCTTCACTAGGCAGAAGCTCTCGATCGACGGAGCTACTATTATGTAAATCCTCCATAATGGCTTTAATAACGGCTAGGGGATTGGTAACATTGAGTATCTGCTGGCGGTCGAGCTTGAAGTTTTGTTGGCTGGCAAAGGCTTTTAAGGTTTCCGTAAAAGGTTTAACCGAGAGTATTACGTATAAAGTATTAATTCCTGGCGATTCGGAAACTTTCCATTGCCAAGAATCTGAGGCAGCAGGAATTGCCAACTCTGTCTCAGGGGCGATGGAAATCGCTGTTAGTTTTTCGACGTTCTCGGCAGAATCAATTTCGGCGGGAGTATAGAGAGCGTAGATATTACTTTCGGCATCGGTACTGAGAATAATCGTGTATAGCTGCCGACTATCGATATTGTTAAGGTTGAGTCCGATTTCAGTACCTCTAGGGATTAAAGGAACGCTGCGATCGGCTTCAGGAATTACCTGGCTACCTTTATTTGCAGCAAACAGTAGTTTTTTAGAGGGGTTGGTAAAGTCGGCGCTGAGGTCGGCGACGGTCGATCTACGCCATAGAGGAGCTTTAATTTCGGGAGTTAGAATACTGGCGCTAATTTTTACCTGAGAAGAAAATTCGTTACTGGTAAGCTCTAGCCACTTGGCAGCCAACAAATTGTTAAACTGAGGTTTGAGGCGATCTACCGCAACTTTGACTGCCTCATCCACAACCCCTGTCGTACTACCGATCAGATAGCCGCCAGCGGAATAAAGACCATAGGTAAAGGATTTGCTCTCGTTTTCTGATTCGGCGGTAGCGGGATTGGCTTCCGCAGCAATTTTACCAATCGAGCAGTCGGCATTTTGTTCCTTCGCGACGACCACAGAGTTAATGGCTGAAATATTAGCCAGGGCGCTGGTAGCATCGACTCGCTCGATCCGATTTAGCTCGCTATCTAGGGCGAGGCTCAAACTCAGACTGCGATCGAACATGCGAATCGATTCTTGTACTAGCTGACCGACCTGCAATAGCTCGGACGACTGTAGAACATGAGTTTTAGCTACCAAGCCTTCTTGAGACTTAACCTGAAGCTGCGAAGGAGAATCGCTGGTAGTCGAGACTACACTAAAACAAGAATTTACGCCATACTCGGTGATGATATTGGCAGGTAAGCCTAAAAGCTTAATCTCCGCGCGATCGCTTTTACTAACTTTACTAATCACTCCCGCAGCGTTGGGAGTATCGCTAACGGCTAAATAATAAGCGATCGCCGATTTATCAGGATTATTTAAGGACGGCTGTTGTTTTCTGCCCATTAGCTGTTCGACGCTTTCAGCGGTGCGGGAAAGGACGACCCGTACCTTGCTGCTCGGGGTAATATTCCAGAGATGTTGGGTCAGAGCTTGGGTAAATAGACCCGCACTCAAACCAGACCAATATCTTTCTACCGCCATCTGATTATTACTCGTGGCAGATAGTACGACTCCAGGCAGGGAAAGGGAGCGTTTGCTTGGTTTTAGACCCTTATTTGCAAAGTCTTCGCGCAGCCGAGCCAGAAAGTCTAGCTCTTTATCACTCAATTTTTCAGCTACTTCGTCAAGAGAGCGTACTTTGAAACTACCGTGCTTGCTGCGGGGAGTGGAGTTAAAGCTAGTATCGAGAACAAAAGTACATTTATCGGTCGATAATGTTTGAGCTAGCACTAATAGTGTTTCCTGGAGGATGTTGTTCGCAACTAAATTCTGGTTGGAACTCAGCCCGTCTGCGGGGACAAAGCTATTGGTTAAACGGAAACCATCACCCTCATCTACGGTCGATACAAGCTCCCCATCGGCAGCTAGAGGCATTTTTACCTGACCACCATAGCCGCTGAAGTGAAATAATAGTACGTCGTCTGGCTTTGCCTGTTTGGTTAGATGTTCGAGAAAAGCTGTCTCAATATTGTCTCTTGTCGCCTGGCGATCGCTTAATATTAAAATATCGCTAGGGTTAAAACCAAAACGATGGATTAACAACTCTCGCTGTAGTTCGACATCCATCAAACAGCCAGACAGATTATCCTGATGAGCATAGTGATTGATGCCAACTAGCAGGGCTAACTTGCGACTAGTTGGCTGCGCGAGATTCTGATAGCTTTTGAGTGAGGCAGCAAGAGAATTATTGCGGGCAAGAGAAGAAATTCCAGCTTCGGCTGCACCTAACGTTAATAAAGTCAGTCCAGCCTGCTGTAGAAAAGTTCGGCGGTCAAGTCCCATGTTAGCTACTAGCGTTGAAAATCTGCGATCGTCCTATATTAATAGCTGCTCGTAGCTGCTAAATATGTTCTAAAATGCCAAGGTTACAGGTTAAGACTGGTAAATTCAAACTCAATCTTATAAACCTGTAACCAATTATAGTGCTTTGGTTCGACATTTAATAGCCGCCGCAAATTTATTTTGGCATCTCGGTCTTAGTTAGCTTTCATTGCTCTAGCTAATTCTTCTGCAACTTTCGGACGAGAAAACTGTGGAGGAGGAGTCTTACCTTCTCTGAGCATCGCTCTAACTTTAGTTCCCGACAGATGGATGCGTTCTTCTTTCTCGGCTGGACTGGTTTTCGCTGTCGCCATTTGCTCTGTGCGAGTACAGTAGAAAGCGTGTTCAAATTTAAGGGGTGTAATACCTAGTTCTTTAGCAGTAAACTCACCGAAAATTTCTTGAGCATCATAAGTACCGTAGTAGTCGCCAACTCCAGCGTGGTCGCGACCGACAATAAAGTGGGTGCAGCCATAATTTTTACGAATTAGAG
>ENA-ORXU01002586-ORXU01002586.1-marine-metagenome-genome-assembly--contig:-NODE-2586-length-12174-cov-3.966521_pt1 | contig 12174 bp, 6 predicted proteins | sample MGYA00237869_ERZ511484 | MGnify/ENA metagenome assembly ERZ511484 | reverse complement strand
TTTCTGCATCTGCAGGCAATTGTAAAGTCAACACTTGCGGGCAACTGGCTCTGACTTCGGCGCACTCAACCGGATTGTCATCTAGAAAGATAAAGCTATCAAGGCCTAGCTGTAATTCATGCGCTAGCTCTTGTAAATTCTGAGATTTGGGTTGCCAGTTGATTCGCCACGAAACGATATTGTCTCGCTTGAGCAGCATATCGGTTCTGTTATCGAATACGGCCCAGACATCTTCTTCAACATTCTTGCTACAGAGGCACAGAATCATTCCGGCATCCATTTGGGCTTGCATAAATTGCTGAAGCATGATGAACGGATCAGATAGTTCGATACCTTGCACACCATCCTCGCCACAAACACCCTTCCATAACGTATTATCACAATCCAATACGATTACCTTGTACGGCGATCTAGTCAGCGCAGTGGCTCGCCTAGTAATAGCAGTGCCTAAAGCGCTAAAGTAAGCTGTTGTATAGGGTATATGACCAAGGCGTTCACCATCTGCATCAAAATACTCTTCAACTGGATAAAGTTTCGCTACATCGCTAGCTAAAAGGCAGCTAACATTGCTCATGCCGTCAACCGCTTGTATGATAGTTTGTTCGGCATCTTCCAATGCTGCAATCTTTGCAACATCGCGGGAGACAGCCGGTGATGGAGGACAAACTGAAAGAATGGTTGGTACTTTCAGCTTACCCGCAGAGACATCTAGTGCCTCGAGCAGGTCGGATACATTGTCACTTATCGCTCTCTCGAAATCGTTTGACTGGCTAGCCGTATCGCTATTTTCATTAGATCGTTTGGCAAAGATATTATATAGCCCCGAATTGTGAAGATATTGCTCTTCCTCAATCGCCATTTCAAAGCCCTGATTTCGCAAAAGCTGAGTCACTTCCTCAATCACTGGCCCTTCTTGATCATGCACTTCCATCACAATCTGCTTAATTTTTGGCCAATCTTCGGCAAGGATGCCATGTAAAACTGGCAGTTCACTCTTCTCGGCATCTAATTTCAGTAGGTCAATCTGCTCAATTTGGTTTTCTCGGATAATATCGGAAAGTGAAACCAACTGGCACGTATAAGTGGTACTAGTCAAACGGTCAGCAATAAGATCATTGACTAATTGCTGAACCTGTGTAGAATCCGCAGCATCATTGTCTCTCACCATATTTTCAATAACTGCACGAATTGCAGATTCATCAACATCTTTATCTGCGCTAAAGCTGGAGAAAACAGATGACTTCTCATAAAAGGTAAATTCGGCTTCCTTTTTTCTATTAGCGACACCGACATTGAAAACATATACATTCTCGCCGTAAAGTTTTGCATTCGCACTCAATAATTCAAAGACCACAGGTGATGGCTCAAACGAATAAACAGCGGTGTTTGATGCTTGTTGTTGAACAAAAAGGGTAAAAAGGCCAATATTTGCCCCGATATCAATGATGCAGTCGCCATCATTGATTGCAATACCATGTTTGAGGTAGGCTAAATCTTCAAAGATTTCCTGGTAAACATATTCGGTTTCATATTGATTCAAGTGCGCTACTTCAACACCCATGCGTAAAGTACAGCGTTTGTGAGAATCTAGAATGGCTTCTTTCTCAGGTAAAGAAACTCTTAGAGAAATTTTTCGACGGTTTAAAACCCAATCCTCAAGTCTAATTAGAAGGGCATTTAGACCTGAATCATTGGTATTTAGCAAGCTGTTTGGCGTAAGCATCTGTTGAAAAACTTGATTATATGGCGCAAATTCAACGGTGCTCAACGCTCCTAATTGTTTGGACCAAAACCTGAGCGTATCATCAAGCGGCTCGGCGGTAAAGGTAGCCGAAACAGCAATAAGTTTGCGAGGAAGCTCATCTAATTGATCATGAACGTCCAAATAACGGAGGTGAACTCCTTGTAGAATTACTGCAATCTCGCCCGTTGATGAGTAAAGATGGACATCTCCGATGAGTTCTTGATTCGACACTTTACTTGTGAAAGCGCATGCGGTACAGTAAGAATCCAAATATTGGAAAATTTTTACAGACCCAATCTCTTGAAGGATATAAGTATTGCCACAATTATTATTAATTGCAGCTAATGTTTGAATAGAGCCATCGAGAAGTGAAGGGTGTAACAAAAAGTGATTCTTGTTAGCAAAAAGAGATTCAGGGAGACGTAATTCAGCGATACTTTGACTCTTAGTTATGCTTAATTTATGTACCGATTGAAATGCAGGCCCATACTGATTGCCGTCTTCTGAGAGTTTGGCATACAAATCTTTTGAAGGAATTTCCTGCATGTTGTCAGCAGCCATTGTTAATATCGAATCGATGTTGGAAATGGCTACGTTTTTATCAGGATATACGCTTTCGATAACACAGGCTTCGGCAAGTTGAGTTTCACCATCCACCACAGAGATCTGCGTGTTTTGCTGTGGTGTCTTCAGTACATTTAGTTGGAGAGAAGAGGCATCATAGCCAGCTAAAAAAATCGGAGAGAGAAAACGGAAGTTCTCAAAACACGTTCCTCCAGCATTCTCGATATTATCTGCTTGTTGAATCGCTTGCATAGCCATTTCAATATAGTAGACGCCTGGTAGCATCTCTATATTTTGCACACGATGATCGTTTAAGAAATATGTCATAGACGAAATACCAGAGTTATTCAGTCCGTCTAATTGGAAAGACTGTTTTTCTTCATCTAAGTAATCGGCACGTTTAATTTGTTGTAACATTTTGCTGACCTCAATTACGCAATATATGATTTTGCCGCACCAAAATACGAGCAAGCTTCTGTATGTAAACATTAGAAAGCCGTTGTTTAGTCGGAAGCCTTGTTTCCATTGAGCAACGATGGAAATTTGTAGCTATACAGTCTTGCCTAAGACTTCCAGTGCCGAAGGAGAGACCGACACCACATTCGCTTAATAATAAATGGAAAAATTCCTTTGATACACCATTGTCGTTAAAAGGAAATGAAAACGCTATATCCTCTAAATCAAAATGCCTTTGCAAATACGTAACGCATTCTTTAGTCTGCCAAAGTTGTTCTTGTAAGGTAAGCTCAGAATAAAGTGGGTGCTCTGCACTATGCGCACCAATTGCGTGTCCATGATTCATGGTTGAACGTATCTCGTTCTTAGTCATATATGGTTTGACATTAGAGAGATAATCAGTGAAGCTGAATCCAATTGCGTCGGCTATTTCATCCAAAATAAGCTTTTGAGCAAAATGAACATTCAATAGCATTTTTTGAAAATTTACGCCACTAACACCATTGCTTTGCAAAATTGATACTATTTTTGCCTGAGATCTAGCATTATCTATGTGTCTTAATTTCTCAAGCAATAAGCTCACCTTATATCGAAATGACATATCTTGGTTGTCAACAAACGCAGAATTAACAAAGAGAGTTGTCTTCATTTCGAATTCATTTAATAATGGAAGCGCATGTTCATAGAATTCTCGAAGGCCATCGTCAAAAGTGATATGGACAGCATTGTGAGGTAATGATTTGCCCGTCTTGGTGTGTGAAATTATTTCACCTAATGAAACCGATTCATATTCATTTGCAAAAAAGTCAAGATCTTTTCTGAACTCCTCAATAGTCCGGAACTCGTGCGCATGTTTAATGTGGGGAACAGAACAATCACTGACAACGTGATAATACGCAACAAGAATACTTTGTCTATCAACAATACGTAACAACCTATAAAATGGGGTGCTAATTCTAGAAATAGCTTCTGGCCAGTAATAATTTTTTATCATCTGAAATAGAATAGAATTCCCCGATTGCTATTTTGCGAGTATAAATGGTCAGATAAAATCTTGCCCATGTCCCTTGGCTTTAACGAAGCTATTTCGGAATGCAGGGTCAAAATTTTAACGAAAAAATTAGAATACGTAATCAAGATCTGGTCAATTCTCAATAACAATCTGTAATTTTCTGCTGCTAACAAATACACGGCTTTCTCATAAAAATCTAAGGCTCTTCGCGTATTAGGGAACGGACCAAACTGCTCTGAGAAGATTTGGCCACAAACCAAGCTGTCTAGGTTATCTCAGTACGAGCTAGAACCGCTTGAACATTAATTCTGACTACGTATCAAACGCTTTCATACTCGCTAGTCTTGCTGAATCTGTTCCCTAAGCCTAGATTTCGCACATTAAAAACAGAATATAAAGAGTAGTAAAAAGTGAGAAGATGCTCGAATTGTGGCAAAGTGTAATTGTCAAAAAACGCAAAGCCACAAGGAGACATCTTCTCATGAATAATAATGCCACAACCAAGTCAAGAGACCGATTTTGGAATTGGATAATCTGGGGTATGGTTGTGACGGCAGTAATGATGCCAGCACCAAGTCCACAGTATACGATAATCAGTCCGTTGCTGGGTGTAGCAGTAGAAGGCGAAAGGTCAAAATCGCCGATATTCCCATGGCAACGCTGGAATCGGTGTAAAAAATGGGCCTATCGAAAATACAAGGAATCTCAAGCAAGATATCGGCAAGCCAAACGACTGGCACAACTAGCGAGAGTGGCCAAAGTCGGAATGATGAGTCTGGCAACGGTGGCCGATGCTGTAACCCAAAGCCAGATACGCTATAAACTGGGTGCGTTGCCAGTACTATATGCCTTGCTAGAAATACTGGAAGTGCGTAAATCAATTAACCGTCACTGCCAGACAAAAGCGGAAGTAGATCATGGGACGGTAGCGCTGGTCTTGGTGCTGAATCGGTTAATGTTGCCACTGCCTCTGAGCCAGATATCAGATTGGGTAGGGCAAACAGTTCTGACGGCAGAGTTAGGGATTCCAGCAAGCAAATTCAATGATGACCGCTTGGGCAGGACGCTGGATGCGCTCTACGAAAAGCTTGGGCCCATTTGGCTGGATATCGTCAATGTTGCGATACGAAAAGGCAATGTGGACTTATCGTTAATCTTCTACGATGTGACGGCAGTTGTAGCCCATGGTCACTACAGTGAAAGCAAGCTAATCGACTTCGGCTTTGCTCACAATACGCCAAGTAATAAACGAAAAGGCAAAGTGAGTTTGGATGTGAGTGTAGACGGAAACATTCCCTGCATTCACCAACTTTGGTCAGGTCGTACCTCGGATCAATCAACGGTTGCGACAAATCTCGACAATCTGGCCAAGTGGCTCAGCCAGCATGGACAACCACTCACCGAGTCACTGATTGTTGGTGACCGGGCTATGCTCAACGCCGAAATTGCCATTGCATACGATGAAATAGATCTGCGTCACCTGACTGGCTTGAAAGCCTCTACCTCTGAACATAAGAAGCTTATTGAACGTTGGACCGATGAACAGTTTGCTCAATATCCCATCATCGAAGGCAAGAATCCCCAGTACTGGGGACGAGAATGTCAGGTGCTTCTCACTCATAAGGATGAATCAGATAAATCGGAAGAATCGGTTACGCACAAGGGGCTTGTTGTCCTTGCTGGCCCCATAAGGGATTCATTACAACAAGCCAGGCAAGAGAAGCTTGACGCCCTCGAAACTGTACTTGCCCAAACCAGAGACCGTATCGGTCAGAAGCGCTTCAACTCCTTGAAAGTGGTTAAACGCTCTGTCAATGCACGACTCAAAGAGTCTGGCGTCTCTAAATTTGTCCTAGTTGATGTTCAAGAAAAACCGTTTCCTGAAGACAAGCCTATTCCCAAGACCGAGCCACGTGTCTCTTTACACTGGCAGCTTAATGAGCAAGCTATTGCTTATGCACAGCACAGAGATGGGCGCTATCTCTTGGTCACCAATGATTATTCCCTTTCTCCTATCGACATGTTTCGGCTCTACAGGCAGAAAGATGGCGTTGAAACATGCTTCCATGTGCTCAAGAGTGATTTGAAGATTTCTCCCCTTTTCTTACACAAGGATAAGCGGATCTCCTCCATGATTTTTATCAACATGGTTGCTCTACTTGCTTATAACATGTTACAGCGCCAAGTTCAACAACATGACCTACATCTCACCACTTGGCAAATTATTCGCCAACTCGACAATCTTGTCGTGATTGAGACCTATTTCATTGATAATAGTCGTTCTCTTCGGATGGCAGATGTTGAACCAGAAATCTTGCACACGCTTGCCTTTATCTCGCAAGACCTTAGCACAATGGTTCAACGGCATACGGATTCTCGAACTCTTTATCTTGCTGATAGCACGCCTTTATTCCAGCCTTTACTTTGCTAATCTTGTTATCTGCAGCCTGCTTGACTCTCGCCTTGACATGGCTCTATTTCTCTTTATATTTTGTTTTTAATGTGCGAAATCTAGGATAATACGCGAAGAGCCAAATCTAATTGGACCAAATCCACATTGATTTCCAACATTTCTGTCAAAATCTGGCTTGCTTTAGGCTAAGCGAAGTTTTATGAGAAATCCGTGCCAACAAATATTTTCCATCAATCATCTTAGTAAAAGCTGCCTGAAATTGTATATTGGTAACCATACTTACACCGCATGTAAGAAGGAGCCATCTATTTGCATTCAGATCGCCGCTCACAAGTGCATTTAAAAACAAAAAAATCAGCAGTGTAATTAGTGTCAAAGTCGACCATTTATAATATTCAATTTCGTGCTTTAGTGAATAATGTGGATTATCAGATTGAATTAGACATATTTTAAACAACATCTGCATAGCTTCCTTAAAGATAAGAATAGCCAGAATAAGAAAGCACAGTAAGCCCAGTACGCCTTGCTCAAAAGAAATTTCAAGCAATAAATTATGCGGATATTGATATACCTCACCGTATATTGATAAAATCCCTAACCGCTCAAAGCTGCCAGCTCCTCTTCCTATCAAAGACAAATCGTATAGAATTACATCAAGTGCTTCACTAAATAACTCTGACCGTGCATTTGCAGCAAAGGCATCCCCAAGTGTTAATAGCTGCGATATACGTTCAATTGACTCATCGGGGACAATTTTCAATAGGATTAAGCTTATCCCCGGAAACAAAAAGCCTGCAACAATAATTGCCAGCGTTAATCTTATCAGCAATTTCCCAGAACCGAACACATAATGATACACACAAATACTCGCAAATATTGAGCATAATAATGCAATTACAACTCCACGAGAGCCAGATCCAATTAGGGGAACACCCAACAGCAAACCAACTCCTACACCAAGCAAATATTTGTACTTTTTAACATGAGGTAAAAACCATCCCATAAATATAATCAAAGCTATACCTGCAAGGCGACCCACCACAATAGAGTTATTCCCTGCCGCAGTAAATCTGTTATATACAGATTCATCAGGTCGCGAAAAAATTGCAAATAAGCTACTAATAACTAAAACAGCCAGCATTAGCTGATTCATGGATCGCGTTGACGTTACTAAGAAATATGTCCCATAAATTGAAAGAGATGATAAAAATACAAATCGAAAAACCTTATCTACTCCATTACTCGTGGCAGAAGGAAATGCGGAACTAATCAGCAAAACCAACACAAAGATAGTAAATGTTATAAATACACCTTTCTCATGCCTGAATTTTATTCCAAATTCTGCGGGTATTCTTACTAGTCTTATCGCTATAGCTGTATAAACAAGAAGACTAGATAGAACCGTTATATCCGATAGTACTCCATAATCAGGGACATAATTGCTAATAATTGGTGCTGATTTTAAGATGCTTGAAAACATAAATACAACAACAGTCAGATAAGGGTAAGAATAAATTAACCATAAACCACCCATCAACAATAAAACTGCTACTGCTAATACGGGAGCATACTGTCCACTAAAAGCAAGTACACCCGAAACCGAAGCAACAGTAAAAAAAAGCGATATATAAACAAAAAAGGTGGATAAATAATTTTTGGTGTTCAAATGTCAAGTCTCATAAAGTTCAACGCAAGGCTATCCTTACTTATAAGATTGAGCAAAAACCAGCGAGACACACTGCCGTCTGATGTTCAATCGAGTGGTCATGCAATGATGATTTTTGTCGCGAGTCATGTGGAGCTCATTGTGACATAGTTGTAAAGAGCTTACCTGTAAAAAATCGTAGATTTCGATTCAGACAAATATGAACGACAATATAACAAAAGCCACTTACAATACATGTGAATGCCAAGTTAAAAAGAGGGACAAAATTTAGCTCCAAATTCCAAATAAATAATAAGCTTATACAAAATATAATTACCGGGACGAGTATGTTAACGTAGTCGCGCATTGACCACTTTAAAATAAATGTGCGTCTCAAGATAATCGCTGTTCCAACAAAGACTAGTGCATAGGTGGCAAGTGTTGTATATGCGGCACCCATTAAGCCAAACATAGGAATAAATATAAAATTTAGTCCTATATTTACAAAAGAGCCGCATAGAAATATGCAAAATGGGAGTTTGCTTTTAAGTTGGCAAAGAAAAATCAGATTGTAAAATTGAGTTAACCCATGAATTGCAACAGATGCCGCAATAATTGGTAAAATCTGTCCAATAGGTTGATATATATCAGATGGATTGATAAGAATTCTGATAGGTTTACGCAAAATCACAAATATACATACTATAGGAATAACAATACTCAGAAACACGAAAATAACATTTTTGAAATACAAGAAAAAATCTTCACTTTTCTTTTCCCACAGATCAAAAACAATTGGTACAACAGGCTTTGATAAACCCTCAAAAGCAAAACGCACTATAGTTTCGGCTATCATATAAGCTGCTAGATAGATACCAACTTGTGAGCTTCCGTGATAAAAATTTAAAATATATCGATCACCTATTGCAAAAACTGTAGCCGAGATATTCATACCAACAATAGGCATCCCAAACTTTAGCATATCCAAGGATGTTGCCCTGAAAGGAACATTGATTATTTCAGGGTCTGAACTAATTGTAGGTGTATTGGAAAGACTCTTCAAAACAAAAAAGACAGTTGGTATGCCTAAAATGATTAACCAAAAAAAGTTACCCGCAAGAAAGAGTCCGATTCTTTTATCTACCAAGAATATTAGCGCGATTCCAGCTAAATTACTACCCACGACTCGCGCAATAGTTAAAGATGAATTTATACTTGCTTGCCCCGTTGCCTGAAAAAATTTATTTGCAGTCAAATGCAAAGCAAAAAAGGGGAAACAATAGACTGCCAGAGCATAATAGCCACGAATGACTTCACTCTCAAATCTGATTGAGTTAACAATTATTGAACCAATCGCTATCTCTAATAGGCTTACTAATAGCAGTAGATAAAATATAACCTTCGTAAATAATCGTAATTGTTGCTGATAACGAGATATGAATCTCATTACAGAAGAGTCAATCCACAGAGTAAAGATAACGGGTAGAGAACCCCATATACCCATAACTAAGCCAAAATTTCCAAACTCCTCAGCCGAAAAAGTGCGTGTTAGAAATGGCACAAGTGCTAAGCCAATAACTCCTGGTATAATCGTTGCAGGTAAATATATTAAGTAATGAAGGACAGTATGTTTGAAAAGATTTGAATTCAGGACCAGCTCCCAGTGCTAACTTTTAAACACAACATGACAATAAAACATGTGGCTAACTCGACAACGCTAAATTAGATCCCTTAAGCAAGTAGGAAGTTTCCAAGAATTCTGGCAGCCTAATTCAGATAACCCAAATAGGTATTTAATAGGTTCAAGATTTTGCAGCAAAAATGCGATTGTTTGGCCCGCAACTTTCAATTGATTTTCAATCGAATCGGTTTTAAACGTTATAGCTTAACGTTGTCGAACTAAATACATGTCCAAATATTCAATTTATATCTGACAAAACTTTATGATATAAGTCGCGATCTCCTTGGCGGATTAGGCAGTCATTGTGCCAAAGAAGTGACATTTCACCGTTGTAATATCTGCATTCCATCGCTATATCACGTAAATCACAAATGATCTCATTATGTGAACGTTTCATATAATTAGTTAAACAGACATCCATTGCGATTAATGGAGATTCGATCAGAGATAAGTGTTTACGCGTTTTTAAGTTAAACACACTGTATGAGTAACAAACCCCACAGCGAAATCCAATACAATCTGCAAACCCCAAAGTGCTATCTTCATCTAAATTGGCATCTGACCAACCTTGCCAAGTTATCGGATTTTGCCAGCACAAATAATGTTGCCTACCGCCTAGGTATGTTTGAGTAATACCAAGCGAATCCATCAGTTGTCGTAAATACATACTTTCGTTAAAGATAATTTCTGGACGATTGTATGAATGCAGACTTGAATGAAAACCCAATTTATGACCACGAGAATAAATTGAATACATCAATTTTTGTACTCGCTCATCGTTCAACGAGTAGCGGAAATCCACATCATATTCAGGTTGGCTAGCCATAAAATTAAATGTACTTTGGCAACCATATTGATCACTAGCGTCCATGATAAAACCAAACGTATCATTGATGTCATGATATGCAAAACCCAGCTTGTATTTTACGATACTGACAACACGTGCAAGCGCCAATCTACTATCTTTCCGAACGAAAAGATCACCAATAATGTTACGCGTATACTGCAAGGAGGAGTTTCCCTTTATTGAGAATGGCACATCGACATCATGACTCACCACTACCCTATAGTTTCGCGTTTTTCGTTTTAGTAACGGCCAAAGATGATTGAGCAAGGCCCACAAAATCTCTAAGTACTCGTTCACTATCGGACGTGTTATGAAATTTTCTTGATAAGCAATAGATGCCTTTGCTGGAAATCTATCAAATTGGTCATGTTGAGAATTGACGTATTCTTCATAGCGAGTCAATATGAAAAACGAACTTCCAAGAATATCAACTTCCAGAGTAATTTTATCTTCACTAATGCAGGTAAAATTATTCTCAGCAAAACCAGTACTAAAAAGAACCGGCACGAATTGGTGTGGTATGGGTGTCCTTATTGGCAGCTCACTTAGATCCCATTTCTTTAAAGGTAATGTTGGTAACGAACCGGATTGAAGCCATTCCGACCCGTCAACGGCAAATAAACCATCTCTGAGAACTAGCTCTTCATGACCATCTAGCTGAATAGATACATAGTCAATATCAGATACGATGACGTCGACCTTTAACCCAAGGAATTCTACAAATATTACATGAATGATATAACTACGTTCTTGAATATAGTTATTAGGGATAAAGATTTTGATCATAATCCTGCGCTCGGGGTTAGTGTAAACGAAAGGACAATTTTTGAAATTGACTAAAAACAGTAGCAGCGTTGACTATATTTCGTTAACAAGTTCCATCAATGCACCAACTGGTTTAGCTGCTCAATCTAGTAGAGACCTACTCCGTTGCAAAACGATCAATATATACCAGCTTATCATTGAGTGAACTGTTTCCGGATTTCAACCGTACGCATTGAACGAGTTGAGAAAGAATTAGTCCCTTTGCTTATCGAATAAGTCAGGCTAATCGAAATAGGTATTTGCAGCCCCCTACCTCTCCAACCACGCCTGAAACATCAGAATATTCCACAAATAGTAACCAACATCATGACCAGCAAGATGATCGGCCCATTTGCTGCGCACAATATCCGTATCAAAATACCCCTGCGTATTCAGCTTGCGCTCATCGAGCAGATCGGTACGCAGCCATAAGCCTAACGGAATCGAGAAGCCAGTCTTTTCTCGCTCAAGTAGCTCTCGTGGGACATAATCATACAAAACCGAGCGCAAAATCTTCTTTGCGTGTGGATCATCATACAGCAGAAGTTGCCATGCAAACTCAACCACACGATGAGCCAAGAGCGGTACCCGTGCTTCGAGGCCAAACACAAAAGTGTGGTAAGTTTGTCATCCATTGGGAAAATCCAACGAAATGTGTACTTGCGGTAGATGAGGAAAAAATGCTTATGCAAACATTGGGGCAGAGGAAATTACGTCTACGACCGATTCCTGCATCTCTAAAGTCAGCTCTGGATAAATTGGAATCGCGACTGTTTCAAGCGCCGCCGACTCGCTGAGCGGGAAGTCACCCGCTTTGTATCCCAAATAGGCAAAGCACTCTTGCGTATGCATAGGCACGGGGTAGTATATTTCGCAGCCAATTTTATGTTCTTTTAAATGTGCTATCAGTGCATCACGATGAGGCGTTCGAATAATAAATTGGTTATAGATATGGCGATTGTGCGCGTGTGCGACAGGCAGTTCGATGCTAGAGATGTTCGCTTGCTC
>ENA-ORXU01002585-ORXU01002585.1-marine-metagenome-genome-assembly--contig:-NODE-2585-length-12177-cov-2.740496_pt1 | contig 12177 bp, 9 predicted proteins | sample MGYA00237869_ERZ511484 | MGnify/ENA metagenome assembly ERZ511484 | reverse complement strand
GGGCACTGGCAGAATGTCTTCGGGTTGGAAGTGGTTGGACTGTTCGAGGATGGAACGACGGACTTCGGTGAGGGTATAGCGATCGCGCCTTGCATCAAACTCTTCTAGCCGTCCTGCTGCCTGAATCGGCTGAAAAGTCACGCCTCTGACGCACTTTTGCAGCAGCGCATGGTCAAGGATTTTACCAATCTCACTATCGTTGAGGCCTTTTTTGACGGTGACAACCAGATTGGTGGAGATGTTGAAGTCGTTTAGGTTTGATAGGGCGCGCGATCGCACCTCTCTTAAATCAGCTCCTCTCAGTTCCTTTAGCGCCACCGCCTCAAAGCTATCAAACTGCAAATAAATTTCAATTCCTGGCATATACTCAGCCAGCCGCGCGCAAAACGCCCTGTCTTTAGCAATCCGTACCCCGTTCGTATTAATCATCAGGTGTTGAATTGGCCGCGCCTTCGCCAAATCCAAAATCTCAAAAAACTCAGGATGCACGGTCGGCTCACCGCCACTAATCTGCACGACCTGCGGCGATCCTTCATTGGCCACAATCGCATCCATCATCTCGGCAATCTGTGCCAGCGACCGGTGCTTTCGCGGTGCATGGCCCGCTTCATTCTCTGCCCCCGAATCTGCGTAGCAAATCGGACAGGCCAGGTTGCACTGATCTGTGACCTCAATCAGCGTTAGGCAGCTATGCTGCTCATGATCGGGGCACAGGCCGCAGTCATAAGGACAGCCGTATTTAATCGGCGTATTGAACTTCAGCGGCATATCCGCTGGCTTAATAAAGGCGTTGCACTTTTTGTAATACTCCACATCGTCAGCAATCAGCACTTCCTCACGCCCGTGGATTAGGCAGTGCTTAATCAAATACACCTTGTCATCGCGAAAGATGATCTTGGCTTCTAGCTTGTTAAGGCAGGTAGAACAAACGCTGTTGGTGAGGGCGTAAAACAGATAAGGGCGAGTGGGCATGAATGTCCCTATTGAAGTTGCTTGATGAGTCGTTTAGCACTGGGAAAGTAGTAGATTAGCCCAGCGAAGCAGGCAATTTGAATCGCACTTAGGCCAAGCAACGGGCGAAATTCGGGTTTGATAAAGTCTATGCAAAAGCGAAAGCCTAAGTAGGCAATCATATAAATCTTAAATAAGTCGCCCTCCCATAAAGACAGGCGGTGAGGCTTCTCCCTTGCAGAATCACATCCGCGCAAGACAAAAAACAGAAGCACCAGAAACGCGATTTCGTAAAGCTGCGTAGGATGCCGCAAAATGCCATCACCAAAATCTACGCCCCAAGGCAGGTTAGTAGCAGTGCCGTAAGTGCGATCGCTCAACCCGGTCAAAAAGCACCCGACCCGTCCGATCGCCGTTCCCCACAGCACCGAATACACAAAACTATCTCCGGTAGAGCGTCGCACGCCAATGATCTTTTTAGTAATCTCTACGCCCATCAGCCCACCGAGCAACGCCCCCACAATCGTTTTGCCCTGAAGCATCATCAACGCAAACAGCCGCCAGTCTTGCCCCAGCAAATCGATATGCTGCGCCATCACCAGTAGCTTCGCACCCGCCAGCGCACCGACAAGTGCACCCACCGAAATCGACGATCGCTGAGAGGCCGTAATAGCCGATAATCCTCGATTGTCTGAGTGCAGCCGCCGGAACAAGCTGACATACAGTCCCACGCCATACGCCAACGCCTCCATCACAAAATGAGGATGAAGGCGCAGCGGGCCGAGATGAAAGTAAACCGGAAAGGTCATTTACGGCAGCGGATACGCGCCCGGTCGTACAGAAAGCGCCACAGACTGACCGTTGCGGTTCAGCGTCATTGCGATCACATCGCCCACATCGGTTGCCTCCACTAGCCGCTGCACTTCGCTGGCATCCGTAATCGTTTTGCCATCCATAGTCACAATCACATCGCCCAGCTGCAAGCCTGACCGTGCCGCCGGAGAATTACGCGCAATGCCAAAAATAACCACGCCCGAGTCAGCCGCTAGCCGCATGTTCACGTTTGAGTCCCCGTTTACCTCTTCTTTAAGCGCGGGGGTTAGCGTTCGCATCTGAATACCCAGGTAAGCATGATCGACTTTGCCGTTAGCCACCAGCTTATCTGCAATCACCCGTGCCTGGTTAATTGGGATCGCAAAGCCTAGTCCCTGAGCCCCGCCGCCAATAATGGCTGTATTCACGCCAATTACTTCACCGCTGTCATTGAGCAAAGGCCCGCCCGAGTTGCCAGGATTAATCGCCGCGTCCGTTTGGATAAAGTCCACGCGCTTGTCAGACACCTTAATTTGAGCGCTGGTTCGGCCCGTTGCACTAATGATCCCGGCGGTTACGGTGTTGTCTAAGCCCAAAGGGTTACCGATCGCGATCGCCCATTCTCCAGGCCGCAGCGCATCCGAATTACCCAGGCTAACCGTTGGCAAATTGCTCGCTTCCACCTTAATCACCGCCAAATCCGTCAGCGGATCTTCACCGATCACTTCACCCCGCAGCTCCCGGCCGTCTTTGAGGGTCACCGTCACCTCATCAGCCCCTTCTACCACGTGAGCATTTGTCAAAATAGTGCCGTTACCGTTCAAAATGAATCCCGATCCCGTGCCCCGCTCCACGCGCTGAGCCGGTGCCTGCTCAGGAATGCCCTGCTCTCCAAAAAACTCACGAAAAAACGGATCGTCAAAAATACCGGGGCGGCGACTGCGGGCGACCACTGTCCGCGCCGAGTCAATGCGAACCACAGAGGGGCCAACGCGCTCTGCCGCAGAGGCAATAAAGTTTGCGCCACCAATCAGCCTTTCGGTGCCCGTGGCCTGACTCAGCAGCTGAGGCTCATCTGCGATCGCACGCCGCAGCGCCGTAGCCGTAGAAGGTGTCGCAAACTGCGTATCTCTATACTGACCGCCTTCGTGCTGAAGCGTTTCGTAAGCAAACTCATTCGTCGTTGGCGTCATGCTCCGTCCGGTGAGCAGCATGACGCTGCTGGCGCTGGCCGCTGTAAGCAGTACGTATGTCATCGACTGACGTAGCCAAAAGGGAAGTCTTCTAGCTGTTTTTCTAGCTGTGGAGGGCGCTTCAGGTTGGGGCTTGTCAGACGACTTCATGTTTGGACTCTACCGATGATGGGTTTGCAGCTAATGACACTTGGCATCGCATGACCTAGCAACAGGCACGACTATGCCAAGTATTTTTGTTCTAACAGACAGCGTTGAAAACTGTGGGATTTGAGAGTGACAGTTCTAGCAAATGTCTCTTAATGTCTTTGTCTATGTTCTTATCTTTATATTCTTACAGGTGCGATCGCACCTAACTTACTAGCCTGCGATCACACCTGATATCTCACCTACATAAAGATCTCAAGATCGGGCTTTTGAGATTAAAACAGTATGCGATCGCACAAAACAACAATTTCTTTTTATACGGATGTTGATACAGCTGCACCAGCTTGATTGGGTTAATTGAGTGCGATCGCACTCACGAAACAATGCAACGGTTCCCCCACTCTCTTTGCAGAATTTAAAAGTATCCTTCAGGTGAGATAACCCCCTATAATTCAAAAACTATATTCAACTTCAGCTCACCGAAACACGCGTCTTAAATGATTAGGCTTTCAGGCTACATAACTCACTACATGCGCTGCATTTACCGCGCGTCGGTTTCAGACCACTCACCACATAGATAGGCCATACGGCACCACGCCATGTAGCCATAGGCCATGTCGCTATATGGCGTGGTGCATTTACAACGCTCACTAATTTCTTAAGCGCCAAGAGTGAAGCGAAGCCTCACTTAATATCTCAAAAGTCTATGCGTATGGATTCCAAACAATCTATACGCAATTTTGGCTCACCATACTGTCAAAAGTTCCAATAAAAGCCTAAAGCAAACTGCCGAGGTAATGCTGTGTCCCCCATCAAAGAAGATCTTTGGAATGAAGTCCTCATCAAACTAGAAGCGCAGCTTAGCGGCCCCACCTTTGAGACCTGGATAAAACCCACTAAAATTCAAGCCCTCTCCGAGCAGCAGCTGGTTCTACTGACCGATAACCCCTTCGCTCGTAACTGGCTGCAAAAACACTACCTCAGCCAAATCACCCAAGTGGCCACTGAGGTACTCGGCCGCAACATTGAGGTGACGATTACGGTTAATAGCGATACGACGCAAAGTATGATCGCTGCCGAAGCCAAACCCAGCGACAGCCCGCCTAGCACACCAGCGGCCTATCCAGCTACCGCCGCTGCGCCTTCAGAGAAGGTCGCGGGCGACTCCTCCGATCTCAACTCCAAAGCCGTCTTCTCACGATTCGTCGTCGGCGCAAACAACCGCATGGCTCACGCTGCGGCTCTCGCCGTGGCCGAATCTCCAGGCCGTGAGTTCAACCCGCTATTTTTGTGTGGCGGCGTCGGCTTAGGCAAAACGCACCTCATGCAGGCCATCGGCCACTACCGCATGGAAAGCGACAAAAAGGCCCGCATTGCCTACGTCTCCACGGAAACGTTTACCAATGATTTAATTGCCTCGATTCGTCGCGATACGATGCAGCGCTTTAGAGAGCAGTACCGCGCGGTAGACGTTATTTTGGTAGACGATATTCAGTTCATTGAAGGGAAGGAATACACCCAAGAAGAGTTCTTTCATACCTTCAATACGCTGCATGAGGCGGGCAAGCAAATTGTGCTGGCCTCCGACCGCCCACCCAATCGAATCCCGCGCCTACAAGACAGGCTGTGCTCAAGATTTTCCATGGGCCTAATTGCCGATATTCAGTCGCCCGACTTTGAAACCCGGATGGCGATTCTGCAAAAGAAAGCGGAGTACGAGCAGGTTGCCATTTCTAGAGACGTCACCGAGTACATCGCCTCTTCCTACACCACCAATATTCGAGAGCTAGAAGGGGCGCTGACGCGCTCGATTGCCTACACCTCTATCTCGGGTCTGCCGATGACGGTAGAAAATCTGATCCCTGTACTGGATCCACCCGCCGAGCGCCTAGAGTGCTCACCTAAGGCCGTTATTAAAGCCGTCTCGGATGCTTTCAAAATCTCTATAGAAGACCTCAAAAGCAACTCTCGCCGTCGTGAAATCAGCTTAGCGAGGCAAATCGGCATGTACCTTATGCGCAAGCACACAGACTTAAGCCTGCCTAAAGTGGGCGACCAGTTTGGCGGAAAAGATCACACCACCGTGATGTACAGCTGCGACAAAATCACCCAGCTGGTGAAGCGGGATCTCGACCTAGAGCAAAAGATTCGAGAAGTGAGCGATCGCATCACCATCGCCTCTAACAGCTGAAACCCAGTTAAAACCCAGCCAAAACCCAGCCAAAACCCAGTTAAAACCCAGCCAAAAGCTAGCAACATCCTTTCTAAGTACAAACCCCCTGTTCAGAGTCACTGAGCAGGGGGTTAACTGTATGACTATGCAGCTGCAAAGGACGAATCAACGCGACGAATTCGTCCACACAAACAACCTGCCATAAGAGCCGAGCACCTAAATAGCGGTTCATTTGGTAAAGAAAGGTAACAAAATACAGCGAATTTGCCTGTGGAAAACCCTGCTTTGCCTGTGGAAAACTCTGCCTTTTCTGTGGAAAACATGTGGAAAACTAACGGGCACCTGTGGAAAACTATTGGGCCTTTTTTGAGGCCTGTGGAAAACTCCCTACTTTTTCCACAGGTTTTCCACAGTTTTCCACAGGTTTTCCACAGGCTAAAATCGCTCAAAGCACGCTATATGTAGAAAAAACTTGAGTTTTCCACATTTTTCCCCAGGCTCTACTACTACTACTTTAAATAGATCTTTTAAAAAGAAAGAGTCTTTAGAAGTTCAAAAGAGATTGAAAATCTGAAAATCTGAATAGTTTGACTAAAGCGAGTGGAGTGATACTATTGGGCATCGCAAACCAATATCCAGCGCTAAGAAAATTCCAAAACCCTCGGAGCGATGAAGTTTAGCTGTCCGCAAGCCGAATTTAATACCCAATTTTCGCTGGTCAGTCGAGCAGTTCCATCACGGCCTAGCAAGCCCGTTTTAGGCAACGTACTCGTCACTGCGAGTACAGACACGCAGCAGGTAACGCTGGTAGGGTTTGATGAAACGCTAGGCATTCAAACCACGTTTGCCGCGCAGTGTGAGCAAAGCGGATCGCTTACACTGCCCGCTAAGCTGCTCGGTGATATTGTCTCGCGCTTGCCGAGTGAAGAAATTGACATCAGCGAAGATGACGATGAGCCTGTGGTGACGCTTTCGTGTTCAGCCGGACGTTACCAGGTCAGAGGCCTGAGCGCTGAGGACTACCCCAAGCTGCCAGAAGTTGAAACGAGTGAGCCCATAAAAGTTGCGGCTGATGCTTTGATTGAGGGTTTGAAGGGCGCTTTGTTTGCCACTAGCTCAGATGAAACCAAGCAGGTCTTAACCGGCGTGCACCTTACTGCCGATGATGAGATGCTGGAATTTGCCGCGACTGATGGTCACCGGCTATCGGTGGTAAAAACGGTTGATGAAGGCGGTGGCCCAGCCTCCTCGCTGAAAATGAATGTCACCATCCCAGGCAAGGCGCTGCGTGAGCTAGAGCGAGTTCTCCAAATTTATCCGAGCAATGAGCCGGTCGCATTCCAGCTAGATTCAACGCAGGTCGTGTTTGACCTAGGCCAGCAGCGCATCACGACTCGATTGCTTGAGGGGCAGTATCCCAACTACCGTCAGCTGATTCCCAAGCAGTTTGAACGCCAGCTTACAGTCGATCGCAAGCAGCTCGTCTCTTCGTTGGAGCGCATTGCGGTAATGGCCGATCAGCGCAACAACATCGTCAAGCTTTCATTTTCAAATGAGGCGCAGTCCTTGGCGCTTTCGGTAGAAGCTCAAGAAGTCGGCAGCGGCCTGGAAACCCTACCGGCTCAGATTACGGGCGAAGACCTGGATATTGCTTTTAACGTTCGCTACTTGTTAGAAGGTCTTAAGGCGCTGCCTACGTCTGAAATTCAGATTCAGTGCAACTCTGCAACGAGTCCTTCTGTGCTCACGCCTCTAGGGGGTACGAAGATGACATATCTTGTGATGCCAGTACAGATTCGGAGCTAACTTTTAGCACTCTGTAAGAATCAGAAAATTCGAGCAGATAAAATCAAGAAACCTTGATGAAGTACACCTTCTGCCACTTTTTACTTGTCCCATAATTGGGTACGTTAGTACGAGCAACATTGTGTATGGAAGAGACTTATGGATCTGATTTTAGCCGCGATTATGTTTGGCGCAATACTGGTTGTGTTTAGCAAAGAAGTGCTGAATGGGTAGGCTCACAGGGGCCTATGTAAGCTGCTTTAAAGCTAATAGCCCGCAGATAGTCTTTTCTCTTAAGACTGCCTGCGGGCTTTGTTTTGAGCAAGAACTGAGGCTCTAGCGCCTGGTGCCAAAGAAATCAATGCGATAGTCAGAAATTTTTACGCCTGTTTTCTCTTCTACCAGCGCCAAAATTTCGGCAGGAAGCTCAATGTCAATATCGATAATCTGCCGCGTATCTATGCAGTTCACGTGGCTATGAGATGAGCTGATGTGTCCGTAAAGCCGTCCGTCTGAGCGCTCTACGCATTCAATAATGCCTTGATCTGAAAGGGCTTCAAGGTTTTGATAGACCGAAGTATGGCCGATCTCTCTACCCAGGCGATTGAGTCTGTCATAGATGTCACGGGCTGATAGGTGCTCTTGCTCTTGCCACAGCAGCTCAAGAATGTATTTGCGTTGACGACTCAGGCGCATGCCTAACGACTGACACCGCGCGATCGCATCTTCGAGTGATTCAATTGGCGCAAGGGTATCGGCTAACGGTTGCATGGCATGAGGCACAGCTTAGTAATCCATAGTCAATATCACTTTAGCTCGTATTTTAAGGAATTGTCTATTGGCTACTTTCTATCAATGATCCGATTTTCAAGCCGTAGCCACGAGAGTTCGGCGGCTGGCTCCTTGCTAGGCATTGCTGCTGGTAGTGCGAAGCTCACAGGCGCTTGCTTCAAATCTTCTGTGTATTGAGGCGCGATCGCCGTTTCTTCTACAGGCACTGCGCTCTTCAGATCGCTTATCTGAAATCCATCCGACGGAGACTCGGCCATGGCAACATCAAAGGTCGTATCCTCTAGTCCAGAGCTTTTTAGGCTGACGCTCTTAAGATCTGCCAAAGCTAGGCTTTCACCGCCCGTTCTGTCATAAGCTCGCAGCGCCTTATCAATGGCAGATATGCGACGTTCCTGGTCTTTTGTAATGCTATAGAGGTTGTTGCCCAATCCAGGCGCATTCCACACCTTCGTGTTGGGATCGATATAGGCTCTCGTGCGTGCCCAGGTGATCGCCTCTTCCCCTTGCATCTGTAACCGATGTGCCTGTGCTAGCCGCTCAATATAGCCACCTTTCCCCAAAGCCGCCAGCGGCGCTTGGTTTGCCAAATCCAGGCCATTTAGCTTCTCAACGAGCGAAAGGGTCATGTCGTGCCGAATCGCCTGCTCTTCTAGCTGAAATCCTTGAGCCTTAAGCCGCTTTATTTGTTTTGCGTCGGCCTCTTCAGGTGTGTCAGCTTCGTGCTGATAGGAGAACGTTCCTAGGTTCCACACGCCATTCCCCGGATCTTTATGGCCGTAGTAGGCCTGTGTTTTGTCACCGTCCCATTGCCGGGTGCCTTCAGCACTGCCAACGGTATGTGCGACGAGCGATCGCGATCCCCCTTCAAAAATCCAATCATCTAACCCTAAGGAATCATATTCACTCTCTAGTGAGCTGAGTTCTGTTGCACTGGCTGCGATCTCCTTATTTTGTTCTAAGCCTGCACTGTATTTCTCAAGAAGATCATCGCTAAATGAGAGTACCTGAAGCGGATTGCTATCAATAGCAGAAGTTGCCTGCTCAGTAGCAGAAGCCGATGGCATCTGCACAGTGCTTTCTAGAAAGTGCACGCCGATATCTACCCTCTCAGCAATTGTCTTTATACTTTCTTCTTTACTAGGAGCATTCACCGGAGGCAGCGTTTCTTGCGATTTGACCAGCTGATCTTCTTTTTTGGAAGTATCGGTCGCTACTTCAGCTGTATCAAGTTGTTCAATCTCTGGCTTTGGTAGGGCCTCTGCTGTAGGCGGGGCCATAGCAGCTTTGGTAGGGGGCAGCTCAAAGCTAAGTCCAACTGAATCGTCTTTAGCTTTAGCCGCACCTGTCCAGCTCATTAACGTAATAAAAATGCCTGCTGAAAAGAGGAAGGGAGATTTTAACATCGTGCTATGAGATGAAGTCTGTTGCAAATAATAAATAGTTTTTCTGGTGCTAATTTTTAGAAAGAACTCTTCTTGCGATGACGATAGAGAAAGCTTATGGCGTAGCGCCTAAAATTCTCTCCAGCATACCTTTAGCCGGTTCTACAATAATCCACGTACCGTCTGGCTGACGCCTTAGGGTAGCGAAGCTGAGATAGCGACCTTTGCCCATTGTTCTCCCTGCTTTCACTTCTCCATAGGAAAACTTCTGTAGCCCACACAGCCGAAACAGGTAGGCCGGAATCTCAGGCGTAGAATATAGCGCGCAGGGTTCAGCTTCGCTCGGCGCTAGTTCGCCATCAAAAGGTGCTCTGACGTTTGATCCTTTGAGGTGTAGTGAGATATCCCCTAGGCTACCAGCTACGACGCTACCGGCGACTTCATCACCAGGATTTAGCGCCCACTGCTGCTGTAGTGTCATCGTTCTCACCTTGGGCCTAGCGTTTTCTCTACAGCCACTGAGCCAAAGCGCAGTTACCAATAGTGAGAGTGCATACAACAGTCGCTTCAAATGCCAGGTGTTATGAAGATTCAGCAGCGAGCCGCTAGTACTTAAAACGGTAGCCTGCATATTCATCATTCTCGTAGAGGATTACTAATGTTGTTTCCGGATCGAATTCTAGTGGATAAGCTTCTCTAACAGCATCTACGCCTGCTCGCACCTGTATGGTTGATAGCAGGCAGTAGGGCTGATTAAGGATTTGTTGTACGCGAGATTTACTATCGCGCTCAGGTACTGCTAGCAGCTTCAAAAGCTGTTCTCGGGAAAGAGCAGCCGTTTCGGTGATACTGCTGCCACAGTCTTCACGCAATGCCCTCAGCGATTTACCTTGAGATGAGGGTATCCGAAAGGGTATTGCATTGGTGAAGATAGATGGAACACCATTTGCCTTTAACAAAATGGCGATAAGAGAGAATAGCAGCCCGCCTGCTAGCAACGGCTTTATGAATGGCTTAATCGAATGGCTAGTGTGACTAGATAACGTCATAAGAACACTCCTTTTTGCCTGAAGATAGGTTGTATCAAGATTGAATTACTTTGTACAAAAGAAACTTAAAGCGGTTTAGATTTGGCGAGTAGTGGTTAGAACATACCTGCTAAAAATAGCCCTATCAGCCCAATGCATAGTCGATAGATCAGCGTGTAGTCACTGGCTTTGACAACAACAATTCGGTAGAGTGCGAAAAGAATAGCCGCTGCAAGGCCGATCATCAGCGCTGTATCGATGACAGGATGCCCTGCGACAACAGACTGAAGGGCAATGCGAGCGATCGCTGCTCCGCTAAACCAAATGGTTCCATCTATCCAGGTAAATTCAGACGTCGTGCTAGAAACCATTACGCCTTCTTTCCAGCCCTCATCAGCAAAGGCACCTGTATCTAGTGCAAAGCTGCCTGTTGCTATTGTTTTTCGCTGCCGTCGTTTACGCTTTGTTGCTTTAAATCGCTGATTGATTTCATTTAGCGTGCCGCCAATTGCTGTTTTAATCTGATTGCTAGACGCTGCAAAAGAATGGTTGAAGCCTGCTTGTTTTTTAGAGAACTCTCTTTTAGAAGCAGGTGCTGGTGCTGGCGCTATTGGCGTAACGGGTTGAGAGAAAGATTGCTGGCGGGGCGATCGCTGTCGGTCACGTAGCACGCGAGCCATATCTATAGCATCTTGCTGGGCTCGCTGGAAGTCTATGGTGTCATAGCTTAGTGCAAAGTATCCGCTGCCATCTCTCTCAATATGGGGGACTACTGCTGAGGTGTACTGCTCTAAAAACTGGGTGATAGCAGCTAGCTGAGGATGGTCGTGAATGCCCTGACGGCGGAGCCCGACAGAAGCCTGTTGAGCAGATCGCTTGAGCGCCATAATGTCTGCGGCCTGCTGCTGCGATCGCTCATTAATAGTGTTGGCCTGTACCTCCAGCCGATATAGCTCCTGGCTAACAAGATTATCAATGCGAGCGTTGGCGGCTAGGTCGTGACCGCGTGATCGCTGCTTGAGCGTTTCAATTGCGATCGCCTGAGGGCTTCGAGTATCAGCTTGCTTTGCACTTGCGCTTGGCGCTAGAACCTCACCAGTCATAGGGCTTGCTCTTTGTACCTGCGATAATGGCAAAGACCAGGGTAAAGGCTGCGCTTCAGCTGCGGGTTGTTCGGCCCGAAGTCGCTGTAGTTTTTCTCGAATAGCCTGAAGTTCCATGTCGGTCTGTTTCATATACAAAAAAATAAGCAAGGTACAAAGATGCTATCGGCAGCTCTGTTAATATCTACTTTCTTTGTTGATGGTACAAGTGTACTATAAAAAATGTAGAAAGCAACCTATTAGTACAAAACATTTGCTAGATATCTGTAGTACGTAGTATGGGAAAACAAGTACAGCCTCTACAGTGTGTACGTCACCTTCTCTGTACATCAGTGAACTTTTTCGCCTGCTAGCATCGAGTACTTTGGGTTTGAATTGCGCTGCGGGAAATCTACGGATAGCAATCAGATGTCACACCGCACAGAAAAGGGCGCGGTGCGATGTTTAATATTATTTAACTGGGTTTCTAACCGGGTATTTAACCGGATATTTAACTTAGGCTCATCTCATTGGAGCGTGGTACAAGCACACTCGTCGCATGCAGATATAAGGAGTGCATTCGTTGTAATGGTCAAGGCTGATAGGCGAATCGCTAAAAAAATTTCGGAGCTGTGGGCGCTTTCAGATCGCCCCTCTCCTAAAAAACGTCGCCGTAAGCATATTGCTGAGGCTGACAATCCAATCTATCACTCGGCAATGGCTGTTTTGCTGGGTGGACAGGTCATGCACCGCCTAGTGCGAGGTCGCTGGGGTCAGCGCCAAATTATGGATCACTTGATGTCTGCTGGGCCACGGTGCTTTGCCCCGGTT
>ENA-ORXU01002584-ORXU01002584.1-marine-metagenome-genome-assembly--contig:-NODE-2584-length-12177-cov-13.468926_pt1 | contig 12177 bp, 8 predicted proteins | sample MGYA00237869_ERZ511484 | MGnify/ENA metagenome assembly ERZ511484 | reverse complement strand
ATAAACATCATTCATATTTGAGCTAGAGTATAGCCCATGGCTGAAGGTAGATATGAGTAATTCATCTTTCCACTCTATAATGTCACTGATATGCATGTTGCTCAAGAGTGGAAAGACTTCAGATATATATCCATCATAAATTTTGACACCGCTTGTTGTAGCCAATAGCATCCCTCCGGTATTCCTCAAGTGTATTTGATAGACACCAAATCCTGAAGCTCTATTCACGACTTCATAGTCGGTGATGTCTGAAAATTTTAATTCATACAATCCCTCTGAAAAGCTTCCGACGTAATATTTGCCTGATTCATATTCCATGATGTAGCTAGCATCTGAGATTCCGATAATCGTACTGAAAGTGTCCCGCTCGGCTGACCATAGCGTCAGAGCTCCATTCTTCATGCAGCTCCACATCCGATTGTGAGAGTCAATAAATATCCTTCCCAACTGACTGTAAGCACTCTTAGTATCATCCTTGAAATAGGCTTCATAGGCCGTGATCGATGAACCGTCGTATCGGTTGAGGCCATCTTGCGCTGCGAAATACATAAATCCAAAACTATCCTGAGCGATACTGACCACAGAATTCTGTGATAAGCCTTCTTCTGTAGTGATGTGCTGAAATAGAACTGGCTGGACCCAAGCCTCTGTGGGCAATAGGCACGCTGCAAAAAGAAGCACTGAATGATATAAATGTGTCTGTTTAATGGCTTATTCTATTTATTGAAAATAGACAAATTATAGATCAACCCTGTACTGCCTCCCATCCGAGACTAATAATAATCATATGCAATGATTTAGTTGTAGCATCAGAATTTAGCGTTATTCTAATTAAATGAATGATTTTTCCATAGAAAAATATAATGCCTAATAATTATGCCTTAGCTATTTTTTGACACCGGCTTGAATATCACTATAGATCACATCTCGAACAGCTTCGTCTCGAATGCCCGACGCATCAGCCCAGCTGTGTTTCTCACGTCCAGTTTTCGCATTAAATGTTTGCGATGTGTTTTTACCGTCTCAGGACTAATAAAAAGAACTGTCGCAATCTCCTTAATTGTCAACTCATCAGCAATCAGATTGAGCACTTCTAATTCTCGACCAGATGGCCTTTGATCACTCTTATGCATTGGAAGCTTGATTAGTTAGTTAATTACATTGAAGCTCTCATTAATTAATTACATATTCTGGGTAAATGCGTAAGCGGTCAGATTAGGCATCTGAGCGGTCGACATTTCGTCTAAGCGGTTCTTTTGGCGATAGATGATTCATATAAAATTAGGTCGGTGAAAAATATTTATTTTTATTGTACGTGGCTTATAAACAATTAGAATTATGGTTTGACGGTAGTCTAGCACTGATGCTGAGTGAAAAAATTAAACCGCATTATCCATCATTACTATCGCATGGCTTTGTTGAACAGGTACAGCTACAAGTGCCTCAATTAGAATTAAAAGCTAGAGTAGAGTGCATAGCCGATGCCCTATCTGAGCACATGACAGTAGCTTACAGAACCGACATCAATATTTTCTCAAAAATACTCGGCCCTGAAAATAAAGAAGAGACTGGTATGTTCACGGAGTATTATTGGCTCATGCCTATCGCCAAATATGTTGAAAAATATGGGTTGGATTACTTCGCTTTATCCATGTCGATGATAGAAGAGATCACGAAGCGCAACGCTGGAGAATATGCGATTAGGCCATTTTTGAGAAAATATCCTAAAAAGACAATGAAACAGATGAGAACATGGTCAATGAGTAACCATAAACATGTCAGGCGATTAGCATCAGAAGGTATCAGACCAAGACTACCTTAGGCTCCTAAGCTACAGTCATACATTAATAATCCCCAACCACTTATTCCGATATTAGAGCAATTAAAAAATGATTCATCTAATTATGTTCAAAAATCTGTCGCTAACTTCATCAATGATATACTGAAGGATAATGCTGGCGTCGCTACAGCACTCATCGAAAACTGGGCATCGGATCCTGGACCAGCGTGTAAATGGATCATCAGGCACGCACTCCGAAATCTTCGAAAGGCCAATGACCCGTGGGCTGCATCCATTATGACCTCGATATCTTAATCGGCATAACGACATTAATCGATGTTTCTCCATGTTTGACGCCCTTGTGTTATTATCGTGCTTTAAGCTGATAAACAGAGCGGGGTGCTTTGGATTTATCTTAGGCATGTTCAGAAGAACCTGATGCTTGAAATTGAAAACACTAAATGATTGATAATAAATCGCTTATAAATTGTCAATTATGCTGCTTTGACAATATGTATGAAACTGTTACACTGTGATAATAAATTCTCAAAGAAGAAGGGGGTCACAATAAAATTGGTTGTCATGATTTTTATCAAAAATCTCGCCAACCAAAACCTCTTTCTACAATCTTTCCCAGTACTTCGTACTGGGCTACCAAGATATTACACCTCACTATGATTACCTCTAAATATGCCTGTCTTATGCTTAAATGAAGATTAGTCCCATTTACGATATACTTTAAGTTAATACTAAGTTACCTCAGCCACCGAAAGCTATGCCTAATGACCTCGCTGTATGAATCAGGTAGTGGTCAAGATCCACATGATTATACTCGCTGATGGCGTCCTTTAGGGGGACTGAGGTGATGGCATTATTCTTAAGAGCTACCATTCTGCCAAATTTCTGCTGCTTAATTAAATCGTATGCCTTGACTCCCATGGCACTGGCTAATATGCGATCGTAGGCAACTGGTGTTCCGCCACGCTGCACATGACCTAATATCGTTGTTCGGATCTGGGCCTCACAGCCTGCTTCTTCAAGTTGAGCACGCAGGTGATTAGCTACGCCTCCAAGCTTAATATGTGCATCGCCTGCATCGGTGGAAGTCTTACCGATGACTTGGCCATTTTTAGGTTTTGCTCCTTCAGATATGACAATATTAACAAAGCCCTTACCCTTCCGATAACGCTTCTTTATGATACGTAGAATGGTTTTTAGATCATACGGAATTTCAGGAATCAAGCAAATCTCTGCTCCTCCAGCTATAGCTGTATGTAATGCTATCCAGCCAGCATCCCTCCCCATGACCTCCATGATCATTACTCTATTATGGGATGCAGCTGTGGTCACTAACTTATCGAAACTATCGGATGTGATCTGGACTGCCGTAGAAAATCCAAAGGTAAGATCAGTGGCCGATAAATCATTGTCGATGGTCTTTGGCACACCTATGACATTTAATCCTTTTTCAAATAAAGCCTGAGAGATTTTCTGACTGCCATCACCCCCGATATTAACGACTGCATCGAATCCATGCTCTCTTATTTTAGCCACCAGCTCAGCAGAACGATCCTTTGTAGTCCACTGCCCTTGCGGATCTTGGATAGGGAAGTCGAGTGGATTTCCCCTATTTGTAGTTTTTATGATGGTGCCACCTTTGACATGGATGCCTCTGACTGACCGATTCTTAAGTCGTTTTAAATCTGGGGGTTCATTAAGTATACCATTGAAAGCCTCAATGCTGCCCCAAACTTCATTTTCTTGTTTGTCATGCTTTGCAGCCTTAACAATTCCACGAATTACAGCATTGAGACCAGGGCAATCTCCCCCTCCAGTACAAAGTAATATTTTAGACATGAAAGTATATTTTGTGCAAAAATACGATGATATAGTGAAGCGGAGATAGTATTATTTATGGAATAACAAAACGTACTGACTTTGACTAATCGCTGTATTACTCCGTCGGGATTATCTTGGTAAATGGAGCCTCCCCTGCCAGGGAATTTAATAAGAAGTTTTCCTCGTAGCCATAGATTAGCCAAGTCTCTATACCTGCTTGCTGCGCGATAGCGGCAGCTTCTATTTTTGATTTCATTCCACCCGAACCTTGACTCGATTTAGTATCACCGATTGATGAGCTTATGGTAGTGAGATCCGAGACGACTGGTATAGTTGTGATTCGCTCTGTGGTATTAGGATCTGCATCGTAGAGCCCATATGTATTCGTCGCCATCACCAGGAGATCGACCTCCAAAAGCTGGGCTGTAAGCGCAGCTAGTTTATCATTATCTCCAAAGTTAATTTCTTCCGTTGCTACAGTATCGTTTTCATTGATAATGGGTATGTACCCATTTTCTAATAATCGGTGAATGGTATTAGTAATATTTTTCTTTGACACTTCATTATCAAAATCGTGGTAAGTTAAAAGACACTGTGCTGTGGGCAAGCCCAGCTCATTAAATATCTCATAGAAAATCCTCATCAAGTGAGGCTGGCCTATAGAGGCTAGTGCCTGCTTGTCATTAATGGGCTGCTTACCATTTAAATAGACAAACTGTTTGGCAGCCGCTATCGCCCCAGAGCTGACAATAATGAATTCATACCGATCATCTAGAGACTTAATCTGTCTAGCAATATCTTCAATCTTACCTCGAGAAATTGAGTCCGTTCCGCGCGTCAGTGTACTGGTGCCGAGCTTGAGAACCATCAGCTGTTTACTCTCTGATCTGGCCATTTCCATATATGTACCATTTATTAGTCACTAATTGCTCTAATCCCAAAGGTCCCCTATGGTGAAGCTTATCTGTACTGATAGCCAGCTCTGCTCCCATCCCCATTTGGCCCCCATCGGTGAATCTTGTAGATGCATTACAGTATACCGCAGCTGAGTCTACCGAGTCCATAAACTCGTCGGCTACTTCAGCACTATCTGTCACGATAGTAGCAGAATGGCCTCCAGCATATTCATTGATCATCGTCACTGCGTCAAGCATATTTGATGAGGCTGTGACTAAGATTTTGTGCTCTAAAAATTCTTCATAGAGCACGTCATCTGAAGTCCACACTGTCGCCTTGGCCCGCTTATGGGTATCTATATTAGATAAAACTTCCACATCAGAATTTTCCATTTTTTGGAACAGACTGACTACTCTATCAGTGAAACTTGGCAAGGCCTCGTCAATCAGTACCTTGTCTAAAGCATTACAAGCGGATATCTTACTAAGCTTAGCGTTGAGTATGATCTTCTCAGCCATATCCCAGTCGGCATCCCTATGAACATACAAAAAATTATTACCTCGACCACTGACCAAAACTGGACAGGTGGCGTGTTCCTTGACGAAATGAATTAGTCCCTCACCTCCCCTTGGAACTATGAGGTCTAATTTGCAAGTAGGAGATTTCAAAAATGCCTGCGTCTTGGTCCGATTAAAATCCAAATACTGAACCCAATCAGGAGTTAAATTACTCTGTAGAAGTGCTCGATGCCAGCATCCGACTAATAATAAATTCGATTCTTTTGATTCTTTTCCCCCCTTAAGGAGAATTTTATTACCTGACTTAAAAGCGATGGCCGCAGCTTCGACCGTGACGTCAGGTCTAGATTCATATATAATGAGAATAGTCCCAAAAGGGGCCGTCTTATTTTGCACCATCATCCCATTCGGGTGATCATAAGTGGAGATGAGCTGACCAATGGGATCAGGCTTCTCCCATACGTCTTGGAGAGATTTTTTCATCTCGTCCACTTTAGCGTCATCAACTTTTAGACGATCATACATGGCCGTATCTCCGCCGGCAAAGGCTTTAAGCTCTTTCTGATTGCAAGCGATTAGATTTTGTCTTTCATCCTCTACGATTTTCAGCATCGTCTTTATAACCCTGTTTTTTTGAGCGACCGTTATCATGAAATGTCATTATTAGCTCAAGCAAAGGTATGAATTTGCGACTGGTCATTCCATTAAAATATATCGTGGTATGCTAGCTTACTATTTATCATTTTCTCAACTTATCGAAGTAGGATCGCGCTGCTTTCACCACCCTAGGCGCCATGATGATGGATGCCGTCATCGTGGGAATAGCCATCAGAGCGTAGACACCATCAATAAGATTGATCATCATATCCAAGGAGGCTACGGAGCCGATCAAAATGCTAGCCAGATAGAAGTAATTATAGTAATGCTTCTTATCTGCACCAATCAAAAAACCAAGGCACTTAGTACCATAATAAGAAAATGAAAACAAGGAGGATACACCAAATACTGAAATACAAAGCAATAACAAATAGCTACCGAAAGTAGGGAGGGATTGCGCAAAGGCTGTAGCTGTAAGACTGACTCCATTCGCATCCGTGGATTCCCAGGCGCCTGTCACGAGGATACATAGCGCTGTGAGTGTACATACGATAATTGTGTCTATGAATGGGCCCACCATAGCCACCAGACCCTCTCTGATTGGCTCAGCAGTCTTGGCAGCACCATGAGCCATGGGAGCTGTACCTATGCCTGCTTCGTTGGAGAAGGCTCCTCTTCTGATGCCCAATAAAATAAGTCCACCAAGAGCACCACCAAGCATCTGATCTCCCTTAAATAATGTCGCTGAAAAAGCTTCTGTGAATATCAGTGATATGTATTTTGGTATCTCGGCTGCATTAATAATTAAAATAATAAAAACAGAGATAAAGTATAGTAAAACCATGAAGGGCACCAATCTTTCTGTCGTTTTACTGATTCTTCTTAAACCGCCAAGTACTACGACGGATGTGACTAATGTTAAGAATATTCCTGTCGCTATGTTGGACTCCAGACCAGTCTGATAACCCATGGGCTTGAGCATGATTTCTCTGATAGCTTCTGTAAGCTGATTCACATTAAAGACTGGTAGAGAGCCGATCAGTCCTGCTAAACTAAAAAACACAGCCAGTGGTTTCCATCTTTTACCCAGCCCCTCCATGATAAAGTACATAGGACCACCCTGCACATTGCCTTGCGAATCTTTACCTCTATACATGATAGCTAGAGAGCAGGTAAAGAATTTAGTACACATGCCTATCACACCACTCACCCACATCCAGAAGATTGCTCCGGGGCCACCTATAGAAATAGCTACGGCGACTCCTGCTATGTTACCCATGCCAATCGTTGATGCCAATGCCGTGGAGAGCGCCTGAAAGTGACTGATTTCTCCTGGATCATTGGGGTCATCAAATTTGCCACGCAGAATACCGATGGCATGCATAAAATATCGATAGGGTAAGAGTTTAGAGAGTATTAAGAAATAAATACCCCCTCCAATCAATATAATCAAAAGTGGAAATCCCCAAACGAAAGATGAAAACTGTGCTATGATCTGATCTATGCTTTCAATCATTCTCGTAAGATGACAAAAAGCAAAGATTAATTCAAAAAATCTCGCTGTCCAATAATAAGCAGGAATAAGTCATTAATTACACCCTTTAATGTAGCCATGAAATATGGCACCCTTTTTTACCTCAAAGCCTTTCAGTAATGTGACTAATTCGCCTGCGGAGAATTCTATGCTCGTTCCTATTTTATCGTGAGACGCATTAGTAGTAATAAATCTCTTAGTTGTGAATGTTGTATTAGCAGCAGGAAATCCAGCCACGAAAGTAGATACGGGACAATTACTAGATACTTGCTCATCATCATCGCATATGCCATTATTATTAGAGTCCGCGTCAGGGTTTCCACATCCGCAGAGGCCAGAGCTAGTCTTAGCTGCGTCATTCGGACAGCCGTCATTAATGTCGCATACACCGTCATTATCACTATCTTGAAGGGGTGTGCCGATACAGTTACATGAGCTTGTCCACACATCATTTCTGGTGCATGCATCTCCATCATTACAGCTATTGCCGATTAAATTATCATCGAAATTAGGGCAAGCATCATTAGTATCACATACCCCATCGTTATCAGCATCTTGGCCTGGTGTCCCGACGCATTTACAATTATTGTTATACTTGTCGTTGGTGGTGCAGGGGTCCCCGTCATTGCAAGCAGCACCGACCAAGTTGTCATTTTTGCCTGGACAAGCATCATCGGCATTACATACGCCGTCATTATCGCTGTCAGAAGTGGGCGTACCTGCGCAGTTACATGCACTCGTCCATACATCATTAATTGTACATGAGTTTCCATCATTACAGCTACCACCGATCAGAGAATTATCTAAATTTGGACATGCGTCTTGACTATTACAGATACCATCTCCGTCAGAATCCATAAGTGTCCCACTGCAGTCGCATCCATTCCAAGTATCATTGATCGTACAAGAGTCTCCATCATCACATGATCCTCCATGAGTTGTATATCGGTAGAATTCATTGGGCTCACTGGCAAAAACCAATTCACCAGGGCTGATGTAGGTGACACCTTCTACATTTGCAGTATTCGCATCGCTCATGCTCATAGAGCTGATCAGATTTCCATTGAACGGATCCACCTCTACTAAAGAATTACCCTCTTCTGATAATAAAAGGAGCGTCCCCTTATCAGTGAAGCTCAATCCAGCAATATCTGTAAAACCGCCTGATCCTGGATAACTATTAGCTTTATTGACAAGGTCAAATGGTTGATTTGGATTAATCGTAGTTCCTTTTTTGGATGCTGGGTTCTGAATCGCGAATATTGCCATGTCCGTTTTTTCCTTGGCTATATACAGCAAGTCATCAACAGGACTATAAGTAATACCCTCCAATCCATCATTAGATCCAGAACCATGTCCTGTCACTTCTATATATCCGTTGAATCCTGGATAACTTCTGCTTATGTCTGATCCTCCAGGGGGAATATTGATAAAAACAATTCTCCTGAGCCTCTCTTCGACCACCACAAAATCATTATTTCCTAAGTACGCGATGCCTTCGACGTCTCCATAACCTACCAAAGTGATATTTCTGATGATATTACCATCCGTATCGAGTTCGAAGACCTTGGATTTATCATTCTCAACAGCATAGAAAGTTTCACTGTCAAAATTGTAAGTCATTCCAGAAAAATCATCAGGAACACTAGTCACTACGTTAGTATAGCATAAACTATACTGAGAAAGATCTATAGCGCATGGACCCGCATTATTATCGCACAGGTCGATATCATCGCATACACCATCACCGTCAGAATCTACAATGGCTGTCCCGTTACAGGAGCACATAGCAGTCTGCGCATCTATAGGACCGAATACTGTCAGATTAAAACTTAGGTCGGAACTTCCAGCATTAGCCTGATGGGTCTCTACGGCGATAGTATTCAAACCTTCATTAAAAGCTGAGATTGGTAAGGTAATGGTTCTAACAGCATTGTCTCCGCTGGTACTGGAAGCAAAGGTATTATACGTGATCTGCCCGCTTGGCATATTAATTCTCCATACGTCCACACCGTTCAGGTATACGACTGAGCCATCATCATGCCAGATACGTATTTTTATATCTTCATATTGGCATGGGTTATTAATAGTGAAATCTTTTCTAAAGTAGGCTGTAAGTGTATTAGGATCTATCTGAGTGTCTTCATCACCATCTCCGTATCCTAATTCTGCATCACCAGATGCCCAAGAGGAGTCGTTGTAATTATCATCGGACCAGGCATTTCCAGCTATTGATGGAGGCTGATTACCTAAGTCATAATAATTCCATTCGCTATCCCATGGAAGAAAGGTTGTGGTTTGGCTGTAAACAGAGGTGAGGCATGCTAACACCAGAAATACTGATGCCCAAAGATTATTGTTTTTCAAAATCAAATACGTTAATTGTAAAAAATAACGCAGTGTGAGGTGTTAGAAGTTGATCAGTGTATTCCTAACGCAAATATGATAATAAATATTCGTTGTAATTAAATAAAATTTACCTCAGGCTAACAATATGTTTCAGATTTTATCAATTCTTAGTTCTCGCAACCTAATATGTATGCGTGGAAGGTCGTCCCACTATCGACTTTAAAACCTGGTTCAAGGTTGACTTTTTGCCCTGCAGAATAATCATAAGCTTTTCCATTATCTAGTAATGCATCGGATGTAATTGTCAACCTAGCTTCATAGACAGAATCAGAGTTCAGCACTGAATTGATATCTAAGGTGTCGATACAATCCGTATCACAAATCCCATCATTATTCCTATCAACATCGACATTTCCGCATCCGCAGAGTCCAGCGGAATTAGATTTGTTCGGATCGGTAGGGCAGGCATCATTTACATCACATACACTATCGCCGTCCGAATCTTGAAATGTGCCTTCACATATACAGTTAGTGGTATATACATCATTAATTGTGCAAGCTATGCCATCATCGCAAGAAAGACCTATCGACTTATCATTGAAACCAGGACAGATGTCCTCATCATCACAGACACTATCGTTATCAGTATCTTCGAATACACCGACACAATTACAGTTGGCATCATAAGCATCATTAATAGTACAATCATCTCCATCATCACACACACTGCCGATACGTCTGGCAAACACAAATTGGTTAGGTTCTCCTACAATAATTATTTCATTAGGGCTAATGTAGGTGACTCCTTCTGGTTGAGACATATTAAAACCAGTTATATCAATATTGCTTACGACTGCTCCAGTATATGGATGAATCTCTACAATATGCTCCGCCTCATGACTGAGAGCTAAAAATGTCCCACGATCGGTAAAGCTCAGCCCAGCTAGGTCTGAAAATCCTGTACCTCCACTGGGCGGATAGTTACTTGAAAGATTCTGCAAGTTGAAAAGTTGAAGTGGTGAAAAGCTGGTCCCTAGCTTGCTCAGTGGATTCTCTAAGGTATAGATCGCCATGTTATTAATTTCCTTACCAGCGTATAGGATGTCGTTGACTTTGTCATAAGCTAAGCCTTCTAAACCTATGTTACCTGTACCAGTGCCTGTGAGTTGGATTCTTGACAGTGACCCTGGATACTGAATAGTAATATTGCTATTTCCATTAGGTATCGTAACCACAACGATCCTTCTTCTTCTTTCCTCTGCGACCGCATACTTGTTGTTTCCTAAGTAAACGATACCCTCAGTATCTTCAAAATTATTAAGCGTTATTTTACGTATCACATTACCATCTAAGTCCATTTCATAGATTTCTGGTGTTCCATTTCTAACACCGAACAATGTGCCAGAGTCTTCATTATAACTGACACCTGATAGGTCATTGGGGACTCCGGATACAGACTTATTCACACAATTAGTAAAGTCGTTGACTTGGTATCCTGGGCACAATGCGTCATCGCCTGCACACAGATCAAGTTTATCACAAACTCCGTCAGAGTCTGCGTCGTTGAACGTGCCTACACAATTACAGGCAGAATTCCAAAGATCGTTGTCAGTACAGATGTTATCATCATCACATGCTGTCCCGATAAGTCTATCATCAAAATTAGGGCAGATATCCTCTCCATCACATACTGAGTCATTATCGGAGTCTACGTATGTACCAGCACAATCGCAGGCGGTATTGAATTTATCATCAATGGTACAGATGTCACCATCATCGCACGGCGTACCTATCAAGCCATCATCCTCACCAGGACATTGGTCCTCAGCATCACACACAGAATCCATATCTGTATCTTGAAATGTTCCGTTACAGTTACAGTCAGTGCCGTAAACATCATTGATTGTACACGCATTACCATCATCACAATTTGTACCGATTAGTGAATTGGGGAGTGAGGGGCAAGCATCTTGTGCATCGCAAATGCCATCAGAATCAGTATCTTGAAAAGTGCCCACACATTCACATGTATTATTACCATTGACTATGTAAATATCATTTGTCGTACAAACATTGTTATCGTTACATGAGGTATTTAACAACCTATCATCAAGAGAAGGACACTGGTCTTGAGCATCGCATACTGTGTCAGCATCCGCATCTTGAAAAGTACCGACACATGAACAACTATTAGAATCATAAGTGTCCCCTGTGGTACACACATTTCCATCATCACATGGTTGTCCAAATAGGGCATTGTCTAAATTTGGACAATCATCCTCACCATCACAAATCGTATCGCCATCACTGTCAGTATACGTTCCGACACATTCACAGGCACTAGTATACACATCACCAAGCGTACATGGGTTATTGTCGTCACACGCTGCACCAATTAGATTATCATCAAACATAGGGCAGACGTCATCTGCATCACATACTCCATCCATGTCTACATCATCAAATGTTCCTGCGCAGCCACACGCTGCCAATGTGTATTTATCGTCAGATGTACAGTTGTTTGAATCATCACATGATTGTCCAATTAGTGAATTGTCTAAATTTGGACAATCATCCTCACCATCACAAATCATATCGCCATCACTGTCAGTATACGTTCCGACACATGCACAGGCACTAGTATACACATCACCAAGCGTACA
>ENA-ORXU01002583-ORXU01002583.1-marine-metagenome-genome-assembly--contig:-NODE-2583-length-12182-cov-2.660471_pt1 | contig 12182 bp, 16 predicted proteins | sample MGYA00237869_ERZ511484 | MGnify/ENA metagenome assembly ERZ511484 | reverse complement strand
GAGGCAGGAGTCGATAAATTGATGATAATGTTTATTACCTTCGGTGGTGTAATCGCGGACAGGCTCGCCGAGGTCCATGTTTGCGATTTCGGTATCAATGTTTTGGTATTTTCCATCGACGATGAGCTGCGGAAGTTTCATAAAGTGAGGGAGAAATAAGCGGCCTTTTTCTCCAACAAACATAGCGCCTTGATCGTGTAATGGATCATTGTTGGGAAGTTGTAAATCTGGATGGTTTTGGGGTGCGCCGGGGCCGTCATACCAAACCCATTTCAAGGAATCAACCGTGTATTTCGTTCCGGGAAATTCGTAGGTGACCACATTGTTTTCTGGGAAGCCGAAGCCCGTAGGTGGTCGGCAATTATTGGTGATGGTGCGAGGGACGTCGAGGGCCAGCGCATTGTATGGCGTGTCAAAAATATGGACACCCATATCTCCCAATGTGCCGCATCCATGGTCGATGATTTTTCTCCAGTTACCGGGATGATACAAGTCTTTTTTATAGGGTCTCTTTTTTGCGGTGCCGAGCCAAAGATTCCAATCCAAATGCTCCGGAATCGGATCAGAACCACTTGGAGCGGAGCCATCAAAACCCCAATTCTTTGGCGACCAGGCTCTTACGCAACTTACCTTCCCAATGATCCCGGATTGTATTAACAGGGTGGCTAATTTATAATCATAAAAGGAGTGAACCTGAATCCCCATTTGGGTAACCAACTTTTTATCTTTCGCCATTTTACGCATCGCTCTGGCCTCGGATACATGATGCGTAAGTGGTTTTTGGCAATAGACGGCCTTGTCCATTTCCATCGCTTTTAGGGACGCAGGAGCGTGGGTATGATCGGGCGTAGATACGATAACGGCATCAATTTCGTTTTTCATTTCCGCTAATAATTTTCTATAATCTGCATATACTTTTGCGTTGGGAAACATTTTTTTTGCCGCTCCTAACGCATTGGCATCTACATCACACAAGGCAGTTACATCCACCATTGTATGAGATGAAATAGATTTTAAATCTTCCATACCCATTCCCCCAACACCTATATGTGCAGTACGGATACGACCATTAGTAGGAGGTACCTTAACACCGCAAGATGGTAACAATGCTATTCCTGTAGTTACAATAGCAGATTTTTTTAGAAAATCTCTTTTTTTCATGTGATGTTGATTTATTTCTTTTACTTAAGTTTTTTTATTTTTATATTTCGAAAATACAATGGACTATCGTGATCCTGAAGTCCGATATACCCAGTTTTAAATATTCCATAATCGGAAAAATTTTTCCATTTTCCTTTGCTCTTTCTGTCTTCCCAGTCTGCTGACCATGGGACGAAGGAGACGACTTCTTTTCCGTTAAGGAAATACGTTACCAGGTCAGATGTAAAACGAATCGTACTACTATTCCATTCTCCCGCGGGTTTTACAATTTTTTGACTATCATCAGGTGGATACATAGCATAGTCAGCTGCTGTTTTTTGCCACGATTCTAGTGTTGCATTGTTTATCGCTTCCCATTGCAGGTCATCCAATAATTGATATTCGGGTGCTACTTCTGCTGGACTTCCGTATCCTTCTTTTAGATGATAAAAGATACCGCTGTTTCCACCTTCTGGTAATTTCCATTCCAGGTATAATTCAAAATTATCGAATTGTTCTTTTGCATAAATAATGTCATTGCCTCCTTTATGTGCTACCTCCAGTTTTTTTTGAGTATCGAAGGTCAATGCGCCGTCTTTGATTTCCCATTGTGGAGGTAAGGTCTCTCCGTTGTAGGCGCGCCAGCCGTCGGTGGTGGTGCCGTCGAAGAGATAAATCCAGTCTTCCGATTTGATTTGTTTGTTGTACTGGATTTGGGACGAAGTAGTGAAGTTATCCTTTTGTGCATCGGTGGCACAGGAAATAAACAACAAAAGTAGTAAGAGTAGGGAAGTTAATCGTTTCATCCGTTTGCTTGACACTAATTTTTTAATTTAAAAGAATGCTCGAAGGAAAAGCCTAAGTGGTACACGTTAACGAGACTAATTAACTGATCCACTAAATAACTCTACTGACGTACACAATTCCCTTCGGGAGGTTCATTTCAACTCCGTAACTACGATGTTACGCCATCGCAATTTTATGCCGCCGCCACTGTGGATTTGTAACGCAATCGCTCCTTTCCCTTTACCTATTTTTTGATCTTCGATTTGAATCATCTGGGTACCGTTTAGCCAAGTGGTAATCTTCGGGCCATTGGCACTGATTTTCATTTTATTCCAGTCTCCCATTTTTAATGCCTGATCTAGTTTGGGTACTGGTTTAATTAGCCAGCCTCGGCCATAGGATTCGTAAATGCCTCCGGTATGGTGGGTGGGAGGAGCTACTTCTACCTGCCAGCCGCTCACCTTGGTACCATCGACGGTTGATCGGAAAAAGACACCGCTATTTCCATCTGCTTCTTGTTTAAACTCGAGTGTCAGCTCAAAATTATCGTAATAATCTACGGTTGAGAGATAGCCATATTCTCCATCCGGGCCACTTTCGCAGATTAAATCCCCATCTTCTACATACCATTTTTCGGTACCGTGATTGATCCAGCCGTCCAGGTTTTTACCGTTGAAGAGTGATATTGAGGTGGACTTTTGGATGTCCATTTTTTGTGGAGTGGTGCAGGCGGAATAGGTGATGGTAAATAGGATGAGGAGGAAATGATAGGGTAGGGAAGTGCGGGTCATGATTACGGGAATTGGTTTGTTTTACTTTGGCTAAGGTCGGAAATTTTTCGGTAATTATTTAGTTTTTGTGCTTTAGGTTTTTGGGGACAGTGGCGCATTATTTATACACGTAAATATAGTGAACGAAATATCTGTTACTACTTACCCATTTTTGAGATTTAGATTTAAGTCTATTGCATTCGTCGTATTCGTTAAATCTATTTTGTTTAAGTCTGCAATTATTATCGCTACCACATGAGTAGATTTGAAACATTTCATCATTTGAATCAAACTTTTGCAATGTATATCCATTCTTATGAATGTTGCAGATTATTTCCATTGAAATAGAATCATTTTGAGGAAAGTATTTTTTTGATTGCAAATCAACATTTCTTCTATAATTTTTTATTTCAAATATTGTATCATTTCTATACTCGTATCGTTGACTGACTTTAGGAAGAAATGTTGAGTAACTTCGGTATTCTGTCTTTTCAATTAATTGATCTTTATCATAACTATAGATTGTTGAATCAACATTAATGTCTTCTGTTCCATCAACCCAGCTTGAATCAACTTGACGAATTAGGCGATTTTTTTTATCATAATAATATCGGAAAATTTCCTTGAGTTTTGAGTTTTGATTATTTGATATGGTCTTGATTTTTTTACCTTCCTCAAATATATCTACGGATTGGGGAGTATGTTCCTCAAGATTTATTGCATCAACATATTCGGGAAGTATATTAGTAAACGAATACACGAAGATTGAGTCATAGTTACAGGATTGACTGTGTAGAGAATGGGCAATAAAAATTAGAAGTAGTATTGTTGATAATTTCATTCCTGTAAAGTAAATATTTTTTTTCAAAAAGTGAACCTTTTCCCACTTTCTCAGTCATTAGGGTATACTTCAGTTTTTAATAAAATGAATAAAAAGCAAAGCCCAACAGATCGTTCCCTGATTCTACAATACCAAGGAGGAAATACTTCGGTCCTTCCTGCATTGGTAAAACGGTATCATAAGGTGTTTTGTGAAAAGGCTTATTGGGTTACAAAAGATAAGGAATTGGCTAAGGATATTGCGCAGGAAAGTTGGATCATTATCATCAATAAGTTGCATACCTTGGAGAACGTAGATCGGTTTAAAAATTGGGCGTTTAGGATTGTTTATACAAAGGCCATTGATAGTATTAAAGGCAAAAATAAAGAGCGTAAAAATGTAGCGTCTTATGGCATTATTGAACCAAATAACCAGTCCTCCAAAGAGGAAAATAATCAAATTCAGGTAGCATTACTAAAAGCCATCCGAGCATTGCCGAAAGAGAAGCAGGATATCATCAGATTGTTTTATGCGGAAGACTATTCTATCAATGAAATAAGTGCTTTTTTAAATGTCCCAATTGGAACAGTAAAGTCGAGATTATTTAATGCAAGAGAAAAATTAAAATCATTATTAAAAAATAAATATCATGAAGCATAAAATGGAAGAAATCGATCAATTAATCAAAGAGACCTTATCAAATGAAGAAGCAGCTTTCTACGATTCCTTAGAGGAGCAAAATGTTTTTGAAATGGTATTCGGTCTATTCAAAGGAAAAAATGCCTGGTTTTTAATCATCACGAATATATTGACGCTCGTGTTTTTGGGATTATTTATTTACTGCTGCATTCAATTTTTTCAGGTGGAATCTGTCGAAGCATTAATCAAGTGGGGATTCGGAAGTTTTATGTTTTTAATAAATTTATGCATGCTTAAAATTTATGCCTGGATGCAGATGGATAAAAATGCGATGCTTCGAGAAATGAAGCGGTTGGAGCTGCAGGTGATGTCGTTATCTGGGAAGGTGAAGGGGTGATGGGAATGAAGCTATCCTATTTGCTTCCAAATTCAGAAAATTATTCTGATGTAGAAGTCCAATTAATATAAATTGAGTCATTTGGTTGACGTAATTTATCTTAATGGTTTGAAAAATTTATCATTCTAAAAGTAAAATGGATTCATTATCAAGCCAGCATAATGCTCTATCCCGATAATAACTCATGATGCAATATCCGGTATTATTCTGCTCTTCCGGTTCATGGATATTTTTAGTTAGCCAGGTATTTAGATTAATTATCTTGATATAAGAAGCAGGGTGCCAGACCCATCCACTGCTCGCGATGAGACTGTTATCAGGAGACATCGTTAACTCGCCATAAAAATAATCCAGATAATATTTAGTTTCACGCTCGTTAATTCTTTCTGTCAAAATTTCTTGTGTAGATAAATTCGTGACATCCAGATTATTCCAGTCCGTGCAGTGAATCAACAAGGTGTCGTTGTTTTTTACAAAAAAAGCAATTGGGAATTTTGTTTGTTCGGTATGATAGGTTTTTCGATCTAACTCAAGGATAATTGAAGAACTATGTATGTCATATACATATCCGTAACGTCCATAGGTAGACTGCAACAAAATATCAAACTCCTTCTCAGAAAAATCAAGATTCAAATTAAATTCATTCTTCAGTATATAACCGCTAGTTTAAACGTCCTCATCCAGATACCCCACTTATACCGCTTTGAACATTACAATCCCTAGCTCGTTCAAGAAATATAATACTATTTTTTAAACCAGAAAATTAAAACCATGTCTAAGAAAAATGATAATCCAGCCAACAATCCACCAGAAGAAGATGAAGCAATCAAATCTGCAAAAGGCACTGGCAAAAAATTAGATCAGGTGCAAGGTGATAAAGGAAAGCAACAAGCACCACCACAAAAGCACGACGGTAAAAGACAATCAGATAAAGGATAATACTTTCAACAGCGTTGCTATTTATAAAGCAAAAAAATGCCAATCCAAAACTTGTTCGGATTGGCATTTAATATTACTACTAAACATAGATTATTTGTTTGAACGTCTCGCCTAGCTTTTCTAGGCTACCACATACTACTAGTCAGTATAATCACCATTCTTCGGCTTGAGTGCCCTGACTATTATCAAAATAAGATCTATCAAGGCCCACACTCCTAGTCCACCTATCGTCAAGAGTTTTACAACACCTAATCCAATATATCCCAAATAAAACCTGTCAATTGCAAGGACTCCTAAAAAAAAGGATAGCAATACAGCTGCAATCCAACTTCTATCACCACCGCCTGCTGCTGCTCTCTTTTCATATCGCTTAACTTTACGATTGACTTTATTAAGTATTCGTTGTTCTTTTTTTGATAAGCCTTCTTCTACTGCCTTAGTTTCTAGACCGTGCTTTATATTTTTTAAAATTGACAAAGCAGAAGAAGCAGGTTCTTTAACTAAAACCTCGCTTTTCGCAATGTCGTTTACGGGAGATACTACCGCCTCCATTGTTGGTAAACAGAAGAAAATTAGTAAAGTAAATAAAAGTGTTTTTCTGAACATGTGTAAGGGTATTAAAAAATTAAGTGCCTACTCTATCAGCTTTTCGGCAATCGCTGTTTTTGTAACCAGATCTGAATAAAAAATTTTCCACTTATAGGTATTAGCAAAGGTACATAATTAACTTTCTGAAAGAATTATTTACTACACAAATAAAAAAATCCCCACTTTCCCGTAACTTCACACTATTCTCAACCGTCTTCCTTACAAATGACCAGCGAAAAATTTCATACTGACATTCTGCCCCTACGAAATAAACTGTACCGCTACGCGCTCAGTATCGTATTGGATGTATCGCTGGCCGAAGATGTGTTACAAGAAGTATTTATAAAATTATGGACGAAACGAGATCACCTCGACACGGTCCAGAATCAGGAAGCATGGTGTATCCGAATGGTTCGCAATCAATCCATTGACCGCCTACGACAGCGGAACCGACAACCTGATATGCTTACACGTATACACGATCAGACGGCTGACCCAACACTACCCGGTCATCTAGTCGAACAAGAAGACCTGCTGGAAAAAATTCGGGAAACCATCAAATGCTTACCCGAACAACAAGCCGAAATTTTTAGACTCAGAGAACTGATGGGATATTCAAATGCCGAAATAGAAGACATCCTTCAACTCAATCACAGCCAGGTAAAAGTAAACCTGCACCGCGCCAGAAAACTGGTACGGGATCGAATTAAAAAAATAATGAATTATGGAGTCCAATAAACGTAAACAACTACTCCAAAAATACTGGAACGGGCAAACCACCACAGCGGAAGAAACTGCCCTCCGCAACTGGTACCATCAACATGCCGATGGCAGCGAACCAGAACTGGAGCAATATTTTAATACCCTGACCGATTTTTCCGAAATCGTTCCTCATCAGGATTTTAAGATCAAACTTCCAGAGAATACCTCCGTTCGCCGAATAAATAAAGCAAGTGCCTTTAGTTTACCTAAATTGCAGTACATCGCCGCTGCACTGATATTGACTATCGGATTATCTGTTTTGTGGCAAACACAAAAAACACCCAAACCACCTACCACGATAGCCAGCGAAGAGGAAATTAAACAATCCTACAACGAAGCCAAAGCCGCCCTCTTACTCATCGCCGCCAAACTCAATAAAGGAAAAAGTGCAGTCGGAGAATTAGATAAATTTGCAAAAACTACAGAGAGAGTAAGGCATAAATAAAAGATTAAACGGCTAGTTTGGAAGTCCTCGTCCAGATACCAAATATCGTATTTTAATAAAATTTTAAAAATAAAAATAAAAATAAATTATGAAAATCATCTTCACTATCTCCTTGCTACTGACCGGACTACTGTCCGTCAACGCACAGGACGACCTGATCTCCCGGCACTTTAGCCAACACGAAGTCGATCCCGCTATCGAAAAAATAGAACTCGATCGAGCCACCTTCAACCGTTTCGCAAACATCGAAACCGATGACCCAAAAGAACGTCGACTCATCAATGCCTTTCAGCAACTCGACGGTATAAAAGCCATTTTTAAAGAGCACAGCCCCGAAGCATACGCACTAGCTAAAGCCGGTATAGAAGTGGTCAACAACGACAATGCTTATGAAGAATTGATGTCCGCCAATACACAGCGCGAAAATTTATTACTAGTCATTCGCGAAGAAGAAGAGGTCGTCAAAGAACTATCTATTCTAGTTGGAGCCGATCAGAATTTTATGGTTGCAACACTATACGGAGATATTGATTTAAAAGCATTATCCGCGATCACCACCGTTCTACAAGAAAACGGAAAAGCATGGTTTAAGCACTTTGAAAACATTGCCAAAGAAGAATTAACTATTGGTGTACCCTCAGCAAAAAATCGCACTGCACCAACTTGGGACGAAGACCTTGGCATCAAAATTTTCCCTAACCCAGCCAGCACCTTTATCCGACTAGAAGCCAAGGATTCAAACACTGAGCCCTACGAAGTAGCATTCTTCTCCCTGATTGGAGAACAACTACAAACCACCCAAAAAGTGCAGCTACCACACCAAATCAACCTGGCAGACCTACCCACCGGAACCTATGTTGTAAGACTAACCGCACCCGATGGCCGCTTTAAAAATTACCGAATCATAAAATCCGATAATCGTCCATAAAACGAAGTATTAAATTTTTATTTCAAAATCTATATTTACGATATAGAAAAGCAAACTGCAAGTTGCAAAAAGCAAGCTGCAAAAAATAGTTAACTTAATTAAAAAAATAAATTATGAAAAAGATATTCATCCTCACTACGTTCCTATTCTGCTCCTTTGCTATGACCGCACAGCAGAATGCCGTATCCAAGTATTTTAAAAAATACCAACGCGATACCTCTTTTACTAAAGTCAGTGTAACCAGTAAAATGTTTTCCCTCTTTACTGAAATCGATACTGATGACGAAAGTGAAAAAGAAATATTGGCAGCTATGGCCAAACTAAAAGGAATCAAAGCACTATTTACGGACGATCACAAGTCAGCCGATCTGGAAAAAAGATATTACGATGCACTTTCCACCATCGAAGGAGATGAGAATTTCGAAGAACTGATGACGGTAGAAGATCGAAGAGAAAACATCTCTTTTATGATCCGTGAAGACGATGCCGGAACTATCCGCGAATTGCTGATGATCATCGGTGGACCTACTAATTTTATGGTTATGAGTCTCTACGGAGAAATTGACCTGGCAAGTATTGGAAAAATTTCTAAAGCCCTGAAAATAAAAGGGATGGAAGAATTTGGTAGAATAGCAGAATGAAAAAAATAAAATTTTATTTACTGTTTGTAGTAAGTGTGTTGAGTGGTTTTAATTGTTCACGTAGCAATCATGGAGAATCTTCCGTGATCAGCGAATTCAAAAATAGCGAAGCCATTCAACATGCTTACTACTGCTATCCGTCCACCCTGCGGATGATCAATTTGGATGACAATGCTCAAGTAAATGCCATTGTAAAAGATATCCGACGACTGACCCTGTTCAATATTTGGCCACAGGATTTTACGCTAGATGATTATTTTGCGATAAGCGAAAAATTACAACAGCAAGATGGTTTCACCATTCTGGCTGAACTAGACGATCAGCAACAATCCCTACAACTCCTCGGACGTAATGATGGCACCGAAACCGTAGCACTGATTCATTCCAAAGAATTAACAGGCCTCGCACATTTATTGGGAAGCGTTAATTTTTTGGAATTACTCAACCTATATAATGCCATTAAAGAAGGAGATGATGAAAGTTTGTCCGGTATAAAAAATTTCTTTGATGTCATGACTCGCGATGAAAATAACGCCACCCAACGTCGTGAGTCTCAACGTAGATGGGAAGAACGTCGCGCCAAAGAACAAGCAGAACGAGACTCTTTGGAACGTGTCAACGCAGTTGTCGAACCAGAATAACGAACTGTGAAAGCGGACTAATATCTTTACAGAAACCAATTTTTACTATGGAAATTCTCTCCACTACGGGTCTTACAAAAAAATACCGTAAACTTACCGCATTAGATCACCTCGATTTTCAAATCGAACGCGGGATGGTATTTGGTTTACTCGGTCCTAATGGAAGCGGAAAAACCACCACACTTGGTATTTTACTGAATGTCATTCAGGCCACTTCGGGAACTTATCGTTGGTTTGGAGAAGCGCCGAGCGCAAAAAGTCGTAAGCAGATCGGGGCGATTTTGGAAATGCCTTGTTTCCTACCATATATGACCGCTACCCAAAGTCTACGAGTAATCGCAGAAATTAAGGAGGCACCGATTGAATCTATTGATCGAGTATTAGATGTAGTTGGATTGTTTGATCGTCGCGATGATGCCTTTAAAACCTATTCGCTGGGAATGAAACAACGCCTTGCCATCGCATCTGCATTGCTGGCCAATCCTCCTGTTCTTATTCTGGATGAACCTACCAATGGTCTCGATCCAAAAGGAATCGTAGAAATCCGAGAATTGATTACAGAGATTGCACAATCAGGTAAAACCATCATTCTGGCCAGTCATCTGCTGGATGAAGTACAAAAAGTATGTAGTGATTTTATGGTATTGCGAAAAGGTAAAAAACTATTTCAAGGTAGTGTAGCCGATGCATTATTACACCAAAAAAATATTGAAATAGGTAGTACCAATATGGAGCAACTCAAATCTGCGCTATCAGAACATACGGGCGTTGAATCCTTAACAGAAGCGCATGGAAAGTATATTTTAAAAGTTGATCCTACACTTACTACGACGATTTTGAGTCAGTTTTTATTTGATAAAAAAATTATTATCAGCCATTTATTACAAACTGAAGGCAGCCTCGAAAAAGAATTTTTGGAAATTTTAAAAGCTGAAGAGTAACACTATGTTGAAAATGATACGAGTCGAATGGCTCAAACTCAAATATTATCGTCCATTTTGGATACTCTTGGGAATGTATGCCCTGCTGACGCTGGTCGTATGCTTTGGAGGAATGGCGTTTTTGACTTGGCTAAAAAATGAAGGAGCCGACTTTAAAGGATACAATCCTACCGCTTTACCCATTTACGACTTTCCAGACATCTGGCAAAACCTAACCTTCCTAGTTTCGTTTTTTAAAATCATACTCGCCTTCATCGTTATCATGTCCGTCAATAATGAACTCAACTATCGAATCGTCCGACAAAATATAATTGATGGTTTAGATAAAAAAGACTGGTTATTGTCAAAGCTTACCCTAATCGCATCCATATCCGCATTCGCCACTATACTGGTATTCTTTGGTGGATTGATAATGGGATTGATATACAGTCACCCCGATGCAAAATCACTTTTCTGGGTCAATACCCATTTCCTGATTGTCTATTTTTTTGATCTATTTATATTTCTTTGTTTCGCAATGTTTCTGTCGCTCCTAATTCGCAAAGGTCCGCTAGTAATTGTAGGACTCTTTATGTACACACTCGCCTTTGAACCCATAGCTGTACTCTTTATTTATTATTATCCAAATTACCCCGAAAGTCTCCGTTTTCTCGCAGACCTATTACCCGTTCAGGCCCTCCGCAACCTTACGCCTTTCCCATTCAAACGATTTTTATTTTACGAAGTAGAAGATACCGTTCCATTGATGGCCATTGCAATTGCGACCATCTGGGGAATTTTTAATATTGGAATGAGTTATTGGATTTTAAAGAAAAGAGACCTATAATTAATCTAAAGAAATCAATATTTCGTCGAACAAAGTGGTATCAAGTGTCCTGTTTTAAGAACTTAGATGTAATAAGTAGAATTGCTTAATTTATTAAATCTAAATATCATGGGATTCGAAGAAGCAGCCATTCAGTCAATAAGAGGAAACCGAGGACTACAGCGAAAGAAAAGTGCTTTCGACCGCTCCGCTAGTGAGTATAACTCCGTTAATATTAATATTGAAAAAATCCCGGTAAATGAAGCAAGGATGAAGTCCTTACAAAATCGGTCGAATCTAAAAGAATTGATTTTTTGGGTGATTGGTTTGATAGTGGGATTGGTCGGTGTTTGGTTTTGGATGGGGTAGACCCGCTTTTTTGGACGTCTCGCTTGTTTGGACGCCCCGTCCAGAAACAAAGCCACACAAAAGAATCCTGTAAATCCTGTCGGCCGTCTACTACAACCGCTTCAACTGCCGCATCACCTTATCCGCTGTCTGAAAACCAACAATCCGCTTCACAATCTTATTATCTGAATTATAAACCACTAAGGTAGGATAGCCCCGCAATCCCGTTGTACGAGTAAACTCATGTACTGCATTACGCTGACGAGCAGATTTGGCAGGATTAAATTTTGGATTAGAATACGTTTTACCGTTAAAAGTAACAGGATCTTTCCCCTCACCATTAAACTTAACCATATAAAAATTATCATTCACATACTTAATCAACGCAGGATCAGTAAACGTTTGTGCCATCATCATTTTACAAGGACCACACCATTCTGTATATACATCTACAACTATTTTTCTAGGCTCCTGCTCATTCATTGCTTCTGCCTCTTCCAGCGTCATCCAATTGATTTTTGAAACTTTTGTAGCCGTTGCTTTAGCTGTAGGTACTGTAGCAGTTTGCGCCAATAACCCAGTGCTACTAGCT
>ENA-ORXU01002582-ORXU01002582.1-marine-metagenome-genome-assembly--contig:-NODE-2582-length-12182-cov-2.882280_pt1 | contig 12182 bp, 8 predicted proteins | sample MGYA00237869_ERZ511484 | MGnify/ENA metagenome assembly ERZ511484 | reverse complement strand
ATCCGCCTCTGAGCTGTCGGTGCGGACCACCGGGGCGCCACCAGCTGCGCTCGCCTTGCGGGCCTGGGCGGCGCGGCGGGCTCGTTCGAGCTCTCGTTCCGCCGCCGTCGTCTCACCCCGAACGAAACGGTCCAGGTCTTCGGCCGCGGCACCCGCGTCGCCGTAGCGCTGATCGGGTTTCTTGGCGAGCAGCTTCAGGATCACCGCTTCGAGCCCGGGATCCACATCGGGATTGACCTGGCGGGGCAGCGGGGGCCGGTTCTGGACGTGTTTGTAGGCGATGGCCACCGGCGACTCGCCGCCGAACGGGGGGCGACCCGTCACCATCTCGAACAGCACCACGCCCAAGGAGTAGAGGTCGCTGCGCTGATCGACTCGGAAGCCTTGGGCCTGCTCGGGCGAGAGATAGGTGGCGGTGCCCATGACCGCGCCGGTCCGGGTCAGATCGTCGTCCGCGGTTCCGCTCACCGCTCGAGCGATGCCGAAGTCGGTGACCTTGACGGACCCTTCGCCGTCGATGAGGACGTTGCCGGGCTTGACGTCGCGATGCACGACCTCGCGGGCATGGGCCGCGCCCAGAGCCCTGGCCACGTCGCGCGCCACGCGAGCGCTCTCTTCGTCACTCATCGCCCCGTCGGCGCGGAGCACCTCGGCCAGGCTGCGTCCTTCCACGTACTCCATGACGATGTAGTAGGTGCCGGACTGTTCACCCCAGTCGTACACGCCCACGATGCCGGGGTGGTTGAGCGCGGCGGCCGACTGGGCTTCTCGGCGGAAACGCTCGACGAAGGAAGGGTCTGCGGCGAACTCGGGGAAGAGCATCTTGACCGCAACAGGCCGCTGGAGGAGTTCGTCGCGCGCGAGGAGAACGTCCGCCATCCCACCACGGGCAATGCGAGCATGCAGGGCGTACCGGTCGTTCAGAATCACCGGCGCTTCATCGGCCATCCGTGGAGGCTAGTCAGGCGGCACGAGCAGATGGCCGCAATGTGACCACGATTCCCGGCCGACAGCGGCCCGGTTGTCGTCAGCGGGGCCGAATGAAGTCACCAGAGGTCGTGACGGCGGCTCGTGCAAGGGCCCGACGGGCTCGGCCCGGGTGCAGCACACGCCACTCGACGCATGGTCAGGAGGCCTCGTCGGCGACGGCGTCCCGGGCCTGATCGGCCAGCACCGCCTCGATCAAGCCCCTCGCGACCGGGCCCGCAGTGGCTCCTCCGGTGATTCCCGGGTCGGCCGGATCGGCCTCCACCAACACAGCGAAGGCGAGCGTGGGATCGGGTTCGGCCGAGGGGCCGGCGAAACCCATGATCCAGGCGTGAGACCGGGGAGGGTCGGTTCCGAGCTGGGCGGTGCCGGTCTTGGCTCCCACTGTCACGCCCTCGATGGCCACGCTCTTGGCGGTGCCGTCGGTGACCACACCTCGCATCGCCTCCGACAGCTGGCCTGCGCTCTTCGGCGTGACGGGACGGCGCCACACCTCGGGTTCGATCTGTCGGACCACCTCGCCCTCGGCGTCGAGCACCTCAGCCACGACCCGGGGGACCATCATGTCGCCCTCGTTGGCGACTGCGGCCGCCACCAGGGCCATCTGAAGTGGTGAGGCGGCCACGTCGTTCTGGCCGATGGAGGTCTGGGCGAGACGGGGGATGTCGGTCCAACGGGAGCCGGGCCCACCCTCCTCGGAACGAAGGTCGCCGTAGTCGGTCGGGAACACCGACTCGACCGCTCCGGGGAGGTCGACGGGAACCGCCGAGTTGAAGCCGAAGCTCTCGGCCACCTCGACGAGCTGTTCGGGGCCTATCTGTTCGATGGCCATCTCGGCGAACCCGGTGTTGCAACTTCGTCGGATCAGATCAGCAAGATCGCCTCCGCAGCTCGAGCCGCCGAAGTTGCGGACGGGTCGGCTGGTGTTGGGCGGGGTCCAGGAGTCGGTGTCGGGATAGACGGGCTCGGTGAGCCCCACGGTCCCGAGTTCGAGGCCCGCCGCCGCAGTGACGATCTTGAAGGTCGACCCGGGGAAATCACGCTGACGCCACGCCCGCCCCACGAGAGGTTGGTTCTCGTCGTCGTCGAGGATCTCGTAGGCATCCAGTGCCGCCTGGCTCTCGAGATCGGCCAACCGGTTGGGGTCGTAGGAAGGCCACGACCACAGGGCGAGCACCCGGCCGTCTCGGGGATCGATGGCCACCACCGAGCCACGTCGCTCACCGAGTGCGTCTCGCGCCGCGGTTTGCACAGCGGCATCGATGCTGAGGCGCAGGGTGCGGGTGCTGGCCTCGTTGCCGATGAAATCGCTGATCGAGTCCAGGTCGAAGCCCTGGTCACGACCGGTCAGCTCGGCGTTCCAGGAGCGTTCGAGGCCGGTGGACTCCACCACGAGTCCGAAGTGCCCTGTCAGATGGGCGAACAGATCACCGCTCGGATAGGTGCGCCTGAAGTCGAACGGGCCGTCCTCGACGCTCTCGGTGTCGGCCAGCACCGCTCCGTCGGCCGAGATGATCGAGCCCCGAGGTTGGTCGAGGTCGCTGACCAGACCCCTCGTGTTGAGGGGGTGCTCGTTGAGCTCGTCGGCAGCGAAGAACTGGACGTAGTTCAACATGGCGAAGAGCACGAAGAAGGCGACCATGAGGCCCACCGCGAGATGGCGGATGTTGCGGTTCATGCTCCGATCCGGAGCCCATGTGGTGTCGCTCATGTGGCTGCACCGACCTCGGCTTCCTGCGAGAGCCGCAGGAGGATGCCGAGGATGATGTAGTTCGACACGAGCGACGAGCCCCCGTAGGACACGAACGGCAGGGTGATGCCGGTGAGTGGCAGCACCCGGATCACTCCACCCACGATGATCACCGTCTGCACCCCGATGAGAGTGGTGAGTCCAGCGGCGAGGAGGGTCGAGAAGGGCGACCTCGCTCGAGTCGCGATGCGCAGACCAGCCCCGATCATGAGCAGGAACACCATCAGCACGGAGCTCGCCCCGACCAAGCCGAGTTCCTCGCCGATCACGGCGAAGATGAAGTCGTTCTCGGCTTCGGGGAGCCGTGAGCCGTTGCCGAGGCCGAGCCCGGGGCCGGTGCCGGTCAGCCCGCCCCAAGCCAAGGCGAACCAGGCCTGGGTGTTCTGGAAGCCCGCATCGAGCGGATCCGACCATGGATCGAGCCAGATCGAGATCCGACTGCGCACGTGGGCGAAACGAGTACCGACCAGATAGGCCCCGCCGGTGAAGGCCGCCAGACCACCGAGGAGGAAGGTCACCCGTCCCGTGGCCACCCACAGCATGATCAGGACGAGCAGAAAGAACAGGAGTGAACTGCCGAGGTCCTTCTCCCCGATCATCACGACGAGCGACAGCGCACCGGCAACCGCGACCGGGCCCAGATGCTTCAGTTCGGGAAGCCGAAGGGGACCGATCTTGATCGCCGTCTCCGACAGCAGCTCGGCCCGATCCACCAGATAGCTGGCGAAGAAGATGGCGAGCGCGATCTTGGCGAACTCACCGGGCTGGAAACTGATCGGCCCGATCCCCACCCAGAGTCGTGCCCCGTTGGCCTCGAAGCCGAGCCCCGGCACCAAGGGCAGGGCGAGCAGCACGATGCCAGCGAACCCAGCGGTGTAGCGGTAGCGGCTCAACACCCGAGGGTCGTCGAGCAGGATGACCGTGGCCGCGAATGCCGCGATACCGATCGCGGTCCACGTCGCCTGTCGAGCTGCGAGGTCTTCGTCGAGTCGCGCGATCACCACGTAGCCGATGGCATTGAGCAACACCCCGAGCGGCAGGAGCACGCCATCGGCTGCGGGCGCCCAGCGGCGCACCACCAGGTGGGCGCTGAACCACAGCACCACCACGAACCCGAGAAAAGGGCTGATGTCGGCGGGCAAGGAGGCGTTGCGACCGAGGCTGGCCAAGGTGTACATCCCCCCGGCGATCACCACAGCGAGCAGGATCAGGAACAGCTCACCGTTGCGGCGCCGAGCGCCGAGAAAGGCTCGTGTCTGGGTGGCCACGGGAGGAGGGTCAGGGACCCTGGGTGGAGGGAGTCGGTACCGACGAGCCGGAGTTCGAGCCTGGACTGTCGCTCGGTCCAGATGAAGGAGGAACGATCCCGTCGAGTGTGGTGGGTGACTGGCCGGCTGCCCCGGAGGGGACGGACGTGATGTCGGAGTCCTCTTCCTGCGACGCCGGTTCGGCGGGGACGAAGGGCGTCAGGAGGTCGAGGGTGTCGATGAACTCGAGTGCCTTGTCCCGACTGTCGACGCTCTTGCCGCGATTGATGATGGAGAACTCAGCTGCGCCGAGCTCACTCTGCTCGATGCCGGTTCGTTCGACGATCTCAGGTTCGAGCCAGAGGACTCCGTCGGGCTGGCCCCTGAACACCACGACCTCGTCGCCGTCGATGCCCACGAAGTAGGAACTGTTCGCGCTCCACACCACGGCCCAGTACGCCGCAGCGCAGACAGCGACGATCCCGAGTGCGATCGCGATCGGGCGCCACGAGATCGAGGGCAGTCTCGAACGGCGTCGCTCTCCGAACACCGGCGTGACCGGTCCCGAAGTGGCAGGCGACGAAGGCACCGATGTGGCGGTCGCGCTCGGGGTCGCCGTCTCGGGCGCACCCGCTTGGAGTCCGACCGGACCCAGGAAGTTGGCCGGTCGATCCACGTCGGTTCCGGGTTGGGTCGAGGCGGAGTCGGCCGGGGCCGCAGCTCCCCCCGGTTCGCCCCCTACCGACCCCGGCTGGGCTCCGGCGGTATCCGGCTGGCGTTCGCCAGTATCCGGCTGGCGTTCGCCAGTATCCGGCTGGCCTCCGCCAGCTGATCCGATGCTGCTCTCGGGATCCTCGCTTCCGGCGGCCCTTGTACTTCTCGGGTCTGTGCCTCTTGGGTCTGTGCCTCTTGGGTCTGTGACCGATCCCAGCGCACCTCCGGCGGTCGCTGCGGCACCCGCCTCACCGGAGGGGTCGACGAGTGACGATGCGCTGACGGGCGGCATGGGTTGGAAGCCGGTCCCCGATGCCGGGTCCTCGGCGGGCGGCGGAGCGGGGGTGGCGGCGGGCGGCGCACCGCCGGGATCTGTCCCGGGGGCCGGCGGGCTGGTACCCGGCGCATCTTCCTCGTCTGCACGACCCGGTCCGGGGGACAACCCAGAGGCCTCGTCGGCCTCGATGGCGCCGGCGAAGGCACCTTCGGCCTCTGCAAGTTGAACGTCGGGCGCTGCTGTTCCCGGGGAGCCGACGATCGGCAGAAGGGCGGTCGGCTCGGACTCGCCCGGATCGGAGTTGAAGCGTTCGCCGTCGGCGAGGGGTACCGGTTGGCCGTCGTCATCGAGCACGTCGACGACGATGGCGGTCACGTTGTCGCGACCGCCCGCTGCGTTGGCCATCGATGCCAGACGAAGCGAGGCCTCTTCCGGATCATCGATGGTGCGGAGGATGTCGGCGATGTCGGACGGACCGACCTCGTTGGACAAGCCATCGCTGCACAGCAGGAAACGGTCGCCCGGCCTGACGTCGATCTCCCAGCTGTCGACCTCGACGTCGGGTTCGATACCGACGGCTCGGACGATGATGTTGCGCTGGGGGTGGTTGACCGCTTCGCCGGGCGTGATCCGACCGTCGCGGACGAGGTTCTCCACGAGGCTGTGATCCTCGGTGATCTGGATCAATTCGCCCGCATCCAGCAGATAGCAGCGGGAGTCACCCACGTTGACCACTGCGAGCTGCTCGCCCCCGTTGATGCCTTCCACCAGGCCGAGGGCACAGATCGTGGTGCCCATCCCCCTGAGTTCGGCATCGGTGCCAGCTCGTTCGTACACCGCACCGTTGGCTTGGCGTACCGCAGCGATGAGGGTCTCGGTACTCGACGGCAGGGAGGAACCGAGGGTGGTCACCGCGATCTCGGAGGCGACCTCACCACCTTGGTGCCCGCCCATCCCGTCAGCGACCACAAAGAGGCGTTCATCGACGAGCGCGGCGTCCTGGTTGACCGAACGGACCATTCCGACTTCCGAGACACTCCCCCACCGAAAGCTCGTCATCGCATCTCCAGCAGGGTCTCGCCGATCGCGATCTGATCGCCGACCGACAGGATGGTCGGGCCGGTGAGGGGGTGGCCGTTCACCAGGGTGCCGTTGGTCGAGCCGAGATCTTCCACCACGATCTGACCTTCGTACTCGAAACATCGGGCGTGGCGCTGGGAGGCATAGGTGTCGTTGATGACGACGTCGTTGCTCGATGCCCGCCCCATCGACACCTCTTTCGCCAGGGAGTGGCGCTGGCCGGCGAGTTCCGGCGGCGCCAGCAAGAGCATCTCATAGGGGACGTCGACCGATCCGGATGCCACTTCGTCGGGGATGATCACGTCGGTGACCACGCCCGATGCGGCTCCCGCCACGGCCGGGCTCGCGACTTCGAGCCACACCGTCCGCAGGACGCGCAGGAAGAAGAGCCAGATGAGGGCCAACAGAAGCAGCTTGAACAGGCCGAGGAGCTGATCGGTCACTCCGGCCGACACTACTTGTTGCACACCCCCGAACGGCGGTGGTCCAGGCGATCAGATCCGGCGACCCGACAGCAGCCGAACGAACACCGCCGTGGCGGCGCAGACACAGCCGTGGCGGAGGGAACACCGGCGCTGAGGAGCAGTCCGGCCGCGTCAGGGAGTTTGCTCAGTGGAGTCGGAAGACGAAGCGGGTGGCCCCGACGCCCACCACGTCGCCGTCGACGAGACGCCGGGTGGCCACGGGGCGATCGTTGACCAGGGTGCCGTTGGTGGAGCCCAGGTCGGTCACCACGAAGAAGGCGCCCTCGGCCCTGACCTCGGCGTGGCGTCGGCTCACGTTTGGATCGTTGACCGTCACGTCGCACTCGGGCAGCCGGCCGAATGTCAGGGGTTCGTTGGTCAGCAGGTGACGCTCACCTGTGGGGGCCTCGAGGTAGCCGCTGCCCAGCTCGCCTTCACCGGCCCGAAGCCCTGCATCGATCTTGAACATGCCCGTGCCGTAGGTCTCGACGGTCTCGAACTCGACCGAGACGGGGCCTGCGAAGCGCGCACCCACCGATCGGGCGTGCTCGCGCCCGGCTTCCACCAGTTCGGTGGCCAGGGCGTCCTGGATCTGGGCGAATCGGCCGGCATCGGGGGCCGAGAGATGCACCTTGAAGTGGTTGGGCATGATCGGACGTCCGTCGATCCCGATGGATCGACCTGAGTCCATCTCCCTGGTGAGACGGCGTCCGAGTTCGACGGGACGCAGCTCGCTTCGGAACACCTTGGCGAAGGTGCCCTCGACCATGCGTTCCAGACGGCTCTCGAAACCCTTGATCACCACACCCCCGAATCTACCCAGCCTCGGGCCGGTGAGCCTGTACCGACGCCCAGAGCCCCAAGCTCGTCCCACCGATCCTGCGGGACCGACCGATACCCTCCCGCAATGCCCGGACCCCTCAGCACGCTGCTCGCCGAACGCTCGCTTGCCGTGGCGAGTCAGGTGACCGATCGGGGCCTGCTCCCCGACAACGCCCTCAGAGCCGGTATCCGAACCCTGCTCGGCAGACGGCTGGCCGCCGAGGGGGCAGACCTGTCTTCCGAGGCTCGCCGACAACGCCGTTCCGTTGTGCTCGATCGTCTGTCGACCGGTCCGATCTCGGCGCACTCCGCAGAGGCCAACCAGCAGCACTACGAGGTTCCGGCCGAGTTCTTCGAACTCGTGCTCGGCCCCCGCTACAAGTACAGCTGCTGCCATTTCGACGACGCCTGGACCACTCTGGAGCGGGCCGAGAACGACATGTTGGCCGAGACCTGCGCAAACGCTCGGCTCGAGAACGGCCAGAGTCTGCTCGACCTCGGTTGTGGTTGGGGTTCGCTGTCGCTCTACGCAGCCGAGCACTACCCCGATTCGGCGATCACTGCGGTCTCCAACTCAGCGAGCCAGAAGGCCTCGATCCTCGCTCGGGCCGAGGCCGCGGGCTTGTCGAACCTCACGGTGATGACCTCCGACATCAACGATCTCGAATTGTCGACACGCTTCGATCGCATCATCTCGATCGAGATGTTCGAGCACCTCGCCAACTGGGAACTCCTGCTCGAGCGGGTCTCGTCATGGCTCGCGCCCGACGGACGAGCGATGGTGCACGTGTTCTGCCACCGAGAGCTCTCCTACTTCTTCGATCCGAAGCACGCCCACGACTGGATGTCGACCCACTTTTTCACCGGTGGCCTGATGCCCTACGACGGCTTGATCGAGGCCTTCGACACCGACCTGGAGTCAGAGGCGAGTTGGCGATACGACGGCATCCACTACGCCCGCACCTCCGACGCCTGGCTCGCCAACCTCGACGCCAACAGGGCCGCCGCACTCCAGGTCCTCGCCGGGGTCTACGGCGCTGATCAGGCCCCGACCTGGTTCCATCGATGGCGGATGTTCTTCCTGGCCTGCAGCGAACTGTTCGGCTACTCGGGAGGCACCGAGTGGTACGTGACCCACCACCGTCTTCGCCACTCCGACGCTGCCCAGGCAGATCGATGAGCGTCGCCGGCCGGCCACCCGCGCCCGCTCGATGAGTATCGACCTGGCCCGGGTCAGGGCAGAGACGCCGGGGTGTGAGGGCGTCGTCCACTTCAACAACGCAGGAGCGTCGCTCCAGCCACGCCCAGTACTCGATGCCCAGCTGGCCATGCTCGAGTCCGAGGCCGTCCACGGTGGCTACGAAGCCGACGAGATCGAGTCGGAACGCCTCGATCGGTTCAGGACTGCCGGAGCCCGGTTGCTCGGCGCCGATCCCCGCGAGATCGCCTACACCTCGTCGGCGTCGGAGGCCTGGTGGCGAGCGTTCACCAGCGTGCCCCTCCGAGCCGGCCAGAAGGTGTTGCTCGACCGAGCCACCTACAACGCCAACGCCTTCGCCATGATCCAGGCTCAGCAGGGCGGTGTGGAGCTGGTGCTCATCGGCGACGACCAGCACGGCCAGTTGGATCTCGATGAGCTCGACGCTCACCTCGGCCCCGATGTGGCCCTGGTGTGTGTCACCCATGTCCCCACCAGTGGTGGCCTGGTGAATCCGGCCGAAGAAGTCGGCGCCCTCCTGGCCGGTCGCGAGGCCTGGTATCTGCTCGACGCCTGCCAGTCGGCGGGCCAGCTCGACATCGACGTGGCCAGGATCGGGTGCCACTTGCTGAGCCTCACCGGGCGCAAGTTCGTGAGGGGCCCGAGAGGATCGGGCCTTCTGTGGGTGGATCAGCGTCGGCTCGACGAGCTCGACGACCCGACCTTCATCGACGCGCGCTCAGCCGAGTGGATCGCTCCCTTCGAGTACCGATTGGCCCCTGACGCCCAGCGCTTCGAGTTCTTCGAACACTCACGATCGGCCCGGGCCGGGTTCGGTGTCGCCCTGGAGTACGCCGTCCACCTCGGGATCGCCGACATCGAGTCGAGGGTGGTGGAGCTCGCCGCCGAGCTGAGGCACGAACTCGATCGGGTTCCCGGGGTGGCAGTGGCCGACCTGGGCCGTCGACGGTGCGGAATCGTCACCTTCGAAATCGACGGCCTCGACGCACCCCAGGTCTCGGATCGGCTGCGGCAACGCTCGATCAACACCAGCGTGACCACAGCGGCCAGCGCCCGGCTCGATCTCGGCGCGAGGGGGATCGAGCACCTGGTGCGGGCATCGGTCCACTACTTCAACCAGCGATCCGAGATCGACCAGCTGACCGACGCCGTGTCCGATCTCGCCGCTCACGCCCGACGGTAGGCCTCCACGACAGGTTCGAGTTCGGAGGGTGTCGCCCCGTGGAGGATCACGGCGTCGCATCCGAGTTCGAGTTGGTGGCGCACAGCGGTCGCACATTCGACTGGGGTCCCGGTGGCGCTGGCGGCGAGCCACTCCTCGGGGAGCAGCTCGCCCACGTGCTCGAGTTCGGCAGTCGTGGCCAACACGTCGATGCCTCCGGGAAAGTTCGCCACGAGCTCGTCGGCCCTGAACCGTTCGAGCGCAGCCGGATCCCACCCGTTGGTGGAGACCAGCAGATCGCCGTACCCCTGGAGGTAGGTCGCGAGACGGCCGACGGTCTTCATCAGCCGGCGCTCCTCCGGGAGGTGATCGCCCACCGTTGCCAGACACGACCAGACCCGCACCGACGCCGGGTCGCGCCCCGCGCCTTCAGCTGCGGCCTTGACCCGTTGCACGCAGCGCTCGGTGGTCTCGTCGTTGAAGAAGGTGTGCAGGACCACGTCGTCGAAACAGCGGCCTCCGAGATCGAGGGTCCGGTCGCCGAAGGCCACCAGGCACATGGGGAGGTGCTCGTCGAGGTCGGAGTCGAGATGGAGCACCGGGAACCGACCGGCGGGCCCCTCGTGGTTGAAGATCACCTCGCCCCTGAAGAGCCGCCGCATGATGTCGGCGGTGTCCTCCATCTGATCGGTGGTGATCCGAGAGATCCCGTAGGCGTCTTGGAGCCGTTGGATCCCCCTTCCGAGCCCGAGCACGAAGCGACCGTCGGTGAGGCTCTGCATCGTGAGCGCGAATCCAGCGGTGACCATCGGATGACGGACGTTGTGGTTGGTTGCAGCCGTGGCGATCCGGATCCGTTCGCTGACCGCTCCCAGCGCTCCGCACTGGACCCCGGCTTCCTTACGGTTGTAACGCTCGGAGGCGAACACCGTTCCGAAGCCCATGGCCTCGCCGCTGACGACTTCGTCGATCAGGGTCCGGGTGTTGTCGGGTTGGCCGGCCAGGGCGTAGAAGCCGAGTTCCGGGAACTCAGGAGGGCGCATGTCGTCGAGTGTGCCAGAGCACGCAACGACCGGCAGCAGGAAGCGATCGCCCAACCGATGAGTCCGTCATCGGCACGGTGGCGGAGCTGGAGGGATCTCCTCCGATGGTCGGTACTGGGTCTGTGTCGTGCCCGCTGTGGAGAGGCTGCGCCGATCGATCGTGGTGGTCTCGACCGTCGAACCCGTGGAGGTACCGGTGTCGTCGAACTGGAGCACGATCGACCGTGAGACGATTCTCGGGGCGCCATCCCCCGGCGTGGTGCAACCGAACTCGCTCAAGCCTCCCTGGTCGGCACGTTCGTAGAGCACCAGGTCGCCGAAGGCTCCCGACGACTCGTTGACGAGCCGGCTCGCCACCGGTGTGCACTCATCGAGATCGAGGTACCACGTCCCATCCTCGTCGCCCCGGTCGCTCCGGATCGCCACCTCGAGATCGCCGTCCACATCCACGTCGAACGCCGCCAAGGTCCGGAGGGGGTCGCCTCCGTCGAGGGCGGCGGGTACCGGCAACGGTGACGAGAACGAACTGCCCTCGCCGAGACTCACTCGGACCGTGCGAGCACCGCCTGCTCCCGGCGCCGAGATCTGGACCACGTCGGCATTGGCGTCTCCGTCGAGGTCCAGCTCGATACGCCGATCCTCGGCGAACCCGCCGGCGCCGCCGACCCCACACCGCTCGCCGATCGGCGCAGGAGTCGAGGGGGGATCGGTGGGCCGGGCGACCGGGGGATCGGTCGAGCCAGGGCCCGGCACCGGCGTCGTCGCACCCGGCGGTTCACCCGGCGGCACCACCGATGACCCGGGATCGGTCGGGTTGCTCCCACCGTCGGGCCCGGTCCCGCCGGGGGTGCTGCCGCCGGGGACCGACCCATCGACGCCGTTCCCATCGGGACCACTGCCATCGGGACCACTGCCATCGGGACCACTGCCATCGGGACCACTGCCGTCGGGACCACTGCCGTCGGGACCACTGCCGTCGGGACCACTGCCGTCGGGACCACTGCTGTCTGGACCACTGCCCCGGCCGGGACGGTCCGGGTCGGCGCTCGTCACCGACTCACCCGGGATCGAGATGACACCCACACCGGGCTCGGCTGCCTCGTCGATCGCACGGGCTTCCTCCAAGAGCGACGCGAGATCGCCGACCGTGGTCGGGGAGGGCGATGCCACGGTCTCGGGATCTGACCGCAGAGCGTTGGCACCGGCGATCACCAGGCCTGCGAACAACACCGAGACCCCTGCTGCGATGAAGAGTTGGACCAGGGGTTGCATGTGGGAGAGGTCGCCCTCCTCCCGTTCCGAAGGCAACTCGGCCCAGGCGCTTTCAGGGTTGCGATGGTGTCCGCCTGCCCCACTACTTCGGCTCGCTGTATCGGCGGTGGCGGACGAACGCTCGGCGAGACCTTCGGCCGAGGAC
>ENA-ORXU01002581-ORXU01002581.1-marine-metagenome-genome-assembly--contig:-NODE-2581-length-12187-cov-4.245912_pt1 | contig 12187 bp, 5 predicted proteins | sample MGYA00237869_ERZ511484 | MGnify/ENA metagenome assembly ERZ511484 | reverse complement strand
TACGAAGGCTATTCCTTTGCCGTGCCTAGTAATATCGTGCTCAAGATATTTGAAGATCTACGAGACTATGGTGCAGCGCAGCGAGGATGGATGGATATATCTATCAGTAGTATGAATCAAGAGCGCGCCAGCTCTCTCGATCTTCAAGACATACGCGGTGTCTACTTAGATGCAGTCTTTGAGGGAGGCGCAGCCAGTAAAGCAGGACTGCAACCAGGGGATGTGATCCTTACTGTCAACAATACAGAGATCATGACCATCCCAGACTTCATGGAGCAGATCGCTCAGCGAAGGCCGGGAGATGTAGTGCAGATGGATGTCTATCGACGTGGCGAACGCACTAAGATCTTTGCTATCCTTACGAGCCGTGAAGACAACACAAGCGATCAGGCAGTCCTGTTCAACGAAGGCATACTGCGAGGTCTAGGCATAGAAATTCGCGATCTCACTGATGACGAATCCGCATCCGATACGGAAATCAAATCTGGTATCTCAGTAGTAACTGTCAATGATGACAGTCAAGCGGGATGGGCTGACATGGAGGCAGGATTTGTCATTACGCACTTGGAGAATGAGCGAGTCCACAACGTCCAAGATTTCTTGGAGTCGCTCTCAGGCATACAAGGCAATTTTCTGCTTCAAGGGCAGTATCCGAGTAGGCAAGGTGATTGGCTCTATGAGCTGAGTACGAGAAAGTAAGTGATGAGCATATGAGCTCGTACCTGACCAATGATTGTATCATTGTATAGAACCCATTTCATGCATTAGGATTTATTAACTGGCTCTTCTTTTTACATAACATCCATAATTACAGTGACTTACGATGATATAGATTATTTTTCGCGTGTAGGATTTTATATGGAAACACTGCATCTAAAACGAGTGCTCTATCCGTGAAGTCAACTCTCATAAGTTGACTTCGCGCCTAGCGTCTATCTGCTTCATCCTCAGGCGCCTACCAGAGGTAGGCAAGTTTCACCTGCTCGACTTACGAAGTGAAGACGAGCCTTTAGAACCGTTCATCGAGCGACAGTCGAGATGCACATAGCACGCTATGACTCGTCGGCGGAGCACCTGACGCCATTGCAGATAGCCACTATCCATCGAAGCCTAATGCATGAATTGGGTAGGATAGAGCTCTACTGTGAGATCTGAAGGAATCTACGGGTTAAGCTAGGTCTACCTATAAGCTCATTATCAATACATTACTATCACTCACTTCATCTTCCATGAAAGCAAGTTCCTCTACTCATCTCTCCAGTCTATGCGTCAAGGATCGATATGATCCTGATCACGCTAGATCGCATGCGCTACCTATCATTGCAACGAGTAGTTTCAGCTATGCTGATGCGCAAGAGTCAATCGATGTATTTCAGGATACAAGTGCCAATCATGTCTACAGTCGCTATGGCAATCCGACCATCGATGCTGTGGCGAGCAAGCTCGCGGCTATGGAATCTGTGCATCTACCTGAGCAGGCAGCTGCCTTACTTTGTAGTACGGGGATGTCAGCGATATCAACCCTACTCACCGCCCTGCTTAGACCAGGACAGAAAGTGCTCACCCAAGGAAATATCTATGGTGGTACTACCGAGCTACTGCGCACCGTATTCGGTCAATGGTCTATTGAAACAGTGATGGTCAACTTCTCAGACCTGCAAGCTGTAGAGGACCAGCTCAAGCTTGATCAGCAGATAGGACTCATCTACCTGGAGACTCCTAGTAATCCATCTCTGGACTGCATCGACCTTCAGGCCGTCACTGACCTGGCCAAGATATACAGTTGCCCGACTGCTATCGATAATACCTTTGCCACGCCATATCTCCAGCGTCCGCTAGAGCACGGCGTGGACTACGTAGTCCATAGCGCTACCAAGTATCTCAATGGTCATGGCAATTCACTCAGCGGCGCTCTGCTGTGTAGATCCGAGCAGGAGATGAAGGAACGCTTCTGGCCCGTACTGAAGCTCATGGGGACAAGCAGCAACGCCTTTGATGCATGGCTGCTCAATACGGGTATGCGGACGCTTGCCCTACGTATGGATCGTCACTGTAGCAATGCGCAAGCACTTGCCGAGTACCTTTCTGACCATCCTGCCGTATCACGTGTCAACTATCCAGGGCTCAGAGGTCACAGCGGTCATAGTATAGCCACTCGGCAGATGGACCAGTATGGCGGTATGCTCAGCCTAGAACTGAAGGGTGGCCTACAAGCTGGAATCAAATTGATGGACGGACTGGATTTCTGTACAATTGCTCCTACACTTGGTGATGTCGATACGCTAGTATTGCATCCTGCTAGCAGTAGTCACCTACGTGTACCTGCTGAAGTGCGAGTGGCCAATGGCATCACTGATGGTCTTGTACGCTGCAGTGTAGGTATAGAACATATTGATGATATCATAGCGGACTACGATCAAGCGCTGAGCCAGCTTGAGCAGACCTAGAGCCCAACTCTATAACTTGCGCGCTATGTACACGATCGCCCTCGATATCAAATCGTAACATCGTCCTTATCTTGTGAAATCCATGACGACCGCAAGCTCCTGGATTCATATGCAGACATGACCGCTCTTTGTCATAAATCACTCTGGGTATGTGCGAGTGACCGCAGATGAATAAATCTGGCTGGATCTCATCGAGTCGTGGCCGGATCGCTTTGTGGTAGCGTGGTGGATAAGCGCCGATATGTGTCATCCATACCTTGACCTCATCAACTGTGAAGATCAAGTCTCGCGGGTATACTTGGCGAATCTTATGATCATCTATATTACCATAGACGGCGCGGACTGGCAAGATCTCGGCGAGCTGCTCCGTCACTCTGAGTGATCCTATATCACCAGCATGCCACACTTCATCACAGCCTTCTAGCAGATCTAGGATATCTTGATCCATGTAACTATGAGTATCAGAAAGCAGTGCTATGCGCATAGAGAATCCTCGTGTTCAGAAATCATATCAGTTAACGACGACAAAGGTCTGCATGATTTCTTCACCTCGATCATCCACCAGCACCAGCTGATGCCTACCTGGCCCTGTAGCGATACTTTGCTGATGATTCAGCGTGGTTGCACCTAAGTAATCATCATCTAAGTGCCAGTGGATCGTTGCATCTCTGCGGGCGTGCACGGCTTTTGCCATCGCCATCTGCCGATTGCCTCTCTGATCCTGTGGCAAGTAGATGCTCGTATGCGCGTAGGGATACACGAGAGACATCTGCTGTTGGCGGAGCATCGATGCACAGCTGGGAGCGACTTCTGGCAGATCTCTATATTCAGGATGAATCCTCTGGTAATAGTGAGCCATCTGTGGAGGTAAGACAAAATGACTTTGCTCCAGGACAGGTCCTGTGGCACAATCACGCAGGACTCTATGGCCAGTAGTATCGAGGTGAATCCGCTGATGATAAGCGCAGAGCTCGTGGGAAGCATGCAGGGCTAGGCTTAGGGTGTCTACAGACTTGCACAGATCTGTAGCCAGCATACCCGAGTGCTCACATATTCCAATATCATGGAGATCATCATATGGTGTGGCAAGACTACGCTGAGGCCCCAAACTGTGTAGCACATCAAATAAGATCGGCGCAGCTTTCTTCACTCCCACTAGATCAGCTCGTCCCTCACCATCCGCATTTCCTACCCATATACCTACTACATACTGAGCATTCACACCTACCGCCCATGCGTCTCGATGACCATAGCTCGTTCCCGTCTTCCAAGACAGAGGGATGCTACTATCAAATCGTTCCCATTGCCCTTCGTCAGCCGGTCTACTCAGCCGTGTCATCGCTTGTAGTGTGTGGTGGATCGCACCTGCAGAAAAGACTCGCGGTTCTGAGGAGTAGGATACTGGGTCATCATGGGAGAGAGCTTCTACATGTAGTGGACTATACGTCTGGTCAAGATACTGAGAGCTGTGTCCAGCAAATGTCTGTACGTCCAAGGCCATATTTCTGTATACTCCACAGATTTCCCATAGGTTGACTTCTGCACCTCCTAGGATAAGTGAAAGTCCATAATCGTCCGCGCTGCGATCCGCAGTCGTGATTCCTAAGCGCTTCAGATCAGTCAGCAGCCTTGGTACGCCATACTGCTGCATCAGATAGATACTCGGTACATTGAGAGATCGAGAGATGACCTCATCTGCGGCTACGGCGCCATCGTAATCTCGCGTATAGTTGCGCGGTCTGAAGCCATCATAGTCGCTGGGTACATCTGGCAGTAGGACACCGGGCGATATATGCCCTGCATCAAGCGAGGCAGCATAGAGAAGTGGCTTGAGCAAGCTGCCAGAACTACGAGAGGCTCTGATCATATCAACATCTTTCTCAGCGGTTGTCTTTGGAGCATTTCCTAAGTAGGCAATCACCTTACCAGACTTTACCTCGGCTACGAGGATGGCCATATTCTCTATTCCGCCAGCGGACAGATGCTGATGATGGCGATGAGCTATCTGTGATATTCGTCTCTGGAGATCATATGTAATCGACGTCTGAAGGCGCTGGTCAGATCCACTAGCTACAGCATGATGCAGTAAGTGTGGCGCCATACGAGGAAGAGCTGATGGCTCTGTAGGTATGGTCTCTAGTAGCGCCAGCTCATAGGATAGCGAATCGATCTTACCAGCTTCTAGTAAACTGTGGAGTAAGCGATCTCGCTTTTCTCTGAGTGCTTGACGATTGCGTCCTGGATGCATGAGAGCTGGAGCATTGGGTAATATGGCTATGGTGGCGCACTCTGCTAGGCTCAGACGATCTGGTGAGGTACGATAGTAGCGCCACGAGGCAGCTTCTAAGCCCACTACATTGCCACCCATAGGCGCATGAGCAGCCCACAATTGTAAGATTTCTCGCTTGCTGTGGCTGCATTCTATCCTGAGAGCAAGGAAAATCTCGCATAGCTTCTGATAGATCGTACGACCATCCGGGTCGCGAGATAGCTTAGCCACCTGCATAGTGATTGTACTCGCACCGGATATGATCTTTCGCTCAGCGACATTTTGCCGAAAGGCACGAACTATCGCTATAGGATCTACACCACGATGTAGATAATATCGTCTGTCCTCAAAGTGCACCAGACACATCGCAAAGTCCTCTGGAAGTTGATCACTCTGTGCGAATCGCCACTGCCCGTCCTCCGCGATAGTAGCTCCAAGTAACTGCCCATCATCAGCGTATATCGCTGTGCTGTAAGATACATCAAAGAGTGACTCAGGCATACTGTACCAAAACACTGCGGTCAATATGATAAGTGAAAGAACAGCTATATGTGATCGTCTTAATCGCATGCTATTTCACGGCAGAGACGCTTACCCAGCCTGATGATGTCTGAGCCTGAATCTGATGATCGTACATAGCCTCGCAGACCACAGGTGGCTGAAAGAATCTACCTGCGTAGCTGGCATTGAGCCTTGTATAAAACTTCTTAGGTGCCCCCTTGCGGATGGTAAAGAAAGTGTAGACGCGATCATCTCGGATCTCCTTGTGATCATGTGCGCTATCCTCTAGAGATGTCTCGCTTCCATCGAGTCGCTCGTTGATAATTTCCCAACCGCTAGGGAAGACTTGCTTCAGGGCAACATTGTCCACTTGGTACTGTCTGGTGCCAGGATTAGTCACCGTGGTCTCTACTACAAAGTCTTGGCCCTGTCGCAGACTGGAAACATCGATTGCTTGTCCGTCCTCATCTAGGTATCGCGTCTTCATAGCTAAGTGTGATGCCGATGGCTTAATGGAAGCATCTGGCGCTCGCTGTCCTGTACGTATCAGTCTAGCAAATAGCATCGCTTCGCTCTGATTCTGCACGCTATACTTAGGCGTCTCTCCTGGATCAAATCTGTACTGATAGACCGCGCCTGTAGGCTGCATATCCTGAGCTGCGTCGCCCTGCACGGCCAGCTGAAACTTCATATTATCGGCACCATATTTTCTCACATATTTACCCATCGCTGTAAGCATCCACGAGGTGCTGTGCGTGCTGTACCATCTCTGCTTTCCAAGGCGCTCAGCAATATCAAGCGCTACAGCACTAGCGTCATCAGCCGATGACAATTGTACGAGTGCAGAGAGCATCATCGCACGATCGCGCTCGGCGCTACCATAGGTATAAGCGCTGCCTTGGTAATCCTTGACGTCGTAGTCTACAGCTTCTAGTAGTGCAGCAGCAGCCTCTTCCTGTCCTAGTAGAGCGTAGGAAGCTGCAAGCATCATTCTAGATGTGCCGTCAGGCTCGCTCAGTCGCAGTCGATTCATAGCTCCGATCTCTGGCGCTCCTGACAGTGCTAAAGTATAGAGGCGATAAGCTTGCATGAGATACTGCCTTGATCGTACATAAGGCTTAGCTGCACCGTCCAGTCGCCAGTTTTTTGCTTTGCTGCGCTGATGTTCTTGCCACTGTTGTAACATAGAATTATCAATCAGGTAGCCTTCTTCCTGCGCTGTCAAGAGAAAGTGACCGGCATAGCTTGTGGCCCAGTCACTGGCGTTTTGCTGACCTGGCCAGTAGGCAAATCCACCACTTGAGTGACGGAAACGCTGCATGCGATTAATGCCAGCGACGACATTGGCCTTGATATCTTGCTCCTGTGCTGGACTCACTTCCGTCAATTCTGCTAAGTACAACTGTGGCATAGCACCGCTTACTGTCTGCTCCAGACAGCCGTAGGGATATCGGATGAGATACTTGATGCGCTTCTCTAGATTCATCGGAGGGAGTTGACTCAGCTCTAGTACAGCTCCCTGCGTACCAGGAAGTCCAAAGTAAGAGAAGGTGTCATCCCAAGACTCCCCTGGCTTGATCGTCTGTTGGGAAACTTCTGAGGTGTAAGGCATCGGATTGACAACATCTATTTCTACTTTGTCCACAGCTGATTCACCATGTCCCTTTGCGGTTAGCTCGACCGTTGCTACACCAAGTTTATCCTTCACTTGAAGCTGGAAATAAGCCTGCTGATCACCCTTTCGGGAAAATGCTAGATTCTCCACCTGTGCTCCCGTAAGATTGATGGCATCACTCGTAGCAGCGCTGACCTTGACATCTCGAATTTTGTCATCTAGGGCAAACACATTAGCCGGTAACTGTAGACTCTCACCAGGTGCCAAATTGCGAGGCAATGTGGCTAGAACCATCAGAGGCTGAGTGACCTTGACCGCCTTTTCTGCTTTGCCATATTTGGCATCATGTCTGGCTACGGCCATCACTCTGACACTACCTACATAGTTACCCATAGCGAGATCATGCTTACGCGAAGCGCCAGCGGCGAGGTGATAAGGACCTATGTGCTTCACGGTTGGTGTAAAGCGATTAGCTTGTCTTCCTTGCTCCACTCTAGCGATTTCACCATCACCACCTACGGATATATAGCGATCGAGCGAACCTCCATATCCGTCTAGCACTTCATCGTAGATATCCCATGTACGCACACCGAGGGCTTCTTTGGCATAGAAGTGTGACCACGGATCAGGCGTGCGGAATCTCGTAAGATCTAGCAAGCCTTCATCTACGATTGCTAGTGTATAGTACATCTCTTTTCCTTCCTCTTCACTGATCGTGATGGAGTAATGATCATTGGGTGTAAATTTCTCAGCTACATCTAGGACTGGCTCCAATTTTGTATCTGGATCGATGACGGTGAAGGGCAAGACACCGTACATGCGCAGCGCGAGATCATTGGTACCATCATTGTGCGGTTGTACTACATGGATATGCGCATAAGCATTGGGCGTCATCTCTCGATCTACTTGTATCTTGAGATCTGTCTTGTCACCTCGAGCTGGCTGCCAGTAGCTATCGATCACCTCACTACCATTTTCTATGCTGATGAAGATCTTACTTTGCTCGGTGGTAGGTATGGTCACTCGGAGTTGATCTCCTGGAGCGTAGCTGTCTTCTATATCATCAAAGCTCAAGAGCTGCGGACCATCATCAGCCGAGCCACGAGAGCCATAGCCAGTATAGAATAGTTGACCTGTGCAGTGGCCTGATTCCTCGTCACAGATACGTACCATGTACATACCGTAATCACGGAGAAGCACTTCATAGTCGACGGTGCCATCACTGCTAGTCTCTAATTTATCTACTTTGACGGCACCATTGTGCTGTACAGAGTTGTACCTATACATACTGCGGGCATTGCGATCATACCACCATCTCCACTGAGCTTCGTAGATACCTACTGTGAGTTTGCGAGATGCCGCTCGATTTCCATCTTGATCGACTGATACAATTTCCAGAGCAGTGGCTTGCCCTCGTGGTATGTAGGGACGTCCCCAGCGAGTCTTAGGGATCTTGAGACCTGCATAGTGCTGATAGGGATCAGCAGGAACGGAAAAGAAATCTTGACTGAAATTGCCACCTTTTTCAAAGACCTTAGTACGGAAACCTGCTTTGACTCTACCTGCTGGTTGATAATTTGCAGAGACTTGAGGTGTAAAGCTAGCTTGTGCGTCATCACTCAACTTATCATCATAGACGGTCACCTGCTGCGATCGAGTCTCCCGAGCGGGATCATCAAATACGTAGCCTTTATAGCCCTCAAATTGGGTAGTGATAGGTGTGATGGTCATATCGACTTTGGCCGAAAGGCCCCCAGCACTTGCTCCTGTAAGCCACTCGCTCGATAGTTGCAATGGACTTAAATTATAAAGAGAAATCTTCTCGATATCAGGATAGGTGATCTTGAGACGGTTAGGCTTCACCGTCTCTACTTTCAGTGTCTTCTGAAACGAGTGCGACCCTAGCTTTATCGTAGCGGACCAGTTTCCAGTCGGATCAGAGACCTGAGTAGGCACTATGAATGGATATATACTTCCTATCTGTGCAGTACTACTGCGTGTATATTGTACTTGACCGCGGCTATCTCTCAGCTCTAAGGTCACAGGATGATCGGCTGGCAATTTGTCCAAGCCATCCTCCAGCATAAACTCAAGAAATAGTGTATCACCAGGACGATGTACGCCTCGCTCTGCATAGATAAATCCATTGATTCCACTGCGAATCGTCGCACCGCCAACTGCAAATTCGCTCAGGGAATTTGCCTGCGCGTCAAGCAATCTCACATAGCCATAGCTTCCGTCATAGCGAAGTATGGCAAAACTCGCTGGACGATCAAGCTCCATGCGGCTGATACCTTGTCCATCTGTGACGCTAGTACCCATGGCCTGTTGCTGAAAGTCATAGTACGTGATCTCTACACCAGTCAATGGATCAACTGAGCGCAGGTCTGTCACGGCAATGAGGACGTCATGATCAGCGTCCATCTTGGCTATGATTCCCATATTACTCGCAAGTACACTCCGAGTGACAAAGCGATCAGAATTGTAGTAGTTACTGTGACAAGGATCATCGCGCTTGTCATAGTAGTTATAATCTATATAGAGATTAGTAATGCTCTGCATACCTTGCTCATTTTCCATGAGGGAAATACGACTATCAGGTAGTGCGTCACAGCTAGTCTCCAAGGCGTCAGCCGCCTCAAATCCTATAGTGACTTGATAGATACTACCTGGGTCAACACTGATCAGACTAGCGAGATCGAGTGTCTGACGCTGCCACGAGCGAGCAAGCGATCTGTCAATCATGGGCAATTGCACTTGCTCGCGATAGACGACTTTTCCTACAGTATTGTATTGATATGTATCAGAAACCTTAGCCGATTGAAGGTGCTGTAAGACATTGTCTTGATAGACCTTAAAGATCTCTACTGTAACGCTTTGAAGATTGATGGTTTCAAAGGGGAAAATGACACGATCTTGCCCCGGCACTATCCCACCCTTACCTATCAGTCGCACGGCTGGAGATGCGAGTTCTGAACTCATAGTGAGTTGATAGTCTGAGCTCATCTTAGCTCCAGATGTGCTCGCGATGCGACGATCCACTTGGACGGTAAAGTCCTGCGGTAAAGGCTTAGCAGCATGGACGGTGGCAATATTGCCATCTATAGATATATCGAGTGATCCATCATATCCACTTAGGGTGATGAGTCCATCGAGATCCTGCTTTTTGCTGAGTACGTCTGAAAATGTTACCTCTAAGCTACCATCCGACTCCGTGATAGACTGCACAGCGAGCTGGTCTTTGCTGAGGATAGTGATTTCACGCTGTCCCTTCCATTCTGGATCAAGAGATTTACCATTGTAAGATATGCGCACTTGTGAGCTCTTGTCATGACGCTTGATGCCAGACACAGTAAAGCCGTGAATCAGTGTACTGATTTCTTTCCACTCTACTTTCAACTCTGCGGAAGGCTTCTGAGATATCTGTAGCAGAGGCTTCAGTTCGTCGATACTCACTATATCACTACTTGACACTGTACCCGTGAGCTGGACTTGATTGGCGCCCGATACACTGGTCATCCTGATCGGATCGATGTCAAGATGCAGTTTCATTTCCTTTAAGCGATAGTCAAGCTCTACGCTGCTTAGAGATTGAGGCACATCATCGTACAGCTCATCAAGATGTATGGTGAGTCTATAGCGATCACGGCCCTCTAGAGTGACATCTGGTCGCAGAGCAAGCGTCGATCGATCTTGCCAAGTACCCGTAAGAGGTGTACCAGGTCTTATATCCCAGATGTTTGCATTTGCTTTGGTACCTATCGCATCCTCATCCACTACTGGCTGCGCGAATCTGATGATGAGATCATCCTTGCGAGAGATCAGTGTAGAAGAGTAGGAGCTGATGTACTTGCCTGCCTCACTTGACATGGTGAGTGGCGGTAGACCGTCTGAGTCAGTAGATCGATCACAGGAGCTGAGCGCACCGAGAAAAGATATAAGGAAGAGAAGGAGGGCAGTGACCTGCAAATGTCTTGGAGTGGAAATCTTCTGATACTTCATAGTGCTGAATGATTATAGACCTAAGGTACGATGAGATCAATAGCTCTGAGCATGGTAGTGATTAATCGCAAGTAGCGAGTGAGTATGCGTGGTGATGTCATCTCGTATGAGCTGTCTACCTTTAGCTTCTGAAATGGCGAAGTACAAAGAAATCAAAGAGGTCCTCAGCGATGTATGGTATCTAGTAAGCAGTAGTGCGGAGCTCAAGCCCAAAGAGACTCAAAGTCTCGTGATCAACGGCACTAGTCTTGTGCTGGGAAGAGATGAGGATGGCGTAGCATTTTGTCTACGTGATCTTTGTCCTCATAGGGCCGTACCCTTGTCAGAAGGAAACTATGACGGTAAGCGCATCGAGTGTTGCTATCACGGATGGCAATTTGATAGAGAGGGAAAGTGTATGGCTATACCAGCTATGGGCGATGATCCAGGCTTTGATCTCCATAGTATCCGTGTACAAAGCTTGCCTGTACAAGAGAAGTATGGTGCGATCTGGATCTATTATCGGCCACTCAGTGCAGCACCGTCTACTGGTGAAAGTATCAAGCCTCTGATCTCTGTGCCAGACCTGGGTCTTCCTGATTATCTCAAGATGAAGCTCGTATCCTCACATGAACTTACTTGTGACATGGATAATGCGGTCATAGGACTCATAGATCCATCTCATGTCCCTAGTGTACACGGCTCCTGGCTGTGGAGATCTAAGCATCAGCTCAAGCTGAAGACTAAAAACTACGGGCCTAGACAAAGAGGATTTGTGATGAAAGCCCATGAGAGAAAAATGTCTGGCTTGCTCGGAAAAATTCTTACCAAAAAAGCGAGTACCGAAATCAATTTTCAGTTACCCGGAGTGAGAATCGAGCTGATAAAGTATGGAGAAAAATTTATGGTAATCGTACTTGCTCTCTATCCGGTACATGATCAGCTCACTATCCTACGTCAATACAACATGACGGATATTACCTTGATTAGAGCGCTCTTCCCTGCACTGCAAGTATATGGCACGCGCTTCCTTGAAGAAGATGTAGAAGTGGTGCGTAAGCAAAGTAAAGGACTGCAACAAGCGCCTAGCACTATGCTCGTGGGCGATGCAGACCGATTAGCTATATGGTACTACAATCTGAAAGAAGAGCATCTACGGACCATCTCTGAGGGAGATTTCACCAATCCAGTGCCTGACAATAGCGTCCTCGAATACTATACGTAGACATGGCCAGCTATTAAACCCTATTAGTGCATTAGGATTTTTGATAAATGTTTTTCAGCAATATAACTGACTCTCAGTCAGGACTATAGGCGATATATCATGAGTGACGTTGGCGTAAGTTTTTGTTACGGGTAAATCTCGTCCATTTG
>ENA-ORXU01002576-ORXU01002576.1-marine-metagenome-genome-assembly--contig:-NODE-2576-length-12212-cov-4.236424_pt1 | contig 12212 bp, 19 predicted proteins | sample MGYA00237869_ERZ511484 | MGnify/ENA metagenome assembly ERZ511484 | reverse complement strand
CCTTGCGGGCGACAAATGTAGCAGCTGCAGCCCCCTGCCGACCGGTCGCCGCCGCGGCTGACGCCGACGGCGCGAATGCCGGCCTCGCTGAAGCTCTTGGCGCGGCCACAGGTGATGATGCGTCCGTCGTGCTCGCCCTGGCGGATTTCGCCGCCGCGCAGGCGGCCGAGGCCACAGAGGCAGCGGCCGGCGCACGTCGGCCGGACAGCACCGCCACCAAGCCGCCGCGGGGCAAGTCTGGGAGGGGAACTGTCTTGGAGACGGGCGCGCTCGGCCGCTCGTCCGTCGCCACCGAGGCCCAGGCGACGTACGAGCGGGTTGGCGACGCCCGCAAGTGCGAGCCGGCCGTGACCAGGAGGCCCAACGCCAAGCCCGGCCTTTTAAACACGCCCATCCTCAAGGAGTTCCAGTCCCTTATGCACGAGATTGGGGGCTCGGGCGCGTCGCTTGCGGACCAGACAAAGCTTTTCAAGTTTTTCGAGAAGTACGACAAGGCCATCGCCGACGCCGTCACGTCGGCCGACAACAATTCCACGGGGACGGGCGGCCCGACAGCCGTCGCCTCGACCACGGGGGGGAACTCGTCGGCCAACATGTCGGCGGCGGCTGGTGGCGCCTGTGACACAGCGTCGGCGGCGGAGAACGGGTCAACCGCCGCGGCGTCGGCCACCGGGCGAGGCGCGTCGGGCAACGAGTCGGTAGCGACGGGGGGGTCCACTGACGCGGCATCCGCCACCGGGGGGGGCGCATCGGGCAACGTGTCGGCAGCGGCGGGGGGGGCTACCGCCGCGGCGACTGCCACAGGGCGGGGCGCGTCGGGCAACGAGTTTGCAGCGACGGGGGGGTCCGCTGCCGCGGCATCCGCCACCGGGGGGGGTGCATCGGGCAACGCATTGGCGCCGGCGGACGGCTCCTCCGCCGACCTGTCGTCGGCGTGGGGCAGGAGCCGCCCGACAGCCGACACGACCAGCGTGCCGAGCGCCCCGTCCATTACGGGCGTGTTTAGGAGCGCCAACGCACTCCGCAACGCGTTGAGGGACGATTTGGACGACGCGGTGCTGGCGGCTGGCTGGCGCAAGTGTGTGCTGGTGCAAGGGGGTGTTGAGTACGTGGCATTCTTTCGCTCGGCACTGGACGTGGCTCTGCGTGTGCTCCGTGAGGCCGGCAAGGTGCAGCTGCGCCGCGACGCTGCCGAGGTGGGCGACCGGCGCGAGCACCCCATTGACGGCGAGGCCTTTAAGGCACACCAAGACGTGGTCGACTCCATCTCCAGCGGGAATGGCTTTGTGCTCGGCATTAATGTGTACAGCGACGCGACATTGCTCTCCTGGTCTGGCGGTACGTTGATGCTATTCCCTCTTCTCGGGATTGCTTGAATTGCTGGTGTCAGTTCCTTTTTTACCCTGCGCTTTGCATGCCACGCCACGCCCTGCCTCGGTGTGGTCCGCCCCGCCCCTCTTTTTTTCTGTTTATCGGCACATCCAAGCAGGCGTTAACGTGTTCTTTTCTCGCCCGTTTGGAGCTCACCTTCTTGTATGCACCATTTGCAGCCCACTACCTGTATCCTGTGCGCATTCGCGTCGTCAACGACGTGACAGGCGTGGCCGAGTGGCACACCATTGCCTACGTTCCTTACGTCCACAACCGGAAGGAGGCGGGCGCAAAGGAGAAGGCCAAAGGACGCCGGTGGGGTGTTTTGCAGCGAACGCTGTATTTGGCGTTTCGCGACGCAATCCAGTCGAGTCACCAAGGCGTGGCGCTCGACGAGAGCATCGGAGGCATGTGGCTGGCCTTCTTCCGCATCCTTTTGTACTCGTGCGACCGCCCGGAGGAGCGGGCGGTCCTGTGCTTGAAGGCGGGCAACTGCGGTCATCCGTGCTCCACATGCGACGTGTCGGCTGCGGACGCCTGCACGGTCAAGGGGACGGAGGGCGCGCTCCGGGTCGTCATCAGCACCTTGGAGGAGCAGATGGAGGTCAACGCGCTGAGCCGCGCGAACAAGAAGCGGCCGCGGCGGATCTACCTGGAGTCGAAAAACAGCATGAACGCCTTCATCCCCGCGTTGGCGTGCCTAGGCGGGCTGACAACCGCCCCCCACTTCCTGTACAGGATGATCGCCTTTGATCCTCTGCACGTACGTTCTTCTTGTCCATGCTCCTGTTTCTTGTAGTCGAGAGTCGGCCGTGCATTGCCCCATCGCCTCAGCTGTCTAACTACTCGACTTTGCCGCCCTTGATTCGCGCGTGGCCGACATTGTGCTCAGTGCTCTTCTTGCCCTTGCCCACCCCCTGCAGATCTTGGACCTCGGCATCACCCGGATGCTTTGCCATCGACTAGTACTCCTTTTCCCCAGCGTTTGTGCAGAGTTCTACCCGCTGTACAAGGACGAGAGCTCCACTGCTCGTGCGGGGAACCTGCGCATCGACCTTCTCGGCCGACGCAGCCTGGCATCGTTTGTCCCACCGGGGTACGTTTTCGTTCTCCCTCTGTCGCCTTGTTGGAGCGTTGGTGCGCACACTCTCCGCTCTGGTTGGGTGTCTAATATTTTCTGCCCTACCTGCCGCCTCGGATGCTCGTCCGCTGGCACTGGCCCAGGGACTGACTGGACGGCTGCTGCCCTTCTTTTCGGTTGCTGTTGTTTTCTTTTTCGCTGCCGGCTGGGGTTCTCTCTGCAGATATCTGGTCCACCCAGATGAGAAGCAGGCAACATTTACGGGCGAGCAGCAGCGCGGCGGCGTCTGGTTTATGGTGTTTGTGGTGCTAGGCCTCTTTTCGCCGGGAACCAAGCGGCGGCCGCCGCCTAAGAAAAAAGCCCAGGGCGACCACACCTCCACTCCTACTGCCACTGACAAACGACGGCGGACGCCCGCCGCTGCCGCACTCTCCCAGACTCGCGCACCCCCGGCCTTCGGCATCACAGCAGGCACCTCCACGCCTTCCTCCCCGATCGCCGTCACGACGACGGGCACCTCGACGGGCGGCACCGCCGACGCTGACGCTGACACCGGCGGCGGCGACGTGCACGCTGAGCAGCAGCTGGACGGAATTTTGGCATCGTTCATGTCCGAGATTGATGTGGCACACGGCACTGCCGCCGAGGCCGCACCCGAGCTGTCCGACGCTGCCAGCGATAATGGTGAGGCGAGCGGCGCGAGCGTGGCGAGCGCCAGGACCGGCGACAGCGACGACAGCGCCACCCGCGCCGCCGCGGTTGGCCCCGCAATCTGGGGGAGTTCAGACGAGGGAGAGGGCAAGACGAAGAATAAGCTCACTTTCGACAAGGCGGTCTCTGAGGCCGCCTACGGTTACACCCCGTACTACGTCGCCGTCACGACGATGTTCGTCAAGTACCCACAGCTGGTTGAGCGGCTGACGGGACACTGGCACTGCCGTGTGCCCATGACGGTCGCAGGGGCTGATGAGGTCGGCGCTCTCGCCAAGGAGGTCGTGCTCGGCTTTATGGTGCCGATCCTCGGCGAGTGGTTTAGCACCAATGTGCACAAGCTCTTGGCCCACGTCATCTCGGCGATCAAGGCGCACGGCGCCATCACAAACGGCGACGCGAGCAGCTACGAGGCGTTGCACGGCAAGGACAAGCGGCGGTATAGCCGCACGAGCGGCGACGCCTATAGGTTTCGGGTACAGATGCTGCGGGTTGGGCAGGGGACGCTGGAGATTCAGGCGCGTCTCGCCAAGCAGGCGGCTGAGTTCGACAACTGGTTTGGGAGAGGGGTGTCAGACGGTGAGGATAACGAGGAGCTTGCTGGTGTTGATGCAGCTCCCGGTGGCGGCGCGGCGCTTCGCCGCGGTGCCCGTCCTCTCCTTGCTCGAGCGTCGGGTGTTGGTGGGTCTGCCGTTCCTCGGCGGGTCGCCACCATTACCGTAGACCGGCTCGCCGAGCGACGCGGCCTCGGTGCCGCTGCCCACGCGCTCGGCTTGCAGATGGGCGGCACGGTCCTCAACGTTACCAACTCGTATACGTTCTTCCTTGGCATGGCGTGTTGCGCCGGCGGTCACCCCAAGCAACAACTTGGTTCCACTTCCATGTACCGTGGGCTCCCGTGGTATGACGGGGTGGCGTACTGACTGCCGGGCGACGCCGTGTCAGTGGTGAGGTATGGGTCTGCGCGCGCAATTCTCCGAGCGGTGGGGGGGGAAGTACGGGAGGTGGTAGTGGCTTCGGAGATGGACATCTACGAGTGGACACCGGGCTGTCCGCTAATTGGCGCCTGATGCACTCGTTTATATTGGTCTATGACAGCGGGAGCGGACTGGCCCCCACTGCGCTCTGTTTCCTTGGCGTATTTGTTGCGCTTAGGTCACATAGTGCGTGACTCCGACGCGGTGACGCAGGCCAACGGTGTCTCGGCGACACCGCGGACCATACGGGACAACGCAGCGAGCGGCCGCGCGGCACGCTTCTATGTTAATGCATTTGACCCGTGGCCATAAACGCTGTCTTCGCTACCATCTTCTTCGCTTTCAAATTCCTGCCCCACCATTATCGCCACATCATCCTTAGCTCTCACAGTAGCGGCCGGAGAGCGTGAGGCACAACGCGAGGAGGGCGCGGGTGGCAGCAGGCGCCAACAACCCGCGGCGCCGCGACCATCTGGCGGTGCGCACGCCGCGTGGGGCGGCGGGGCCGCAGCCGGCCAACGCCTCGTTCTTGTCGCCGAAGGGGGGCGCGGAACCCGTGCCGACGGGCTACGCGGGCGGTGGCGGCCACCGAAGACTCACGGCGCCACGGAAGCCCTGCGGGAAGCACTTGGAGTCGGTTGGACGGCGCTGCCAAGGCCGACTCCCGCCTCGCTCTTGACGCCCTGGGGCGGGCGGGCCTCACGGCGAGGGGGCACTCGGGCGTCGGCGACCGCCGACGACCAGCGGCGCCATGGCCAGCCAGCGGCGAGCACCTGGCGTGGGTGGGGCGGCAGCGCCACGGCCGACCACGGCCTTGCTGTTGGCGCCAGGGCGGGGGGCGCGTCCGCGGCGACGGGGCACGCGGGCGTCGGCAACCGCCGATGATCAGCGGCGCCACGACTAGCCGGCGAAAAGCACTGGGCGTGGGTCGGGCGGCGCCGCCGCGGCCTACCACTGCCGGGCTCTCGGCGCAGGGTGGGGTGAGGAACGCGCGCCGACGGGCGACGCGGGCGACCGCGGCCACCGACGACTCGCCAGCGGCGAGCACTTGGCGTGTGTGGGGCGGCGGCGCCGCGGTCGACGACCGCCTCGCCCTCGGCGGCGGCTGGGACGCGGGACCCGGGGCGACTGGTCACGCGGGAGTCGGCTCTCGCCGACGAGAAGCGGAGCCGCGGACAGCCGGCGGTGTGCAGTTGGCGTGGGTGGGGCGGCGGCGCCGTGTCTGGCCACTGCCTCGCTTTTGGCGCCGGGGGCGCGGGATCCGTGGAGACAGGGACGTGGGGATCGTGGCGATGGGGACGCGCGAGGCGGCGGGCTCTGATGACGAGCGGTGCTGCCGTGGTCGTGTTGAGGGGGGCGCGGGGCTCGTGCACGGGGGGACGCGGGTGGCGACAGGAGCCAACGACCAGTGGCTCCGGGCCCCCCTGGGGCGTCGCGTCCTTGGCGAGAATGGGTGGCGCCGCGCTAGTAAGCGCGGCCGGCTGTTACGGCTATTGCGGTGGAGAGCAATTGCAGGAGAAGGCGATGCTGCGTCGCACGGACGTGGCGCTGTTACGCCTGTGCCACAAAACGTGAGCGCCAGTCTCAGAGTCTGACGGGTGGCCAGCAAATTGGTCAGTAGAAATCGAGCGGGGAAGTGGCCGTCACCGCACCCCTCTCAGAAGGCTTTCGAGCAACTTCTAGCTCCCCTGCGTCCGCTGAGTTCGAGCGAAGCCCCTGATTCCCGCATCGGCAGTTGATTGTCAGCCTTTGTTAGCCATCATCGGAGCGGTCGACAGGATCGGACTTTCGATGCGCATCCGCGACTGCAGCAAAAGCGCTCGCTGTTCGACTGATGCGCATCGGCCAAGAACGATTGGATTTAGATGCAGAAAACGCGAAGACGGACGATGGCCTCTGGGTCAGATCTTGTCTGGCCTAGTTTCAGATTTCGCAGGTGCCAATGACAAACGATCTCTGCTGGACAGGCTCTTGTCATTTTGTTGGATCGGCAATCCGAGGAAATCTCGGCAGACAGATCTGTGTCCCGCCCACCACGTGACTGGCGTCAAGCAGCTTGTCTGTCGGGCTCCCTCGCCGGCTTCGGCGGTTATCAAGTCGTGCACGTTGGTTCTTTACGACGGGTGGCTGTGGCTGCGCCACGCCCACCCAATATCCCCTCCCAGCCGGCCCGGCGGGCCGTTCGGGAATCTTCCTTCACCAATCGCGGACCCTCGCTGACACTCTTTACAATTCCATCACGCAATTCCCGTCGGCGCGCGGTCACCAGTCGCGCACTCAATCCCGCCACACACAATCTCCTCTCCGCCTCGAGCACTTGCCGGTGGCGCGTGCCGCCGTTGGGCACGGCCGTCTGGCGGCATCCAACACTCCCCCACGGCCGTGGCCATCATGTCCGGCCATGCCACGCAGCTCATACTGCCCAGTCGTCCTCGGGCGTCGGCGCCTTCGTCCTTTCGACCCCCAGACGCGAGCTGAAAGAGCTGAAGGCGAGGCCAGGCAGTGCCTTTGCTAGCCCGTCAGCCAGCACCTCGGCGCCAGGCGTGTAGGTGAACGTGACCTTTCCCATTGCCACGCACTCCTGCACCATGTGATGGGCAATGTCAATATGCTCTGTTTTTCCGGTAGCCTCCGGGTTGGCGATGAGAGAGAGGCAGGCCTTGTTGTCCTCGGCCATGTTGACGGTCGTGGGCGCCTGGCCAAGATCCAACATCAGCTTACGCACCCACAGCACCTCCCGGGTTGCCGCCGCGGCCGCCACGTACTCGGCATCCGCGGTGAAGGAACACGCGGTAGCCTGCCGCTTGGTCCCCATGAAGAACGCCGCCCCGTTCCAGGTGAACACCCAGCCTGTGGTCTACCGTCGCGTCTCGGGGCAGCCGCTGAGGTCCGCATTCACCGCGCCCGCCAGCTCCTCGGCGGGCCCGTAGCAGAGCCCGTAGTCGGTGGTTCCGGAAAGGTAGCGCAGGACGCCTTTGGCAGCCATCCAATGTTGCTCCTCGGGGTTGTTCATGGAGCGTGCCAGTACACCAGCGGCATAGAAAATATCCGGTTTGGTGGTGGTGGAGAGGTAGAGAAGGCTGCCCATAAACTCCGAATACCGCGTGCTGTCCTCCAGCAGGTGCTTCCCTGTCCGCATCAAATTTGTCTTGAACGCCATCGGAAGCTTGTTGGGTCGGGCGCCGCCCTTTCCAAACTGGTCCAACAGCGCCGCGGTGACACCCGGGCAGCTGAGCTTCAGTGTGCCCGCCGCTCGATCGTGGTCGACCCGCATGCCGAGGAACGTGTTGGACGCCCCCAGGTCGCGTCCCTTGTACGCAGACAGCACCACCTTCTTGGATATCGACACGCCCGCCAATGTCTTGGCCGTGACCGCCATGTCGTCAACGTGAACGAGTATAAAGATTGGCCCGTGCACGGGGTGCTGCTAGAAGTACATCGTCGGGTCGGCCATCGAGCATACCGCGCCGATGGCCGTCAGCGTCCCGCGGCAGTGATTCCCGCACAGCCGCCCCGCCTGCTTGCGCCCGTAAAGGGAGTAGAGCAGGCGGGCAACCATCCCCGTAGGATCCTCCTCCTACCCCTCTGGCTGCTGCACGTACACGTTCACGTCCATGGGGGCATTGCAGTAGGCTGTCTTCATGTCGAAGACGTGCAGCTCCAAGTCGTTGGCCGCAAACAACGCCATGACCGCGCGCACCGTAGCGCGCGCCGGGCATGGCGCCCTCACGTCGTTGTAGTCCACCATAGCCGGCTGAGTGTAGCCTCGCGCAACGTACCGCGCCTTGTAGCGGGTGACGATGGCATTGGCTTCGCGCTTGTGATTGAACACCCAGCGGCCGCCCGTGATCAAACCGCCGGCGGGCAGGTCCAAGAGCTACCAGGCGTGGGCGGCGCACAGCGCGGCCATCTCGTCGTCGATGGCCTGCTGCCACAGGTAGGCGTCGGGGCGGGCTGAAGCCTCGGCGCGCGTCGTGGGTGGCGTAGCTCACCAGTCAGAATGGGCGACGGCTTTGTCAACCGCCATGGGAACGAGGGGTGCCGGCGGCGGGGTGACGTTCGCGGCCAGGGCCGACGGGCCTGGGTTGTTCGAGTCATGCCGGTGGCGCAGAAAATAGCCGTGCCCTCCGCCGTCGCGGCCCGGGGGCTGTGCGACAAAGACGTCGGGGCTCGAGGAACCACCCGCGGGCGGCGACTTGACGGTCGTGGCGGCCCCGTCGGCGTCAGCTAGGCGGCCGCCATCGCCGGCGCGCGGCGGGATGGCGGCGCCCGACACGCTGCCACCAGCGGACACATCCCAAGCGCCGCCATCTCCTCCATTGCCGAACACGGCCAGGTCTCTCCCGTCTCCCACATCTCCAGAGAACGTCATGCTCTGCGAGTCAGTAGAACGTTCCAGAAGGAAGAGGCAGACAGGCATGGCGGTGGGGGGGACGGGAATTGCGGGCACCGTCTCCGCCACAACGACGTCGCGGCGGACGAGGATCTTGCCCGTGACGGAAGACCGGATCTGCACGACACAGCCGCCGGCGGCGTAGCCAACGAATGCGCCCAGCAGGGTCTTGGCGTTCAGCTTGAAGTAGCCGTAGTCGGGGAGCAACGCGTAGGCGGAGCTCCCCAAAACGCGGAGGTGGGAGTCGTCAGGCGTCTGGCCGTAAAACGGCTTGTAGGGGGTGGCCGTGCCGTCGGCCGTCGGAGAGCGGTTGCGGAAAAAGACCAGTGCCATCAGACGCTCGTCCCAGAAAGAATTTCGGAACCGGTACTCCAACATGACCGCGCGCAGCCGCTCCACAATCGTGCTGTTCAGCCGCTTGGCCTTCCCTTTCATCTGCGAGTTGAACAGTGCGGTCGTTTCGGCCTTGATGCCCGTCTAGACGAAGGAGGCCCGCATCGCGGCGCTGTGGACGAGATCCCCGGCGCCATCGCATCGGACAATCTTGACCTTCTTTCAGGTTTGCAGCTCGAGGTGAGTAATACAGTCCCGCGGGGCTGTGCCGCTGGCAGACGTGGTCTTGATCGGGGTGGCAAAGCCCATCTCGGTGCACTCGTCGACGGCGGCGAAGAAGGGCATTGCCCCGCCTTCTGACGGGTCGAGCGGCCCGGCGAGGTCGACATGGAGCATTTTCAGCTTTCCAGTCGTGGTGGATGCGCCCGTGAGCAGCTGGCGTGCAATTTACGCTTGGACGCACGGCACGCACGGGGCGCTCACCTCGGCCTTGAGGTAGGCCTTGACGAGACGCATGCCGGTGACGAGCTGGCAGCTCTTGGCCGCGTTGCCAAGGCCGAGGTGCCCCAGACGACGGTGCCACAGGTCCCGCTTAGGGCGAGCTTGGCCGTACGCGACCGCCGCCGACTGCGGCGGTTGCACCGTCGGCGGCGCGCGCGCCGGTATGGCGGTGAAGTACGTGGTATGCCCCTGGAACATGTTCTGCTCATTGTCATCGACTTGGTTCGTCCCCATGACCTGCCTGTTCTGGTAACTCGTTACGGTGTCGCCCTCAAAGACAATCTCGCCCCGCTTGGCCATGGCACGGACGGAGAGCAGGTTGACCGTGATGCCCGGCACAAAAAGGGCGGGGCCGAGCGAGACGGCACCGCCCAGCACCGTAGAGAGGGTGAAGGAGCCGTCGCCCGGTGAGTGGATCGCATCGCCGTTGGCAATCGTGACTTCGGACGCCGTCGGGGTGTATGAAGTGAATCCAGTGCGGGTGACTTGCATGTGGTTGGTCGCCCCCGAATCGATTATCCACGCCGACCGGGCGTGTGGCCGCCAGAGCGGGCCCCCACGAACGACGTTAAGGGTGGTTGCACCGACGGTCGCTCCACGTGGTGGTCGTCGATAATCTCCGTGATGGCCTCCTCCCCGTGTGTGCGGCCGCCCGTCTTCTTCGCCACAGCCATGAAGCTGGCCGACGACCCGCCCGCGCTGGGCGGACGATCGCCTCCCCCCTTGGTGCACTGACGCGCGTTGTGCCCCCGGACACCGCACGTCCAGCACACGACGCGACGCTGTTGCTCCTCCCGGGGCATTGGCGTATCCCGCGGCCAGCCGGGGTCCCCATTGGCCGCATGAGCTACCAGAGACGGACCCTCCGTGACCGCCGTCTCGTTCTTCTTCTCGTTTTCCACCGGGTAGCGCATCGGCATCGCGGTTTTTCACCGCAGCTCGGTGCCCTGGTAGACCAGCTTCTTTTTCTCCATTATGTAGTCATCCCCAAGCCGGTCGAGGAAGTGAATCAGCGTCGTGTTGTGGTCGTACAAGTGCCCCGTCACCATCATCTCCACCTGGAGCTTTCTCGTGCGCCCCGAGTAGGCGAGAAGCGTCTCGCCCGGGTACATTTTGAGCATGGCAAAGACTTGAGTCAGCTGCAGCTGCCTTGCGTTGTTCTTTGTGAAAAAGATGGCCACCAGCGCATCCCGTGCCGCTTTGGCACTGCCGCACGCCTGCACAGTCGGGAGGTGGTGCAACGCCTCGCTCATCTTGCGGCGCCCCATAGCGCGCTTATCTTTCTTGGTCTATGCGGCGGCGCCCGTCGGGTCGGCCGCCTCTTCGGGTTTCGGTTCGGCGATGGCCTCCCACAGCTCCTTGTCCTCCAGGCTAGCCTGGAAGAGCACCGGCCAAGTCCCGTAGTCACTTCCAGCTTCTCCAGCTGGTACTCCAGCGTCTCGACCGAATCGGCCATCGCGGTGGGGCGGGGAGCCTTACAAAGTCCAGATCAGGAGCGTGCCTGGGGCGTCGGGAAGGAGTGTGAACGTGCGCGGGGGGGAATTATGCCGCACCGAGCGCAGTGATTTCGACGGGGGCGCAAGTACCGCCACCGTCTATACTGGGCCAAAAACCTCTCAAGTCGTGCTTGTTGGTTCCTTACGACGGGTGGCTGTGGCCGCGCCACGCCTACCCTGTATCCCTTCCCAGCTGGCCCGGCGGGCCGTCCGGGAATCTCCCGTCGCCAATCGCGGACCCTCGCTCACACTCATCAGAACTCCCTCGCGCAATTCCCGACGGCGCGCGATCACCAGTCGCACACTCAATCCCGCCACGCACAATCTTTCCACCGCCGCGAGCGCCTGCCGGTGGCACGTGCAGCCGTTGAGCACGGCCGTCTGGCGGCATCCAACAGCAGTTGGCGTAGCTGGGGGTGGAGTGGGCAGATCTGCAGAGCACAGCAGATCTGCTGAGCCCACTCCATCCCCCCGCTACGCTAATAGCCTATCGACCAACCGCCACCACCCCCCCACGTGCAACGAAGGCTCTCTCCCGCAACCTCTCAGTCTTCGATGACTGTGTTTTCCCCCCGCTTCGGGATCCCAACGGGTCGGCGCGACCATCATGGTATGATACACTGTCTCATCTGCCTGGCTCGCAGCCGTCCACCCATCCGTGGTCAGTGCGTGACTACCCTAACCGCTTCGGACCCCTCTTTGTGTCCCTCTCGCCCCCTGTCCCCCATTCGGCCACCAGACTCCCCGCATGTGTCGCCCAGCAGCTTGCCGACGATCCTTCTCTCAGTCCGCCACCTATTCCGTATCACCGGTCGCTGCCCCCCCCCCCCTTTCCCGGTATTCGTCGTCGGCTGCCTGCGTCGTCCTGCTTACGCCTTCTCTGCACCTGTATGAAGTCAGCCTCTGCACTGTCGCTGTGTCATGAGAGTGGAAGTGGTGTGCGTGGGTGGGAGTGTTGACTGCAGGAGCCAGGTGCACATAATGCGCTACGGTGCCTGGTCGCTGAGCGGCCAGCCCCCTGATCACGCGTCTGACTGCTGCTATGTGTCATACTCAATCCTTTTCATCGTGCTCTGGCTGGCGTTGGTGGTTTTTTGCCTTGCGGCTAACGGCGTGCGGTTGCTGCAGAGGCAGTGGGAGGAATGTCGGGTTTGGCGGGAAGAAGCGGCGCTGAAGGGGTTCAAGGGGGTGCATGGGTGGTGGCGTTGCCGAAGGTGTGATATGGGCGGGGTTGGCGGGGGGGCGGGAGTGGCGGGGTTGGCGAGGATGCGGCCGGGAAGCGTTCATAGGAAGGGGCAAACTACTGTTACTACTGTAAGAACATATGCTGAGCAGGGCAATCTTTGAAG
>ENA-ORXU01002574-ORXU01002574.1-marine-metagenome-genome-assembly--contig:-NODE-2574-length-12215-cov-3.358708_pt1 | contig 12215 bp, 9 predicted proteins | sample MGYA00237869_ERZ511484 | MGnify/ENA metagenome assembly ERZ511484 | reverse complement strand
CTTTTTCACTCATTATTTTTCTATGACTTCAGTTACCTTTCCACATTTCAACATTTTATCCCCGTAGTAAGGATTCTTTATTTCATCCACATTGGATATCCAGTACCCGCCTTTTCCCTCAAATGCCATCGGACAAAATTGCTTGTAAATTGTGCCTTCGGAAATAGATTCTTTGAACAAGGGTTCAACCTTCTCTGTTAATTGGGAAAATAGCTCCCGTTGCGTCTCAATATCATCCATTTCTTCCATAGCCTTGGCCATCAAATGCATATGCCCCCTCTCTTCGGTAAAACTTTCGGCCAAGTTTCCGGCAGCTTCGTTCACTTCATCTGCATCGGAGTTGACCAATGCCATTAGAATCTGCTGATAATTATGGAAAACCTTGCCCGTCATGCCATCCGAAAAGGAGGCATCGGCGATGTCAGCCGTATTCTCCTTCTTGGTTTCTATTTCTTCAGGAGTACTGATTTTGGCATCCTGTTTATTCTTTGTTTCCCCACATGAGGCCAAAGTAATCAGCGTGATTGTTGCGATTGTCAGCGTTGCGTTTCGTTTCATATTTTTCATTTTTAGAATTTATAATAGAAATTGATAATCAGTTATTTGTATTCAGTTTTTTATTGATTCGTTACATAGTTGATGATGCTCATTTGAACATAGTAATTCTTGACGGCCTCTATTCCGTTCATCTGAAATTTCAGTTGCAGTTCCTGAATGTCCAACACATCATTAAAATCGATGGTTCCCGTTTCATAATTCTTGATAAGGATTTCCTCAGCATCGTTTGCCCGTTCCAGATTCTTTAGCTGCGTATCGTATCTGATTTTGGCCGCTTCCCGACTATTGATAGCATCGCTTAAAACCGTTTCCAAAAGATTTCTCCTGTTCTTTTTTTGGGCATTGATTTCTTCTTGTCTCAACTCATTCTGTACGGTTTTCGATTTGTATTTATTGTTGAAAATGGGAACGGACAAGGACACCATCGGCATCAGGATGTCCTTACCATTGTCGCTGAAATTCATTCCGGCCCTATCGGCTACGGGAATATAATCCAATCCAAAACCGAGATTGGGATTGGCCTCTTTTTGGTTCAGGATTTCCGATTGCGCTATGGATTCATAGAGCCTATCATACTTCTCCAATTCGGGATGCACTTCCAATCGGGACTGTTGAATTTCAGTTGGTTCATATATCGTTAGAGAATCGACAAGCTCGATAGCGATGGAATCTTCCCTGTTCAGCAGCTTATTGAACTTTGTCCTTTCTGTTTGATACTCTTGTTCCAAGACCAATTTGTTTTCTTCCAGTTCATTTTGGCGAATCTGAAGGCGAAGGACATCCACCGCCGATGCCTTGCCCACTTCTACGGAAGTCAATGCCAATCTTTCATAGGTTTTTAGGAGCTGAATATTTTCATCCAAAACCTTTTGTTTTTCCTTGATCGCGAAAAGTGCATAATAGGATTGGGACACCGACAGGCGTAATTTTCGTTTGGTAATCGCGATATCCAGATAATCCACTTCGGCCAACGAGCTGGCATAGTTCTCCCGAGCGGTAATGGTGCCGAACCAAGGCAACATTTGCTTGACTGAAAAGCGGGCTTTTTGTGCGCCTGTCCTTGTTTCCGGTTCGCTAACGAAAAATCCGGCACTCAATTCCGTATTCGGCAAGGCATCGGCTTCTTCAATTTTTTCCTCGGAAATGTTGTATCTAAGCTCGAAAGCCTGTACCTCGGGATTGTTGTTTTCCGCCTCTTGGATATAGGAGTCCAAGGTCTGGGCATTTGCAGCCAAAACCGATAAAAACCCAAGTGCTATTGTCGCTATTCTTTTCATGCGTTTTGTCTTTTAAGTTGCCACTCGCTTTTCCAACTGTACAATACCGGAACGACCAACAGGGTTATAAGGGCGATTAACATACCCCCGAAAGAGGGAATTGCCATGGGGATCATGATGTCGCTTCCCCTTCCAGTTGAAGTCAGCACCGGCAACAATGCTAGAATAGTTGTTGCCGTGGTCATCAAGCAAGGGCGTATCCGTTTTTCCCCTGCTTCAACGACCGAAGCTCGAACCGCCTCCAAGGTATCGGGTTTATTTCGGTCAAAAGTCTGGGTCAGGTAGGTGGCCATGACCACCCCGTCATCCGTTGCGATTCCGAAAAGGGCGATAAAGCCTACCCATACGGCCACACTCAAATTGATGGTATGCATCTGGAACAGGTCACGAAGATTTTCCCCAAAGAAATTGAAGTTGAGGAACCAATCCTGTCCGTAAAACCATATCATCAAAAACCCTCCCGCAAAAGCGACCGCGATTCCCGTGAATACCATGAACGAGGTTGCTACGGAACGAAACTGGAAATATAGGATCAGGAAGATGATGACCAAGGCAAGGGGCACGACCACGGACAATGTTTTTTCAGCCCGTAATTGATTTTCATAGGTTCCCGTAAATTGATAGTTGATACCTTTTGGTACTACCAATTCACCATTGTCGATTTTTTGTTGGATAAGGGCTTGGGCGTTCTCTACCACATTTACTTCCGCAAAACCATCGAGTTTATCAAAAAGCACATAGCCCACCAAGAAAGTATCCTCACTTTTGATGACCTGCGGCCCCTTCTCATATCGGATGCTGACCAGTTCGCTCAATGGGACCGGACTGCCCTTGGCCACAGGAACATAGATGTTCTTGATGTCCGTGGGATTCTCCCTTAGCTCACGTGGGTAGCGAACACGGACTCCGTACCGTTCTCTTCCTTCGACGGTCTGGGTCAAGGTCATGCCGCCAACCGCCACTTCAAGCACCCGTTGTACATCTTCGATTTGGATACCGTATCTGGCAAGTGCTTCCCTATCAATATCGATCAAAAGATAAGGTTTGCCAACGATCCTATCGGCAAAAACCGCTTCATCCTTAACGCCCTCGGCTTCTTTTAGGATATTTTCCAATTGAAGCCCAAAAGCTTCTATTTGGCTCAAATCTTGCCCCTTGACCTTAATGCCCATTGGTGCACGCATTCCTGTTTGCAGCATGACCAATCGGGTTTCGATAGGCTGCAATTTGGGTGCGGACGTTACCCCCGGCAATCTTGTTACACGAACGATTTCGTTCCAAATATCATCGGGCGACTGGATTTCGGGCCGCCAATTGCGATAGTATTCCCCATTGGAATCGGGAACCAAATTTTCCAAACCGATTTCCGAAAACGATTCAATATCGGACGCATTATACTCGGATGTAGAATCATCAAGCTGTGTATTCGGGTTCAGGATGAAATTTCCATCCATTAAAGCAAAAAGTCCATCTTCATTCACTTTGAAGCGTTGCCGTTGTCCCGCCTCATTCAACATATATTCCGGTTTGTACTGAATCATGTTTTCGTACATGGACATTGGCGCGGGGTCGAGCGCGGATTCCGTTCGACCGGCCTTGCCGACCACGGTTTCAATTTCAGGGATGCTGGCAACGGCCATATCCAACTGCTGTAGTACCCGCTTGTTTTCTTCCACTCCGGCATGGGGAAGGGAGGTCGGCATCAATAGAAATGAAGCTTCGTTCAGGGCGGGCATAAATTCCTTACCCGTATTTTGCATAATCAGCACCCCAAAAACAACGATGGCCGTTGGAATGGAAAGGAACAGTAGCTTGTTTCGCAACGCCCAGCGAAGGATACTTGTATAATTTTTTCTAAAGAGAATGAAAACCCCTAACAGCCCAAAACAAATCAATCCCACAAAAACAAGGTTCATAAGAATGCTGCGGTCAAATCCCAAGGGTCGCCAATAAGTTGCCAAAAGAAATACAATTGCGGTTGCCGTAATAACAATGTTCAAAAAGTTGGCCTGCTTGTCGGAAAGTGAAAATCCGTTGAACAGACGTTCGGCCAGTTCAGTGTTCTTCAAAGGCCGAACTGTTCCGAAGGCCATAAGGACAAGCCCTAACCAATAGCCGTAGACCACCGCGATAAGCCCAGCTACAATAAGTAGAACGCTGAACACGTAGCCCATAATACTCTTGCTTCGTTTCTTTCTGAATAAAAAGGCGGCAAAAGGCGGGATTAGGAACAGAGCGACGATGATGGAAGCCGTCAATGCAAAGGTCTTGGTAAATGCCAATGGCCGGAACAATTTCCCCTCGGCCCCTATCATGGTAAACACGGGGATAAAACTGATAATGGTGGTCATTACGGCCGTCAGAATAGCTCCAGACACTTCCGCCGAGGCGTTATATACAACTGTATTTATAGGAAGCCCATCATCGTTTTCATCAAGGTGTCGAATAATATTTTCGGAGAGGATGACCCCAACATCGACCATGGTTCCAATAGCGATGGCGATACCCGAAAGGGCCACGATGTTGGCATCTACCCCGAAGAGTTTCATGGCGATAAAAACCATTAGAACCGCCACGGGCAAAAGACCGGAAATCAAGACGGAGGCGCGAAGGTTGAATACCATGATGACGATGACCAGAATTGTAATCAGGATCTCCAAGGTCAAAGCCTCGTTCAATGTACCTAAGGTTTCCTGTATCAACTCGGTACGGTCATAGAAAGGCACAATAGTCAGTTGTGAGGTGCTGCCATCACTCAATTCCTTGGATGGTAAACCTGAACTGAGTTCATTGATTTTATCCTTTACATTATTGATGACTTCCAATGGATTCGCTCCATAGCGAGCGACCACAACACCACCCACGACTTCCGCTCCTTCCTTGTCCAGAATACCACGCCGCACCGCAGGCCCGAGTGAAACGTTCGCAATATCCTTGACACGGATGGAAGTATAATCTTCCGAGGTTACTACCGCATTTTTAATGTCCTCCAAGGATTCCACATAGCCAAGACCCCTTACCAAATATTCGGCCTGATTGATTTCCAAGGTCTGTGCGCCAATATCACGGTTGCTGCTTTTTACCGCATTGACCACCTGATGAAGCCCTATGTTGTACTGCTTCATCAGTTCGGGATCCACATCGATTTGATATTCCTGTACGTAGCCACCAATAGAAGCCACCTCGGAAACCCCGCTTGCTGCGGACAGCGCGTATTTTACATAGTAGTCCTGTACGGTTCTCAGCTCCTGTAAATCCCATCCGCCGGTTACATTTCCATCCTTGTCCCTGCCTTCCAAAGTGTACCAGTAAATTTGACCCAACCCTGTGGCATCTGGACCTAAAGCCGGATTAACCCCGTCGGGGAGCAAATTGGTCGGAAGCGAGTTCAGTTTTTCGAGGATACGGCTACGGCTCCAATAGAATTCCACATCTTCTTCAAAAATGATATAGATACTGGAGAAGCCGAACATGGAGGAACTTCGTATCGTCCGGACCCCCGGAATGCCCAATAACGAAGTGGTCAACGGATAGGAAATCTGGTCTTCGATGTCCTGCGGGGAACGTCCGGGCCATTTGGTAAAAACGATTTGTTGGTTTTCGCCAATATCCGGGATGGCATCAACGGCAACAGGGTCGCTGGGCAGGATGCCCGTTTCCCAATTGAAGGGGGCGTTTACGGTACCCCATCCTACGAACAGGAGAAGCAACAGTACCGCCACCAATTTATTTTCGATAAGAAATTTAATGCCTTTGTTGAGCATAGGAATTGATTATTAAACATTTAGAAACCGTGTGAATAGAAAACACACGAACAACAGGTTTTGCCCAATACAGCGGTTGCCGTTGGGCTAATTTTCTAAAGTTTAAAAATCAAATGAGGAAAGTCTGATCTAGGATTTGGACATCCCGTATCAGCGGTGGGGGCGAATAATCCCTAAAGGGAACTACGTTTTCATCAAGCCCTTCAAAGAGGTTTATGTAGGAATAAAAAAAAGAGGCAACAAACAGTTGTTGGTCAAATGAAAGTTGGTCAAAGGATATTTTCAGATCGTCTTGACCTTCAACAACAACTTCCACGTCTGAACAGCAATCCATTTCCATCTCCATCACGGCGCATTCGCTAGAGGATTTTGACATTTCGGCCTTCATCATGCAGGTGTTCACGCTATCGAAAATGCTGAAATCTACCAAATGGTCGCCACAGTAGTGCATATCCACCGAAAAGGACATGGTAGAGAACAGCACGATAAGTGCCATCGAAAGGGATGCTATTTTGCGAAAGACTTCTTTCATTTGCTTTGCAAAGTTACAAAATTTCGGAATCGGTTTTTTTGCTTTAATAAAAGTTTGGGTAACGCTATCGAATTTTTTTGGTGTATTTTATCGATTAAATTAGGTCTATTTGAGATGACTCAAACCATTTCGACTGATCCATAAACGAACTTTTGATATGGCTGTTTTAAAAGTTACAAATAGTTAAACTTATCCAACATCACTATGCTAATCCCCAAGCTTCTTTCAATTTTTGAGCAGCCTCATAGTTGGATATTTTCAGGTAACGTCGAAAGGCCTTTTCAGACTTGTGCCCTGAAATTTTCATAATCAGTTGTACATCGATACCGTTCAAATAGGCGTTGGTGCAAAATGAGCGACGACAAGTATGTGAACTTATAAGCTTGTACTTTTCTAAAAGCTGCGCCTCTTTAATGGTTCCTCTTTTGTGTTCGATTTCAACCTTTTGGTGCAGCTCTGCCGCATCACCCAATTCCTTTATTCGTCTATTAAAGGTAAAAGAATCAATATCGGGTGCATACCCTTTATATTTTTTCAATATTTCTTTTACTTGTTTTCGAAGCGGAATCACAATACGCCCAGAAGTTTTCTTTTGCCGGATATTCAAAAATCCTTCGTTATCCAAGTATTCAGGTCGGATTCTTGAAATATCTGAAAATCGAAGTCCGGTCAAACAACCGATGACAAAAAAGTCTTTGACCTGTTCGAGTTCCTTATCCTCTTTACAATCAATATTTGCAATGGCCTGAATCTCATTGTTCGATAAATAAATATGATCCACTTCCTCCTGAACGACCTTGAATGCGGATAAATCGATGGGCTGAATACGATTTCTGCGTATTCGGTCATTTAAAAAGGCTTTAAGGTTTTTGACCAGTTTGCCAATGGTGTTGTTCTTCATGCCAACACTACCGTTTCTTAGGGGGGCATGGTAAGCGAGGTAATCCGTCCATTCCTGATAAAAATTATAATCAAAGGAATTGAAGTCGATAATTATGCCCGAAAACTCCTGAAATCCTTTGAGATGCTTGATAAGGGAATTATAATCTTTTATGACATCTTTGACCACCTTACCTTTTTTACTTTCCAAATAATCTTCGAATTCATCAAAAAAATCTTGAAGTGGCTTTTGGTTGACCGAGGCTTCGCCATCTTCGAACTGTTTTTTGAAGAGTTTTTTAGAAAGCGGTTTGTGTTGGTTTTGATAGGTGGAAACAATTTGGTTGGCCAAACTGTCCATCTGGGTCAATTGAACATATTCAGAACCCACTTCTTTTGATTTTTTAAGGAAGGATTTTTCCTTGTTCCAATACCTGGCTGGAATCTCAATTCCAGTATCGATTTGAACCCGTGCATGACGATTTTCATAGTACCGTAATTTGATACTATGGGTTCCGTTTTTGTTCGGTGATTCAGAAATGTAAAAGTTGTAATTATACATTTGCGTGCTGCATTCGTGCTGCATTTTTCATGAAAAGTAGTGTTTTATGATGTAAAATAAAAATATAAAACTACTTAATATACTGATAATCAATAAAATATTGTATGTTAATGAAAAGTTAAATTGCTATGGAAGCATCCCGTCCAGACCGCCAATAAATAAAAGCTCTCACAAATGTGAGAGCTTTTATGTTATTAATGGGTTAAACATAGGTTAAACATTTCAATTCATATTGACGCTCATTAAATGTGAAAGCAAAATTTACTTTTTAAGGAAATTAGTTTGATTGTTAATACATTTAATTAGTTGTTTAGTAGTGATTGATTATGGGAATACTAAAGCAGCGCTGCGATAAATATTCAAAATATAGCGAGAGCTAAGCGAATCTGTTTAAGAACGATGCTAAATCAGCCACACTCAGGATTTAAAATAGTTAAGTTGATTAATAACAAATTGGGCGAAGTCTTGGAAGCTAATATCACCAATAATGAATTTTAAGCGGTGTCATTCATTGTGTAGTATGATGTCTGATTATTTTAACTCTCTATGGGCGAACACGCTTTATAGACCAATCTTTTAATTTTTTGATTTTCGTCGGAAGTATAAAATTTAGCTATATCCCCCGTGACTTTGAATACTACGGCCCGAACTTGGGAAAGGTCGAGTACGTTGGATTCCATTAATTTAGACGGTGAAATTGCATCTGCTTACTCTCCCATTTTTCAAACTTTCATAAAGTATTATCTCTCCCGTTCATAGGTGATAAAGATGTATTTTTTAATAATTATTGAACGGGTTTGTATTTACTCAACAAAATAGCTAGAAATTATAAAAATTTATGGGCAAGTTCTACAGCCGATTGGGAAGATGTAACTTCCTGAGTAAGTATTTCACTCACTATGATAGACCCAATTGTGATGATGGCTGCAAAATCGGAACTTGACATTTTGCCGAACGTGTGTTTTCCCGAAATCCTTCTTATTATGATAGGGTCTTTTAATTCATAGGATTGTTGACCTAATTTATAGAAAATTATATAAATACAACCGACCTTGAATTGCGACTTAACCCTCTTTGTTCCGCTTTCTAAATTCCGAAGGGTTCATATTATACTCAATTTTAAAGACTTTGGTCAGGTAACTTTTACTCTTATAACCGATGGCATCTGAAATTTCTGCGAGGGATTGATCTGTATTGACCAAAAGGGTCTTGGCGATTTCCAATCGTCTTTTTTGTATGTATGAATTAACGGAAGCACCTACCAATTCTTGAAAACCTTTTTGTAGTTTTTTCGGGTTCAGCCCAACCTCGACACCTATTTCGTCAATGGTGGGCAGTTCGGAAATGTTTTGATTGATAAAGTCGACCGCTTTTTCAAGTTGTTTTATATCAGCTTGCCGAATGACCGTACCCTCTTTTCTTAAATCGTCCTGATACTGTAAAATTTGAAAGGTCAAAATGCGGTAGGCCGTTCCCTCTAAAAACAGTTTTTTCAAGTAATCCTTCTCCTCGAATGTATGGACTTCTCGAAATAGGTCGGCCAATTCAAGACTGTAGAAACCATCATAGTAGAATGTTTTGGAAGCTTCGATATCCATTAATAACGATTTCAAGGGTTCGCTGAGGCTCTTTAGTTCACAATCCATTTTTCTTTGGAAGGCCTTCCGGGAGAGTTCTAGACTATGGAGAATGGTATGCTCGTTTTTATTGAAGCGAAGTACGTGACCGTTGAATTTATTACTGGCCACGATGGCATTTTTGTACTGAGTGATACCATGCCATTCGGTCTCGTCCTCAAAATTGTGGTCAAAATAACCTTCTAGGCAAAAAAGAAATTTCAGGGGATGCACCTCATTAACAGAAAATTCAAAAACCATATCCTCAAAGAAAGTACAATCGTATTCGATAAGGCCGAGTCCGTCTTCAAAATCGATTCCTTTGATAGTTCCTGTACCGATAAATGCAGGTAGCTGGAGTTCGTAGAGATTACAATTTTCGGAGAAAGGAACATCCAAAGCCTTTGCGATATCGGTTATAACATCTTTTAAGGGGAGGGAGCTTACCTGTATGGTTTTCATTGGGGTTGTTTCTCCGACAAAATAACGAAAAGAATTTGTAAACGTTCCGAAATGCTAATATGAAACTGGTATCAAGGAATCAAGTTGCTCTCTTAAAGATTGAATTTCGGTAGAAACCTCGGTCAGTTGGTAGGTTTCGGTTTTTAAAATTTCCATTTCCAGTTTTGCGATATTCCTGATTTTGAAATTGCTATCTAGCAATCGCTTGTAGAGTTTTCTTTTTTGGTCGTATTTCCGACAGGGGATTTCAGGGTATTTTTGATTAAACCGTTCTCGTAAAACGGCTAATTCCTTGTTCAGGGTCTGTAGTCGTTGTTCTAAAGACACGTGGCTTAATAATCGTTTTGTGCTATAGTTTAAAAAAGGATATTCAACTGTCATCGGACGTTATTTATAGGTAAAGATAGTTAGCCTATATTAATCTATGACGTTCTAAAAATCAAGAAATTGTCCCAAAACATTTTGCACATTCCCAAAGGTTTTGCGCTAATGGCAAACTGTATAGGGCTAAGGATTGAATTGCTAAACTTATATTTTTGAAGGTAGTGCCGATTCGTTGGCCATCCACAAAAGAATTAAGAATGTTAATCAATTTTATAGACAAGGGACTTGAAGTAATTACACATCCCGCACACGGACTATTGTCGGGCAAGATCGCCGAGCAGGTACATTCTTCATTTCGTCTAGTAAATTGGCTGGAAACCATCACAGCAATCATCGAACATGACGATGAACAATTATCCCCAAAGCAAAAAAATTGCATTTCAAAAATCGGGAAGCCCTTGGATTTTTTGAACAATACGCTTCCCCCGGAAAAATCGCTACAGCATGCCAAAGCTGTCTTTGATAAAGTGTTGTTGAAATCAAGTTGGTCTGCCATGCTGCTCTCACATCATTTGCAGTTTCTTTATGAGGATGCTGCAAAGGACTTGGACGAGTTTAAGGAATTTCTAAAAGGAATGAAACATTTCAGAAAGGTAACCTGTGCCTTGCATCAGGTCGATACCAAAGAGGTGGAACGACTTTACCAAATTATGATCTTTTCCGATCGGTTATCGTTGATTTTATGCCAAAATGAAATCCCCCTTTTGGGAAGGGAACTGGAAATCAATAAATCGATAGCAGGAAAGACTTACTTCATTAAGGAACTGGAAGATGGAAGTATTACGGTCAGACCGTGGGTTTTTGAAAGAGACAGTTTTGAAATTTCCGTTGATGCTAGATTACTGAAAGAGATAAAGTTCAAGAACGAAAAGGATTTTACTGAGGCTCTTGCAAGGGCGGCCATTTATTTCAAGCGGTGGAAATTCTCGAAATCCGAAAGAATATGATGGAAAAGGGAAACATCAATATCGTATGGCTGAAACGGGATTTGCGACTGGAAGACCACGAGGCCTTACATTCAGCCATCGCTATCGGAAGACCCGTAATCATGTTGTTTTGTTTTGAAGCTTCGATATATTCCGATGCACATTACAGCGACTTTCATTTTGATTTTATCCGACAGTCCATTGCCGAAATGAATCTGACCCTTGAGGAATTCGATACAAAAGTCTTGTCTGTTCATTCAGAGATTCTGGATTTTCTGGAATGGGCCAAACAAGAGTTCGGAAATTTTAGCTTGTGGAGTTCCGAAGAAACCGGACTTAATATTACTTTTCAAAGGGACATTAGGGTCGGACAATGGTGCGAGACATACGGAATTGAATGGAAAGAATTTCAGAACAACGGCGTTATAAGAGGTTTGAAAAACAGGAAAACATGGTCTGCGGAGTGGGTAAAATACATGCGAAGAAAAATCAAACCTATCGAGCTTGAGAAGGCTAATTATGTTTCTAGGGCCGATATAGCTCGATATGAATCAAAATTCGAAAACTTAGATTTAACGTCTGAACTGAAACCGGAAATCCAAAGAGGTGGACATATTCAGGCTAAATTTTGGCTCGACACCTTTCTAGAAAGTCGGCACGAAGGCTATAATAAGCATGTTTCAAAACCTTTGGGTTCCCGAATCCATTGTAGTCGGTTGAGCCCATATATCGCTTGGGGCAATATCTCTATCCGCCAAGTATTTCAAAGAACCGCAGAGCGAAAAAAGGAAGTCGAGAACAAGCGTAACCTTTCTTCTTTTGTGGCACGATTACATTGGCAGAGCCATTTCATTCAAAAATTCGAGATGGAACCACGTATGGAAACGGAGGCACACAACCGAGGATTTTTGGATTTGGAATATATTTGGAACGAACATTACATAGAAGCATGGAAAAAAGGCCAAACCGGATTTCCGCTAGTAGATGCCAGTATTCGGTGCCTTATGGAAACAGGTTATGTTAACTTTCGTATGCGTACCATGATCAGTTCTTTTTTCTGCCATCATCTGTTTCAGCATTTTACCGAAATCGGGCCTTGGCTGGCACGGAATTTCTTAGACTTCGAACCCGGCATCCACTATCCGCAGTTACAGATGCAATCGGGATTGACCGGCTATAATACCGTTCGGGTCTACAACCCGACCAAGAATGCCAAAGACCATGACCCCGAAGCCATTTTTATTAAAAGGTATGT
>ENA-ORXU01002573-ORXU01002573.1-marine-metagenome-genome-assembly--contig:-NODE-2573-length-12219-cov-4.136798_pt1 | contig 12219 bp, 9 predicted proteins | sample MGYA00237869_ERZ511484 | MGnify/ENA metagenome assembly ERZ511484 | reverse complement strand
CAGGTGCGGGAGGGAAGCGCCAGGGTAGTGGCGACCAGGGGGTTGCAGGCACGCCGCCCCCCCCGCGCGGTCTCGCGTAGTGCGTGGAGGCGGGCGCTCCAGCCCCCGTCGAGTCCGTCCCGAGTCCGTCCCACGTCAACTGACAGAATCCTATGCTCCACTCACCAGCGCGTGGGCGGTGACAAGTGTCCTTCGGCCTCGGCCTGCTCTCCAACAACGGACCTGCTCCACCAAAACCAGCACCTTCTTGGCGACTTGGATCCCGTCAATCCTGGTATTTGCATTTTCGACAATGATGGAAATCGTCAAGTATCACGTGAAAGTATGATCAGCCAACAGACAAAAAGAGTAAAAGAATGTGACATAATTCAAATATCTGGGGTGCTACTAACCGCGCAGCACCAGTTCTTGACAAAAGAATCAGCCTGGCCACGTGTTGTAATATCCAACCAGGGGTCAGCTGAAGTTGCAACGTAGCAGTAATGAGAGGTACTGAGCGGTCTGCTGAGAGGTACTGAGCGGTCTGCCAAGGCTTGTCAGGCATCTCCGACTCCCGGCCGAAGTTTCCCTCGTGGCCGCCAAGTCGCCGCCTCGGCGACCCTTGACGCCGCCTGGGCGACCCTCGCCACCGCCTGGGCGACCCGCCTTGGTCACCCCTACCTACCTACCGCCGATTTGGCGACCCCTGCCATCTTGGCCACCCTTGACTCTCGTCTGGCTCACGGCCACCCTTGACTCTCGTCTGGCTCAGCTCACGGTCACTCTTGACTCTCGTCTGTCTCACGCCCACGCCCCAACACCGACCTGCACGTATCGCCCTTCTAGTATGTCTTTGTCACTTCGTTGTTGAGCGTTATCAGACGAGCGCCTCGAGACCCTCTCGTTCATTCTTTGTCGCCCTCGTTCATTACTTGTCCTCGCATCAGCACCAATGTTGTACAGAGCCTCGGCTCGCTGCACAAGCTGCACACGGCTCGCGTTGACGACACTGACGCACTCAATAAGAATGATCTGACAAACACATTTGTCTCTCATCTCCTCTTGTGTGTCGCTCGGCTTTTGCTTCCATATAAAGTGACCTTCATTGGCGTGCTACATCCCTCTGTTCTCTAACACGCCATGTCACCCCACAACTACCACCGCTACCTCGTCCCACTGTCGCCACCCATCCAAGAGCGTCACTCTCGTCCACGACCAGCTATCTCGTCCTCTCCGTCCGTCCCGTCCGTCGGCGCTGACGAGAGCGCCTGCTTGAGCCTTGTCCAGACATTCGCCGTCATATGGCATTCAGCGAGTTGATGGCCGCGTCGAGCGCCGTCCACAATTTCACTTCCGTGTCCATGGCGCTGAGCCCCGTCGATGGCGTCTGCAAGGTTGCCTCTGAGTTTGCCTGTGACGCAGTGTCACCGACCAGGGCGAGCTCGTCCTGTGACGCCTGTGACGCCGCCTGCGAGGCCATGTCCGCAACACCGTGCATGACCACTTCCTCCTCAGTAGCCGCCCGCAACTCGTCGTTCCGCAACCATAGGTCATGAAGGTAGAGCTCCGTCGCGCGCTCCGCCGCGCCCCCCGACGCGCTGGATGCTGCCGTCCCTGTGACCGGCGCGGCGGTGGCGCCGCTTACGCCCGGGAGGGTGCTCGTCAAGTCCGTCACGGCCGGGGGTGGCACCGCTCGCGTTGGCGGTGCCACCGCTCGCGTTGGCGCGGTCAACGGCCGGGGTTGAAATAGCGGGATGGCGTCAGCCTCTTCGACTCCAAGCTGGAGCTCAGCTGACTCCACTCGCGCCGTCGGATGTCCGTTGGCCGTTGTGGTCCGTGGAAGGCCGCCAAAATCTACCGCATGTGCGGGCGTGCCGCCCCTTGCGCGCTTCCGTCGCTCCAATGCGGCTAAGACGGCGAAGCCCCCATCGCCTTGCGCCCAACCGCCGGCCTCCCCTTCAAGCCCATCCGGCGTAGCGCATTGAGTCGCTGTCGTGCCCTCCACCGTCGCCGTGGCATCGACTTGCACAAAGTCCCAGTCAAGCGCTCCAGGGTCGTGCCGGGTGACCGACGTTCCACCTCCAGGGATGGAAACCCCACCGACGACGTGAAACAAGAGCTCATTGCCGACTGCCGCCGGGCACATTCCAGTGGCGACATCAGCCGTCTCGGCGGCCGTCTCGGCGACAGGCGCGTTGTCGGCTGCAGAGACGATGCCGCCTCCCGCCGCACTCGTGCCGGCGCGCACCACATCGGTCTCGCCGACAGCCGTGTCGTCGACGCCATTCATCTCGTGGGCAGGCGCGCTAGCCAAGCTCATGCGTACGCCAGCACGATGCAGCCTCTTTGCCGCGCGGCGGGAGCGCCGCTCGTCACGAGCCACCGCCAGCGCAGCACGTACCGCGGCAGCAGCATCTTGACGACCTGCTGCTGCTGCAACGCCAACCACCACAGCCGGTCCGTCTGCGGCCGGCCGGTTCATCTCCTCGCCAGCCGCCGTACTTAGGCGGTAGGCTCGTTGCGCAGTCGTCTCTACGTGGGCGTTTGGCACCGTCCGCATTCGAGCAAAGCGGCGCCTTGCGCCCATCGTGGAAAGAGCGAGGCAGCGTGAAGCGTGGTACCGGCAAAGACACACGCACAATCCGGTGGCGGGTCGTGGGTCCCGGGAGGGATGTGTGCCCGTCGGCACGTGTAGCTTGACCAGCACCACCAGCGTGTTGAGCGACGCCGCGTGGACCCAAAACGGCCAGAGTGGCGACACCCCTGCGGTTCGCACTAGCGACACGACGAGCAACGCCGCGCGGACGCGGCACGGAGGGGTGGCGACGCGCCGCGCAGCGCGGCGGGGATGCGGCACGCGGCACGGCAGCGATGGCGACACGCCGAGAAGCGCCACGGTGAGGCGGACGTAGTGCCTTGGCCGATGCGGTGGGGCGATAAGACTGCCGTCGCAGCAACAGGGGCGTAGCCGATGTTGAATGCGCGAAGAGGCGACAGTCGCGCCTTGGCCGATGGTGGTGGGGCGGGTAGACGGCCGTGGCAGTGACAGGGGCCGGCCGCGGTAACAGCGACGCCGCTCCGCTCTGTGACGCTTGCTCTCGTGCTACTGCGTCGGTTCGGTCGTTGGTTGTGTCGTGAGGAGGTTGGGTGTGGTGAAAAAGACCGAATGAGAAGAGCTTATGTACCCGTTGGGTGCCATTTCTGCGCGAGGCGGGACGCCTGCAGCTGCGCGACGCTCGAGCTGGCTGTGGCAGTGGCTCTGCGGGAGATACGGCAGGCACGCACGGTCGCTCTCCGCCTGGGTCGCTCTCCGCCTGGGTACTGTCCAGGTCGTACAGGGCTTCGCTGGTCACCTATCTTGCGTGCCACAGCCCTCGGTTTGGTAAACCAGGTGCAGTAAGCTGCCAGAGGGCCACATTTCGTGCCAGGCGGATGCCCTGCGGCCGTACAGCATTGAAAGGGATGACAGCCTTCAGGTGTGTCTGAATCCTCGCGCTCAGAACAGCTGCATCGGGAAGTAGCTGATTGTTGACTGCTTGTTGCTTGCTTCTGCGGTGATTGACTAATGACACGGAATGCGGCAATGTGTCTGTATCAGCGAGCGTCAGCCGTCGCCCGGTCTTCTGTCCGATCCTACTCTATGGGTAACCCAAGAATGTGCCAAGTAAGCAACAGCGTCCTGCAGCTCCACTGCAGCTGCAGCTTCTCGACCTCAAGCGAAGAAATACGCGGACACTGCAGCTGCCTGCAGCTGCACACTCGCGACCAGTTGTCTGGAACACCATCATCCGTCATCCGGTCGTCTGTCCAAGACTGTGTGGGTGGGTGGCTTGTTCTGTGCCAAGAAACGAACAGGAGGCCACGGCCTTGATTTGTAGAGCACTGCCTGAGCGATGATACGTCGGCCGACGCTACTGCAGCTGTAGAGTGGCACGCCACGTGAAACCTCGAGGGAGTGCGGCCTGTCGCGTGGCGCTCTACGACAAGTGTGATGACTCTGACCTGGATGCAGCCGCTGCTTGTCGGTATTCTTGGCGGTAACGTATCGCACAGAGCCGCCTGATGACTGCGACGTGCACGGACCCTCCGACCACCGTACCGTGGCGCGACATGTGAAACCGCGAGTGAGTGCCGCCCGCCGCGTGTCGCCCCACCACTATTGCGATGACACTGACCTGGATGCAGACGCCGCTCGTCGGTACTCTGTGTGGTTACGTATCTCAGAGAGCTACCTGACCCGCCACATGCGACCGCGAGTGACTGCACGGCGTGTCGCCACACTCAGTCCGGCCCTCCGAGTGCCGCCTCTCCGACGCGCTTTGTGTGCCTGACACCGTCTATCCATTTCGTTTCAGTGAATGCGTGGTGAGCGTGGCGCTTTGGAAAGCGGCTAGCTCGTCGCAGTAATCTCGTTTGTCACGAGGGCCAGTGTTGTGGGTTGTGCGACCGCGGTGATGCCCCGCACTCGTGGTGGCTGCATCACCTGCACCTACTGGTGCGCAGTGGCTACGGGCAGCGACAGAGGTGACTGGGGGGCTGACACGCAGTGGCTACGGGCGGCGGGGGAGCTGGCAGTGAGGGAGTTGGAGAGGGGGCTGACGCGCAGTGGCTACGGGTAGCGGGGGAGCTGGCGGGGGGGCCAGGGGGGCAGAGCGTGGAGCAATACACGGACACCTGCGGCGGCTGGGCGGCTGGGGGTGGGGGTCTGCCTGCTTTGAACTCCTATAAGAGACTTGGTTCGATGGTGGTCCGCTCACCGTTCTTTTCCATCACTCATCGCAGCGCGCAACCGCTTTTCTCCTCAACCGGCGACCTCACTCTTTTTGTCGGTCCCGCCGCCCACCAACCTTCCGCAGCATGGCCAAGTCTCTCGCAAAGGCCAAGCAACCGATCGCGTACCGGGCGGCGAAGGCCAGCCACTCGATGGTTCTACGGGCGGCCAAAGCCACGAACAAGATGGTGCTACGTTCGGGGCGTCGCGTCGTGTACAAGGTGATGGCGCACAAGGACGCGTTCAAGAAGGCACGAAAGAATGCGTCCAGCGTCCCCTCCTCGGTCGCTTTGTCGCCGGTCACGCCGGCCGTCGCAGCCGTCTCTTCCCTGTCGGTGGCGACGAAGTATCGGTCGCTGCAGCCGATCCCGCAGCAGCCACTGTTCCTGCCACGGTTCGGGGAACCGCTGCTCAACCCGCCGGTGGTGCGCCTGCGGTCTGCCGGCCTCCTGTATCCGCAGCTCCTCATCAACGCTACTCCGACTCGCCCACGTGCGCGGTCGGCAACTGCAGCACACACGTACCCACTGGCGGTGGCGCCCACGGCGCCGTTGGCACAATCCGCCTCCGCGCTCCCCAGTGAAGAGAGGCTGCGCGGGCCTGTCGCACTTTCTGACGGCTTGAGCGCAAACCCCGTTGGGCTCGTTGGGCACGTCGCGCCCGCCGTTGGGCCCGCGGCACCCCTTGTTGGTGTCGCCGCGCCCGCCGTTGGAGTCGTCGCGCCCCCGGTCGCCGTCGAACCCACCGTCGAGATCGCCGCACCCCCGGGCGCGCCTTTGCTTCAAGCGGCCCCTCTTCCTCTGGTCGGGCTGGGTGCCGATCCCGCTGGGCCGTCGACGCGCGCAGTTGCAGTTGAGCTGCCGCTCGCTGGGCCGGCCACGCACGTCGCTGGGCATGAAGGAGGGCCTTTGGCCGCCCCGGACCTCGCTGTGGTGTTCTCCACCCTTGTCAGTCTCCCTGGCACGCCTGATCACGCCGCAGGTGACGTCTCCGTCGTGTGGGAGAAGGTCCGCCCGCTGGGGAAAGTGCTTGTCGCGTAGCCGAGTCCTTTTCTTTCTCAGTTTCTTCTCATGTTTGCTGCTGGTTGGAGTTTCTGGCCACTGGCAGTTACTTTGTCTTGTGGCGATTGGACATCGTTTGCACTTGTTTCTCGGGCACGAATAAACAGCGCTTCTTGCTCACCTCATCCACCCCGTCCGGTCTCGGGTTGACGAGCAGTACCTGTCGTTGCTTCCTCCCGAGAAAGACAGTAAATGGCAGCTTGTATCACATACATGTGCGATAATTTTCAGTCCATGCCTGTTGATCTGACATGCAGGTGCGATAATTTCGGTCAATACGTGTTGATCTGATTCGCTGACCACGAAGGGGCTCGTTCCCATTGGCGGATGGCGGTGGCACAATCGTTGTAGTCTGCCTTGCTGTAACGTGCATTTCACGGTCGACTGCGAGCATCACGATTCCTTCGACTGCGTCACGCTTCGTCACGGGTCACGGGTCACGGGTGCCTCGTGGAGTTCAATGAACACGGCCAATCTACCGGTGCCAGGAGGATGGTCCACAAGGGGGAAGTGTTGCGCTTCTCGCTCCTGGGTCAGCTTTCTGAACGAGCGCCCTCTGGCGCCGGATGCGGCGCTGCTACCCACTTCTGGGACTGCGGCGAGCCGATGGATGCCCGCGCCGACCTGTGCATACAGTGGCAGTCCGCCCATCAGGCGCCACGGCAACATGCGCTGAGGCGCAAGCGCGGCACGCTCTGCCAACTATGAGCTGTGGAAGGAGCGAGAGGTGCGGATGCTGGACGTTATAATGCATGCCTTCTCGGGTGATTTGAGCGAGTGTCGGGGCGAGTGTATAGGGTGCGGGTGTAGTACACGATTTTTTGCACGCTGGACACGACGCTCGCCGCTATCTCTCTCCGCCGCTCCCAGGACCCGCGTCTCCCTGGTGGCCGCGGCGACGCCACCGATGCCTGCGCAAGCGCCGCTGCTACCCACCGGCGCCCCCATGGCTATGACGTCGGTTGATGACGCCCCTGTCCGCGTGGCGCGCTCGCCAAATTCGCCTGAGGCGACCGCTGGTACTCCTGTGCCTGTCGTGGCTGTCGACCCTATCCCCGTGTTGTGCGCGTCGACCCCGTCTCCCCCTGGCGCACTTGTCGGCGCCTCCGTGTCTATGGCCCCAGTGGTGGCTGCCGCCGTTGCCGAGGCGGATGCGGCTGCCTCCCCCGCTTCGACGGCCGGGGGGGCTGTGGCTCCCGTGTCTGTCCCCCGCGGGGCGGGGGCGCTGACCTCCCCGGTAGCTGCGGTAGCTGTTGATTCCGTCCGCGTGTCGGCGGGGCCTGCCCCCGTCCGCGGGGCGCATACGCTGACCAGGCCTGTGGCGCCAGTGCCAGCCGTTGTCGCCCCCGTGGTGGCCGCCGCGCCGCCCGCGATGGCCGCGGCACCCGTGATGGTCGCCCCGACGGCTGCTCTCGCGTCTGCGGGCTCAAGGGCTTCTCCTACGGCTGCTCCTACGACTGCGGCCTCCTCTACGGTTGCTCCTACGAGTTTGGCGATCACAGAAGTAGCGGCGGCTGCCGCACCTGTGGCGTCGTTCACTCGTCGACAAAAGGGGTTATCCCTGGTGTTCCGGAGCATTTCTCGAGTCGGTCCGGCCGTCAATGACACGGACGTCGCTGTCCCGGTGTTGATGGTCATCTGGTTCGTTTCCCACATGACCTTCCTGGCTGGATCACTCCCTGGTGGCACTGAGAAGGCACTGCACCTGGAGCTCTCCGACCTCTTTAAGGAATCACCAATGGACGGGTGGCTTTGGTTGTGTCGTGCGTACGGACTTTGCGACCGCGGTCTCTTCCTCCTGGCTCGTGTCATGTTTGACCACCAGATCGGCGGCCAGCCGCCGTCAATCCCGGACTGGTTGCTTGAGCGCCTGAACCCCGCCAAGGGGCACCAGTGGCTGTCGCGCCGTCTCATCATGCGGCTTTTTCTTGATTTGTGGGTGAGCGATGGTTTGCCGGGCTGCCTCTCTGTCGCAGAGCTTGCCTTTGTGCGCTCTATCCTTGGCACAGAGGAGGGGCGGGTGGCAGCGCGCGACGCGCGATGCACGATCGTTGAGGGCCTAACTCCCAGTGGGGAGTACACCCGCATGGCACGATTGGAGTTCGACTGGGGCTTTCCTTGGATGACGGATGGCCCCCCTGCTGCCCTCGTTTCCGAGCTGACGCCAGGCTTCCTCAAGGTACCGCATGGCGCCCTCACCACCATCAAGACGTGGCCAGTGTCGGCGGAGAACGTGCTCGCCAAGAAACTTGCGGGCCGAAAGCGCGGCCCGTCGGTGCGCTCCTCGGGCGCGGCTGCTCCTTCGCGCAAAGCGCCTGCACGCGGCGGTGCCGCTCGCTCGGTTTCCGCACGTCAGAAGTCGACACGGCCTGGCAGCGCTGCGGTTGACGCTGCTACTGGCTTTGTTCCCGCCTTGGCGGACGTCCCGGGATGCTCTACGGCCACCATCGAGCCATGCGCTGCCTGGCCACGTGGAGCGTGGGCGGCCCAGATTCCGCTGGCATTGTACTTGGACCGGTCGCTGGCGGGATGGGTGCAGCTCAAGATTCGCCTCAAGCCGCAGCCGCCTCCACCGCGGCACACTCCGACGCTGCCAGGGTCCGTTGCCTCAAAAGGGGCTGTGGCGCCGAGCCGACACGGCCGCTACCTGTACCACTTGACGGTTACGCAAATGAACACCGTCGACACGCCCGAGACACTGGCTTTGGCGAGTAAGATTCGTGCGGCCCCGGGGCTGCCGTCGTCTTGTCAGTCGTCAACGTTCCTCGCGGGTGTCTGCAGCGTCGCGGCGGACGTGGTGCACAAGCGCGCGCGGGTGTCGCAGGATCGGGAGCCTGTCGTCGTGGGAGGGGCTACCACCGCCGACGTTCGCTGGTCGACGGCCGCCGCCGCTGTTGGTGGGACGTCGGCCGCCTCCGCCGTTGGTGGGACAGCTGCGGCCGCCGCCGTTGGAGGAACGACGGCTGCCGCCACGGTTGGCGGGACGACGGCGGCCGCCACGGTTGGCGGGACGACGGCCGCTGTTGGTGGGACGTCGGCCGCCTCCGCTGTTTGTGGGACAAGTGCGGCCGCCGCCGTTGGAGGAACGACGGCTGCCGCCACGGTTGGCGGGACGACGGCCGCCGCCACGGTTGGCGGGACGACGGCCGCCGCCGCCGCCGTTTGTGGGACGATGGCCGCGGCCGCCGCTAGCGGGACGACGGCCGCCGCCGCCGTTGGCGTCGCTGCGGCGGTTCGCGCGGATACGGCCGCGGTGGACGTGCACATGACGGTGCAGTACGCGCTGCCGCCGCCCGTGGAGAAGTACTCTTTCTGTCATTCGTTTTTCTCGGACATGAGGCTGCCGCGGATCCCGGAACACAAGCGCGACGCCGGCCGGTTGTGTGTTATAGCTGGTGTCGAGGAAGACCTCTCAGACGACGATGACAAACACCTGGCGTAGTCCTTCTCCATGTAAACCACGCTGATTTTCTTTCTCCATTCCATTTCTTGCCCGCGTACTGCCCTCCGTCCGCTGTGTGTGCACCAGCACTGACCCTACCACTCCTCGGGCCGCAACCGCCGTCACTGCCAAGTCCGTGTGCTCCCTCCCAAACCATCTCCACCGCTACGGCGTACACGTCAATTTTAAGAGACACAGTACAGTAGGCGTAAGGACAGTTCTCACAGCTCTAGCTCTGCGCCACGAAATAGCTTCCCACTCCCGTGAGTGGGTGGTGACGAGGAAGCCCACTATGCGGAAGGGGGTCACGTACACATGGGTTGCGGACCGGGCGTCGCGTAGAGGCGGTGGGAGGGGCATCACACCAGTGATACTGCAAGGGCACTCGGTTCCTCTGGCAACAGGCATGGAGAACAACGAGGTTGGCGTAGCGGAGCACTGGGTCAGACAGAGTGGGTTCGTCGCGAAGAAAAACAGCCGGCTTGCCACCAACTGACCTTCACACCAATTCGACTGGTCCGACTTGTCCCAAGTTGATTTTGACTGCCGAAACACCTGTCACTTTCTTCGATAGCCCCCCTCACCAACCATCAGTTCGAGAAAACCCAAGGGGGCCACCTGGACACCTGGACGTGTCCATTCTTCACTTCTTTGAATTTCCACCACTCTGGTGGCGCCACGCTTGCCACAATCTGCGCCACGCTTGCCACAATGTGTAACAACTGTTTGCCTGAGTCCATGATTGCGGCGTTCACTTCTGTTTTCTGGGCGCGTGCGCTGCTTTCCGGAGAAAGCAGTCCTCAGCTATTCAGCAAGTCCGTTAAATTCGAGGAGTCATGCCCGCGAGAGCACAGGCACGACGCGCTCATCCATCCACTTGTTTGGGCGCGCGGACGGTGTCGCCCGTCATAATCCGAGGGACACTGCACTTGCCTGTTGCGAAGCACGGTCGAGTGTGTGACAGTTGCGCGCAATCCGACGCACAGCGGCGGTCACTTGTTCTGGTCAACTCATGTCACTGATGCACTGAAGCGTCACTTTTCGTGTGCGATTATTGTCGGGCATGTCCATCATTGGCTACCCTTGAGGACGAAGGCGAGGTCCTATTGGCGTGTTTCTACTGTCGGCAATTGGCTTGTGGCGAGATATGGGAAGCTGACATTGTCTGGGCAGAGCCAGCATTCGTTGTTCGCAAGCCTTGCCGGTGCTCCGCATATTGGTCCCCGATTGCGCAAAAGTGTGTCTTCCGCAACAGCAGCATCGACCCATCGCAAAAAAAAACGCCAAATGCGTCCAGCGCCCATTAAGGAGCACTGCGCGGGGGATGCGGCTGACCGCATCGGCGGTGGTGGCTGCCGCCGCGGCGATGGGCAAGCAACGGTCGCGGCGGTGGTGGCGGCGAGGACGATGACGTCGGTGTCAATGTCGGCGTCGAGGGGTGGGGGGACGCCTGTCGCGGCAACGAGCCGCTGCAGCGGACGATGCCGCCATCACAGCGGTGGTGGCGGGCGCCCGCGGCCGCGGCTGCTGCTGGCGACGGGGGTCGGCCGGCGGCAAGTCGGTGGGGGGGGAGGAACGGCACGCGCTGGCGGTGTCGGTTTTGGCGGGTGTCGGTTCGCGCGGGCGCTGCAGCCGCGTCCGGGCGCGGCAGCGCCGGCGGAGGTAGAGGGCCGATGCGGCCGGCGGCTCGCTAACGCTGCCGGCGGCGGCGGATGGGGCGGGCGGTGAGGCCGCCCTGGCGGCGCCGCGCCGTTGGCGGCGCCGAGCTGCCGCTGCCGGCGCCGCCGTCGTCGCGGCGACAACGGCTAGCGGCCGCGGCCGCGGCAGCTGCTGGCGGCAAAGGGCGGTCAGCGGCGAGTCGGTTCGGGAGGTGGGGTGCACGCGCTGGTGTCTGGCGGCGGCCGCGGCTGTTGGTGGCGGCGCGCGCGGGAGCGGCGGCACGTAGGTCGGCGGGGGGGGGTCAGAAACGCTGGCGGAAGGCGGTGACCGCTGCTGTTTGTGGCGGCGCGAGGGGGAGGTGGCAGCACGTTGGCGGGGGGGGGGTGGCACGCTTTGCAGGAAAGCGGAAGCCACGTCTGTTGGTGGCAGTGTGGGGGCGGCGCCGGCAAGTTGGTGTCTGGCGGGGGCGGCGTCCGCGGCTGTCGCCGTCGCCGCGGCGGCGGTGGAGGCAATTTGGTGGCTGGAGTGCCCGGCTGTGGCGGCTGTTGCTGCCGTCTCGGGGGAGGCGGCGGCCAATCGGCGTTGCGGGGGGGCGCCGGCGGCGGCTGTTGCTGCCGCCGCGGGGAGGTGTCATTGTTCGTGCGGCGGCGGAACGTCGGTTTTGCGGGGCGCCGGCGGCGGCGGCTGCTGCTGGAGCCATGGTGGCGGCGGCAAGTCGGTATCGGGGGGTTTCGGCGGCGGCGGCTGTCGCCGCCGCCGCGGCGGAGGCGGCGGCAAGTCTGTGTCAGGAAGGGGGGGCGGCGGCGGCTGTTGCTGCCGCGGCGGGCGGTCTGGCGTCACGTCTGTGTCGTCAGAAGGGCGTCGGGGGCGGCTGTTGCCGCCGCGGCGGCGGCGGCAAGTCCGTGTCGGGGGGGGGGCGGCGGCGACATCTGTCGCTGCCGCCCTGGAGGCGGCCGCCGCAAGTCGGTGTCGGGGGGGGGGCGGCGGCGGCGGTTGTCGCTGCCGCCACGGCGGGCACGGCGGCGAGTCAGTGTCTGGCGGAGGCGGCAGCCGCAGCTGTTGCTGCCGCCGTGAAGGCGACGGCAAGGCGGTGTCGGGGCGGCGGTTGTTGCTGCCGCCGTGGGAGGGGCGGCGGCAAGCCGGTTCTGCGGGGCGGCGCCTGGGGCGGCAGCTGCTGCTTCCGTGGCGGCGGCGGCAAATCGGCGTCAGGGGGGGCGGCTGCGGCGGCTGGTGCCGCCGCCGCGGGCGGGCCAGGTCCGTGTCGAGGGGGGGGGGCGGCGGCGGTTTTGGCTGCCTCGTGGGGGGGG
>ENA-ORXU01002572-ORXU01002572.1-marine-metagenome-genome-assembly--contig:-NODE-2572-length-12221-cov-3.104414_pt1 | contig 12221 bp, 11 predicted proteins | sample MGYA00237869_ERZ511484 | MGnify/ENA metagenome assembly ERZ511484 | reverse complement strand
TTAACGGGCGTTCTCTTTGGGTACTTCGTGATCGCACCCTTCGCGGTGACGTTCTTAATGAATTACGACTTGCCTGGAGTCACCTCGGCGCCGGCACTTTCGAGTTACATCAGCTATTTAACGCTGTTCACTGTACCGGCAGGCATCGTCTTTCAGCTTCCGGTACTGGTTTACTTTCTCGCTCGGGTAGGATTAGTTACGGCTGATTTTATGCGACAGTATCGCAAACACGCCGTGGTAGTGCTGTTGGTCACGAGCGCAATGATCACGCCTCCCGATGTGATTACGCAGATCCTGCTCGGCTTCCCACTGTATGGACTATATGAGGCGAGCATTTTAATTGCTGCTCGTGTCGAGCGCCAAAACGCGGAGCGCGAAGCCCGTGAGAGCCTCACCTAAGCACGTACAGGTATGCCTTCAACGATGAATCAGGTTTCGACCAACCTCACCCTGCTTTACCGGCTGTTTATTCCTGTGTTTTTTACGGTATTCGTTGGGGCCACAACAGTCTTCCTGTGGATGCACCCCCAGCAGTATTACGGAGGGTTGCGGGGCGACTATCTGCGCATAGGCGTCACTGTGCTGTTTGTGTTGGGATTGCTGCTGTTCGCATTCTCAGTTTGGCGACTTCGGCGTGTAGAAATGAGCAAAGAATGGATATACGTAACCGACTACTTCCGGCAGGCGCGCTATCCCTGGGACAATGTGGACTTCGTAAAGGAGACACCAATCGGGATATTTACGATCGTGTCAATCTATTTGAGTAATCCTGGCCGCTTCGGCCGGCGTATTACTTTCCTTGCTTCGGTGAGCCGGTGGCGCATCTTTAAAGAAGAGTTTCCAGATCGATTGGCAGATCTTCTACGGCGGTAAATTGGTCGCATACCTTTCAGCATGACCCTGCATCAGTTTTTCGACTATTTATCGGCTCATCCGCTGCTTACGCTAGCATTCTTTCTCTTCCCGCCGCTGGTGGCGCTGTTTGCATCATTCATTGGCAAGGGCCGAGGCTTTGAGCAGCCGTGGCGCACGGTGTATGCTGTGCTGATCTACTGGGTTGCAATTCCTGGCATCTTCGCCGCAAGCTTGATGGTCTATTTGTTTCTTTTCGAGCGGCAGAGTGTATGGCAGCTCGATTTGCTCACTCAAGTAGTCCCCATCATAGCTATGATAGCTACGCTTTGGCTGATTCAGCGCAACGTAGATCTAGCCTATGTGCCTGGGTTTGGACGCTTGAGCGGCCTCTTAGGAATGATAGCAGCGCTGCTATTCGTCATGTATATTTCTCAGCACTTCCGCTGGATTACATTCACCTATCTCCCAGCCTCAGCCGTGCTAATCGGCTTCGTTGGTGTACTGCTGCTAATGATGTGGGGTTGGCGAAGACTCTCTCGCGGATAGCAGTTCTACTGCTCCACCATGCGAGCATCTTCTACACGATACATCAGGGCATTTGGATCATCCGCATTCAGCCTTAGCGTGCCAGTAAGTACAATGGCATCGGGGCTGTAGTCAATCGGATCTTCAGCAAAAACTTCGACTACCGTTTCGGGCCCTGCACCACCGCAGAAAAAGCACATACTGTAGGGATAAGCGGAGAAAACAAACTCGGTGTGGCTCTTGTAGCCTTCGGTAGGAATTACATAGCCCTTGAGCGTAATCTGCTTTCCATCGGCGTCTATCACGCCCTGACCGAATACTGGTTTATCAACTTTTAACCCAAGTAATTCATCGAATTCTTTGGTGAATGTTACTCGAGCTAAAGTTGTCCATCCCGCATTGCTCGAAGCTGGTGCAGCTTGCGCCAAAACACCATTCGGGGCTGCTATTGCAAGCACCGCTATCAGGGTTAAGATTAAGCATTTGAGTGGGCTCAGCGCCCAGCTGGCCGCAATTGCGCTTTGGGGCAAAGTGGATGAAATTCGAGCTGCGGTAATCATCAGAGAATGAGGTCTTTAGAAAGGGAGCTTAGCTACTGGGCTAGCCCGTAAAGTACGATGCCTTAAGAAGCTGAGCACAAGAGCGTGTGCCTAAAGTTCTGTGAACAACATGTGTCAAGACTCAGTTTTGCCAAACAGAAACCTACCCTAAAGCACACCAAAAAATTATTGCAATGGCCGACATCAGAATTGAAAAGAAAGAACGATCTAGTATCCTTCCATGGATATTAGGATTATTAGTAGCTGCACTCGCGATCTGGGGTATAGCCGAAGCCTTCGATGAAGGTGAGGAAATGCTCGTAGATGAAGAGATTGAGGAACCCGTGAACGATTACGGATCCGAAATTGTCGAGCGCGGAAACACCTACAGCCTTGTTGATTTCGAAGACGAGGAAATAGGACGCGACTACTACAACTATGCCGCTGACTACGAAACCTACACCGCCAACATGACCGGCGAGATGGGGCTCGATCACGAGTTCAGCCACAACGCGCTAACCAAGCTCGCTAACACTACCGCAGCGCTAGCTACGGCTCACGGTATGGGTGCAGACGTGAATATTCAGGCTGAGAAGCGCAAAATCATGAGCGCGGCCAATTACATCACCAGAGATCCAAACTCCACCGACCACGCCGACCGCATTCGGGAGGCTGCCATGTCGATTGTTGGAGTACTTGAGCGTGTACAAACCGCTAAGTATCCAGGCTATGAAGATGCCGTTGCAGAAGTGAAAGCAGCTGCCATGGACATCAACAAGTCTACGCTCACGCTTAACCAGAAGGAAGATGTACGTGATTTCTTCGGTAAAGCGCGTGTAGCCGTTATGGGCATGCGTGATTACGATATGGAAAATCGCGGTGAAGAGTTCGACGAGATGATGAACGACGAAGACGGCTTCCTTAACGGTGACCGTACTGACCTCGATGACATCGACGGCCCGAATACCGATCCAGACAACTACGATCCAGAAGACTAAGCGCTGCGCTTATAGACGCAACCTTAGTATCCTAAAACCCCTTCCACGACCTCACATCATAGGCAACTCTTAGAGTTTGCCTATGGTGTGAGTATTTCCCACTCCAAAATTTATTGCCATGTCTCAGATTCTGAGCGAAGACCCCACAAACACTGACGATCACGCTATCGGTTACGACCATAAGCGCGTATTCTATTTACACGACTTACCCGACTATAAAGTCCACGAAGACGACCCAGACGTTCGCGGCTGGACTGTCAAGCTAGGTACTGGAGAAACAGTTGGTACCGTCGAAAACCTCGTAGTTGATAAGGTTGCCCGTAAGGTCCGCTATCTCGAGGTGACCGATGATAAGGCAGTCTTTTCCAAGTACTCCAACCAGGGTTACTACCTCGACAACGACTCAGATCGTGTCATCAACGGGGATAGCGACTCCCACTTCTTGGCACCCGTAGCTATGGCGCGCCTCGATCACTCCGATCGTGAGGTGTACCTCGAAGGTGTCAACACCAACCTTATTGGTGGAGTACCACGCTACCGCCGCGGCTCAGAGCTAACACCGCACTATGAGTTGGCGACTGTCAACTACTACGCTGACTCTGATGCAAACAGCGAGTACAACACGAACTATCGCCGCAACCGCTACGACAACTTCGACTCAAGCAAGTTCCGTAGTCTCGATGATTCGTTCTACACCAGCGGCTACTTCAACGACGACCGCTACTACAACCGTCACCGCGAGGCCATTACCTCAAAGGGACTCTAATTAGTCAGCGTCTAACAAACGCGTTGCTAAATCGCCTCTTCCACCTCGTGTGGGAGGGGCGATTTGCGTTGGTGTAATCCCTTTGCCGCAGGTAAAGCCCTGCTGCGCGCCCCACTACATCAATCAGCGTTTACAGCCACATCCGTGCGGTAGGCACGCCATGCGGGATATAGGGCTGCAAGCAAAGCCGCGCCAAGAGTCAGCAAGACCACGTAGATCTCGAATGGATGGAGGCCAAGACTCGTTGGACCCACAGGATATCGCCCTGCCAGCTGGCGGCTCAGCAACAGAAAGCCTACTCGGCCAAGCAATAGTCCCAGTATCACGCCAGCTACAGCGAGTATCATGCTTTCTAAGAGCACCATTCCGAACACGAAGGAAGGACTTCCTCCAAGTGCCCGTAGCAGTTTGAGTTCTCCTCTGCGCTCGCGTAAAGCGTTGAGTAAAATGAGCAAAAGGCTTATCAGAGAGGCGAATACCAGGACATAAGCTAGGGCCCGAATGAGATCTTCGGCGCTGGCCACCTGAGCGCTAAACTGAGCCATTACCACGGCAGGTGTCGCGGCCATGAGTCCAGTGTTCTCGTTGACGTTGCGCGCAAAATTCAGCGTTGCTGTGTTGCGAGCGGAAAACATCGCCAGCAGTGCGGTAATGTCTTTATCCGTTTGCTCGTACCAAGGTTTATCCGGCACAGACGCGCCTATCCCATGATCGTGATCATGGTTGTGATCGTGTCCGTCTTCGCCTTCGTGCTCGTGATGAGTCTCTGCTTGGGCTAGATCTTGCTGCACCCCGTGGGCGCTGTGGACGCTCCACACCGTTTCGAGAGGTGTAATGATCAAATTGTCTACGACGAGGCCAGTCGGAGCCAAGATTCCACGGACTCGGAAGCTTGGCGAATCGCTGTGTGCCAAGTCTGGGTTATCATCTAACCCATGCACACTCGCAAAGGTGTCCCCAACTGATAAGCCTAATCGCTCCGCAACCTGAGCGCCCACCGAAACCTCAAATGCTGTATTAGCGAATTCGCCTTCGGCGATTTCAGCCCCATACATACCGTAGAGTTCAGCGGTGGTTCCTACAATTCGTGCGCCTCGGTAACTGTCGCCCAGCGCGAGAGGAACCGCTTTTTCGATCAGGGGATGACCAGGACGCCCAAAGGCTTTGACTTCAGCAATGCCGATGTTGCCGGTGGGGCTGTCGGCATGATAGATCGTTGAGGTGACCAGTTGAAGCGGAGAGCCCTTGGCACCGAGTACCAAGTCTACCCCAGCGAGGTTGCGCTCAAACTGCTGGGTAAGTTGTCGATCTAGCAGCACGAGCAGACTCATCAAAGCAACTCCGAGCGCGAGCAGACCCACGGAGAGTACAGCCGCAAGGGGCCGGTATCGGATGTATCCTAGAACGAGTTGCCAGGCGCTTCTCATGCTGCCGCTGTGCTTATGGACTTTAATTCGATCGAGCGGTCGAAGAGTGGCATGATCCGGTCGTCGTGAGTTACGACGACTAGTGCAGCCCCGCGTGCACGCGCTTCAGCAATCAACAGTTCGGCTACACGGGCCGCATTTTGGCGATCGAGGGCACTCGTGGGCTCGTCGGCTAGGATGAGATTCGGTTGGTGAATGATTGCTCGCAGGATACCAGCACGTTGGCGCTCGCCTACACTACAATCTGCCGGCAATCTATTCGCAACATGGGCTATGCCGAGTCGCTCCAGCCCGTCGGATACTTCGTTTTGCCGCAAGGCTACACCGCTCAAGCGTGCTTGTAGGGCTACGTTGGCGGCTATGGTTTGGCTTTGAATCAGTCGTGCAGTTTGAAACACGATGCCCAACTCTCGGCCCCTCCACCGATCGCGCGCTCGTGCTCCGAGGCGGTGCACATCGGTACTTCCCACCTGGACGCTGCCTTGTTTTGGCGAAAGCATGCCAGCCCAAACACTTAGAAGTGTCGATTTTCCGCTTCCCGAGGGCCCCAAGACCAGCAGGTTGTTGCCAGCAGGCACCTCGACATCCGGAAACTGGATTGCAGGAGCGTCTGGATAAGCGAATTGGAGCTTGCTTGAGCTGAGCACGGCAGCAAGGTACCTCGCGGCTACAGCAATGCCGCACCGTAGGCACTGGCAGCATGCCCGAGTTGTGGACGCACCAGCTTGGTGTCGACGCGAGAGTTGTGCACGAAGCGACGCAAGAGTTCTGGACCTTGCTCATAGACAGCGTCCATTGCGCTTAGGGTTCCGCCGAGTACCACCACTTCCGGATCAAGAATATTGATGACGGGTCCGAGGGCTTTGGCGAGGTTGTACACGTAGCGCTCCAGCGTCTCAGAAGCAGCATCATCTTGACCATCTTCAGCGCAGGCCATGATGTCGTGCACGCCAGCCATACGCCCACCCTGGGTTGCATAAAACTCTTCGAGTGCTTGATCGCTGAGTACGGTTTGGGTGCAGCCGTGCCGACCGCAGTCGCAGGTACCGCCGCCCGCATCAAGGTAATTGTGACCCCACGACCCAGCGATGCCTTGCCTGCCGGAAAAGATGCGCCCATTAAGTACAATACCTCCGTCTACCCGGTCTTCGATGAGTAGACCCAAAATGCATCGGGCATCGGGAGCTATTTGCGTCACCACTCCAAACCGCGTCTCAGCGAGCGTAAGGCAATTGGCAGCATTCTCTATGCGCACCGGTACCCCGAGATAAGTTTCTAAGTCGCTAAGCAGGGGCTTGCCATCGAGCGCTTGCGAGCCGCTATTTTTCAGCGTTTTCGTTTCTGGATCGAGCTGTCCCCAAGTAGATACTCCAATGCGATCGGGGCGCATGCCAACGTCGGCGCTTAACACTTCAACCAGTTTGTGCACCTGCCCGAGTACATAGTAATATCCCTGCTCAGGATCTAGCGGCACTCTCATCTTCCGGAAAGGACGCGCACGGGATAGACCGTCGAGCAATACTGCCTCGACTTGCGTAGATCCGATATTGATCCCCCAGTTTGGACCCATGTGCATTGGTTCGATTTTCGCTAGCAGTCGTACACAGCAGGCTTTCGCTAAAACCAAGTAATTGCTGCAGCGGATACTCGTGGGGGCAAGTGTTGCAATACTATTCCGAGTGCGTAAGCGAGGCTGTAACCATAGGCGGTTAATAATCGTCGTATAGGCATGAGCGGTACTTTAAGCCCGTTGGTATAGCACCCTTACCCGTGCAAAGCCGAAATTCAATCTCTAAGTGGTAGACCTCCGGGGTCTATTCACGGAAAACACATTTGCGCCTATGCTGGTCGCTAACTGCACTCTCGCGCCGCTAACGCCTTACGTTGCCAGCCAGGAGCTGCCCTGGAACGAGCAGGCGGTCCGGCATATTCACGCGAGGTTGGGCTTCGGCCTGGCTCCCGCCGACATCGCCGCTGCGCTCGACACAGATCCTCAGGACTATGTCCTCGGTCTACTTCGTGCAGCTGCGAATGCCGACCCTATGCCTACACCCCCTTGGCATGATTGGGCGCGTAGCGACTACTCGGACAATCAGCAGTTTGCAGATCAGATCATGGAGTTCCGCAACGCATGGATCCAAGAGATGCGTGAGCGGGCTGTGCGGGGCAAGTTTCAACTCTTCTGGAGCGGCCACTTCGTCACTTCACTTGAAAAGTACATCTGTCCTTCTTGGATGTGGTCGTATTACGACAACCTCCAAACCTATGCATTTGGAAACTTCAAAGATTTTGTGCGTGCCATTGGCATTACGCCAGCGATGCTCGTGTATTTGGATGGCGTATTAAGTACTCGCTTTGACCCGAATGAAAATTACGCGCGCGAGCTGCTAGAACTCTTTACCCTGGGTGAGGGGAATGCCTACACGCAAACCGATATCACCGAGGCTGCCCGGGCCCTGACCGGCTACAACGGCTTCACGGAATTGTGCGCTCCCATCACCTTTCAACCAGCGCAGCATGATGACGGTGCTAAAACCATCTTTGGGCGCGAGGGCAACTTCGACTACGACGGGTTAATTGACGTCCTCTTCGATGAACGTGGAGATGAAATAAGCCTGTACATCTGTGAGCGGATCTACCGCCACTTTGTATCCACTCAGATCGACGGAGCCGTTGTTGCGGAGTTAGCGGCCACCTTACGGCAAAACAACTGGTCGCTTTTAGCAGTCTATGAGCAACTATTTAGCTCTGCGCACTTCTTTTCGCTGGGCCTGCAAGGCGCCTTAATCAAGGGCCCGCTGGACTTGATCCTCACGGCAGAAACCACACTTGGCACTGAGGCGCTCTATGGAGCTGAAGCCACTCAAGCCGTCATATTTTTAGCTGGAACACTTGGTCAACTTCTCCTGGCACCACCTGATGTCGCGGGCTGGCCAGGCGACCGAGACTGGATAAATGCCAACAGCTTGAGCGTGCGGCATCAAGCAGGGGAATCCTTGCTGTTCGCGATGTTTCAAGACGATCGCCTCTCCTTTGTGAGTTGGGCACGCACCCTAGAACTTCCGGAACTAGAGGATATCGAAAGCGTGACGCGAGCTATCGTAGATGCAGTTTTGCCGAAAGGCTTTCACACTGAAGAGGACTACCAGCAAGCCATCCTCGTTGCTCGCAGCGAGGTCCCATCCTACTATTTCGAGGAGGGCCTCTGGAGCCTCGACTTCGAGTACGCACCCGAACAAATTTTACTGCTGCTGGTGCACCTCTTTCGCCGGCCCGAGTATCAAACTCAGTAGTCATGTCCAACGCTAACCACAACGCGGGCGGGGTGACTCGCCACGATAGCCACCACGACGATCATCACTTAGGGTCGCGCCGAAAATTTCTGCGCCAACTAGGTCTGCTTACTACCGGCACGGCGCTGTTGCCCAACTCGCCGCTACAGGCCTTGGGGAGTAGTGCGCTGGCACAGGCATTACTCGACTTGCCCAACGACCGCGTGCTGGTGCTAATTCGCTTGAAGGGTGGCAACGACGGACTCAATACCGTGGTGCCGCTTTACGACTACGCCACCTATCGCAATGCCCGCCCTCAGTTGGCCTATCGAGAGGCTGATTTGCTGTCCGTATCTGACGAACTCGCGCTTTCAACCGATTTCTCAGATGCACACGGCTTGTGGCAGCGTGGATCGATGAGCATAGTGAACGGCGTGGGATACCCTGAGCCAAATTTGTCCCACTTTCGAGGCACTGACATCATAACATCTGCTTCCGACGCTCGAGAAGTGTGGTCGTCAGGCTGGTTGGGTCGTCACCTCGATCGCTGCTTTCCGGAATATCTAACGGCACCCCCAGAGGCTCCGCCGGCAATTCAAATTGGCGGTGGAGGTTCCTTGACGTTTACGAATGATGAAAACCTCAGCCTCGCTGTGACGGTGAGCAGCGTTGAAGAATTGGCCAAGCTGGCAGAGACTGGCCAAGTCTACGATCTACAAAACTTGCCCGACTGTCTCTATGGCGAGCAGCTTGGTTACCTACGAGGAATTGCCAATAGCGCCTTTGTGTTTGCAGGGGGCATCGAAGCTGCCTACGGTCGTGGCAACACGGCGGCTGAGTATCCAGCGGGTCAGCTGGCTGCCCAGCTAGCGGTAGTAGCCCGCCTCATTAAAGGAGGTCTTGGAACACAGCTTTACATGGTTACCCTTGAAGGCTTTGATACGCACGCAGGGCAAGAAGATTCGCACCCACTCCTACTGCAACAGCTGGGCAGCAGCGTTCGGGCATTCTTCGACGATCTAAGTGACGGCGGTCACGACCAGCGCGTGCTGGCTACCACATTTAGCGAGTTTGGACGTCGCATTGAGGAAAATGCTAGTGGTGGCACAGATCATGGTACCGCTGCCCCACAACTCCTCTTCGGTCCTTCCCTGGCTGGCGGTACGATAGCTGGTGAGGCACCCACGGTTTCATCACCCGATGTCAACGGTAACTTGACCTTCACCACCGACTTTCGCAGCGTGTACGCAACTTTACTGGAGTCATGGCTATGCGTACCCGGTGATGATGTCGATGCAATCCTTGGCGAAAATTTCCCTCGCCTCGACCTTGGGATCTCGTGCACGACTGTTGGCGTAGGCTCCCGTCCGGCCGTGATAGCGGGCGTCAAGCTTACCCAAACTAGCAATGGCTGGGCGCTTGACTTCGAGAGTACAGGAGGAGCTTATACTATCGAAGCCATTGACATTTCAGGGCGTACGCTAGCTAAAGAGCGTTCAGTGCTAAGCGTTGGGCAGTCGCGGCTCTCATTGCCCTTGCCGCGCACAGTGAGCGGAGTGTATGCATATCGACTCACAGCGCCAAGTGGTGCGAGCAAATCTGGGCTCGTTCCTGCGCTGTAGTCGCTCAACCTTAGGCTGCCTGCGTTAGGCTTCTATCTTCACGCGGTGCAGCCCACCGAAGTGATCCGAACCCCACCGTCGACCGTCGACGGTTTGGAGCGTGCCTTAGCGCTCAAGCAGCTTCAGATCAATCGCCTGCTCAACATAACGCAGGCTATCAACGAGAACGTCGCCGCAGAGGGGCTCTTCTCGATGTATTCGTCGCTACTCAACTGGGAGGTTAGCATACGTCTCATGGCCCTCTACTTTCGTCAAAACGACAAGTGGACGTGTGCGGCACACATTGGTCTTAGCGAGGCGGAATGCAACCGCGACATCTCGCATCATTTCATACGCTTTGAAGGCCTGTCACGGCTCGAGGACGAAGATGATCCTTTGCTAGCCAAATTCAAGCTCGTCATACCGGTTCGGCACAAAGACGAGCCCTTGGCTTACGTGTTTCTGGGCGATGAAGTGGATTCCGCCGAGATGTACAATGTCGTGCAGTTCGTCACCACGATTACCAACGTCATTGCAGTAGCAATCGAAAACAAGCGTCTCTTTCAAAAGCAGCTGCGCCAAGAGCGCTATCAAACCGAGCTGGCCTTAGCCACCGATATTCAGCGCTCGCTGATTCCTGATACGCTGCCGAGCACTGACCAATATGCGATGGCAGGACAGTACATCCCTCGCTTTGGAGTAGGTGGTGACTTCTACAGCGCAGAAAGGTTTGAAGACGGTCGGCTGCTCTTCTGTATGGCTGATATTGCTGGCAAAGGTACAGGAGCAGCATTGCTAATGAGCAACTTCGAGGCTTCGTTTTGGACGCTTGCGCGCTCCTATTTCGACATGGACGAGTTTGTCCGCAACTTGAATGCAGCGCTTTTTCGAGTTACGCGAGGCGAGCGTTTCGTGACCCTTTTTACGGCAGAATACAACCCAGCAACTCAGCAGCTCACCTACGTGAATGCCGGACACAATCCGCCGCTGTTTATGTGTGGCTCGAAGGATGTTGCAAATCCTGATTTGCTAGAGAAAGGGTGCATCTTTCTAGGCGCGTTCGAAACCCTGCCGCCCATAGAGATCGGCACGCTAAATTTAAGTGCGGGAGGGCTGCTTTTCTGCTACACTGATGGTGTAACGGAACTCAGCGAACCCGGTGGTGATATGTATGGCGAAGAGCGTCTCCACCAGTACGCGCGGGCGAATTGCCACAAACCGGTCGAGGAGTTCAATACCGCTTTGGTAGAGGAGTTGTACGCCTTCCAACAGGATGCAGAAGCAGCCGATGATGTAGCCTTACTATCGGTGCGATTTAAGGGGCAAAACGGCACCTGAGTAGCTAAGCCCGTCGTTCGCCGATGAATATGGGCCGCTCGTCGTGAGAAGACGGTAGACAGCTCGAATGAACCCTACTTTGAGGTTTGTATGAGGAATCGCCGCCGCGAAGGCAGACGCCGGTATCGGAATCGGAAGCAATCGGGCCCAGGGGCCCGTAGGCGTATGGGGATTGTATTTGCCGTCGCGCTCGGCTGGTGCGGGACGCATCGATTTATCCTCGGCCAGTGGCAATTGGGCCTGTTCCACATCTTTTTGTTCGTGGTCTCGATGGCGGCTCTGGACGGGACGATGTTTGGCCAAACGCCGTGGCTCACGCTCTCCGCCATACTCGCATACTACTCTGCCTACCAATGGTGGCGGATGAGCGACGATGAGTTTGCTGAGAATTACTTGGAGACCGATGATGAGGAGGTTGAGGGCAAGTACCTGCAGGGCACCGTTACTCAGCATCCTCGGGTACAATCGCGACGAGCACGACGAAAAATCCTTCAGGAGGCTCGTATACGGTACGATCAATTTGACTACCAAGGAGCGGCCGAACTCTATGAAGATGCCCTCGACTTAGACCTCGCCGATGGCGAATCGCGCGTGTTAGCAGCACGCTGCTACAGCTTGCTAGAAGACGAGCAAGCTTCCTATCGCCATTTGCGTAAGGCGGTGCAGCTGAAGGCTGAAAATCTCGCCACCGTTGATTTGGATGAAGGCTTCGCTTGGCTACGCATGCGACCTGGATTTCGCGACCGCAAACGCGCAGGCTACCCTGCCGAGGCACCTGCCCCAAAACCACTGAACGGTACCTCCGCACTACCGGCTCCGGAGCCCAACATCCTCGATCGCCTGGAACAACTAGGTAATCTTCGCGAACGAGGTCTGCTCGACGACGAGGAATTTGCCCGC
>ENA-ORXU01002571-ORXU01002571.1-marine-metagenome-genome-assembly--contig:-NODE-2571-length-12224-cov-12.246563_pt1 | contig 12224 bp, 7 predicted proteins | sample MGYA00237869_ERZ511484 | MGnify/ENA metagenome assembly ERZ511484 | reverse complement strand
TTAACTTGACTATTTGCTTCACCAATAATTAAATTTCTGGGAGAAGACAAAACAGCTTTACCCTTTGTATTGGCAATATGTAACACATAAACCGGATGTTGAACAACACCACTTTTAGGCACATAAACAAATAAACCATCTTGCGCCAAACCAGTATTTAAAGCCACTAAGGCTTCGTTTTTATGGTCGGCATATTTGGTATAATGCTTCACAATTAACTCGGCAGAATTTTCAAAAGCAGTTTTTAAATTGCTTACAATAATGCTTTCATTTTCTTTTTTAATAGAAGATAAATCTTTCCGATACACACCGTTTTCAAAAACCAATAAACTGGCCTCTAAATTAGGGATTAAAAATTTAGTTAAATCTATTTCAGTCTCGCTTTCAAAACTGCTAAGTGTTTGATGAAAAGATTTTTTACTAATAGCAGAAAGGTTGGTAAACCTCCAATCTTCTTGCTTTACGGTAGGAAAACCGAGCGCATCAAAAGAGTTGATCGCCGTTCTTCGTATCTGATGTAAATCACTTTGCGCTGCACCATTTAAACTGGCTTCGTACTGTGCAAAATCATTTACTAACTTTTCTTTTAAATTCATTTGACTCATAAATTCATTTAATTTTTATTAAACGGCAACCGCTTCTTTTATCCAATCGTATCCCTTCGCTTCTAACTCTAAAGCTAAACTTTTATCGCCCGACTTTACTATTCTACCATCATATAAAATATGCACAAAATCTGGTATAATATAATCTAATAACCGTTGATAATGTGTGATAACTAATATGGCATTGTCTTCATTTTTTAATTTGTTTACCCCATTAGCTACCACTTTTAAGGCATCAATATCTAAGCCCGAATCGGTTTCATCTAATACCGTAAAGTTAGGTTCTAACATCGCCATTTGTAAAATTTCGTTCCGCTTTTTTTCTCCGCCAGAAAAGCCTTCGTTCACCGAACGCTGCATAAATTTAGGATCAATTTCTAACATCGCCAATTTTTCTCTTATTTTCACTAAGAAATCTTTGGCGTTCATCGGATCAATTCCCGCATTTTCGCGTTTGGCATTAACCGCTGTTCTAATAAAATTGGCAATGCTCACTCCAGGAATTTCTACCGGGTATTGAAAGGCCAAAAACATTCCCGCCCAAGCTCTTTCTTCAGGTTCTAAATCTAACAAATCTTCATTGTTTAAGGTCACACTTCCTTCGGTTACTTCGTAAGTTTCTTTACCAGCCAAAACTGATGCTAAGGTTGATTTACCCGAACCATTAGGTCCCATAATGGCATGTACTTCGCCAGCATTAACTTCTAAATTAATCCCTTTCAGAATCTCTAAACCCGATTCTTCTACTTGCGCTTTTAAATTTTCTATTTTTAACACTTATTTTTTGTTTTATATTTTTATTTTGATGCTTGAGTGTATTACTATATTTGCGCTGCTACACGGGGTGGTTTAATAGCTAAGGCAAATGGTATGTTAAGTTACTAATGGTTTGCTAATTAATTCTATTATTATATAGGGTTTTAATTTATTTTTATTTTAATAATTTTATTATTTTGCGCATCTAATTTTTTTGTTTTGCTACGTGGGAGCGAGCCCTAAATTTTAGCCCCGATTGCAGCGGTTATGCCGTTTACGTAGTAACGGCATTTGAGCGGAAAGCGGGACGGGTGTTTGTATGAGCCAATCGGTTTCGCTTCAAATTATTTAAATGCTAAATCTATCCAACACTTCCTTCTAAACTAATGGCCAACAATTTCTGTGCTTCTACGGCAAACTCCATGGGTAATTCGTTCAGCACTTCTTTGGCAAAGCCGTTAACAATTAGCTCGGTGGCTTTTTCAACATCGAGCCCACGTTGGTTGCAATAAAACAAAATATCTTCTCCAATTTTTGAGGTGGTGGCTTCGTGTTCTACCTGCGCATCGCTGCGGGCCGCCTCAATATAGGGGAAGGTGTGCGCCCCACATTTGTCGCCAATTAACAGCGAATCGCACTGGCTAAAGTTGTAAGCATTACTGGCATTTTTGGCCACTTTTACTAAGCCTCGGTAACTGTTGTTACTTACGCCTGCCGAAATACCTTTACTAATAATACGGCTCTTGGTGTTTTTTCCAATATGTAACATTTTGCTACCTGTATCTGCTTGTTGGTGATGATTAGTTACCGCAACCGAATAAAATTCGCCAATACTATTGTCGCCTTTTAATATTACCGATGGATATTTCCAAGTTACTGCCGAGCCGGTTTCTACCTGCGTCCAACTAATTTTTGAATTGTCGCCTTTGCAAATGCCACGCTTGGTTACAAAGTTATAAATGCCACCTTTACCAGTTTCTGGACTGCCCGGATACCAGTTTTGAACCGTACTATATTTTACTTCGGCATTTTTGGCAGCCACAATTTCTACCACGGCTGCGTGCAGTTGATTTTCATCGCGCTGCGGTGCGGTACAACCTTCAAGATAGCTCACAAAACTGCCTTCTTCGGCAACTATTAAGGTGCGCTCAAACTGACCGGTGTTGGCCGCATTTATTCTAAAATACGTACTTAATTCCATTGGGCAACGCACGCCTTTTGGAATGTAACAAAACGAACCATCGGTAAAGACAGCCGAGTTAAGGGCAGCGTAAAAATTATCGGTCATCGGCACTACCGAGCCAATGTATTTCTTCACCAATTCAGGATGTTCTTGCACCGCCTCAGAAAATGACATAAAGATAACGCCCATTTTTTTCAGCTCTTCTTGAAAAGTGGTTTTAACCGAAATACTATCCACCACAATATCCACCGCAACACCGGTTAGTCGTTTTTGTTCTTCAAGAGAAATACCCAATTTGCCAAAAGTTTTCAACAATTCCGGATCTACTTCATCTAATGATTTATATTTTGGTGTTTCTTTTGGGGCCGCATAATAATGTATGTCTTGAAAATCAATTTTCTCGTATTGCACATAGGCCCACTCTGGCTCAACCATTGTTTGCCAATGGCGAAATGCTTTTAATCGCCACTCCAACAACCATTCTGGCTCTTCTTTTTTAGCGGAAATTAATCGAATAATATCTTCATTTAAGCCCTTAGGCGCCATGTCGTTTTCAATATCGGTAGTAAAGCCGTATTTGTATTCGCTTTGGGTTATTTCGTTTATTGTTTTGTCAAAATCTGTTAAAACTTCTGCCATAAAAATTGCAAATTAACTGGTTTGTTTGCTGTTGTTTACTTGTTTAAAATCTTTCTACCTGCAAAAATAATTCTTTTTGTACAAAAAAGTACAAATAGCGGAAAAGAATTGAAAAAGGCGGTGTTTTTATCTTTGAGCTTAGTAATAATAAGGTTTTTAGAAGCGAAACTAATCAACTCGAGCAAGCTTCGGTCTCGTTGTCCGCTAAATCTTTTTGTTCCGCAAGCTCCACAAAAAGGATACCGCTGCCACCGAGGCTATTTTAAAAGCTTTTGTGGGCCGTGGAAAGTCATTAGATGAGATGTTCAGTCCTTTAGTATTTAAATTTTTTGTATAAATAGTCTACGTTCTAATTGCTTTCAAATCATTTTAATCTTGCTCAATCCTATAAAAATATTGAGATTGAGCAGCATATAAATTCATTCACATTCTGTTACATTAAGGCTCAACCTTGCTCCTTTTTTAACTTTAAAACCACTTCTTAAATTAATAGACTCGGCAGAAAATAATTGAACCGTGTCACTTTTATTTACAACTACATTACCTGTACAGATCAACTTTTTTTGTAGATGTTCAAAAGTGTTGTTAATTAAATTTTCATTATAATAGATTTTGCTTGTACCTGTATAACAGGTAGTTGCTTGGCTGTTTTCAAAACGTAATTTGGCATCATTAACACCTATACTTTGTTCAAATTCAGGCCCAATATAACTGTATAATGCCTCGTTCCAACCTTCGTTTAAATACAACGATTGAGGCAAGCCGTAAGGTGGCAAATTATCAGCCCATTGTAAAGTTCCATTTTCAGTATTTCCATGTTTTAGTATATTATTACTATCAGCAGTAATAAAAATAGAACCATTATTAGCGGTGGTTTCATTAGCAATTACATTTTGACTGTGTGAAAAATCTTCAATAGAGAGATTACGCGATTCAATCCGATTTCTAAAAAAAGTATTGCCCGGCCCGGCAGGTCCCCAATAGTCTGTACAACTAATTTTTTGCACTATGTTGCTTTCAAATAAATTCATTAACGGGTAGTGGCCATGTACCGAAATATCTGCCGGAATGGAAAAGAAGTTTGTCCAAACAGGATTGGTGCTGTAATTAAAGGAAAATACATTTCCGTTAGCCCCTTCTTTTGCCATCATAGCGTGGCGAAGTGTTTCAAAAATATTATTTTCTACTAAACAATTGGTAACATGCCTGCTTAGCGTAACGCCATAACCATGCCCGCCACCGCCATAATTGTAAGATTGATGAAAATAACTATGCTGAATTTGAAGGTTTAATGATTTAGTTACCCATATATGGCTTTTAACCGTTTTTTCGCTTTCTACATTCCATACCCAACAATTAGTAGTGTTTGCAAATACGATGGTGCTGTTATCTCCATCATCTAATCGTTTAATTTTTAAGTTTTCTATACCAACATTTTCTTTTAAACCAGTAGGCCGTATTTGTGGATTAAGTTCACTACGATAGGAATGATTTAACGGAGGCCAAAAATGTAATGTATTGTTATTAATTGCAGTTATTTTCACCATTTGGCCAACCGCCTTTTCTGCCCACTCAACATCCCATATTGGTGAACTATACATTAATTCTGGGTCGTTATTTTGTTCAATTTCGGCATAGCTGTTTACCGAAAACCCGTCAATATTATCAACCACCACAAAAGTGCTATTTTTATTATATCCATCCAACGCATCTACATAATTACCATACTGATATGTGGCAATTACAATGCACTCTAAGGGAGGAGAATTATAGGCACTTAAATCAAAATTAAAAACAGTTTTATTTGCACCTGCACCTCGTATAATAATGTTGCTTGGCAAATCAATTTTGTTTTTTAATAGATAAGTTCCCTCTTCAAAATACAATAAACTACCAGGTAAAGCTTCATTAATAGCCGTTTGTATTTTTAAAGCATCATCTATAATGCCATTAGCATTTAAATTGTATAAGCTGTTTACCAATATAACTTGTTGGGCTATTGGTTGGTAGTTTAAACCGCTTAAAGACCATTTAATTCGGTTATCTTCATTTATTATTTGTGCTTTTATTTTAAAAGAAATGGTGCAAATTAATAATAGTAATAAAATGTGTAATTTCACTATAATTAAATTTGTGCTGCAATATATCTAAAATTTTATCGCCTGTTTAAAGTGTATTTCTTCAATAAGTATTTATTTTTGTAACAATATTAAATATATGGCTACAGATAGAGCAAACGAAATTACATTTTCTACTGCCGAAAAATTGGGTATAAACAAAGAAGAGTTTGAAAAGATAAAGGAAATTTTAGGCCGGGTGCCCAATTTTACGGAGCTAAGTATTTTTTCGGTAATGTGGTCAGAACATTGTTCTTACAAAAACTCAATAAAATATTTAAAAACTTTACCACGAGATGGCAGCAGAATGTTAGTAGCTGCTGGTGAAGAAAATGCTGGCTTAATTGATATTGGTGATGGTTTGGCTTGCGCTTTTAAAATAGAGTCGCATAATCATCCATCAGCAGTTGAACCTTACCAAGGCGCAGCTACAGGAGTTGGAGGTATTCATAGAGATATTTTTACAATGGGCGCAAGGCCAATTGCAGCGTTAAATTCGTTACGTTTTGGCAATATAAATAACAAAAGAACCCAGCATTTGTTAAATGGTGTGGTAAAAGGCATTGGCGATTATGGCAACTCTTTTGGTGTACCAACTGTGGGTGGCGAAATATATTTTGAAGATTGTTATCAAATTAATCCATTGGTAAATGCCATGTCGGTTGGTATTGTTGAAATAGGCAAAACGGTTTCTGCCATTTCAAAAGGTGTTGGCAACCCTGTTTATATTGTAGGTTCTGCTACTGGTAAAGATGGTATTGCAGGCGCAGCTTTTGCCAGTAAAGATATTGGCGAAAATGCGATGGACGATCTACCTGCTGTTCAAGTAGGCGACCCGTTTCAAGAGAAGTTATTGTTAGAAGCCAGCTTAGAAGCCATTAAAACTGGGGCAATTGTAGGAATGCAAGATATGGGCGCTGCCGGAATTACTTGTTCCACCTCCGAAATGTCGGAGAAAGGGGAGCATGGTATGAATGTGTTTTTAGATGAAGTACCACTTCGGCAAAAGGATATGAAAGATTGGGAAATTTTGCTCTCCGAATCGCAAGAACGCATGTTGATCGTTTTAGAAAAAGGTAATGAAGCAGCAGTAATAAAGGTATTTGAAAAATGGGATTTGAATTGCGTAAAAATAGGAGAAGTAACCGCAGGGAATACCTTAAACTATTTCTACAAAAATGAAAAAGTAGCCGAAGTTCCGGCACCTGATTTATGCCTCGGCGGTGGCGCACCTATTTACGATAGAAGCTATACCGAACCCGAGTATTTCAAAAACCTTAAAAATTATAATGAAATTGAATTAGAACAACCCAAAGATTTTTTGGCCATCACACAGCAATTAATTCAGCTGCCTAATATTGCTTCCAAAAAATATGTATATGAGCAATACGATAGTATGGTTGGTATAAAAAATATGAGCACCAATATGCCAACCGATGCTGCTTTAGTTAGAGTGCCCAATACTAACAAAGCATTGGCAGTTACCGTTGATTGTAATGCTCGTTTTGTTTATGCAGATCCACATATTGGTGCAATGATTGCAGTTGCCGAAGCGGCCCGAAACATAGTTTGTAGTGGCGCAACACCTTTGGCTATTACTAACTGTTTAAATTTTGGCAATCCTTATAACGAAAACGTTTATTGGCAATTTGTAAATGCAATAAAAGGAATGGGAGAAGCCTGCACCGCTTTAAATACGCCTGTTACTGGCGGTAATGTTAGTTTTTACAATCAAAGTAGCGATGAAGGCCCAGTTTATCCAACACCAACAATTGGTATGGTAGGTTTGTTAAATGATAAAAAACAAGCACTCGGTTTAAGCTTTAAAAATGAAAATGACCTTATTTATTTGTTAGGTAATAATGTAAATGATTTAAATAATAGCGAGTATCTGGTTCGGCTAAAAAATATAAAGAACAGTAAAGTACCTTATTTTAATTTGCAGGAGGCCATTAATTTGAATAATATGGTTTTAAAATTAAATGAAGCTAATCTATTACAATCGGCGCATGATATTTCTGATGGAGGATTAATTACCTGCCTTTTAGAAAGTTCATTCTATAAAAATAAAGGTTTCGAAATATCAAACGCATCTAACCTAAAAAATGAAGTATTTTTATTTGGAGAAGCGCAAAGTAGGGTAGTGGTTTCTATTGAAAAAGAAGCGCAACAACAATTTGAAGCGTTGTTGACAAAAAAGAATTATCCATTTTTAAAAATAGGTAAGGTTACCGAAAATGAAGTGTACGTAAATAATGAAAATTGGGAAAAAATTAAAGCTTGGGAAAAATTATATAATGAAGCCATCGAAAATTTATTAGTATAATGTTAATTGTAACAGGCGCAGCAGGGTTTATTGGTAGTTGTATGCTTAAAAAGCTTAACAACGAAGGTTTTAATGATATTTTGGCGATAGACGATTTTAGCATTAAAGCCAAAAACAAAAATCTTTTAAATAAAACTTATAGAGGAAGGTTAGAGCGTGATAAGTTATTTGGTTGGTTAAACGATAACAAAACTGCGGTAAGCGGCATTATGCATTTGGGCGCCAGAACCGATACTACCGAGCAAAATTGGGATATTTTTCAAAACCTAAACATCAATTACTCCAAGCAACTTTGGACTTTTTGTGCAGAAAATCAATTACCATTTGTGTATGCCAGTTCTGCGGCAACTTATGGCAATGGCGATTTTGGTTTTATTGACGATCATAAAATAATAAACCAATTAAAACCGCTAAACCCTTACGGAAAATCTAAAAATGATTTTGATATTTGGGCTTTAGAACAAGCAGCTAACAATAAGCAACCTTCATTTTGGGCAGGATTGAAGTTTTTTAATGTTTATGGCCCAAATGAATATCATAAAGGTAGAATGGCTTCGGTAATATTTCATACCTTTAATAAAGTTAATGAAACAGGTAAAATGGGCCTTTTCAAATCATACAAAAAAGAATATGAAAACGGTGAACAGCTACGTGATTTTATATATGTAAAAGATGTAGTTGATATATGTTGGTACATGCTTAATGAGCAACCTAAAAATGGTTTGTACAATGTCGGCACCGGAAAAGCCCGCTCATTTAAAAGCCTTGCAACCGCTACTTTTAATGCTATGGAATTACCTGTAAATATCGAATATATTGAGATACCGCAAGACATTCGCAATTTTTATCAATACTTTACGGAGGCTAACATTCAAAAAATAGTTACTTCGGGCTATAATTTGCATCTAAATACTTTAGAAGATGGGATTTTTGATTATGTAACCAACTATTTAAAAACGCAATCCTATTGGTAAAGTTATTTATATAAGTTATCTTGCCAATAAATATAACCAGTTATCATAGTAATTTTTCTCGAAAGTTTATATTGCAACTATTTAAGTTGCCTTTGTGCTAAAACGTATTTCCATATTATATTAAATATTGAAAAAATAATAACATAATTCAGATGAGATATTTTTTAATAATTGCCATTTTGTTTTGGTGGTTTTTTGGTGCTTACCTTTGGACTTGCCACGTAAAAAACCAATGTTGGGGCAATGAAGTAGAAGTAGTTGAAGAAACTATTCCTCAAAATCCATTAGTTATTAATGGTGAAGGTTTTAGCCAAAGAAGTGATCAAAATTTAAGATTTGATTTAAATGGAGTGACTCCTGAAATACCAAGTTTAGCAGATAACAGCTTAAACGAATTGGCGAGTTTTTTAAATAGAAATGAAAACAAGCAAGTTACAGTAACCGGCTTATATGCAAGTGCCGATGCAAAACCTGCTGGCTTTGCTAACTTAGGGTTGGGAAGAGCTACACAGGTAAAAAATGTACTTCTTAAAAAAGGTGTAAATGCGGGCCAAATTGTAACCAAAGCAAATGTGGAGAATAATTTACCTGTTTACAAAAATAAAGTAATAGGTGGTATTGATTTTTCACTAAGTAGTAAAGCAGTAGCACAAAAACCTGCTCCTGTGGCCAAACCTGCTGCTGTTACCAAACCTGCTAAACCAGCATTTAGAGAGCCGGCCTTGGCAATAGCTGGAGGTGGTTTAAACTTACGAAGTGCTCAAAATTTAAGATTTCCTGTAAATGGTTCAAAACCAGAAATTCCAAAACAGGTTGACGCTAATTTAGTTAAGTTGGGTCAATTTTTGAAAAAGAATGCAAACAAACAGGTAACAGTTACTGGCTTGTATAATGCTAAAGATAAAAAACCAGCAAGGTTTGTTAATTTAGGTTTAGCGAGAGCCGATGAAGTAAAAAATGCGCTAATTAGAAAAGGCATCAATACTAACCAAATTGTAACCAAAGCTCAGGTTAGAAATAACTTAGTGGTTAATGCCAATAAAGTTTACGGTGCAGCTAATTTTGTAGTTGGAAATAAAGGTGGCCTTTCAGATAAAGCACTCGATTTTTCGAAAGCTACTGCTGACAGTTTTAAAAAAGGACAACGGATTGAAATGAAAAACGTAAAATTTGCTACCGGTTCTGCAAATCTTACCAACACATCGTTTGTTGATTTAAATAAGTTGGTTACCATATTAAACGAAAATAAAACCGTTAAAATTGAAGTTGGAGGACATACCGATAATACGGGTAAATTAGCTTCTAACAACAAACTATCGCAACAACGTGCGCAAAGCGTAGTTACCTATTTAGTTGGGAAAGGTATTGTTAAAAATCGCCTAGTGCCTAAAGGTTATGGCCCAGCGCAGCCAGTAGCTAATAATAAAACACCGCAAGGACGACAACAAAACCGTAGAGTAGAAATAACAGTTAATTAATAAAATATAAAACCAATATAAAAATGATAACAATATTTATTTTAGCAATATTAGGAGATGGAATAATTGCGCTAATAGGCTTAATAATTGCAACTATTTTAGGCTTTCTGTTAGCTTGGTGGTTAAGAGGATCGAAAGTAGATGAATGGCGCAATTTGTTTGAAGATAAAGAACGTGCGTACAACGGCCTTGAAGTGGACTATAGCGGTTCACAGAAAAAAGCAAAAGGTTTAGAGCAAGATGTTTATCGTTTAAATAATAAACTACCTGCTTTAAATGAAGAAATAAGTGGTTTGCAAAGTAATTTAGACAATAGAGATAAAATTATTGCTGAATTTAATGAGCAAGATTGGGAAAACCAATACAACAACTTAAACTTTGAATTAGATAAGAGCAACAATGATTTGACCAAATTAAAGGCTTTAGTAGATCCTAAAGATAAAGAAATTGAAGATTGGAAGAGAAAATACACCACTGCAGATGCTTCGGTTAATGATTTAAACACACAAATAAAAGAATGGAAAACCAAGTATGATAATGTTACACCAGATTTAAAAGCCTCGCAAGATGAAGCAGGTAAGCTCAAAATTGATATGGTAAGTAAAAACACCTTAATTACAGAATTGAGAGCTAAAATTAAAGATCAAGTGGAATTGCAAAACAGCCATACCAAATTGCAAACCGATTTTAATGCCATTCAGCCACAAGTTGAAGTATTGAAAGGAAAAGAGACGGAGTTAGAAGAGAAATTAGCCAACTGTAGAGGAAAATCTGACCAATTACAAACCACTAATGGTGACTTGCTAAGAGAAGTTGAGGAATTAAAAGCTAAACTTAATGCAAAACCAAATGTGGATGTAAATGCCTTAAATAGTGAAATTAGCCGTTTAAAAGCAGAAGTAGAGCAATCTAAAGCTAATCACAATTCATTGCAAAGTTCTAATACTAATTTAACATCGCAATTAGCAGCAGCAACAGCAAATACTGGCGCAAATAATCAATTGCAAGCAGATTTAGATAAGATGCGTACTGAATTGCAAGCAGCTAAAGACGAAAACGCTAAACTTAGTGCCAACTTAGCCAATGCACAATCGGATACTAGTGAAAATGATAAATTAAAGGCGGAGTTAGATAAACTAAAATCAGAAAACATTAAAATAGAAGCTTCTGTTAAAAAGATTGAAGCAACAGAAGATGAAACAGTAGAAGATAAGCTTAACAAAATTAAATCGAAAGCTGCTAACATCAATTTTGATAAAATAGGAAAAGCAGATGCTAACACAAAAGACGATTTAAAAGTTATTAAAGGTGTTGGAAAAGTTAGTGAGCAAAAAATGAATGCTTTAGGCATTTACACTTACCGCCAAATTTCTAAATTTGAGGATAACGATATTAACAAAGTAGAAGACGCAATAGAGTTTTTTCCTGGTAGAATTAAGCGTGACGATTGGGTGGAGCAAGCAAAAATATTGTTGGGTAAACAACAATCAGCTCCTGCACCAGCGCCAACTCCGCCACCTGCACCAGTTTCTACTGGCAATGCTAAACAAGATGAAGCATTAAATAGAATTAGAGAAAAGGCCAAAAACATTGATTTTGAAAGATTAGGTAGATCAGACGAAGCATCAAAAGATGACTTAAAGCGCATAAGCGGAATAGGGCCATTTATTGAGACAAAACTAAATGCTTTAGGTATTTATAGATTTGAGCAAATTTCTCGCTTTAATGATGAAGATATTGATAAAGTGAATGATGCCATTGAGTTTTTTCCAGGTAGAGTGAGAAGAGATGATTGGAGAGGCCAAGCAAAAGGTTTGGTAGGTTCATAAAATAAAAATAATTTACTTAAATTATAAAGTGGCTGCTTATGTTTAAGCAGCCACTTTTTTTTAATTTAAACAATTAACATAAAAATTGAAATAATGGCACTAAACAATCGCCAAAAATCACAACTGTTTAGTTTTATACTATTAATCGTTTTCGGTTTAATTGCTTTTTTTAGAAATGATGTTGACCAAGCTTCTTTTGAAGATTTTAATGAAAACACCAACAAGAAATTAATTTATACCAAACACGCTGAATGTCGTATGGACTGCCGTTACATTTCTGAACAAGAGGTGAATTTTATAAGAAAATCTGGTAACAT
>ENA-ORXU01002568-ORXU01002568.1-marine-metagenome-genome-assembly--contig:-NODE-2568-length-12232-cov-4.053311_pt1 | contig 12232 bp, 12 predicted proteins | sample MGYA00237869_ERZ511484 | MGnify/ENA metagenome assembly ERZ511484 | reverse complement strand
CTGGCCATCTTCTGTTCCATTGATGCCGATTCTTTGGTAAATCGTATTTAGCTGCCGCATCCCCCCCCCATCGCGGAGGCTCAGCGACCCCTCGAAACGAGGCTGCAACCGTTGTTGAATCAGCCTAGTGCACTGTGCAGGCAGTCTACTGTACGCCGAGACAAGATGCACGAGGGTGCCCCAGGCCAAATCGCAGGCGGCAGCACGGCACCGCTGCGAGGGGGGGGCGATGCGATGATATGATTGGGTCTCGATCGCATGCGACATTTGGACGGCCAGCAGCCGCCGGGGGGCTGGCCCGAAACCGGCCAAAGAGGTCTGCATAGGGCCGCCTGCGAGTTCACCGTCGCCCGTGTGCAGTTCACGCGCTGTGAGTTGGAAGGAGCATTTCCTGCCTCGCCCACTTGCGTTTGGCAGCTGCCGTCTCCTTTCCCCATGGCGGCTGCGCGGGCGCCCGCCCGCATCGTCCGCCTTTGTGTTTTCTGCATCTAAAGCCAATCGTTCTCGCCCGATGCGCATCGACCGATCCTTATCCGATTTCGATGCAGTCTCCGATGCGCATCGGAAGTCCAATCGCAGCCATCGTTACGATGCAGGTTGACAGCCGACCGGCGATGCAGGAAAGAGGGGCCTCGCCTGAACTTGGGGGACGTGGCGAGACTTGAGGGCTAAAAGAGGCCTTCTTTTGTAAGTTTATTGCAGAAACCAGGAGTTAAGGAAACCGAGAGCTGACGGTGACTTGATTCTACGCCCTCCGCAGGCCACGTTGCCTCCCCAGCGGGCCCCCGTTGGCGGATTCACCCGCCAAGGTCCCTTCGGCGTGCGCGGCCCGCGTTTGACTTGACCGTGCGCTCGCTCCTCACCGTGTGGGGTCTGTGTCTTTGCGCACCACCTCGTTCTGCACGATCATTTTCGTGCACCTTCTCGTGCATATGTGCTCGGTACGTTGATGTGCCTGCCTTGTCAGTTCTTTGCATGTTCCAGTGCTTGAGTGTCACGTGGACGTGATGGATCCGCCGGGGCATTTCTGATTCTGACGTCGGCGTTTCCAACCGCTACTTCTCTGGACCTACGATGTGCTTGGGCTTGGACAGGCACCCTGGCAATCGCTGTATCATACTGCCTTTGCTCTTGCTCCTGATTCCTCTTCTTTCTTATTGCTTGCCTTATCCTTGTAACTTGTGAATTGATTTCGTCGAATTGCGGCGAGCGAGCGGCCGACACGACAGTGTCGTGTCGGGGGGGAGTGCTGCGACTGACACGGGCGCCTGCCGAGGCGGGGAGCGGACGTGGCGGTCGGGCTTGTGCGCCGCGAGCCGCATAGAACGACCCGCCACTTCGTCTCGCTCCTTCCCCGCCTGGCTGGTACGTCCGTCGTCTTTCGCACACCTTGCTCGCGCTTGCTGTGCTCGGACGACGTCTGGGGGCCTCGTGTCCCTGGGCTGACGGTACCTGGGTTGCGGCCCGATGCTGGCGCTTGCGCCAACGCGGCGCTCTTCGGGGCGCAGTGGTACGGGGGTTCTTACCCCGTCCCTCTCCGGCCCCAGTGGGGTATCGGTGAACTGTGTCCTGTGGTGGAGGATGTGTTTTGTCCTCTGGTGGAGCCCGCCCCTTGTCGCGGCCCGTGTTACGCGGCCTTTGGCGATTGCTGGTGGCAGGCTGCCCGACGCCAGACGGTGTGCGGACGGAGAAGGTGGTGAAGGGAGTGCGGCGGCCGCGACGGCCGCGGCCGAGGCGGCAGCCGCAGGCGGCGGTGGCGCCAACGGCGCCAACGGCGCTGGCGCCGACCCTCCTCCCCCCCCTTCCCCTTCCGGTCTGCCCCCAGGTGGTGGCGGCGGCGGACAGCCGCCCCGACGAAACCAGCCCCGGGACGCCCGCCGTGCGGTCTTTTCCGTCGACGACGAGGACGAGAACGACGCGGACAACGACGACGACGAGTGGCAGCCCGACGCCGAATACGGGTCGGGCAACATTTCCACTTGCGGCTACGACGCCTCCGCCGGCCGCTCTCATCTCCAGGGTGGGCACCCACCCTCACATTTCAACCGCACAGGGGAGCGCCACCCGCTGCATCGGCTCGTCCCTATCTGGGGCTTCTCTCTCCCGTCCTCCCGTCCCGACGAGTTCGGTCACCGCTTCCCCCGTCCGTTTCGCGTTCACAACGACTCGCGGTGGTCAGACGCGTTTGCCTCCTCGCCTGCCCCGGTGGTCGAGGACGCGCGCACGATCTACAACGCGTGCGCGTGGACGCAGGCCCTCCACAACCGGCTCCTGGCCGCCAAGACGGACCGCCTGGACGGGCTGCTGTTGGCGCGGCAACTGCTGAACGAAGTCATCTACGCTCGCACCGCCCTCCACCAGCTTTTCCTCATCCTCGTCACCTGATACACGGTGATGCAGTCGTAAGCCTCGAACCCCACCTTTGCGGCCAACCTGCAAGATTTGCTCCTCACTCCCGACGACCGTGACGCAGTCTACTGCCCGACGACGAACTTCTTCGCGTCATCAGTCTACTCGCAGAGTGCGTTTGCTGTCTCCCGCGAGCAGGCCGAGCCTACCCTCAAGCGCCAGCGGACCTGAAGACCGGCCACGCCCGAGACAATGCCTGGGTCGCAAGCGGCTTCGTGACGGAGCTCTCGCCGCGGGAGGCGGCGGCGGCGGTGGACGTCGCGCGGACGTTCTTGATCAAACACCCCAGGGATCGCCTGGTGGCGGACCTGTCGCAAAAAAAACGCAGATATGGAGGACCACAAGATCAAGTACGACTCTCTGCCGCGGTCTGCGGCACAACCCCAGACGGGCGACCACCTGGTGAGCTGGGCAATCTCGGACGCGTTCTTCCACGTGCCGCTGTCCCCTGCGGACCAGCTGCGGCTGGCGGTTCGAGTCGGCAAACGGTTTTTCTTGCCGCTTGTCCTCCTCTTCTGGATGAAGTTGTCGCCCTACGTGTTCACGAAGGAGATGCGCCCTGTGGTGGCGGCGCTCCGCCTTCGCGGGATGCGCATGCTGGCGTAACTCTACGACTTCTCGTCCACGGCGGCCGGCGCAGCCCCGTCGACCAAGCCCGCCGCGACCGCGGCGCGTTCCTGCGCTCTGGCTCTCCTGGGCCGGCTCGGCTTCGCCGTGCATCCCCTCAAGGGGGCTGCGACGGGCACCACGTCGCTACCCCTGTTGGGGTTCGTACTGGACACCGAGTGCCGCTTGATTTTGTTGCCGCCGTCCAGGCAGGCCGCCGTCATGACGGCGGTGCGGGTCTCTCTCGTCGGTGGCCGCGGCGGCGTCCCGCCGCGTCCCCTTCAAGGCGCTGCAGCACTTCACCGGAAAGGTCGTCTCGTGCTCGCTGGCCCTTCCGGCGGCGCGCCCTTACCTGCGCCGCCTGTACGCGGCCCTGCGCGGTCAATCGGCGAGACGGTCGGTGAAACTGTGCCACGGCGCCCTACGCGACTTGCGCTGGTGGCGGAGGTTGTCGACGTCGCCCGACGTCGGCCGCGCGCTGTGGCCACCGGCGCTCGGGACGCTGACGACGGACGCGTCCCAGTGGGGTTGGGGGGGCCACTGGAACTTGGTTCCCGCTCGCGGCTTCTTCTCCGCGGCCGCCCGCCCGTCCCACATCAACGTCAAGGAGGTGGCGGCGGTCCGCCTCTCCATATTGTCGCTGCACGCGCACCACCCCCTCCGGGGCGGCGAGCTGCTGCTGCGGATCGACAACAAGGTCGCTATGAGCGTCATCAACGCGTTCTCCACGCGGTCGCCGGCGCTGTCGGTCGAGCTTCGGCTCCTCTACGACCTCTGCCGCTCGCTGGGCTTGACCATCAAGGCCTCGTGGATTGCCTCGGTGGCCAACGTGTGGGCAGACAAGCTCAGTCGGGACCCCGATCGAACCGACTGGCGGTTGGCGCCGTCGGTCTTCCGGCGCCTCGACGCGCGCTACGGCCCCCACGAGGTGGACCTCTTTGCGTCCCCCCACAACACACACTGCCCCCGTTTTTTCTCCCTCCCCGCGTTCCCGGGTTGCGACGCGGTCGACGCGCTCGCCCAGTCCTGGGCTTCGGGCAACCTCTGGGCGAACTCCCCGTTCACCGCCATCCCCCGCGTGCTGGCCAAGATCCGGGCCGACGCGGCGACAGTGACTCTCATCCTCCCCGTCTGGCAGGCCCAGGCGTGGTGGTCCGAGGCGTTGGCGGTCGCCGACGAGGAGTTCCTCCTCCCCCGCGGGGCCGGTCTGTTCTCGCCCGGCCGCGACCAGCGGCCGATGCCCTCCCCGCATTGGCGGGTGTCCATCTTTCGCTTCGAGCGGGGCGGCCGGCGCTTGCCGCCGCCCAATGGCGCGACGCCCAACGCGCGGTCATGGGCCGTTCCGCCCCCGACCGAGGCCTTGCCGCCGCTACCCTTCACCGCCTTCGCGACCTGAGCCTGCGCGACGTCACCGCTGCCCGCTATGGATGGGCGTGGCTGCGGTTCGTCTCTTTCTGTGCGGCCGGCCGGTACCGCCCCCTCCCGGCCTCCGCTGAGACTGTCGGGCGCTATGTCGCCTACCTGTGGTTGCGCGGCAGCGTGCAGCCCGCCAGTGCGCGCACCTACCTCGCCCCCATCCGCAAGCGGCACCTGGCGGCGGGTCACCCCAACCCCTGCGCTTCCGACCTGGTGACCGAGGCCCTGTCAGGTTTACTAACGCCTGGTTCGAAACGCACGGCACCAAGCCGAAGCGCATCGCTTTGCCGCCGCCGGTGGCGTGGCGGCTCGAGCTTTTGGCGGCCTCCTCGGTCTACCCCGTCGTCCGCCTGCGGCTCACGGCAGTGGTGTGCCACTTTTTCATGTGTCGGCGCGGCAAGGACGTGCTCCGGCTCATGGCGGCGGACATCTCCTTCCCGGCCGATGGCGGCGTCGCGTTCCAGATTACGCGCACTAAGACGGACGCCCGCAAGCCCGGCGGCGAGCGGCTGGCGCACGTCTACCCGGCCTCCACCTTCACCACGGTCGCGTACTTGCCGGTGCTGCTCCTCCAGCACGCCGTTACTTCCCTCCTAACCCACTCCCCCCCCACCGGGCGCCTCTTCCCCGCGCCCGCCGCGGATCCCGGCGGCGTTCTCACCGCGTGGCTCCGCGCCGGCCTTCGCCTGCTCGATGTCACCGCGCCTGTCGGCACGGTGTACGCCAGCCACTCATGCCGGGGCGGCGGCTGCACGGCCATGCGGACGGTGGGGCTGGGCCTCGATGCCATTGCCCAGTGGGCGGGTATGGCCATCGAGACCCTCACCTCGAGCTACAACGACGCTTTGGCCCAGGTATCACCCGAGGCCCACTTTTTCTTTGGTCGCTTACTTCCGCGCGCGTTGGACCTTCCTGCGTGACGCGACCACTCCCTCTTTTGGCATACTGCGGCGCTTGAGGGTGTTTGTTATGCCGTAGTATTGCTTGCCTTATCCGAGTAACTTGTGAATTGATTCCGTCGAATTGCGGCGAGCGAGCGTGTTTCCATGAAACCTCAATACGTGGCGTGCAATCGGGCATCGCCATTCAACTTCTGGGATGCTGTGAGAAGAAGTTATGTAATCACACACTAGGACAACTCCATACTCTGTTTCGTTGGCATTCGTTGTTTGAACGACGCTTCACCGGGTCTGACGCGTGGGCATGTCAGTCTCGAGGTTATCGCTGTGCTCGCCACTTCGCCCGCTGAACTGGACGATGGTGCGTCGTGCCCATGCAGACACTGCCGCGACAGCAGCCGGTGCCGCCGACGGCCATCGGCCGGCCCGTGGACCATGTGTCCCGCTGACGGCCGGCAGGAGGGCGCGCTCGCCGCCGCTATTGCTCGCACCCACCAGCGGCGACGAGGATCGTGGTAGCTGCCAGGATCCAATCGAAGGCCGCGTCATTGACCCGAGCCTTCGATCTGAGCAACACAGGGGCCACGCCTCACCGACGCGTGGCCTAAGGTGGTGGCGACCGCGACAGGCCGCCGTGTGTGCCCCGCCACAGACCGCCGCCCACGAGCCCTCCTTCTGCTTTTTCTCTGCCGAGCCAGGCTGGGTGGACACGGTTGGTCCACTCAGCTCCCGCGTGCCGCTCTCTCTGAGATGAAGTTTTCAGAGGTGTCTTCTCTGCTTGGCCCAAACATGCTCACCGGTGCGCCACTTGTTTGTTGCCTGTGGCTATCAATTATGCTGCAGGATTACGAGCATCCTCGTGTCAACGAGGGCCAATGAAACGAGAGAGCACGTGCTACTGTGACTATCTCTTGTGCAGTTAAGCGCCAGCTTGCCTGGTTCATGGGCTTCAGAGGGGACTTTCCGTACTTCGAGTCTCTTGTTTGCCAAGACACCCTCTGTAATCCAGAGAGGGGAGGGTCTCGACCGGGTCTACAGAGGCCGGAATCCTGAAAAGGACAGAGAAACTCATCAATGGACATCTTCTTGGTTACACCGGAGTTTTATGTCTATGACACATGGCAATAGCATAATCGCCGCCTGATAGAGATGCTCTGAGCGTCTCTCGAGCTGCGGGAGCAGCGATTGGCCACTGAAAGACAGAAAGACGCGCTTCGTCGACCCCAGCGAGGCGCAGCGCAAGTACTGCTCGGCCCGGCCAGTCGGCGAGTGCCCCAGCCCGGCGTGCGGCCCGCGTCAGACGAGGCGTGGACGTCAAGGGGCACAGCGGGTGGGCGCGAAGCGGGGCACGGCGCTTCCAGCCCGCACCCGCCTGCCCCACTCTCGAGGCGACGGCGGTGCCACCCAACTGGACGCGCGGATCGCCACTGTCGACGATACGTGCGGGGGTGACGACCTTGCCCGCGGGTGGTGTCGCGCCAGCTTCGTGACTGCACACCTCGCACGTACACTTTGAAAGTGGGGGGGCATCCGTTCCGTTGGTCGCGGCAGGGCCTCCTGCCTGGGTCCAGTGGCGGACCGATTGGGCAGTATGCTCGGTGTCGACTTTGGCCGACACCTCGCCCAGACACAGATTTGGCGGACCTGTCGTACATTGGACTGCGGCAGTCTCGAGGGGTACGGCGACCACGCAACGGCGGCGTTGCCAGGCCCTGTTTCTGACGCGCTTTCCACCGTGGGGGGCGGGCAGAGGGGACCGCTCACTCCTCCCTGCGCTCTGCTCCAAAAAGTGGGGGTACGTGTGGCCACGGGGCGTGTTCGGCACGGAGGTTGGACCCTCCACCCCCCCTCGTACACCGCGACCACCCATCCCCGGGTGACATCATCTTGCTCTTTTCCTTCCGCGACAGTGGCGACCACGCGGGGTTTGTCGGTCGCCGCCTCGGCCCGCCTGCTGCGGCCCGCCGTTGCGTGCTGCCAGTCGTGCGATTCCAAACCGGAGTCGTGTACTGGTCACGTCGGCGTTCGCGCCACCAGCTGTGCGTAGCGGAGCTCTGCTGTTGGTCGCTCGGTCGGCGGGCGTCGCACACAAGCCGTGGGGTGCCCGTGGCAGCGCCCGGACTGTGGTTGTCGGGGTCGCGGTGTCCTGCGCACCGAGTTCCCACCTACGCCGACGACACGCTTCCCGTCTCCCTCGCTTTCTCCGTATCGCTCCCACACGCACGGAGACGACCGCCTCCTCTTGAGCGCCAATCCCTCTTGCCCGCGCCATTCTCCTCCCGCGCTCTGTCTCTTCTTCCATTCTCGGTCACTCGTTCCCCGATCCGCTTCTCCCGGACCCCCCCCCTCATCCGCTCCCTCCCTTGATCTCCACTGCCATGGCGAACAAGGTCGGCCCGCCGCCGACGCGCCCCTCTCCCATTGCACTCCCCCACACGTATTGGACGCCGAACCCTACCCCCGCCGCCGGACCGAGCCGCCCCCTCCCGTGGGGAACGCCGTCCCCCGGGTGTCTCCCCCACCCTCTCTCCGACGTCTTCCGCTTCACGTCGGACGTAGCGCCGGCGGCGTCGGCGCCCCCGTTCGAGCCGATCGAACCGCGCTTCCGGTCGAGTGGCAACACGCTGGCGGCGGCGGCAGCGATTGCTGCCGCCACCCGCGACGGCGGGGGGCTGCTCGGCATGGAGGAGGCCCGTGCCATGGCCACCAAGTATGGGGTGGCGTGGGCCGTCGGGGGCGCCGATGCGGATGTCGATGCTGACGCCGAGCCTGACGTGCCCGAACTAAACGTTGGCGGCGGGTGGGGGCGAGCCCCGGGAGGTACCCCGCTACCGGGCATGTCGGCAGCCGCCACGCCAGTGGTGGCGGGTGGCAATTGGCTGCGGAGCGGGCGAGTGAGCCTTGGCTAGCCACGTCGCGGCCGGCTAGCCAGAATCCGACGTCGGAAGGAGTGAACCATCGCAGGAAGTGGCACGACGCCTGCCGGTGTTGGTGTCTTTCTGTTCTTGTGGCAACTCGCGTCTCTCTCTTCCTGTTGCGCACGGTGTCTCTTCTCACTTGGGTGTTGTGTGTCCATGTTCATCCTTCCTGTTGCCCCGGTCGCGCCAAGGCTGCATTCCGCTGCGTGGCCTTTGACTTGGCTTCAGTGTCACTCTGCCTCGGTGGGAGTCGATGTTTTTGTCGTGAGAGGGTGCCGATAAACAGCTTCGGAGGTTGACGAGCTGTTCCTGGCAGAGCCCGTGTTAGTCAAGGCGAGCAAGGCGGCATGGGCCCAGAGTTGTTCATGGGCGGGGCTGTCACGGAAACGCTCAGCATACTGCCCTATCCAGCCGATCAATTGTGTCAGTTTTCTCCTCCTCGTCAGTTGTTTCTCAAGCCACCCCTTGTATTCTGCTTGGAGGCTCAGCGTGGTGCGGACGGGCCAGGCAAATGCGTGTGCCTGTGCGATCTACTGTATGCTCTCAATAATCCTCCGTATGATCCACCCATTCGCCGATCCTGTCCACTACCGACAGTGAAGTGTCCGTTCCTCTGCGGGTCGAGCGCTTGTTCTTATGCTTGTCGCCCTCTGCGGGATAGACTACTCCACCTGTTTAGTACAGAGGGCTGTGACGATGGTACCTGACCCGCTATCTGATTCGGCGCTTCTGAGTAGAGGCAGAATGATTGCGCACCACACGGACGCCGCATCGAGGGAAGACTTGTACATTTGCGCATACAGTGAGCTGGTCAACAGCGCTCGCGCACACAGTCGAGCAATGAGCACCAGGTCAAGGCACGGGTGTCGGACGCGAGAGTGACGAGTGCGTCGAAAAAATTCCGAACAAGGCGCCAGTGCTGCGCAGCATAAATACAACATATGTACACCACTTGGGCCCGTCACACCCCCCCGGCCAGATTTTACCTTCGGCGGAGCAGCGCGCCGAGGCGGTTCCCCCCCCCCGCACCTCCCCCCAGTAGCGGGCGCTCCACCTCCAGCTCTGGGTGAAAGGCCGTCACCTCTGCCCACAGCAGGCGCGCGAGCTCCTGCCGCCCCGCCCCCGACGGCGGCTCGAGGCGGGCGGCTTTGGCAAAGCCGAGCGACGCACCGGCACCGCCATCGACGGCGCCACCACCCGCCGCCACCAGCGGCGGCACAGCCGCCGCCACGTACGGGTGGGCGGCCGCCTCGGCGGCCGTCGCGCGCTTTGCCGGATCCGCCTCCAGCAGCCGCCCGAGCAGGTGCACCGCGTCGGCCGGGGGCGGCGCCACGCCCGCGGCGGCCGCCTCCTTGGCCACCCACGCGGGTGCGTCGAAGGGGGCCTTGCCGGCCAACGGGGCGCCCTTGGTCGCCCGTCCCGGCAGGCGCGCGCCCGGCAGGAGCGCCTCGGCGAGCACCACCCCCGCCGACCACAAGTCAATGGCCGCATTGTAACGGGAGCGGGAGCGGGGGGAGACGAGTTCGGGCGCGCGGTAGCCGCGGGTGGCCACCCCCTGCGTCAACCCCGCATCGTCGGCGCTGGTGATGGGCGACGCCTTGGGGGCGGGGCGGAACCAGCTGCGCTTGCCGCCGCGGGTGCCGCCGCGGCCACCGCCGACGCTCGCGCCGCTGCAGTGGGGCCCCCGCGAACGCCGCGGCGCAATGTGGCGCGACAGCCCAAAGTCGCCCAACCACACGTCCCCGACGCCGTCGGCGCCGCCCGACAGAAATACATTGTCGGGCTTGACGTCCCGATGTACAATGCCTGCCGCGTGCATTGACGCCAGGGCGGCCAGCAGCTGGCCCATCACCCGCCGGGTGGTGGCGCCGCTCAAGCGGGGCCGACGGCCGGCCGTCACGTCGTGTAGAACGCCACCAAGGTCTCCCCCGGCCGCGAGGGGCGTCACAAGATACATGTCGACGCCGGAGCCGGCGCCGCCATGTGACGGCGACGCGGCCACATCTGACACGGGCAGCAGGTGAGGGTGGGAGAGGGCTCGGAGGATGCGGACCTCCCGCAGCAGCCGGCGAGTGGCGCCCGTCGACGCCCCTGCATCGGGAATCTTCTTGATGGCCACTGGTCTCGGGGGGGTGTCAGCGCCACACGGGCCCGCGTCGAGGGCCGAAGCAACCACCGTGCAGGAGCCACGGCCGAGCAGCCGCAGCCGCGAGTAGCGGGACGACACGAGGAAGGGAGTCAAGTCGATCGTCGCCCGTCGCAGCGGCAGCGACTCGGGCAGATCGTCACAGTCGGTCGACGATGACCGGGAGGAGGCGGCAGGAATCTCCTCGGGGGGAGGGGGAGGGGAGGGGCTGGCCACAGCAACCGACATTGTGATCGCGGAGTGGGGGTGGAAGGGAGCGTGTTCCTTGACCTGTGCGGGATGGTCGACGCGCGCGTCCATGCGGTGAGCTGGTTGGCGAGTGAGCGATCAACTGAGAAAGCAAGTCGAGGGCACTTCTTGTACCATCCACGGACCGGGGGGTGGCCCATGTCACGTGGGCACCGTGTGCAGCACAGAGCAGCGGGGATGTCAGTTGGCAGCGGCCATCTTCATAGCGCCATCACGCCGCCCAGCGAAGCCCCGAGCGGCGTGGTTTGGGGCACACGTGCCCGGCACGCGCGCCCTGAGGACCATTGTTGAGGCTGCACCTGCTCCCGCCGGGGAGACCGGAGAGGGAGTCAATCTGGGCCAGGTGGTCGCGCGGCAAAGTGATTGGGCCAGCGTGATCTCCGGTTCTTGCCATATCAGCCGCACAGGACCATAAAACCGTTCTGGTTGGACGAGCCAGCAGTCTTTTCGTCGCTCCGGTGCTCCCTCGCCGAGTGACCTCGGTCAACAACACACGAAGTGGCGAATCGGCCAGTTACAGGTGTCGGCCTTTGTGCGTGGAAAGTAATAAACGCTGAAGTACAGACTGATGATGACAAGTGACCTAAAACGAGCTGGGCTGCCCGTTTTGTTTAACCCTTTTGTCCACAGCTTCTTTCAGATGTCAGGCCCGCCATTGTGGTTTACCCGGTGAACGAGTCCAAGACCACGTGTGAACAGCTGGTAGGCCGACTGTCCGCCTCCACAACCGGGACTGGCTGTTCGTTGCTGCTCGCACTTGCTCCCTTGGCACCATCATGCGCACCACCCGACGACCATGATGGTCGTCGGGTGGTGCGCCGAGGAGGAGTGTAGCGTGTGTGGATGACTCGCCAGATGGCCACTAAACAGCGATTCCAGTGCGGAAGACTCAACCACCGTGTGGCCAAGTTTCGCATCTCTCTGAAGCATCGAGCCTGGGGCACCAGGGCAGCCTGCATGGTCTCTGCATGTCAAGCACGCTCTCTCTCCTTGGCCAGTGCTCCGAGGTTCTTCTTCCCTTTCCTTTGACATCCGGAGGTCCCCGCCCTTTCCGATGACCCTGGCCCCCACGATGGAGGCGTCAAACCCCCCTTGCCACACCCAGCCCGACCTGCTGGTCCTCCGCCAAGCCGTCGAGGACCTCCTGGGGGCCTTGCAGCTCCAACGCGCGGTTGCTGGCACTCCCCCCGCCGTCGCCCTGTGCCTACCGCCCGGCCCCCTCGTTGCAGACGCTTGGTCGCGCGTCGCCGCCGAGGAAGCGGTGCGGTGGACCAACGCGGTCGCCCGGTCCGCGGCTGCAGAGCGCCGCGCGGCGGTGCCCGCCGCGGCCCCGGCGCCGTCGGCGGTGGCGTTGCCCACCGGGGACGTGCCCGCCGCCCTGCGGCTAGCGGCCAAGGCGTGCTTTACCCGCCTCGTGTCGGGGGGGCTGCTACACCGCGACGCGTGGGGCACGTTTGACATGCGGGAGATGCTGCTGCCGGCCGGCTCGTCGGACCACCAAGCGTGGGTGGCGGCAGGTTACGCTGCGCGCGCCGTGTCGGCGGCCATGTCTACGTTGACGGTCGACAGCGGCGGGGGGGGAGCACAGG
>ENA-ORXU01002563-ORXU01002563.1-marine-metagenome-genome-assembly--contig:-NODE-2563-length-12238-cov-6.876326_pt1 | contig 12238 bp, 8 predicted proteins | sample MGYA00237869_ERZ511484 | MGnify/ENA metagenome assembly ERZ511484 | reverse complement strand
CCTGCCGTCGGGCTGGTGGTGCTGCAGTCGGACGTGGTCATGGAACACGAACTGCGTCGCTGGCTGCCGTCGTCGCTACCGTTGCTGCACAGTCGCATCGCCAACGAGACGACCGTGTCGGCCGAGACGCTCGGCGACATGGAGGTACGGCTTCCGGACTCGGTGCGGATGCTGCCGTCCGGCATCGACTACGGCGTCATCGCCTACGGGTGCACCTCGGCCAGCACGTTGATCGGCGAGGCACGGGTCCAGGCACTGGTGCACGGCGTGCTGCCGGGTGTTGCCGTCACCAATCCGCTGAGCGCCGTCAAGGCCCGGCTCGCCCACCTGGGCATCACCCGTATCGGCCTGCTCGCGCCGTACGTGCCGAGTATCTCGCAAGCGATCGTCGATCACCTCGAGCACAACGGCATCCACGTGGTGCACGCTCTGACGTTCGACGAACCGGACGATGGCCGCGTGGCACGCCTGTCGCGAGAAGCGGTGCTGGAAGCGCTGGTCTCGCTCGGGCGGCGAAGCGACTGCGACGCCGTGTTCGGCTCGTGCACGAACCTGCGTGCGTTCGACCTGCTCTACGAGGCGGAACGGCTGAGCGGCAAGCCGGTGTTCACCAGCAACGCGGCCCTCGCCTGGCACATCCAGGCATTGCTCGCCCGATGAGAAAAGACCAGAGAGAGAAGATCCGATGAAGGAAGCTGTCTTCGCGCCCGATCCGTCGCGCATCCGCAAGGAGCTCGAGCGCTGTCCCCGGCATGTGGTGACACCCTTGCGCACCGTCGAGATCGATGGCGTCACGGTCCGCTTCAAGGACGAGGGCGCCCGCTTCGGCATCGGCTCGTTCAAGGCACTGGGTGGCGTGTACGCGATCATGCGTTCGCTGTGCGACCTGCACGAGTCGCGCACCGGTGCACGCCCATCGATCGAGGCGCTGTTCGAGGATCCGCAACGCGCCGCGCACGCGAAGGTGGACTTCGTCTGCGCCAGCGCCGGCAATCACGGCATCGCCGTCGCGACCGGGGCGGCCCTGCTCGGCGCACGGGCGCGCGTGCACCTGTCGAGCGATGTGCCGGAAGACTTCGCGGCCCGGTTGCGCGCTCGCGGTGCTCGGGTGGTGCGTTCCGGAACCGACTACCAGCAGAGCCTGGACGCAGCTCTGGCGGATGCGGCCGGAAGCGATGCAAGGCTGATCGCCGACACCGCCTGGGACGGCTACGTCGACGTGCCGGCCGGCATCATGGAGGGCTACACGATGGTCGGCGAGGAGCTGGTCGACGCCTTCACGGCCGAGGACCGATGGCCGAGCGATGTCTACCTGCAGGCCGGTGTCGGCGGACTGGCCGGTGCCCTGACCTGGCACATCCGCCATCGCTGGGCGGTGCAGCCTCGCATCGTCATCGTCGAGCCGGAAGCCGCGCCCTGCCTGGCCGCCAGCGCGGCCGGCGGCACCGTCGCCACGGTCACCGGTCCGGCATCCAGCATGGGCCGGCTGGACTGCAAGAGCGCCTCGCCGCTGGCGGTGCATGCCCTGCGCGATGCGGATGTGGACTATCTGGCCGTGTCCGATGCGGCGGCCGAGACGGCGGTGAAGCGGCTTGCCGGGTTCGGTGTCTCGACGACACCGTCCGGCGGAGCAGGATTCGCCGCCTGGCTGGACGAGTGCGCGCGCGCCGCGGTCGCGGGAGACGCCCCGCTGGTGATCGTCTCGGAGGCGGACATCGGCGGCGGATCATAATGCGAGTCCGTCATTCCGGTACGATCAGCACTCCGTCGGCGTAGTCGATGGGCTTTTCCGGCACCGTCGCGATCGGAACCAGATCCTCGGCGCGCACCATGCCGTCGACCGGTGCTCTCGCAGGCACCACCTGGCTGGGTGGCAGCGCGGTACCGGTGCGCAGGTGATCCAGCATCAGCTCGAGCCCTTGCTTGAAGTAGTAGTCGATCGGCACGAAGTTCATGCCCGCGCTGGCGTAGCCGGCATTGAGCGCATCCAGGTGCTGGGCGTTCTCCACCTCGTAGTAGCGCAGCGGGCTGTCGCCGCCGTCGATCTGCTTGTTCAGGGCGTAGTACGGCCGAGAGGAATGGTTGACCGGTATCAGCGCGTCCGCGCGACCGTGCACCATGATGCTCGGCACGCCCTGCAGCGCCCCCGTGCCCAGGATCTCCGCGACACCCTGTTGCAGGCGCTCGTGCAGCGGATTGTCCGGGTTCTCGATGATGTCGCGCCAGCACAGCGCTCCTTCGAGGTTGTAGTCGGCGCTCGATGTCGCGTTCGAGGTGGCGAACAGCTGCACGGTCGGCCCGCCGGGTGCATCGTCCTTGATCAGGTAGACGTCGGCGGTGCGCGGTATGCCGCTGCTGGTGGCGGCCAGCGTCGGCAGTGCCGGGTGCGCGGAGGGGCGGACCTCGCCTCCGGCCAGATCGACGTAGGCCATGCTGATCTCGCACAGGCGGTCCATTACCGAACTGCGGGTGTAGGCATTCACGTAGGTCGCCAGCAACGACTGGAACAGGTCGATGCCGGCGTAGCCGACCAGCAGGCGATTCGACTCCGGCAGGTAGCCCGCCTGCTGCAGCCGCCGCAGCGCATCCTGCCCCTGCGCCTGGGGGGTGTCGCCGTCCAGCAGCCCCGCCGCCACCAGCGCATCGCAGCGTGCCTGCGTGTCGCCGCGCAGTTCCGCGAACAGGGCACCGCTCGTCGCGGGTGCCTTCGAGGCGCAGGCCGCGTAGAGTTCGGCGACGATGAAGTAGTTCGCGGCCGGCACGCCCGCTCCGGTCACCGGCTCGCGTTCGCCCATGGCGATCGTGACGGGTGTCGGCGGTGCTGCCGGGTTGATGTTCGGTTCACCGACGACGATGCCGTCGAACAGTCCGGCATCGGCCTGCTCGACGGCGCGCAGCACGGCCGAGCCGCCGTTCGACACGCTGGCACCGATCACCAGGGTGTTCTCGCGGGTGAAGGGGCCACCGTGGTTGTCGTTCAGCAGGCGAAAGGCGAATTCGACCGCCTGTACCGTGTGCAGGCCCCAGTCCTTCTCGATGTTCTGCTGGGAATGCGCATGCTTGAAGGCGAAGCGGTTCGGAAAGGTCTCGGCGTAGCTGTCCACGGCCGCCTCGTCGGGCAGCGTCGCACCCGAGAAACCGGGCCGGTCCGCGTCAGCGGACCCGGTGGTCGGAATCCGGAAGGTTGCCCGGCTCGGCTCGGCATCCAGGTCGGTATCCAGGTCGGCATTCAGGTCGGCATTCAGGTCGATCGGCTCGAGTTGCAGCGAGTAGCCGGTCCGGCTCGTCAGCGCGACGGCGCCGGTTCCCTTGTTGGCGTCGGTGTAGGCGGCGACGCACCCGTTCTCCAGCGCGAACGCTCCACCGGTACCGACCGATCCGTAGATGCCGCGCGAGCCGGATGTCGGTGAGACGACGATGCACGGAGCCTGCGTGTCCAGCGAGTCGGGAACCTGCACCATCAGCGCGGCGCGGTTGAGGCCGTCGCCCACGAAGGCCTGATACTCGGTGCCCGGATAGAGGGTGTCGTCGGCGGGACCGTAGAGGGTGCCGAATCCGCCGCCCGCGCCGACGTCGATCAGCGCGGTGTAGTTGGCATGGATCGCCCGGCGGCGCAGCTCGGCGACGCTCGGTGCCTGCGGGTCCGGGAAGAAGGACTCGGGCGGATCGATGAGGCCGCTCAGGCCGAACCCGCCGAGCAGCCCGTCCGCCTCGCCGTCATGGCGCGTGGTCACGATCTCGCCCAGCGAGTCCAGCGTCGTCGTACCGTCCGCACCGCCCGCACCGTCGTCGTCCGAACCGCAGCCGGCAACGAGGAGCAGGGTGACCAGTAGCGGCAGCGCCGTAGCGGCTGCCCGCCGCGAACGGCCGTCGTGCTTCAGCATGGCGATGTCTCGGGATTTTCGTGACGGGCTCCTGCTTATACGGGTGACACCGCCGATGTCAAGAAGCGGCGCGAATGCGCCTGCGCCTCGACATGGCGGCCCGGACGCGCTCGTTGATCGGCGCTACCGTCATCCGACGGCTCGTCCGGCCGTGACGCCCGCCACCGCCAGCATCCTCGACACCAGCACGTCCAGGGTATCGATCACCGGCAGATCGCTGTCGATGCGGCTGGCCAGCAGCGAGAACTCCGAGCAGCCGACCAGCAGGCAGGCGGCACCGCGCTGCCGGCAATCCCTGCCGGCAGCGCTCAATGCCGCGACGTCCCGTTCGCTCGCCCCGCTCGACTTGATGCGCCGGATGGTCGCCAGCAGGGCGTCCATGGGATCGGGGAACACCACGTCGAGCCCGTGCCGGCCGAAGATCCCCTTGAACAGGTCCGTGCGCTGCGTCGCCGGCGATGCGAGGATACCTACCCTGGCACCCGGTCCCACCGCATCGACCAGCGCCCGCGCCGACAGCTCGACCATGTCGAGCAGGGGGATGCTCACCGCGGAGACGATCGCGGGCGCGAAGTGATGGGCGGTGTTGCACGGCATGGCCAGGGCCACCGCTCCGGCCTTCTCCAGCCGTTTCGCCATGCCGGCCAGCACGGGGCCCGGATCCTGCCCCGCGCCACTGAGCAACCAGTCCAGACGCGAGGGAACCTGCGGGTTCATGTCGATGATCAGCGGCACGTGCGACGCATCGTCGGCCGCGTCGACGCCTTCGAGCAGTCGCTGCTGCAGCAGGATCGTGGCCTGCGGGCCCATGCCCCCCAGTACGCCGATCACGTTCGGCATGTCGCGAGCAGGCTCCTTGTCGTGCCGGACGACCGGCCCGGTGCCTAGCCGGCCCGGTTGCCGGTCCATCGGCCGCTGAAGTCGAACGAGGCATCGTAGCCGAACAGGGCGACCGAGCCGCCGGTGTGCAGGAACACCACCCGCTCGTCCTGCTTGAAGTGCCCCTGCCTGACCAGGTCGATGAAGCCTGCGGCCCCCTTGGCCGAGTACACCGGATCGAGCAGGATGGCCTCGAGCTCGGCGAACATCGCGATCGCCTCCAGTCCGCCTTCGGTGGGGATGCCGTAGCCTTCGCCGACGTAGTCGGTGTTCGCGACCACGTCCGCGCGCTCGACGACGCCCGGGCAGCCGAGCTTCTCGGCGGTGGCGAGCGCCAGGTTGTACACGTTCTCCTCCTGCTTGGGCCGGGGCGCACGCACGCCGATGCCCAGCAGCGGGATGTTGGCGTTCATGGCCTTGAGCCCGGTGATCAGGCCCGCCTGCGTGCCGGCGCTGCCGGTGGCGTGCACGATGTGGTCGATCTTCAGCCCGCGCTCGTTGAACTGCGTGAGCATCTCCAGGGCGCAGTTGACGTATCCCAGCGCCCCGGTGGGGTTCGAGCCGCCACCGGGGATGGTGTAGACCTTCTTGCCCTGGGCTCGGAAATCCTCGGCGACCGATTCCATCGCCGCGTTCATGTCCACGCCACCACCGTGCTTCTCGGTGGTCGCACCGTGCAGGTGATCCAGCAGCACGTTGCCGTTGAAGTTGTAGTTCTCGTTGTTCGACTGGGTACGGTCCTCCAGCAGGATGTGGCAGCGCATGCCCAGCTTCGCCGCGAAGGCGGCGGTCTGGCGCGCATGGTTCGACTGGGTGGCCCCCTGGGTCATGACCATGTCGGCGCCCTGCAGCTGGGCCTCCGCCATCAGGAACTCCAGCTTGCGGGTCTTGTTGCCGCCGGTGGACAGGCCGGTGCAGTCGTCCCGCTTGATCCAGATTTCCGGCCCGCCCAGCTCCTTGCTCAGCCGGTCCAGCTTCTCCAGCGGTGTCGGCAGGTGGGCGAGGAAGTGGCGGGGGTAGCGGGCGAGGTGCATGGTGTCGATTCCTGGTTGCTGGCAGGGAATGTTAGCTTGATAGGTCACCGGTTGATCATGCGTATTTCCCGCACTAACATGCGATTTGCGCATGTAGCGGCGATGGTGAGCCATGAGACTGGAATGGATCGAGGACATCCTGGCGGTGATCGATACCGGATCGTTGACCCTGGCGGCCCGCAAGCGTTTCCTGACCCAGTCGGCGTTCAGCCGCCGCATGCGCACCATAGAACAGGTGCTGGGAACGAGCCTGTTCGATCGCGACAAGCGGCCGGTCCGGTTGCGGGCGCACGTCGCGGGGCTCGACGCCGAGATGCGCAGCGTCGCCCGTCGGCTGCACGCGTTGCGGGCCGCCCTGGCGGATCCGGCCTCGGCAACGACGATGAGTCTCTCGTTCGCCTGCCAGCACACCATCGCCACCACGATCTCGCCCGGGCTCATCCGCGAGCTGACGCGCGACGGCAGCATGAACGTGCGCGTCAGGTCCAGCGATCGCGATGCGTGCCTGATGATGCTGCTGACCTCGGAGGTGGACTTCGCCCTGATCTTCGATTCGCCGGCGGAGGCTCGACCGCAGGAGGAGCGTGCGTTCCTGAAGGAGAGCCTGGGGTCGGACTGGATGATACCGGTCGTCGCCAGCCGGTTCCGGGAGGAACTGGACGCCAGCATCGAGCAGCGGATCCTGCCGATCATCGCCTACCCTCGCGAACTCTTCCTCGGTCAGCTGCTCGAGACGGCCTTCATGGCGAACATCGCCCCGGATCATCAGGTTCACCGGGTGGTGGAGACCGGACTGGCGCTGGCGGCCCTGCACTACGCGCTGGAAGGCATCGGCATCGGCTGGTTGCCCCGATCGCTGGCCGCCAGGGACATCGAGCGGGGGAACCTCCTGGACCTTTCCGACCGGCTGCCCGACAAGGAGCTGCACATCAGCATCGTCCGGCTGCGCAACGAGCTTCCCGTGCTGGCGGAGCGGATGTGGAACAGGATCAAGGCCGAATACGACCGCCCGCCGGTCTGATGCGGACGAACGAAGGCCTGGTCCGCTACCGCAGTGACTAATCTGAAGGCTAGCTAGTTTCTGGGCTGTCGCACCGGTACACTGCAACCCCCGTGCCGGCGATCGAGACTCATGACCCACCGATCATCCCTGCCGGCACGTGGCCGCGCCGTTGCGCTCCGGTTGGCGCTCTGCGTGTTCGCGGCCGGCGCGATCGCCGGCCAGGCGGACGTGATGGCGGACGTGGTGGCGACCGATGCCGGCCCGTCGAGCCCGGCCCCTGCGACCGACGCGGTCGACGAGGACCTGGAGACGGCGCTGTCGCTGGCCGAACTGCTGCGCGCGGCCCGCACGGTCGTCTCGGGCCATCAGACGCTCATCAACGATGCCGCGCGGCAGGGGCCGGCTCCGGGCGGGGCGTCGGTGCTGGCCGATTCGCTCGCCCTGCTGGGGGCGAACGGGTCCGGGGTGCCGGAGGCGCTCGGTGCCGACTCGCGCCGCGGTCGCTTTCTCGCCCTGCAGGCCGAGGCCATCGTGGAGGTGCTCGACGAGAACCGCAGCGTGATCGATCAGCCGGACGTCGGCTTCAAGGGGTTCGTACCGGCGGTGTTCGCCCGACTCGTCAACGAGCGTTTCGGCGAGAAGGCCGGCGGCCAGGCGCGCATGAAGGTCACCGCGCCGATGGCGCTGGTCAGGAACCGGCGCGCTCGGCCGGACGCCTGGGAGCGCGCCGTCATCGAGGAGCGGTTCATGGCGGCGAACTGGACGCGCGGTGACCGGCATGTCGAGACGGCGACGCTCGACGGCCGCGAAGCGTTCCGGGTCATGGTGCCGGAGTACTACGGCGCCGGCTGTCTGGCCTGCCACGGCGGGCCGGCAGGGGCGACCGACATCACCGGCTACCCGAAGGAGGGGGCCGAGATCGGTGCGCTCGGCGGTGCTATCAGCATCGCGCTGTTCCGCTGAGCACCGCGGCGACCGGGCGTGACGCGGTGGCCCCCTCGCTTTCGGACGGGGGGAACCGCTGATGCGACGCCTGAACATCCTCACGCGTCTTGTGCTGCTGGCGGCCTGCCTGCTCGGCGCGCTGGCGACATCGAACCTGGCACTCAACCGCGAGCTGTCCCGCGGCGCCGGAACGCTGGCCGACGAGGCGGCGCTGATCGTGGCGCTGACCGATGCGAACGAGGCGAGCACCGCGTTCGGGGATCTCAAGTACTGGCTGACCGATCTTGCCGTCAGCCTGCTGATGCGCTCGGAGACGAACGCCGAGACGGCGCGGGGGGAACTGGAGACGGCGCTCGCTCGACTGGAGGCGCGCGAGCCTGCGACGGTGTCCGCGATCCGGCAGGAGATCGGCACGATGGTGGCACTGTCGCTGCGGGCGGTGGATGCGTACACGGACGGGCAACGCGTGCTCGGCAATTCGCTGGGTGCCCGGGCGCGCACCCACGTGACGAGCATCGACGAACGGCTCGGTGCGCTGGTCGGCCGGATCGAGCGCGAGGCGATCGAGCAGGGCGCTCGGGCGATCGCCGCCGCCGAGCGCGCGGTGCGTCTGTCGAACGTCGTGCTGGTCGGCACGGTGTTGCTGGGGCTTGCCCTGACGGCCTGGGTGCTCCAGTCCATCCGTCGTCCGCTTGGCGAACTCGATCGAGCGATGCACGCGCTCGCCGACGGGGCGCTCGAGGTGCCCATGCCGGAGCCCGGCAACGACGAGATCGGGCGCATGGCGTGCACCCTCGGGCTGTTCCGCGACAGTCTGGTCGAGCGGCACCGTCTCGAGGTGCAGCGCGACGCGTCGGCCCACGCGCTGGCGAGGGCGCAGGCGCAGCTCGACACCGCACTCGACAGCATGTCCGAAGGGCTGTCGCTGTTCGATGCCGATGACCGTCTGGTGCTGTGCAACGCCCGCTACCGCGAACGCATGCATGTCGGCATGGACGAGACGATATCGCCGGGTGCGCGGTTCGAGGACATCGTGCGCGACGCGATCGCCGCGGGCAACATGCCGGATGCCCTCGGACGGGAGGAGGGGTGGATCGCCGAGCGCCTCGCCGCGCGCCGGGCGGTCGGGCAAGCCGGCAGTTCCAGCGTGCAGCGGCGTGCGGACGGCATGTGGCTCAAGATCGACGACCGGCGCACCGCCGACGGTGGCATCGTCGCCGTCTACACCGAAATCACCGAACTCAAGCAGGCGGAGGAGGAGCTGCGCGCCACGCGCGATGCGGCCGAACTCGCCACCCGCGCCAAGAGCACCTTCCTGGCGACCATGAGTCACGAGATCCGCACGCCGATGAACGGCATCATCGGCATGAGCAACCTGCTGCTCGACACCGATCTTGCGCCCGAACAACGCGATTTCTGCCGCACCATCGTCGACAGCGGCGAGGCGCTGCTGACGGTCATCAACGATGTGCTCGACTTCTCCAAGATCGAGGCCGGCAAGCTCGACCTGGATCCGGTGCCGCTCGATCTGCGCGGCTGCATCGAGGGGGCGCTCGATCTGGTCACCGCCAGCGTGGACGAGAAACGGCTGAACCTGGCTTACCTGATCGAGCGGGACGTGCCCGAGGGGGTGCTGGCCGACGGCATGCGATTGCGTCAGATCCTGTTGAACCTGTTGAGCAACGCGGTGAAGTTCACCGAGCGGGGCGAGATCGTGCTGAGGGTGGCGCGGGTGAGCAGTGATGCCGAGCGGGTCATCCTCGCGTTCGAGGTCTCGGACACCGGCATCGGCATACCGGCCGACAAGCTCGATCTGCTGTTTCGCTCGTTCACCCAGGTGGACGCATCGACCACACGGCTCTACGGGGGCACCGGGCTGGGCCTGGCGATCAGCCGCAACCTGGTCCAGATGATGGGCGGGGACATCACGGTCGACAGCGTGGTGGGGACGGGCACCACGTTCCGCTTCACGCTGTCGGTACCGGTCGCTCGGATCGAACGTTCGGTGCACCTTTACGAACCGAAACCGGATCTTGCCGGCAAGCGCCTGCTGATCGTCGACGACAACGCCACCAACCGGAAGATCCTGCGGGTGCAGGCGCGCGAATGGGCGATGACCAGCGAGGAGACCGCCTTTCCCGAAGAGGCGCTCGAATGGGTTCGGGAAGGGCGCGAATACGATGTGGCCATCCTCGACATGAGCATGCCGCGCATGGACGGCATCACGCTGGCGACGAGGTTGCGTGAACGGCGCGATGCGCAGGCGCTGCCGCTGATCCTGCTCAGTTCGCTGTCGAACATCGGCGATGTCGGACGCGAGACGCTCGGCCGGATCGCGTTCCACGCACGCCTGGCCAAGCCGATCAAGCCATCGGCCATGCTGGACGTGCTGCTCGATCTGTTCGCCACGCGCGAGCGCGCCTACGCTCGCCGCGATGCGATACCGGCCACCGCCTACGACGAGGGGACGGCGCGGCGGCTGCCGCTGTCGATCCTGCTGGTCGACGACAACCGCACCAACCGCAAGCTCGGCTCGCTCGTGCTCGCGCGCCTGGGGTACGCACCGGACGTGGTCGAGAACGGACGCGAGGCGCTCGAGACCCAGCGGGCGACGCCCTACGACCTGATCCTGATGGACATCGAGATGCCCGAGATGGACGGCGTCGACGCCACCCGGGCGATTCGCACCCTGGCCGGCGCACACGGCTCGCCGTTCATCGTGGCGATGACCGCGAATGCGATGGAGGGCGATCGGGAGCGCTATCTTGCCGCCGGCATGGATGCCTACGTCAGCAAGCCGTTGCGGCTCGAGGACCTGACCGGCAGTCTCGAGGCGGCGGCGGTGCACCGTGAAGCGGCGACGACGTCGTGACGGCCGATGCGCGGCAGGCACCGCCCGGACGCGTCCTGATCGTCGACGACTCGGCCAGCGCCCGCAAGAAGCTGGCGCTGGCGGTGCGGGCGCTCGGTCACGAGACGTGCAGCGCGGACGGGGGCGAGGCGGCACTGGCGTTGCTGCACGCCGAACCGTTCGATCTGGTGCTGCTCGATGTCGTCATGCCCGGCCTGGACGGACTCGACGTGCTGACGGCCCTGAGAGAGGACGAGCGCCTGCGGGAGGTGCCGGTGATCGTCGTGTCGGGCCTGGAAAACGAACCCGGCACGGTGACCGAGGCGATTCGTCTGGGCGCGGTCGATTTCCTGCCCAAGGCGTTCGAGTCGGTGTTGCTGCGTGCCCGGATCGGTGCGGCGCTGCGCAGGAAGCGCAACCGCGATCGCGAGCTCGTCGAGCTTTCGGACGTCCGGCGACTGACCGAGGCGGCGGCATTGCTCGAACGCACGCTGGTCAGCGCCGAGCGACTCGACATCGGCCACATCGCCGAACGGGACGATGCGCTCGGTCGGTTCGCCTCGGTGTTCTCCGGCATGGCCGCAGGCGTTCACGCACGCGAGCGCGATCTGCGGCGGCGACTCGTTGCGCGCCGCGGATTTGCGCTGCTGCTGATCACGGGCGTGCTGTTCGGACTCTCGGCCCCGTTGTCCAGGATCGCCATGATGCACGCGCCGCAGCCGACCGGACTGGCGCTATGGGTCAATGCCATGACCGCGACGGCCTGCCTGTCGATCACCGCCTGGCGCAGGCGCTGGCCGGCCCTGGACGGCCCGCTCGTGCGCTTCATGCTGCTGTGGGGCCTGTGCGGGGCATCGCTCGCGGAGGTCATGCTGTTCACCGTCGCCGAGCGAGTACCCGCATCGACGCTCTCGGTCATCATCGTGCTCGAAAGCTTCATCGTGTTCGCGATCGCGGCGCTTGCCGGACGAGAGCGTGCCAGCGCCCGGCGGCTCGCCGGACTGCTGCTCGGCCTGCTCGCGATGCTGGTCGTGGTGCACACCCAGGGGCCGGGGCCGGGCCTGGCCTCGGCGGCCGCGCCGCTGCCATGGATGCTGCTCGCCCTGATCGTGCCGCTTTGCTACGCGGGCGAAGACCTGCTGCTGGCGTTCCGGATGCCGGCGGGGCTCGATCTGGTGGCCGCCGTCGGGCTGGCATCCCTGGCCGGCTGCGCGCTGCTGCTGCCGGCCGTGCTGTGGTTCGGTGACGGGATCGGCCTGGCGGCGATCGGCGCGAGTGCGGTGCTCGGTGCGACGCTCGTCGCCCTGACCGCCGCTTCACTGGTCGGTACCGTGCTGCACGCACGGCTGGTCCTGAGCGCCGGCGCGGTGTTCGGCAGCCAGGCAAGCTACCTGATCACCCTGGCCGGCATCGGCTGGGCGATGCTGCTGCTCGGCGAGCGGCCGGCGCCGGGCGTCTGGACAGCGCTGGTGATGCTGTTCGTCGGCTTGCTGCTGGTGGAACCTAAGCGGGCGTCGGACGATGTGCTGGACATCGGTGTGTTCGATCGCCAGAACAGGACCTAGCCATGCGCCACCCCCTGCATCGTCCAGAGCGGTTCCGGAACCAGGCGGAGCTCGCAGGCGGTAGTGGTTCTACCGCC
>ENA-ORXU01002560-ORXU01002560.1-marine-metagenome-genome-assembly--contig:-NODE-2560-length-12244-cov-3.940002_pt1 | contig 12244 bp, 11 predicted proteins | sample MGYA00237869_ERZ511484 | MGnify/ENA metagenome assembly ERZ511484 | reverse complement strand
GGACGCCAGGCTGGGCGATTGCCACAATTGTGACATTGCCCGCCATGGTTTTATTGCTTGGCTCTTTTCTTGGCAATCCAGCTCTTCCCGCACCGGGCGCTGAGCAAGCCGCGCTTAAAGAACCATCGGGCGTCTTTCGCGTCACGCGCCACCCGATGATGTGGAGCTTCGCCCTATGGGGCGTGTCACATATCGTGATGTGGTGGAGCTGGCGCACCAATATTGTGGCGCTGGCTATCATCGTGCTCGCTCTGGTGGGTGCGCATTCGCAGGACCGGAAGAAGGCGGCGCAAATGGGCGATGCATGGGAGCATTGGCAGGCGAAAACGAGCTATTGGCCGCGCTGGGCGCAATTGCCGCGCGCCGGAATTGGCCTGTGGCTGGCGGGGATCATTGGCTGGCTGGCGGCGACTTACGCGCATCTCCACGCAGCAGGCGTTCGTGCCGGAATTTGGCGCTGGCTCTAAGTTTCCGGCTACTCCAGAAAAGCCGCGATGCGGTCCTGCACCGGCTCATGCACGACAAGATCATGGCCCCAACCGGGATAGGTTTCCAGAACGGCATCTGCCTGCACAGAGGCAAGATCTTGCGCCTGTTCCAGCACAATCAGCGTGTCTTCCTCTCCATGCAGGATTAGCACAGGCTCCGCGATGTCCGGCAGCTTTGCGTCATTGGCATAGCGATCCCGCAAAAGCAGGCGCACCGGCAACCAGCGCACATTGCGCGCCGCAGTTTCCACAAGGCTGTCGAAGGGTGAAATCAGGACCAACGCACGGGCATTCACTTCGGTCGCCAATTGCGTGGCAGCGCCTGAGCCGATGGAATTGCCCACCAGCACAATATCATCTGCGGCCAGTCCCCGTTCTTCGCGCAAAAAGCGCCACGCGCCTCGTGCATCTTCATACAGGCCGCTTTCCGATGGAGTTCCGGGATTGCCCGAAAAGCCGCGATATTCTGCTGCCAAGACGCCGTATCCCCGCGCCGCCAGGCGGGCCGTGAGAAAGGTGGTGGAATACCAGTCTCCAGCATTGCCGTGGAAGAACAGCAAGGTCGGCATTCCCTCATTCGCGGGGCGGTATCCTGCGTTCAGATCCAGCCCGTCGGGCGTTTCGTAAACAACGCGGGAAAAGCCTGCGGGAATATCCCCGCGCAACGGCGGCGGCACGTAGATAAGCCGATGCTGATTGACATAGATGACTGCGAGGACACCTGCATAGACCAGCAACACAATAAGAAGGATCTTGCCAATCACACGCATGCCTCCCTGCATTATGGATCAACTGGCAAGGGCAAAAGGCGGCACCAGATTGCCGAGTATCTGGTCATCCGCATATCCGTCAATCCCGAGATGCTGTGCTAGATGGCGCATTAGTTCAGGATAGAAATGCGGGACATCATTTAGGTCGCATATATTGCGAAAATAATGCCTCTGGCCCAATTAATTCGGCAACAATGCGCCAGAATTACCATGGCATTCATCCAGCCCAGCAATGCAACACGCAGTTCATCGGAAATGCCAGATTCCAGGACTATGCAATCAGAAGGATTTTCCAACAGCATCCCGAAATTGCTTTCCAATCAAGCCCGCGCTTCTTCCACGCCCGCGCTGTTGTGCCGCAGCGCCGACAAGACGGTTTCAACGATATGCGGCGCGTTGAGGCGCGCGGTGTCGTATTGCTTTGTCGGATCATCATGTTCGAGAAACACATCGGGTAGGCGCATCGTGCGAATTTTCAAGCCACCGGTTGAACTGTCAGGATCGGTGAGGCCTTCGTCGCTTGCCATGGTCAGGACATGCGCGCCAAGGCCGCCAATCGCGGCCTCTTCCACAGTTACAAGAACGTCATGCGTCGCGGCCAACTTACGGATCAGATTTTCATCAAGCGGTTTGGCAAAACGCATATCCGCGATGGTCGTCTGCAAGCCCTTGGCTTCCAGCTGATCGGCAGCTTTCTTTGCTTCGCCCAAGCGCGCGCCGAGTGATAGGATGGCAACTCTGCCTCCTTCCACATCGCCGCGAACAATCCGGCCCTTGCCGATTTCAAGCTTTTCGAGCTTTTCTGGAATTTCTACGCCAACACCGTTGCCACGCGGATAGCGGAACGCAATCGGTCCACTGTCATGTTCCGCAGCGGTATAGGTCATGTGTGCCAACTCCGCTTCGTCAGCTGCAGCCATCACAACGAAATTGGGCAGGCTGGCCAGATAAGTGACGTCAAAGCTGCCCGCATGGGTCGCGCCGTCTGCGCCGACCAGACCAGCGCGGTCGATGGCAAAGCGCACTGGCAGATTCTGAATCGCCACGTCATGCACGACCTGATCGTAAGCGCGCTGGAGGAAGGTCGAATAGATCGCTGCGAACGGTCGCATACCCTGCGCCGCAAGACCGGCGGCGAATGTGACACCGTGCTGTTCTGCGATGCCGACATCAAATGTGCGCGCCGGGTGGGCTTCCGCGAATTTGTCGACGCCTGTTCCGCTCGGCATGGCTGCGGTGATAGCGCAAATGCGATCATCACTTTCAGCAAGTTTCGCCAACGTCTCTCCAAAAACATTCTGATAGGCTGGCGGGCCAGCTGCACTTTTGGATTTTTCGCCTGTCACCACGTCGAACTTGGGGACGCCGTGATATTTGTCTGCGCTGTTTTCGGCAGGGTCGTAACCTTTGCCCTTTGTGGTCACGACATGGACCAGAATTGGGCCTTGCTCGCTATCGCGCACATTTTCCAGCACCGGGATCAGATGGTCAAGATTGTGGCCATCAATCGGGCCGACGTAATAAAAGCCGAGCTCTTCAAACAGAGTGCCGCCAGTCACCAGACCGCGCGTATATTCCTCTGCCTTGCCGAGTGAATTGTGTACCCGACGGCTGATCTTGTGAACCACTTTGGATGCGAGCGAGCGCAGGCCAAGATATTCGCTGCTCGACACCATACGTGCAAGATATGCGGACAAGCCGCCGACTGGTGGAGCAATCGACATGTCATTGTCGTTCAGGATTACAACCAGGCGATTGCCCGCCTGTTCGGCATTGTTCATCGCTTCATAAGCCATGCCCGCGCTCATCGCGCCGTCGCCGATAACCGCAATGCCTTTGCCGGGCTTGTTGTTCAGCTTGTTCGCCACAGCAAAGCCGAGACCGGCCGAGATCGAGGTGGAGCTATGCGCGGCGCCGAACGGATCATATTCGCTCTCGGTGCGCTTGGTGAAACCCGAAAGACCGCCGCCTTGACGTAACGTGCGGATACGGCTGCGGCGACCAGTCAGGATCTTGTGCGGATAGGCCTGATGGCCAACATCCCAGATCAAACGGTCGTCCGGCGTATTGAAAATATAATGGATCGCAACGGTCAGCTCGACCACACCAAGACCAGAGCCCAGATGTCCGCCGGTAGAGCCGACGGCATCAATCATTTCGGTGCGCAACTCGTCAGACAGCTGACGCAATTGCTCTGGTTCGAGCTTGCGCAGATCTTCGGGCGTATCAACAGTATCGAGCAGCGGCGTAGCCGGACGTGAAGCAGTCATAAAACATGCTTACACGCGATTTTGTGGCCTGTCGATGAACGCTTTACCGATGATATGGCACGGTTCGCCTTGTGTTAACCGGTACATTCACGGCAGAGCCCGCGCAATTCCACCACTGGACGGACATTTGTGAAGCCGTGGTCGCGCCCCGCCTGCCGCAGGCCGCCTGTCAGCGAATCATCGTCAAAGTGGTCTGCCTGTCCGCAATCGTCGCAAATCAGGAAGATGCAATCGTGGCGGCAGCCCGGATGTGTATTGGCCAGATAGGCATTGGCGCTTTCGATTCGATTGGCGAGGTTGGTTCGCACAAACAGATCGAGAATGCGGTACACGCTGTTGGCCGCAACCCGCTTTCCGCGCGCATTGCCGACTTGCTCTGCAATGTCATAGGCGGATGCCGGGCGGTCCTGCGCCGCCAGTGCACGGAACACGTCTTCGCGCATGGCTGTCCATTGCTCGCCGGCGTCGGAAAGGACCGCGCCAGCTTCTTCGATCAGCTTGTCGCCGGAATGTTCATTATGATTGTGATGCGTTGCCATGGGGCCAACATAGGCATTGGCCCCAATATGGCAATCTCAAGCCGTGTTCAGCGGCCCAGTCATCCCGTGCGGAAGCGTGAACGATAGAGGCCGGGGAAATTGGCCCGCAAGGCGCGAATTTTGGGCGCATCCCACCGCCGAATATAACCATGGTTGGGATTCCGATGCGCAAAATCCTGATGGTATGCTTCTGCTTCAAAAAAGCGATTGTGATTTTCCACGCGCACAACGATGGGATCATCCCAAACGCCGGAGCGGCCCATCTGGCGAATATAGGACTGCGCAACCGTGCGTTGTTCTGCCGTCAGCGGAACAATGGCGGCACGGTAATGTGATCCGCGATCGGGGCCCTGGCGGTTGCGCAAGGTAGGATCAGCCACGACAGAAAAGAGAATTTCCAGCAGCTGGTCATAGCGCACAACGGAAGGGTCGTAGATGACCCGCACGGCTTCTGCGTGGCGAGAATAGCCACCGGAGACGCGGTCGTATGTAGCATTGGCGGCAGTTCCGCCGTGATAGCCCGACACAGCGCTGGTGACACCGCGCGTGTGGCTGAAGACAGCTTCAACGCCCCAGAAACAGCCGCCTGCAAATATCGCAGTCTGCAATCCTTGTTCGTTGGCCTGCCGCGTAGCAGTGGGCGCGTCGAACGTTTCCGCTGATGCGATGGTGGGGGTGAGAGCAAGGGCGCTAACGCCCAAAGCGATGGATGCGAAAACCGATTTTACGTGCATTAAGCTCCTCCGAGTTGTGGCATGATATTCGCCACAAGCACGGTCGCAGTTACACCAAATCCCAAAAAGAATGAGCGGAAGAGGTCGGAGGAGAAAAGGGTCATGGCAAAAGTCCGGTTTAAATGTCAGTTGCTGTATGCTTCGTCACCCAGATAGGGATCGGTTACTTACGAACGACTGAATTCGCGCGTTGCTTGCCGTTCAGGCTGCACCATTGGCAGCTTACCATTAAGATAGTGCCAAGCCGTCACAGCTTTAGATGGACCTTGGTACAGCCTAGTGCCGAAAGTGGCGCATCCCGGTGAATACCATCGCGATGCCGGCTTCATCGGCAGCGGCAATCACCTCTTCATCTCGCATGGAGCCACCGGGCTGGATTACCATGCTCGCTCCGGCCTCCACCGCGCTGAGCAAGCCGTCCGCAAAGGGGAAGAAGGCGTCTGACGCGACCGCGCTGCCAACTGTCATCGGCGCATCCCAACCGGCAGCCTCTGCAGCCTCTGCCGCGCGCATGGCGGCAATGCGAGAGGAATCGCGGCGGTTCATCTGCCCTGCACCAATGCCTGCGGTCACATTATCCTTGGCATAGACAATTGCGTTGGATTTGACGTGCTTGGCGACTTTCCAAGCGAACAGCGCGTCGGCCACTTCCTGTGCGGTCGGCTGGCGTTTGGTGACGACGGTCAGGTCGCCAGCGCCAACCACGCCGTTATCACGCGACTGGAACAGCATACCGCCCGCAATACTTTTCATATCAAGGCCGGAGCGGGCAGGATCGGGGAGCTCATCCACCAACAACAGGCGCAGGTTCTTCTTAGCAGCAAAAATCGTACGCGCTGGTTCGTCAGCGCCTGGCGCAATAACCACTTCGGTAAAAATTTTGCTGATGGCTTCCGCGGTCGGACCATCCAGCGGCACATTCGATGCGACAATGCCGCCGAAGGCGGACACGCTGTCGCAAGCAAGAGCCTTTTCCCAAGCCTCAAGCAAACTTGAGCCTTGGGCGACTCCGCAGGGATTCGCGTGCTTTACGATCACAATGGCGGGGGTATCGGCAGGAAATTCTGCCACAAGATTCAGCGCGGCATCCGCATCATTGAGGTTGTTGTAAGACAATTCCTTGCCCTGCACTTGGCTTGCCTGCGGCACTCCAGAAGCTGCCGGACCATTGGGCAGGTATAGCGCCGCATTCTGATGTGGGTTTTCACCATATCGCAGGGTTGAACCCAGCTTGCTTGCCACCGTCATGGCTTCCGGGAACATCGCCCCCTGATCAGCAAAGGCGAACCAGCTGCTGATGGCGGAATCATAGGCGGCAGTGGCCGCAAAGGCCTTGGCCGCCATGCGCTTGCGAAACCCGGTCGTGGTCGCACCATTGTGATCGGCCAGCTCATCATACAACCCGTGATAATCTTCAGGGTCGGTCACAATCGTTACGTAAGCGTGGTTCTTCGCAGCGGAGCGGACCATGCTTGGTCCGCCAATATCGATGTTTTCAATAATGGTGTCGCGATCAGCGCCGCTCATCACAGTATTCACGAAAGGATAGAGATTGACGATCACCAGATCGATCGCGCCGATATCATGGGCGTCCATCGCTTCTGCATGAGCCGGATCATCACGCACGGCCAGCAATCCGCCATGGATCATCGGATGCAGCGTCTTTACGCGGCCATCCATCATTTCGGGAAAACCCGTCACGTCCGACACGTCGAGGACTTGCAGGCCTGCATCGCGCAAAGCCTTGGCCGTGCCGCCAGTCGACACCAGTTCCACCCCAACCTTGGCCAAACGGCTGGCAAGTTCGACAATGCCGGTCTTATCGGACACCGAAAGCAGTGCCCGGCGAATCGCAACGTCAGTCATGTGTGAGCCTATCCCATTCGTTTGAGCAGCCAGGAGAAATTGCCACCGCCGCGCGAGGCGAGGCCCTGAATCACCAGCTGCTGTACCGGATGCGGGCGACCGTTTCCATCGACCCACATGCTTTCTTCTATTTGCAAATCAGGCTCACCGGTGACGAATTGCCACAAGCTGCCATCGGGCAGAAGGAGGCTGGCGCTGCGCCCGCCCTCTCCCAGCGTCGCCTCAACCCGGCGGCCTAGGTGGAAGCGGATGGCGAAGGGCACCTTGCCGCGCTTGCCCTTCCGGCCCGAAGGAACGAGCACATCCTCACCGCGCAATTCACTGCCGTCATCACGCAAGATCAGAATGCGTTTGTGCAGCAGACCAAAGCGCGGGGCATAGCCATCATGGCTTGCCTCCAGCCGGCGCGCGCCGCCATTCTTCAGCTTTACGCTGCGCATATCAATTTCAACTTCGCCAACACCGCTGCCAAGCTTGCCGTCAAGCAGAACAGCCGTTGAGTTGGCATCGCCCAGCGTCAGGGTGGAATGCGCCGCCGTCGCCCGCAGGCCTTGCTCGATGCGGATCGGAACTTGCCCTCCCGCCATCGCAGCGCCGCCGCAATTCACGATCAGCCGGTGATCGCCATGACTGAATTCAAACGCCAGAGTGGACGCGCAGCCGTGCCGCGCATGGCGCGCAAGGGGAGGAGGCGATGCATCAATCTGCAAAATTGCTGGCCGTGCAGAAATGCTCTGATAGCCCCATCCGCGCGGCTCACGCAGGGGGCGGGCCCGCACACCGCTCGCTTCGATCAATGCCGCCAGCCGGCTTGCAGGAACCGCAGCGCCGCCTTGCCAGCTACCCAGCCCGCCATCGCCGTGCGTCAGAGCTAGCAGCGGCGGAACGAGCAATTGCAGCACGGCTTGAATAGCCTCTGGAATCTCGCGCTTTGCGGCGTGATAACAAGCGGACAGATCGACCAGCAGTTCAATCGCCTGTATTTGCGCCAATGGGCTGCGTGACAGCACGCCGCCATCATCACCAACCAATTCACCCAAAGCCCGCGCCAGGCCGGCTTCGCCAAACAGGCGGCGCGGCTTGCCATCTGTCAACAGCAATCCGGCAGCCGTAATCGCGCACCAGCCGGCCAGTTCGCCCATCCGCTCTGGCGCGCGCGTGACATTGCGATCAAGCCAGCGCGCCGTTTCTTCCAGCGACGACAGCACACTATGCCGCAGCGCCTTGTCCGGTGAGGAAAGGATCAGCGGCGCGTTGACCAGCCAGCCCAGCAGCCGCAAGCCCGCATGCTCAACTTTCCATGCAGGCCCTTTTGCGGGCTTCGGATTGGCCTTGAGCCAGCTTTCCAGAATGCGGGTCGCAACTGATGTGCATTGCTCTCGCGGGGCGCAGGATTGCAAATCGCGCAGCCAGGTGAAGCCGTGAACTGTCCGCTCAAACGGAGGGCTGAGCTTGGCAGTCGCCCCGAAATCCACCTGTGCAATCGGCGCTTTGACGCCGTGAATGTAAAAATGCCCCGCGCGCAAAGCCATGCCTGCCGCCCGCTCGCCCGCCAAAGGACTTTCAACAGTCGCCAAAAGGCGTGTGCGCAGCGGCTTGCGGAATGGCGCAGCCAATGTGCTTCCAGGAACGCCTAGGCGATAGGCCATGCGCAGGAACCGCTCGCCCGTGGAAATGGCCGGAGGATCGAAATCAGTCAGCACCAATGCGCGGTCAGCTGCGATGGTTTCATGCGTGTCACGTGCAGGCTGATCGGTTTCAACCAGCGATTCCTCACCTTGCTCGCCCAGCGGGATTGCCTTGCTCTCTTGCGGGTCCGCGCCCTCTGGCGATTTTCCGCCCTTTTCCTGCGCCTCGCGCCGCAGGCCAAGTGCCTCGGCGTTCACGCTGCATCTCCGCGCAGGGCCGTGATGTTGGCCGCGTAATGTTCCGGGCCGCCCTTAAAAGTTGCGGAACCCGCCACCAGCACATCAGCACCCGCATCGACGCATTGCCGCGCAGTTTCAGGATTTACGCCGCCATCGACTTCGATCAGCACATCATGGCCCGCCTTGTCGATCATGCGGCGCACCGCCTCTATCTTGCGAAGCTGCGATGAAATGAAGCTTTGCCCGCCAAAGCCCGGATTAACGCTCATGATCAGCACAAGGTCGATTTCCTCAAGCAGATAGTCGAGCATCTTGGCAGGCGTGGCGGGATTGAGCGAAATGCCCGCTTTCTTGCCCAGCCCGCGGATCGCCTGCACAGACCGGTGAACATGCGCGCCTGCCTCTGGATGAACAGTGATGATGTCCGCACCTGCTTCGGCAAAGGCCTCCAGCCAGTTGTCGACCGGCGACACCATCAGGTGAACATCAAAGGTCTTTTGCGTATGCGGGCGCAGTGCTTTCACGACGTCAGGACCGATCGTGATGTTAGGCACAAAATGCCCGTCCATCACATCAACATGGATCCAATCGCAGCCAGCCTCGTCAATGCAGCGCACTTCTTCACCCAGCCGCGCGAAGTCGGCGGAAAGGATCGAAGGAGAGATAAGTGGCCGGGTCATTTGCATCCCCCGCGATAAAGATGCGCGAATCACCCCTCAAGGACAGGAAGGGCGCTTTTGAGACAATGGCGGGGGAAAACTCATAGTTTTACGAAGCTGACAGCCCTCTTCAGCCACTGTTCAGTGGAATTACGGCAAACAAAGAACCAATTACGGATCAGTTTGTAATGCCTCGATTTGCAGAATTGCACCGCGACAGGCCAGAATCCGACCAACAAAATACAGGGTTTACGCAAGATCATGACGACCACTCGCAACCTCCGCCTGACCGGCGCCGCAATGCTTGGCGCATTGACCGCGCTTGGCGTTTCCATGCCCGCAAGCGCGCAGGAATATCGTCAAGAACTGCGGCACTCGACCGCGCCGTGCCGGGGTGATGGCCCAGCCGTGTCCATCCGCGTTACCGAAGTCGAGGCATCAACCGGGACGCTCCGTATCCAATTGTATCGCGGAACGAGAGCCGATTGGCTCGAGCGGGGCCGCTGGCTGCACCGGATTGAAGTGCCTGCGCGAGCAGGCACGATGCAGGTCTGTATGCCCGTTCCCGCTACTGGAAATTACGCAATTGCGATCCGGCATGACGTCAATGGCAATGGCAGCACCGATATCCGGACCGATGGCGGCGGCATGTCGAACAATCCCAGCATCAACATCTTCAATCTTGGCCGTCCAAGCATTGATCGTACCCGCTTTTCCATCGGCCGCGAGGTCAAGCCGATGACGATCCGCATGCGTTACATGTAAACAGGTTATGACTGGCGTTTTGCGCGCCAGATCTCCCAGAGAACACCCGGCGCGGCCAGCACCGGGTGTTTTTCACGCCACGGCGTCACCTCAACTTCAACACCAGTGTGGCGCTCCACCTTCCATGCGGCATAGCGACCTGCGCCATCGAAAGTGCGCGTTGCGCGCAACAGGCGGGCGATGTTGAGCGGTTTGCCCCAGCGACGCGAACGGTGCCAGCGGCGAAGCACATCAGATCGGTAGTCGAGTGCCATTTGAGGGACCAGCAGTTCACCATCCAGCTCAAAAGGCACCTTCGTCCATTCCAAAACAGCGGGCAGTAAACCGCTGAAGTGATCTTGATTGAGCGAGAGTATCGAATTCTCTCGGCCAGGCTTCTCGATCCTGAATTCGGCTTTGTAGGTCTCCTGGAAAAGAGCCCGCCAATAGTCCTCCTCGCGCCCCTTCGCGGGGCCTAGCGCTACAGCCAAATGTGCCGCAGTCACTGCCGCATCCTGAACAGCAAGAACGATGTCGCCGGTATTGTTTTCATGCCGAACTGGCGGTTCCTTGCTCCAGACAAGAGCGCTCGGCTGCACGAAGCGCGCCCATATTGTGGCGTCGCGGGACCTTCCTTTTGCGGCCTCCCGAAATTTAGCCAACGTCATCGTCGCAATCTTGGCGCGGAGGGTCTGCCCGTCATGCTCCCATTCGCGATAGGAAACGGTCGGCCAGATTCCGCGCTCGGGCGACCCGTCAGTCAGCACATAAAAATCGAGCACACCTTCGAGCAATCCGGTGCGCAAGTTGGAGCCATAGAATAGCACAGCCGCAGCTTGCGCCTCTTCTCCAAGGCGCGCTGCAAAAGCGGAAATGGCGGGATCAACTTCGCGGTCCAGCGCCTTGTCGACGCGGTCCGTCAGGTTCACGGAACGACGAAGCGCAGCTTTGTGCCGGCGCTAAGCCGATAATTGCCCGCCGGGAATGCCTCTCCATCAAGGATGAAGCTTTCCGATAGGTCGATCTCAGCGCCATCGCCGCCGAAAACGTGCGCGCCGCGTCTGTGCGTGGCCGGGCTGGCGGTGCCTCTCATCAGGGCAGCGATCCGCAGAAGCAAGCCGCGACGCGGATTATCGAGGACAGCCACCCCCAAGGTATCGGTCACACCGCGAAACGGGTTGAGCCCTGCAGGAAACTTCTCAAGCGTGGACGCGAAAAGCAGATATCGCTCGCTTGCGGGCATTCCGCCAAGATGTTCCACATCTTTACCATCGCCGCCGCGCACACGCATTTGCGTTCCGCGCCGCCAAGGATTGCCGCTTCCGCCGAAAAACGCCTGCAGCACGCTCCAACCGGTTGTCAGCCCGACTACGGCCGCGTTGAATGCGCCGAGATCATGCGATCGCTGGCCCAGCGCAATGCAGCGATTGAACACGCCCGCCCCCATGATGAAACCGCGCACCTGCGCCTCTGCATTGTCCCGCTGTGTAATGACCAGCGGCTGCCTGCGTTCGATATTGCCTTGGCGAATTGCCGCGAGCGCATTTTCAAGCGTCCAATCGGCAGGTATGCCAAGATCGAGCGCCAGCGCATTGGTTTTGCCATGCGGCAGGATGATGAGTGTGGGCCAGCTATCGCCGAAAATACCAGCACCGCACGATAGAACATCGCGGACCGTGCCGTCACCGCCATCAATGGCGATGCAATCGACCTTGCGAACGGCGAAATCGGCCAGAATATCGACCAACTCACTGCGGCGGGCGGGCTCCCTGACAAGCACATCTTCAGATGCACTGCCGGGCACTTCCCCGCGCTGGTTGCGTCCACCACCATTGTGATAGCTGCGGGAATTGCGGATCAGGCCGACAAGCGGCTTCCCCCGCACAGGAGACAAGGCACCATCATTCGCCGCCGCAGGAGAGCCATCACGCAAATTGGCATCAATTTGCGGCAAGCGCTCAAAAAGATGGATGCTGTGGTGCATTACCAATTCGCCTTACACATTGCCCGCCCGCATTTACTACGGTCTTTTTTCGATTACCGCGAGACTGTCATCGCAGTGCAACAAAATCCATTGTCGCTTGGAGTTTCGCTTTTCCCGTCCAAAGGGCTACCCAAAGCGATACATTGTGTCGGAATGATGGAGATGGTGGGCATTATCCGCGTTGCAAGCTGATCGTTATCCGCCATACTTCAGAATTGATCAAATTGGAGTGAACAGATGCTGACCGCGAGCCTGCTAGATGCTGCCATGGGCGAGGAAGGAGCGATTACCGCACTGCGGCGCGCAATCCATGCTGAACCTG
>ENA-ORXU01002558-ORXU01002558.1-marine-metagenome-genome-assembly--contig:-NODE-2558-length-12249-cov-3.881285_pt1 | contig 12249 bp, 15 predicted proteins | sample MGYA00237869_ERZ511484 | MGnify/ENA metagenome assembly ERZ511484 | reverse complement strand
ACCCCGCGTTGGGCGACTGGTCGCCCGCGACGGCGCCGACTTTGGTCGCCCCCGCCGCCGGCGCTGCCGCCGCTGGCGACGGCGACGGCGACGGCGACGGCGACGGCGACGGCGACGGCGCCCTGGCCGTGACGCTCTCCCTCCCCCCCGGCGAGGCGGTCGAGTACAAGTATGCGCGCGTCGACGCGGCCGCCGGGACGGTCACGTGGGAGGGCGGGGAGAACCGGCGGTTGCACGTGACGCCGGGCGCCGTTGTGGCCGAAGCGTGGGTCGGGGGGGAGTCCCCACCGCAGCCGTGCGGCGGCATTGAGGTGCCGCCGCCGGTCGAGGCGGTTGCCGCCACGGCGGCTGCGCCCGCCGATCCGCCGGTGGCCGCCGACGGTGGCGCCGCCGCCGCGCCGCTGCCGCCGGCGCCCGCCGACGAGGTGGGGGAGGCGCCGCCGCCGGCGCCCGTCGACGCGCCCGTCGAGGCGGCCGTGCCGCCGCCGCCGCCGGCAGAGGCGGCCGCCGAGGCGGCCACGTCGGCCGACGCGACGCCGACGGCGGAGGATGCGCCCGCTGCGGGAGCCTCGCCGGGGAAGAAGGAGGGCGACGTCAACCTGTTTAAGCACCTCTCCTCGGGCGTCTCGTCGCTGCTGCGTGCGTTGGGGGGGGGCGACCGCAAGGGCGACGGCCACGACGTTGCGTCGGCCCAACCAGCCAATGGCATCGCGCAGGCCGAGTCCTAGCTCCCGCCGCGGCGGCGGCGCTGTGGACGCGGAGGCGCCGGTGGGGTGGCCGAGGCCGGGCTTGCGCGGGGGCGGTTTTTTCCCTCCTTTTTCCATTGGTCGTCGGTTTGCCAACGTCTCGCGCCGCGTTGGACGCTGGGTGTCTCGCGGCTGGGCGGCTCGGGTACCGTCGCACGGGGCGGCGGGCGGTACGACGGAGGGGTGGTTGCGACGGGTGGTTGTGTGCCACCAGCGTGCAGCTGCTAGTGATCCCAGTCGGCTACTGGTACGTGTGCTGCGCTCTGCCTTTGGCCGGCCGTGGCGCGCGTTTTAGGAGGTGGTGTGAAGCACGTTTCACGCGTGCTTTGTTTCGTGACCCGCGTCACGCGTGGGTGCGTCTGCGTGTGAGTCTAGATGGTGTGGGTGGAGCGAGTGTGGGTGGCGCTCCGTCGCCCGTTTGCCCGCCGCTGCTCGCCTCTGCTCATGTTCTTTCCCCCGTGTGAGTAGCAGCGGAGCCGCACCTGGCGATGATAACCGCCTGTGTGTATGTATGTACTATATAGAGAAGGGGTTTCTGTGTGTGAGATTGTTGCCCTGTCCATAGTGCCATTGTCCTCTCTCCGTTCCAAACGTGGACGCCCGCACTTTCGGCGCCTCTGCCGCCGGCGCCGCCACGGCGTCCAGGCCCGCCTCTGGCAGCCCTCCAGTCACTTCTTAAACCGGCGGTAGCGCACGAGAACAACAGCGGTGTCCCACAGCAGGGTGCAAGATACGGCTCCTCCACTGCCGCCTATGGCGGAGAAGCACAGCCACTAACCGAGGGCTGCATGCAGTCAACTGCGCCGTCGGGGCTTATGTTCCATATACTGACGTGATTACTGGGAGGCAGAGCAGTCGGTTTTTGGTGCTGCAGCGCTCCCCTACAACCGATGCAGGCCGTCTCTACAAGTATCCTCGCACTCAAAGCTCAGTCTTGGCGCCCTCAGCACCACTCTCAATATCACCAGCACTCTCGCCCTCGACGGCTGCCGCCGTCTCGTCAACCCAAACCGGCAAATCCTCATTAAGCCGCTTGTACCTGGCATCCCCGCCGACGACCCGGTCCAAAAAGGACCCCACGTCGGTCCCCTCCATGACGGCAACGCGGCCCTTTTTGGGACGCACGACCACAAAGCCGGCTAGCGGGCCAGTGGCGGTCTCCCCTTCGCTCCGCGGTCCCACCCCCAGCACCTCGGCCAGCGCCGCCGCGCCGGCGCTAGCGCCTGTGTCGGCCACCGCAAACGCCAGGTTGTCAAACCGGAACCGCTCCGCGAGTGCTTCAACCTCTGCGCGCCCACTTTCAGAGGCAAGCCCGGCGCCGAGCGACAGCGCACACAGGCGGCCGTCTTCCCGCGCGCCGCAGTGAGCGTCATAGTCGGCACGGCTGGACAGGACCGCCACGCCCGTGTCGGCCACGGTCGGCTGCTCAAAGGTCGGCGCGTCGCCGCCGGCACCCGCACCGCCGCCACCACCAGCCGCGGCACTGCCCGCCGCAGACGGCCCCATGCGTGCGACAATGTCGTCGAGAAAAGAGCGTAGCGACGGGGGGTCCATCTTTCCTGTATGCCACACGGCCTCAGCGGGCGCCGACGAAGACGGCGGGAAAGCCAGGAGCGCAGGGAGTTTGGGGCGCGGCGTGTCCGGCCCTGTCAGGCGGAAGCGCGCCAAAGTCGCCGCCGCGTCCGGGTTGTTGGCGGTGCGGAGCTCGCCCAGCGACAGTTGCCCGGCGTAGGCCGCCGACAGCCCCTTGTACAGGGGAGAGGTGGTATTTTTCGGGGAAAACAGCAGCACGTGTGGTAGGCGGCGGGCGTCATCAAAGAACGCGTCCACTCCGCTCGGCCGGACCACCGCCACGTAGGTCGGAAGGTGCGCTTTGACGTGGTTGGCCAGCGCCACGACCGACCGGTCGCCTTCGTACTCGACGGACGGGCGCGCATCGCCAACGACACGGCCAGCAAAGGTCAGGATGGTGGGGTAACCCTGGACGGAGTGGCGTGCGACCAATTTGGAGGATGCATCAGCATCGACGGCGCCGACGCGGGCCACGCCGTCCAACCGAGTGGCCAAGCGCTCCCACTTGGGCGCGAGCTCTTTGCAGTGGTCGCACCAGTCTGCGTAGAACTCGACAGCCCTGCACATCCAGAACACAGTTGGAAAGCGTCGACAGAAAACAGGAACAGTAAGAGAAGCGCACGCACAAACAGAGTAAACAAAACACCAGAGACAGGCCACGATACATATCACAAGTAGTCAGGCGAATGAACCAAAGAAAAATCGAGGAGTATGGAAAGACAAAGCAGGGGGGTACAACATGACTGACCAGGATGTATCGCCAGGGCGCCGACAACAGCTGCCGCATCCACGTACCAGGTCTCCTTCGATTCCAACACCATAGACCGGAAGTTGTCATCCGTGAGTTGAACCACCTTGGAGGTGTCAAAGTTGTACATGCCGCCCGCCGCAGAGTGAATCACTGCAGCCACCGTCGCAGTAGCGGCCAAGACAAGCGACACGGACAGCGGCCGCCGACATCTCCGGCCCAGCGACGCCATTGTCAAGGTGCGGGGGCACGACAATGAAGAAACAAAGCACCGTCGAGAGCCGGGTGGCACGTGAAAGGCAAAAAGGACACCACGGAGGGTCTGGCCATGCGCGAGACAGGAGAGCAAGACCCAGACATGGAGTTCGGAGCAGCTCGCAGAACAATGAACTCGCCCATTGTCTCGCATAAATGGAGCGACTGATGATTGGTCATGCCAATAGGATAGTCAGTCAACTGCAGTTGGTGTCAGCATTCAACAGTTGAATAGGCTGAAGCGTATCAGCGGTGGCGAGCTATGGAGAGGTGACGCTGACGATGGAGGCGGGCCCAGAGCTGACTCGTCCCCTGCACGCCTGCCCGCCCCTCTCTTCATCCATCATGACTGAAGTGGCCTTGCGCCTGCGGCAAACAGGCACGTCTTGGGCCCGCCAGTTATAGCCCCACCTGGCGAGTGGCGCTCGCTGGGGTCGCCCGGCCTCGCTGCTGGCGGCGGCGCGCAGTTCGCGCAGTGGTCATGTCTGAGGCGCTCGCCCTGGCGGTAGCTGCCGCGACACCTCCACGCTTTCCCCCCCCCTCTCTTTCAGATGTCTTTCCCGTGAGCACTCCGCCCCCTCCCTCCTCTATTTTGCCTCTCGCTCCTCCTAGCATGCGAAGACAGCGGTCACATTGGCGGCGACCGCTGCCCTGACGGAGGCGCGGGCGCTCCTCGCCAGTTTCCACCTTCTGCGCCTTAGGGTGATCCCCGCCGGCCTCGTGTTTGCCTTTGGGGGAGTCCTTCACGACCGTCCCGCCCTTTCAATCGCAGTGGGTGGCGCGCGCTCAGCAACGTGGCCTCGGTTGGGGCGGCCACCACCCCTGCGCCGACAGGCCACACTGACGCCGGATTGGGGGCCATTCCTGCCGCCGTGGCACTGAAGATCACCGCTTCTCTGCCTGACCCCGCCGAGAGCTGGAGAAGATTGCGGCGGCCACCACCCCCATCACCACGAATGGGAAACGTGTGTCTCGACCCCCGCGTCGTGCTGTGGGTGTATTTAACATGCACGCTGTGGGTGTATTCAAGCGCGGGACGCGCTGTAGATGCTGACGCGGCGCTCTTCCTCTATGAGCTCCTGCCCTTTCAATATTTCGCGGGGCTGGCGCGGCGGTCGACGGGGGGCACCCTCCCCAACAGCCTCGACGCACTCGAGCAGGCTGCCTTCGGGTGGTTGTAGGCTTGCTTGGTCGCTGCTGCGGTCCTCTGCATCTTGGAGGTCTTGCAGAGCCGGCTGTTGGAGATTCGAGGTACTGTGCGAGAGAAAGGAAGTTGGAAGTCGCAGCCGCTACAGCTGTCGGCCGCGCTGAACCTCTGTCAGTGGTGGTCGTGCCATCTACTCATCATCTTGCTTGCTGTCGCCCGTGCGCTCCATCTTCTTGCTTGACGGTGGCGCAGCACACGCCCTTCTTGCCTTCTACATGCATTAAGAAGAACAAGCAGTAGCGCAGCTATAGCGCTAGATGACCTCGTTTGTCACCCGACAGCACCACGCCTCTGGCTCGAAATCAACAAGCTGGTCATCCAGGCATCGCGGTCATGTGCTTGGGATAGGCCCGCTCTCGCTCTTGCGCTAGAGGAGGACTTTTGCGGTGCTTATCGCCACCACGACCTTCACAGCGCAGCAGCGCGAATACCATTGTGTCGCCGACCAGTCTCCCTCGCGTGCAGGCTTGAACTGGACAGGTCGCTTGCCTGTCACGTGGGAATCTTGGATCGGCACAACACGACGCAGCGTGGCACGATCGCGCAACCAGCGCAAGGCTGGATTGACCAACAAGCATCCTCGTTGGGAGTTCAGAAGCGCTTTAGCTTTCTATCTAAATAGTGTCTATTCCACCATCTGGATCGAATGATCCTAAAAGGGCCAATTGATCCTGGTTTTGGCTGGGCTGTGCTGCGGAAACCGCTGAGCGCAACTCGATTCTGACGGCAGAAATGGGATCAGCGGTGCCGGTTTAGTTTTGAGCGAGCAGCTGGAGCTGTAACTCTTGGTCAAGTGTCCTTGAGTCACCCGCGAAAAATGCCAATTTGAAAACTAAAATGACAACTGGAGATGCGATGCAACGAAGAGAAAAAGAACATGTCACGCACTCGAGGGCCCACCACCACTGCTACGAGCAACCTGTACCGGCGTCACCTCGCCAGAACACTTTTCACAATGCTCCGCGAGGACTAGGCCGGCCGACGGCGCCTTATAGCAGACTGGACATACCCAAAACATCTCACAAGGACACCGCGTTCAACTCTCACCCCCCCGTCGAACACGCGTACGACACACGCGGCAGGTGTTGTTCGCACGAGCAACCACCTTCTCCGCCGCATGCACCTCACGGGCAGCTCTCTTTGCCTCCATCTCGGCAGCGGCTCGGGCCCGCACGGCCGCGCGCCGAGCCTGAGCGGCCTTCTCCGCCGCGTCCATGTCCAGCAGCGACTGAGGCGACTGCAAAATGTTGCGCTCCACCACGGCTTTTCCCCGTACCGCCCGTTTGTTGACGTCAGCAACACGCTCGGTGGCCTGGCGAATGACCACCGCCGCCGCATCGCGTGCATCGCCGTGGATGGACTCGCAGGGGGGCCCCCGACCTAGCGCCAAGCTGGTCCGCGCCAACATCACCGCTGAGTTGAAAGGCCAAAGCCCCAGCCGTAGAAAAGCACCCTTAATGTCAGCGGGGGTGGAGGAGTGCCGCTCGGCCCAGTAGGCGCAGTGTAGAAGCGTGTCACGGGCCGACGTGCCCGTCAACACGGCGTCCATGTTGCCCTGCTCGCTGCGCGAGACGGTGATGCTCTTTTGGTTGGCAAAAGGCGCCTCATCCAACGGCTGGTTGATGTCGGAGCTGTTGGGAGGCAAGTAGAACAGGAAGCAGCCCTTGTTCAGCGCCGCTTGGATGGTTGCGACCTGCATGTGGCGGCCTAAACGGTCCCCAAAGAGCAGAGCCTGGCGACCGGGGTTGCGCACCGTCCACTCAGCCGCAAAGTGGTCCACTACCGAGCGGAAAGTCACAGCATTAAGGTAGCCAGTATCATTCCAACAAAAAAAGCGAGGCCAGGCAGAGCGGGTGGTGGTGGGGGCTTTCTCCATGGAAAAGTTGACCGTTGCCGACGTACCATCCCCAAACTTGGCCTTGAGCTCATACACGCTGAAAAACACGGTGCCACTCGCTGCCACAAACGTAAGCAGGGAAGCCAGCGTGTTGTGGCGTGTAGAAACCGCATTGTCGCGGTCCTTGAAGACGACGCGGTGGGTTGTCAGGCGGCCGCCTCGCTGGACGACGCGGGTCTCATCGTAGTTGAAGACGGCGTCAGGTAAGAAGGAGTGCTCAGTGAGGAACAACTCAAGCTCCCCGCAGAAGGCCTGGACGTCACAAAACACCTGAGGACCAGCGCGCTTGTCGGCCACCGCCGTGCAGGCACGTAGGCTGAGTAACCGTCGATGCGCCCCCACCCACCGCTGCACCCAGTCCAAAGACACCCCCTTACGCCAGTGAGTCTGGACCAAGTCGGCTATCTGCCGCGTCGACATGGGCAGGTTGTTGATACTAAAAGCTTGGACGACCCCCACCAGCGTCGCGTCCTGCTGGGCGGTCAGGGTGCTGTTGCCATGGACGTGGCCGGCGTCCGTTCGGTGGCGGTGGTAGGCTCTCTTCAGGGCCTCCTTACCGACATTGGACTCAGCAGCCACTGCAAATGCGGCCTTGTCGAGGGTCGGGTAGTCGAAGAGGACCTCCTGGAAGCGCGGTACGGCGTCAATCGGCTGCATGGTGGGTAGGGGGGGCGTTTGTAGCGCGGCGGTGCAACACCGAGCGGGAAAACCGGAGATCGCCGACTGGCATTTTAATTTTCAAATTGGCATTTTTCGCGGGTGACTGCTTGGGAAATCAGGGAGCGTCAATGTTTTCCACGCCCAGGATGTCCATGGCGGGGGGGGAGGGCCATTTTCTAGAAGGTGTTGGGCTACACTTCGCCCCAGAGAGAGAGGAAGTACCTATGGCAGGCCCCTGGAGGAGGCAGCATGCCCGCGCCAGCTCAGTTCCCGCCACTACCCCGCTTTTCAGTAGGGTTGTGACCAGCGCCTCCGGGAACGCACATATGGGCAAGCAGGGGGTGCAAAGCGCAGTGCGGGCAGCAAAAAAACTGTACCAAGATCGCCGAAGAGTCAGAAAGAAACAGAAACGAGGCTCATTAACACATGCATACGCACGGAGCACCAGTCTAGTGAGCTGGGTGCCTTCGGGAAAGACGCCCATCACACACGCACGCGGCCGTCACCGTACGAAAGTTCCGCTTACGCGCCGCCAAGCATCCCACTTTCCTCCGCACTTCTAATGTCACCACACGCATCAAAATCAGCGCCTGCAGGTACCACAAAGTCAAACTCGGAGGCCAGCCGGCCGCCACGGTGGGGGTGTGCTGCACCCACGGTGCGAGGGGGGGGAGCACCAGTAGCGTGTGGGTGGGGGTGACGGCGGCACGGTACAGTGGCGGGAAAGGAAGGCTGCAATCGGGGGTGTGATATCAAATGCTGTATCTTCCTGCCGAAGCACACCGGCGCAACCGACCGGATCCATCCCGCATCTAATCCAGGCGCCGCCGCCGCCGCCGGCGCCAATCCCGGGCTTATACACCCGGTTCACAGGGGGGGCGCGCGCGTCTAGTCACACGTTCCCGCCATCCGCGAGTGCATCCCGGCGCACCACACAGCCGCGAGTGCAAGTATCACACAGTCAAACTGGCCTGGCGGCGGCCTCAGCCGTGCAACCCAGCCGGGCAGTGGCTTCAGCCACCCTGCCGTCTAGCCTCGTCCGTGCAGGCCAGCCCGCAGGGTGGCCTCGTCCGTCCGGGCCAGCCGGTAGGGTGGCCTCGTCCGTCCAGGCCAGCCGGTAGGGTGGCCTCGTCCGTCCAGGCCAGCCAGTAGGGTGGCCTCGTCCGTCCAGCCTAGCCCACAGGGTGGCCTCGTCCGTGCAGGCCAGCCCACAGGGTGGCCTCGTCCGTGCAGGCCAGCCCGCAGGGTGGCCTCGTCCTTCCAGGCCAGTCGGCAGGGTGTCCTGGCAGGGTGGCCTCATGCGTCTGCTGCTTCCTTGCAAACGCGGTGCCCTCAGCCGCACAAAACGGGTGAGACGGCCCGTGACCTCGGTAACGCAGGCAGAGGCCAGCTGGCTGACGACCGCCAGGCGTCATAACCACGCGCTAGCGCGTCATGGCGACGCACGGCGTCCGTGAGAGATCGACTTGCTCTTCCTCGCTTACCGCATCCCATGGTACCGACGCTAGTGCACTGTCGATCCATGGAGAGGCACCGAGACATTTGGAGGTCCGACGGGTCATCCACTTCCAAGAGGTCAAGAGATAAGGGGGGTGGTGAGGAGCGAGATGGGGGTAGCGAGGAGAAGCGATACGGCCGGCAAACCGTGGAGCGAAGGCTGGCGCGCCGCGAGCGCAAGCGTTTTTCTCAGCGGCGCCGGCGTGCTGCGGCCACAGCCGCTCGCGATGCCGCGTGGCGGAACTGGGAGCACCTCGAAACTCCGACCTCCCATGTCTCCCATCACAATCGTGCGCTGGGGCTGACGGTCCGTCAGAGACTCTCAGCGCGGGCGTATAACAACTGTATGGATGAAAATTGGTTGTTGACTACATTTCCTGCCCCTTCCTCCCCCATTTCTTATCCAACGCCAGCAGTGCATGTTGGCAAACCCCCTTCCCCGCGTTTGCTTACGCCTTGCAGGCCCCCCCCCAGGCCTCAGGCGTCCCGCGATGCGGGCGAAGACGACGCCGTGTTCATCATCGAGGATGAAGATCCCTGGGCGGCTGTGCCTGCCCTGCTACCACCGTCGACGAAGTGTGTCGTCAATGGCGTCGACATCGCGACGTCGATGACGTCCATCTTCACCAAGAACACGCTTTCCCGGTGGCTCGACGACAACGTGTTAAACGCGTACGGCCACGCGTAGGCATGTGAGAGGCGTGTACCGGGCACTGCTCCTTTCGGTAGGTGAGTGTCAACATTCCTCTGGCCGGCCATTGTCCCACTGGCGCAGAGGGAGCTTTGCTTGTCGTCCCTGACGGGCACTCCGCCGTCGACTCTGTCGGCGCAGCTGAACCCTGCCGAATGGGGGCGGTTTTCCGTCCTCATCCACGATGGAAGCAGAGAATCGGGACACTAGACCGTCTGTTGCGTGGACGGTGCCGCGCGCCCGCCGACGTTGCGCATGACGGACAGTCTCCGGCCGAGTGCGCGTGACGACGCCCGTCTCGCGGTGCACACCGCCACGGAAAGGCGGCATGCGGCGCTGTTTTTATGGTGGATGGCCTTGATGGCCGCTGACGCGTGGGCGCCTTTTGATGCTGCCGAGTGGCGGGTATTGGCATCACCTGCACAGCTGAAATAGCAGGTGCGAGGTGACTGTTGTGTGTTCTTGGCCTTTTGGACCAGTGTCTACCTCGGAGGGGGGGACGTACATCACGCCACACTCTGTGACACTCTCATGTTTCGAAACGCTATGAAGAGCACGATACTTGCGGCTGCGACGGCCGAGGGCTTGGGAATTCCCTTTTTATCTTGGTTCTGACGCTCTCCTTTACATGACGGCCGAAGCGGTCAGCTCGACACCGCGTCACCCCCCGACGGCGGCCGACGCCCTCCCCCGCATGGCGGTCAACTCGGCGCCGCCGCCCCCCCCGGCAGCGCCCGACGCTCTCCCCCGCACGGCGGTCAACTCGACGCCGTCGCCTCCCATGACGGTGGCCGACGCCCTCCCCCGTATGGCGGCCGAGACGGTCAACTCGACGCCGCCGCCTCGCACGACGGCGGCCGACGCCCTCCGCCGCACGGTGGTCAACTCGACGCCGCCGCCGCCCCCGAGGGCGGCCGATGCCCTCCTTCTTTTGGCAGCCGACAAGGCTCCGCCGTCCCTGTGGTCGGGGAGGGTGACTCGGTCGCGCTTCGCCAAGGCCGCCGCGCGTTGTCGTCGGCGGCGCCGACGCGCCCAACTTGGACGTGGAAGTATCTATTGACACGGCTGCGGTGTCAGACTTTGCCTAGGAGCCCAAGGAGTATGGCGGCGACGGCGGGGCAGAGTGGAGCTCGAGTGAAGACAACACCAACACGGCGACGTCAGAACCAGAACCCGACATGGAGCCCGGGGACTTTGGCGGCGAGGTTGGCGGCAAGGGAGCGTCGGCGAGAGCGACGGGTACCTGCGCAACGGGGCCATCTTCTTCGGCCTCGGTGAGCCCACCAAGTGCGATGCGATAAATTCGTTGAGAGGCAGCGCTCCTCCACCCGACCGGCGGAGAGAGATATGGCGACGTACGCTGACAAAGCGTGAGGTGGTGCACCGCGCCGTGGGGCCGTACGTCGCGCCGGGCTGGGGTGTGGAGCACCCCAGTGCCATCGAACAAGAGCCGCTCATATCGAAGTGGCATGCTGTCGTTGTCTACACCATATTCTGGTTCCGGGACGGCCAGTGCCTGGAGTAAAATGGGCACTCAATGGACGGTATGGCGCGCCTGTCACAGCACGGTTCCAGGGCGTCGACGTGGGACCCCCCTTCCCGCCTTCCCCATTTCCGCCGCCCCGTGAGACGTAGCTTCATTTGGCGCGCCGTCCTCCATCCTGACGATTGCTACTTTTTCATCATCCGCAGGTGGGACGACCCGACACGTCTCAGCGTCCGATGCGCGTGGCGCACCTACACCGCAGAGAAGGCACTGATCGCCTCCAGCGGGGGGGTGCATCGGGCGGGCGACGCCTCTACCCACCATTGTCGAAACGTCATCGAGGCTACGCGAAGAACCCATGTGCAACCCCGACTACGCGGGCGGCATCTTCGCGCATGTTCTGGCACTCGACGCGGATCGCGTAGGCAATAGCAACAAGGGTACAACTGGCAAGCCATTGGGCAAGGAGTCGGCCCTCGGTCGCCAACTGACGGCAATCGGTTCTACGTGGGAGGAACGCTCCCGTGCTCGCGACACTGAGCGGACCACGATGGCGGTGTACAACGACTGGAAGAAGTGGCTAGCAGAGCACCACGAGCTGCCGCGCCGCTATGCGGGCGCGGCCACGCGAAAGGAGAAGTCTTTGGCCGTGAGAGTGATACGTGTGCGTACGTACTGGGAGAACATGCCTTTGCGCATCGCAGACCCTTTCGGCGCCTTGCGCTTTACGCCGGGGCGCACGCAGCGCGACTTGGACGCGGATCTCGACGCCGAGGCTCGCAAGCGGGCCCGACGACGCAAGAGGAGAGAAACAAAGTGACGAGGCGCCATAGTGGGGGGAAGAATGTCAGAGAAGACACATGAAGGCGCCAAAGTGGGGTGGGGGGGCGTTCGAGAACTCATGTTCCGTTGTTAGAATAAACAACAAGGAGGTCGGGAAACAAAACGCCCCGCCCCCGCGCGTGCCGTCGACAGCGCCCACGGAGACAGCGGGGCAGTGGAACGCACCGCCGCCGCCGCCGCCGCCGCCGTGCGGTCCGCCAGGCCGCGCGTCGACGCTTGAGCGCGCCGACCACGGCGTCGGCGGCGGGCCGCCGCAGCCGCCGTGTAGTCCGCCGGGCCTCGTTTCGACGCTTGAGCGTGCCGACCGGGGAACGGCGGCGGGCCGCCGCCGCCGCCGCCGCCGTCGCCGTGTCCGCCGCCACTGCCGCCGCCGCCCAACGACGGGGGTGTGTCGGAAAAGCCCGCCGCGCCGCCACCGGTGCGCTCGCCCCAGCCGCCTCCGCCGGCGGGGAGGGTGCTCGCCGCCGTCGACTCGGTCGCCGTCGACAGTGTGAAGTATGGCGACCAGTGGATGGCGGCGGCGGCGGCGCCGCCTCCGGCCCCCGGACCGACCCACGATTCAATGGCGGTCGGCCGCGGGGAGCCTCCGCCGCCCAGCCCCCGCGGTCCGCGGGGGGTGCCGCCCCCCCCCCCCCCCCCCCCCCCCC
>ENA-ORXU01002555-ORXU01002555.1-marine-metagenome-genome-assembly--contig:-NODE-2555-length-12273-cov-2.997212_pt1 | contig 12273 bp, 11 predicted proteins | sample MGYA00237869_ERZ511484 | MGnify/ENA metagenome assembly ERZ511484 | reverse complement strand
ATACTTGGATAAACGGGTACCATTTGTTCATTTTGGAAAATGAATTTTCGCTTCACGATTCTTAGCGAAGAAGAGGCAAAGACAATCAGATTGCCAAATACATACTCTCCGCGATCCACGGGTCTAACTGTATATTCAAATTGGTGGGACTCACCCTTGACCAAACGGGTGTTATGCTCGAAATCCCGTTTTTGAAATTGCACCGGAAGTTCATCGATTATGGAAAGATAAGCCCTAAAGGCATATTCCGAACTAAATTTGATTTTGATCGGATTCAAATCACTGTTCGAAAGTTTGCGTGGTAAAATCCGTTCTGCGTGAATTGCTTTTCCCGAAGCGTACAAGAGATAGCTATCGAATAAAAGCAAGGCGAATAACAAGAGGGTCATCAGCCAAGCAATCGGATAGAGAAGCGGCACCCAATAAGAAATGACAAAGCAGGCCGAAAGACCGGATAGGTATCTAAAAAAAGTGTTATGTATGTAGAACGATTTGAGCAACTGCATGTGTTATCTCGGAATTTCAACCGATTCCGTAATCATTTTGACCACGCTATCGGTGGTCATGCCTTCCATTTCACGTTCGGGCGTCAAAATGACCCTGTGGTTCAATACCGGTACCAAGGCTCGTTTTACATCTTCGGGAATCACAAAATCGCGACCGGTTATTGCAGCAAAGGCCTTGGCGGCATTCAAGGTCGCGATGGAAGCTCTGGGCGATCCTCCTAAATACAGATGAGGATGGTTACGTGTCTTTGTGATGATATCGGCAATGTACTTGATGATTTTTTCTTCAACAATGACCGATTGTATTTTTGATTTAAAGTCTGCTAGTTTTGATGCCTCGAATACATCTTGAATCAGTTCTTGGGGCTTGTTGCCCTTGCGTTCATGATGTGTCTGAATGATACGTACTTCTTCTTCGACGGATGGATATTCCACTTTTATCTTGAACAAAAACCGGTCGAGTTGGGCTTCGGGTAGGGCATAGGTACCCTCTTGTTCGATGGGGTTTTGGGTCGCCAAGACCATAAAGGGCGTATCCATTTTATAGGTTTTCCCGTCCATGGTGACCTGGCGTTCTTCCATGGTTTCGAACAGGGCCGCTTGTGTCTTTGCGGGAGCACGGTTGATTTCGTCGATGAGAACAATATTCGAAAATATTGGGCCCTTTTTGTACTCGAATTCCGATTGTTGCATGTTAAAAATAGAGGTGCCGAGAATATCACTAGGCATGAGGTCGGGCGTAAATTGAATACGGCTAAAATCAGTCTTCAAGGTCTTCGCGAACAATTTGGCCGTAATGGTCTTTGCGATACCGGGCACGCCTTCGATAAGCACGTGCCCGTCGACCAAGAGGGCGACAATCAACAGTTCGATAAAATTTTCTTGCCCGACGATAACTTTTGCAAGCTCCGCTTTAACTTTAGAGACCGTATCTTTCAGATCTACTAATGGAATACGATTGTCAAAATTCAGGTTTTCTTTTGGGGTCTCGTTATTTTCCATGCGCTTTGGTTTTGAATTTTTCTATGGATGTATTCAGTTTTTGTAATTCCGTATCTGATATATGATTTTGATTCCGTAGCCGTTCGAGAAAGGTAAAAAGCTGCTCTATTTCCGCGAAGCTATGCGAACTCCGCATCGCGAGATTACGATAAAAATCGACTTCCCTTTCAATAGTGCCCAAATAGAAACGAGATCGGATATATTCTAAAAAGTAAGCAATTTTATGTTCGACGATTTGCTTGCTTTCCCCTTTTTCAAAGTACATATCAGCAATGGTGCGCGTAAAAGCTAAAGTCTGATTTTTTAAAGGCCGAACGACCGGAATCGCCCGTTGTTTCCGCTTTGCTTCGAATATAATATAGATTACCGCTCCGATAAGCACTAAATAATAGGCCCATTTAAACTCCTTCACATTCAGAAAAATGTACATGGGCGAAGTATAGACCGATTTTCCCGATTTATGATGATTATCCATATAGATAGTACGTGAAGTGTCAAGGTAGCTGAGCAATCCGGCCGAGTAGTCTTTATTCTTGTCCTTAAGTATGAAGTAATTTGTAAACGCCTTCGGGAAGGTGCTCAACAAGATTTTACCATCCCCGAAATCTTGTTCGATAACGTTAAAATGTGGCCACACGGAATCGTTTTCAGAAATGTTGGCGACAGTACCGATTACGGTAGTCAATGTTGTATCGATTTTCTGAAAGTAGGAGGCATAAGCTTCCTTTTCAAAAATATAGCCTTCCTCGGTTTTTAAAGACGGATTCACCAATTGGTGCCTGTGGGATTGGTCTTCATTGAAATCTCCGTAAAGGTTGCCCAAATCTAGACCAAGCGTATCCAAAAGCTGCTCTTCGAAACTATTCGTTGCAACGAAGAGCGTATTTCCTTCGGAGGTCCAATCCAATAAATCGTGCAATTCCGCCTCCCCGAACTCGACCTTGTTATCCACAAAAAAATAAGTGCCGTCGGCTGCTGGATTTTTTTCCAGAAACTCAAATGGAGGGAGATGTACCTGTTGGATTTTATTCGGGAACAACTGCTGTACCACTTCGTTAAAAACCAAGGTGCCGTAGGGAATTTTATGTTTGGCGACATACGAAGGAAACCAGTTCACTTCTTTCGGTTTGTTGTATTGCAAAAGCATCAGCAAGGCGACAGTGAAAATAGCGATGACGATATAGATGCCTCCTTTTTTATCCATTGTCGGTCATTATTTTTCGAAGGGATACAAATGCTTTTTCGACTTTGTCGTATTGAATCTCGTCGATGGGGAAATCGCCGTACCAGATATAATCGTACAATCGCGTAATATCAGAAAACGGTTTCTTGAGTTCCACCTTGGTGATTTCCTTTAAATAATCATCGTTGGTTTTTTGTAGCTCCCAGGCGATCAACTCTTTTTCGGTCAATAGCTTGAGGATGTAGAGGTAGTAGAAACGAACGGCCAATCGATAGTTTTTATCCGCTAGTGCCTGCTGTATCAGCTCTTGTATATTTTCGTTTTTGATAATGTGTTCTTCCTCCGATAGGGAAACCAAACTTTGGTTACTTTTGGCCTGTTGCAAGGCCCTGGCGTTAACGTTCAGAAAGAATTTGATAAGCAGATAGAGCAGTATTCCCAAAAGAAGGTAAGGTACAATACGTAAAAATATAGCCAGAAAACCTACCGCTTTTTCAACACCGAAAATACCCTCAAAAAGCCTTAGCAAAAGATTGCCCAACCAAGTCTTGAAATCGTCCCACCAAGTGCGTTCCGTTTTGGTGAGCTCATAATCGAAAGCATCGTCGGCCCTGTATTTTTGCAGGTCTGCGTTGTCGATTTGCTTTACCTTCAAGGGAGCAGTATCGTAGGTAACCGCCGTAGAATCTTTTTGCATTATGGCGAAAACGGCACAATGCATGAAGAGCAAACCAAAAAGAAGCAGTCGCTGCATATAGGTTAATCTGTTCCCCCTAAATTTTTGATGCGTTCGTAGGTGCCTGTAAAGTTCTTTTTTTCGTTAAGGTCAAAATAGATGAGAACACTTGCGACAACGCTGATAATATTGAGCAGAAATTGGGCAAGGGTACTGATAATACCTAAAATAATGGAAACCGGGTCGAACATACTAAAATTTTCTGCATCGATTTCCCCGGAAAGAATTCCCATTCTTGCGTAGGTGTATATTGTGGATGGAATAGCAAAGGCGTAACCTGCGACCGTAACGATAATGCCGACTACGAATAAAGATGCGAAAGTCATCCACCAATGATCTTTGATCAAGGTGAAACTATAGCTAAAGGCATCGGACGCGCCTTTTCGGCTAAAGACCATAATACTGAAAGAAAGGATGAGCGGCACGTAAAGATATACCCCGGGTATGATACAGAACATAAACCCTAAACCTACACAGAAGGCTACCAAAAAGCCAAGACCGATAAATTGCCAGAATGATGCGTAAACATCCTTCTTGATTTCATCAAAGTTCGGTATCCCCTTATTATTTGCATACGATTTGATATAGAAAAGGGTAGTGGCCTGCGCCAATACGTACGTAACGACAACTGCTATCAAAAAAGCAAAGCCCACTGCGAACAATAGTAATCCGTTTGTAAAGCTATCCGAACGCTCTACATTAAAATTGAAAAGGTCACCAAATTGATACATATAAAATGCGTAGCAAATAAGCATGACCACGAGATAGGGCCCAATAATTTTAAAAAAAGTTGCAAAAAAAGGTTTGAACTCATTGCGAAGAAATCCGAAGGTATCGGAGAGTATTTCGCCAAGCTCGCGTTTCTTTTTAAATTCGATGTATGGTTTCATGGGGTGTTTGTAGGTTTGGGGTTTAGCAGTGGATGTTTCAGGAGTTAGTAGTTTATGAGTTAAGAGTTTATGCGTTTTGTTTTTGGCTGTTGCATACTTGTCTTTTCTCTATATTCTCTTCTCTTTTCGCTCTTTCAAGACAATTTTCTCTAGTTTTAATCGTCTATGATGCAATTGCCTTGGATATATAACGTAGTAAAATAGAATTAGTGCCAAGGAAGTCAAAATTATGAAAATTGCAAGTACGTCGGGCATTTCGGTATGGCGGGTCACGAAACCCTCTAAAAAGCCTGCTATAATGAAAAAGGGAACGGTACTCAGCATAATTTTCAATCCGTTCTTGACACCTCTTTTAAACGATTCTAAGCGAGAGTAGGTAGCGGGAAAGAGCATTCCGTTCGCCAAAACGAGACCAGCGCAACCTGCGATAATGATGACGGATATTTCAATCGTACCGTGTATCCAAATTGTACGGACCGACTCCCACAGCAATCCCTTTTCGTAAAAGAAGTATTGAAAGCTGCCGAGCATGATACCGTTCTGCAACATAATGACAAGGGTGCCGATTCCCAATAAAATACCAAAAGCGAATGCCATTAATGCTACCCTGATATTGTTGATGGTAATGCCCAAAAACATATTGAACTCCCCCATTTCTTTATAAACGGCCATGGGGTCACCTTTTTCGATATTCTCCAAGGTCATGTTTACATAGCCGTCACCAAGAATCGACCGTACAAAATCGCCTTCATTCGCAGAAGAAAAAGCTCCAACGGCCGTGAAAAAAGCGAATACCAAAAATGCAATAAGCAGTTCGCGCTGATGATGATAGAATGTCAAAGGGAATTCCGTTTTCCAAAATTCGATAATCCGGTTTTTGTGCTCGCGTTTGGTCTTGTAGATTTTTTGATGCGCCTGAGAAGCGAGGGTGTTAAGGTAGAATTCGGTATTGCTTCCGGCGTAGAAGGTCTTGGCGTAGCTAAGATGGTCGGTAACCTCGATATAAAGGTCGGACAATTTATCGGGTGCCAACTTCGTTTTGTTTGACAGGGCACTTTCAAAAATGGCCCATTTGTCTTTATTTTGTTTGACAAAGGCAGCCTCGCGCATCAACTTTTGGTTTATGAACTCAAGACGAGTTCAATATCAAAGAAACGAAACTATGGAACAATTTCAAATAGAAACTGCCCAGAATATAACCATACACCAAAACACGGCCCACCTTGGAGACCGTATGGTCGCTTACCTCGTCGATAGTTTCGTCATCTTTGCCTACACCATACTTATCTTTTTGTTGCTATTTTCGCTGGAAATCGATTTTGGCGATATGTGGGCCCTTTATTTGGTACTGAGCCTCCCCGCTTTTCTCTATTACGTCTTGTTGGAAACTTCTATGGACGGACAGACCGTGGGTAAAAAGATAATGCAATTGCGTGTCGTCAAGTTAGACGGTTCAAAACCAAGTTTCGCGAGTTATTTTATACGTTGGATATTACGTATTATCGACGTAGTGCTTACCACCGGAGGCGTCGCCGTACTAACGATTTTAATTCGGGGTACAGGGCAGAGGGTAGGGGATATTGCAGCTGGAACTACGGTAATCAGTGAAAAGAAACGTGTTTTTTTAAAGGATACGTTGTTACGTGAATTACCTGAAGACTACAGCCCTAGATTTCCGCAAGTAACCGTTTTTAAAGACCGTGAAATGCAGACCATCAAAGAACTTTACGATTCGGCAAAAAGAAATGGTGATCACAACGTAATTGTATCTTTAAGCGACCGTATCAAAAATGTCACAAGTATTATATCAGACCTAAAACCGGTCGATTTCGTAGATGTGATAATTAAGGATTATAATTTTTATACACAGCAACTTTGATGGCGATGGGTTGGCAGGTGCAGTTGGTCTTAAAAATTCTTAACCAACAAAGTCTTATTCGAAACAACAGAAATCGCAAACTTTACTTCGAATGCTTTACTATATCATCGATATATTAGGAACCATCGCTTTTGCCATTTCCGGGGTCTTGGTGGCTATGGATAAGAAGCTCGATCTTTTCGGGGTTTTCATCATTGCTTTTGTTACTGCGGTCGGTGGAGGTACGTTACGAGATATGCTAATCGGCAACACGCCCGTAGTATGGATGCGTGAAATCACCTATGTCACTGTAATAACAGTAACCGTAATCGTTGCCGTTTTATTTGCAAACCAACTGCGCCATTTACGAAAAACACTGTTTTTGTTCGATACCATAGGTATTGGCCTATTTACGATGGTAGGTATCGAAAAAGGACTCTCGACCAATCTTTTACCCGTTATGTGCATTGCACTTGGTACCATTACAGCCTGTTTTGGTGGTGTAATCCGTGATATTCTTTGTAACGAGATTCCCGTAATCTTTCGAAAGGAGATTTATGCCACTGCCTGTATTTTGGGCGGAAGTAGTTATTTTCTGCTGATATTATTGCCCTTTGATCGTGCATACGCCTATATCGCGGCAATAACCGTTATCATCATTACCCGCCTATTGGCCGTCAAGTTTCGAATAGCTTTGCCGAATATTTATCGAAAGGAAAATTTATAAAAAGTCTTTGAAGATAGGTAGATAAGAATTACGCGAAAACTTGAAGTTTCCTTTTTTTAACGTTCGCTAAAAAACTCAAGTTCAATTGTCGAGTTCAAAAGTTTTCCAATTTAGTTTCTTTACTACGGATTATTATCCATTGCCACATTTTTAGTCTTTTCTCTTTTTTCTTGTTTCCCGTCAGCCAAAAACATAAACTCAAAATAAAACATCCAACACCGAGCACCCAACATTTGGTATTAACCATTCTACTCAACAACTTCAGCCTTTTGAATATAGATATTCTGTTGGGGCCAGTCGCCATCCATGGTCTTTACACTGTTGATTTTATCGACAATATCCATGCCCTCGATAACCCTTCCGAACGGAGTGAAGTCTCCGTCTAGATGATAAGACCCCGGATCCGTCACCACGATAAAAAACTCGTAAGGCGAGGCCAACATATGCGGATTCTGTTCTTTTTCACTACTTGGCATCGAAATCGTGCCACGATGGTGCCGATGCCCTTTACGGGTATCTGGGGGCAGTAGATAGCGGCCGATATCTCTTCGTTTTTTTCCGGTTTTTATATCATCTGAATTACCACCTTGAATGATAAAATCTTTGACCACACGGTGAAATTGGGTTTCGTTAAAATATCCTTTTCGGGTCAAATAGATAAAATTGGCCTTGTGATAGGGTACGTTGTCATAAAGCTGTACGGTAAAACTGCCTAAACGCGTAGAGATCTTCACTTTATCGACTTTCAGGTCTTTTTGGTAATCAAAGAAAAAATCGATGGCGTTATCTTCGGTCAGTACAAAGGGTTCTTCTTCCTTTTTTTGTTGTGTTTCGGAGGAGTCGATTACTACGGAATCCTTTTTCGTTTCCCTCTCGGTGGATGTATTTTGCGGCTCTTTTGGTTTATCCCCGCAGGAAGCAAGAAAAATTAATAGTAATATTGCGGTTGAAACGGCTTTTTTCAGTGTCATGAATTTTGAAGAGTTTGCTTTACGGATTCCAAAAATAAAAAATCTACCGCTACCCGGGGAGACATCGCATTTAAAAATGGCGCCCCAGTTCCGGTTGGAAGAATTACGTAGTGCACGTTTGAAAACGACAAAAGCCAAAAAGGCCGGGGTTATGGCCCTTTTCTATCCCGGTGCCGCCAACGAGACACAATTTTTGCTTATCCTAAGAAAGAGCCATCCGAAAGATGTGCATTCGAACCAAATCGGTTTTCCGGGCGGGAAAGTCGAGGAAAACGACATCGATATCCAAGAAACCGCTCTGAGGGAAACTCATGAAGAAGTCGGGGTGCCTCCTGAAAAAATCGAAATTGTTCGATCGTTGAGTGAAATCTACATTCCGCCCAGCAATTTTGAAGTGTTTCCTTTTTTAGGGCTATATCAAAAATCCGAACCTTTTGTTCCCCAAAAATCAGAGGTGGAAGCCCTTGTAGAAGTGCGGTTGTCAGATTTTATGGACGATAGTAACCTTTTTACCCAAAACTTGACCACCTCCTATGCGGAAAACGTTGCCGTACCGGCCTTTAGATTGAATGGCCATACGGTTTGGGGCGCTACTAGCATGATGCTCAGCGAGATTAGAGTGTTGTTGCAACAGGTGTTGTAAGCATCTTCGATTCGGGTTAAAAAATTAGAATTTCCCGACGTTTGCGTTGGATACAATTTCCAAATAATGATTCCACGGAATTATACCAGTGGTCGTTTGAAATCGAGGAAATTTGATAGCTCCCTTCAGGACAGGGGAAAATCAATTAAATTTCCGGCCTTTCTTGCCCTGACCCTAAAGGGAAAAAGGCCTACTTAATCACACTGGTAAAGTACCTTGGAATCAGTTCCAAATAATAAAATTACAAAGGATCAAGAATCATGAGAAAATAGCTAAGTACCCCTAAGGCTTTATCTGTTTTCGTTTTGCTTTCTTAAACGAATCGATATTCTCAAAAGTATACTCCTCTGGCAGTCTAGGGTCTGGCTTTAAAGATGTCTTTCTAGACCAAATGATGCTCATGCTGCAATGGCCAAATTCTTCTGTAACCTTTCCGTAGCAGGCATAAATACCACGACCGTTTATAGGGTATTTGTCAACGACATTTGTAAAATGTACGGCATCAAAATAGTGCCCTTCCAAATCTATGAAAGTGCTTAGACGCATATGCTTCCCATGCTTCGTCTTGTTGAACCTCGTGTTGACGAGAACCCCGTACAATAGCATTGATTTGTTGACATGGCATTTCATATCGACAGCTTTCAGTGTACTTTCCATTTTTTCGCCGATTAGGTCGAAATAATTAAAAAGTGGAAAGCCCAGTAATTCCATTTGGTCATAAGCATCCTCTACCCAGCTGTGCTCAAATGTAGGTATCTTGACCTCGATTTGGTCCATTTTGAAAAGCATGGGGTTTATCGTTCTTGTCTTGTTCGCCTTTATCTTGAATATGGCCGCCCATAAAAGCTCAACCTTTGGTAGTTCTGTAAAGCGGAACGCGCCTGCCCGTATAAGGATTGCTAACTGTTCAATGCTGATAGCGACCCTATCGATAAAATTTGCCAAAGAGGTATACTTTCCAATATAATGTCTTTCCATAACCAAACGCCCTATCACAGCAGACTCCAAGTTTTTGAGAAACCCAAAGCCCAAAAAAATATCTTTTCCAATTATACGATTGACATTTTCGCTCCTATTAATGCATGGCGCATGGATTCTTCCGCCACACATTCGGGCCTCGTGGATATAATGCTCCGTGCTATAAAAGCCTCCGCCATTGTTCAAAACGGCGACCATAAATTCCAAAGGGAAATAACATTTAAGGTAAAGGCTTTGATAGCTCTCCACGGCATACGAGGCAGAGTGGCCCTTTGCAAAGGCGTAGCCTGCAAAACTGGAAATCTGCTCCCAAACCTCGAAAGTAAGTTCGTCGGGATACCCTTTATTACGACAATTGGAAATAAACTTCTTCTCTATGGCCATAAACTCCTCCCTAGACCTGAACTTACCGCTCATGCCACGACGGATTACATCGGCCTCGCCCAACGTTAATCCAGCAAATTGGTGCGCGACCTTTAATACATCCTCTTGATATACCATAATTCCATAGGTCTCGGGCATAATTTCTAGTAATATGGGGTTGGCTTCCTTTCTGCGGCTCGGGTCGCGATGTCTTCTTATATATTCGTTTTTCATGCCAGAAGACGACACCCCAGGGCGGATTACCGAGCTGGCCGCTACCAAGCCTAAATAATCATTCACCTTCAGTTTTTTCATTAGACCTCGCATAGCGGGACTTTCAACATAGTAGGCACCGATTGCCATACCTTTGCTCAGCATGGTGTTTATGCGTATGTCGTTCTTGAATCTTTCTATTCGGTCGATGTCGATCGGAGGTAATTTCGGCCGGTTTTCCCTTATGATTTCAAGGGCATCTTTTATTTTGGCAAGCCCCCTCTGCCCTAGAATATCGAATTTGAAGATACCCACGTCCTCTGCAATAATCATATCGAACTGCACTGTCGCAAAGCCTTTTGGTGGCAGATTGGTCGCGGAGTACCAGTGTATCGGTTTTTCCAATATCAAGATTCCTGCCGAATGTACACTCAGATGATTAGGAAACCCTTCAATCAGTTTGCCATATTTCAATACTAGGGTGCTAATTTCATCAAGATCTGATTTCTTGAAATTACTATCGCTCAACTTGTCGATTTTATACTTCGGTAAGCCGAATACTTTTCCAAGCTCCCGAACAACGGCACGATATTTAAATGTATTGTAGGTAGCCAAAAGCGCCACATTTGGAAACCTTTCGAAAATATACGCTGTTATTTCTTCCCTGTCCCTCCAATCGAAATCGATATCAAAATCGGGTGGAGAGGCTCGGTGCCGATTGATAAACCGCTCAAAATAAAGGTCAAGTTCGATAGGGTCGACATCGGTAATGCCGATAATATAGGCGATGATACTGTTCGCCCCGCTTCCACGGCCTACATGAAAAAACCCCCTTGATTTTGCATAGGAAACGATATCATGGTTAATCAGAAAATAGGAAACAAAGTCTAGTTCCTTTATCGTGTTCAGTTCTTTCCCTAAACGGGTTCTTACCTTACTTTTAGCATTTGGATAGCGGATAGGAAGCCCCTCTTCGCATAGTTCGAGGAGCAGTTCGAAATCTTTTTCTTTTGATTCGTCGAATATCTGTTGGTTTTGCGATGTACGGCTTTTCCCAAAATGAAAATCGATGCTGCAATCCGCCATCATTTTTTTGGTGTTTTCTATAATATGCCGAAAATCGGCATAACGTTCCAAAAGTTCATGCAAGGGCAACATCTTTTCAGAAATATGGCCCTCTTCCGTTTTTCGAAGTTTACTCAGCAATATATTGTTGTCGATGGCTCGGAGCAGACGGTGTGCATTGAAATCCCTCTTGTTGCGAAAAGTAACAGGTTGCTGTACGACTAACCTATCGGTAAGCTCCTTGTATTTTGAAAACGGTAGTTTTTTTAGATTTTCTATGGAGATACCGATGAACTCGTTCTTGCGAAACTCCTTTTTTTCAGACTGTAATATCTTTTCAAAAGGATATATAATATATACCTGCGCAAATACCGGGGGCTCTTCGGGAATTTCTAGATTGTTGTGCGAACGATATGAGAGAAATTCGTTGAGTTCCCTGAAACCCTCGTTGTTTCTGGCAAGGCCTACAAACTGTTGGTCGGCACCGTTTCTAAAGTCGATACCGACCAAGGGAAGAATGTTATGATCCTTGGCTTTTCGAACAAAGTTCAAGCAGGCCGATGTATTGTTGATGTCGGTGAGTGCCAGTGTCTTGACTTCATTGAGTTCGGCCAATTTCAACAGTTCCAATTCCGAAAAAGTCCCGAAGCGTAGGGAGTAATATGAATGACAGTTCAGGTACATAGCTATTGGTGTCGATGGGCCAAGACCATTGGCGGTTCTCCCGTAAAGGGGTTGTTGCGCCCGATGGTCTTGGCGCCCATAGAAGTTGCGCGCATGACCTTGTTCTGACCGAACCTTCTTCGAATATGGTCCATGGCCCCATAAAGATTCAGCATATCTTCCGTATCGTCGAACAGGTCTATTTGGTAGTTGCCCGATACCAGATTGCCAAAATTGACCCCGACCAATCTGACCAAGACCCTACGTTCGTAAAGACTATCGAAAAGTTCGAGTACCTTCGGAATCAAAATATGATCGGCACTCGTAAAAGGTACTTTTGACTGTTTTGAATAGGTGCTGAAATCGGCGTAGCGTATTCTGATGGAAATACGGGAGGTAAGCTTGTTACCGTTCCTCAGCTGAAAGGTAAGGTTCTCGGCCATTGCGACTAAAAGATTCCTCAGTTCGATGGTAT
>ENA-ORXU01002553-ORXU01002553.1-marine-metagenome-genome-assembly--contig:-NODE-2553-length-12275-cov-2.959911_pt1 | contig 12275 bp, 10 predicted proteins | sample MGYA00237869_ERZ511484 | MGnify/ENA metagenome assembly ERZ511484 | reverse complement strand
CCGCTTCGTCGGCTCGTCGACGCCCTGCTCGGTGGTGGTACACGGCAAGAGCGCTCTCGTTGGTAGCGATGTGGTGGTACCCGACATTCGAGGTGGCTTCGCCTACGTACTCGCCGCCGCTGCGGCAAAGGGAACCACCACGATCACTGGCACCCATCACCTCGACCGTGGCTACAACCGACCGATCGAAAACTTCGTGGAACTGGGATTGGACATTCGCCGTACCACGGTTCCGATTCGGTGAGTCTCTCGATTCTCGCATCGATTCCGGCACCGCCCGGTAACAGTCTCAGCCTCGGTCCGCTGACCTTCAACTACTACGGCCTCTGCATCGCCCTTGGCGTTCTGGCTGCGGTAGAGATCGGGCGGCGCCGCTGGGCCGACCGCGGCGGCGACCCCGACGACATGACCTCGATCGCCACGGTGGCGGTTCCGGCCGGACTCCTGGGTACCAGGATCTACCACGTCATCACCGACTGGAAGACCTACATCGATGCGCCGATCGACATCTTCAAGATCTGGAACGGCGGGCTCGGGATCCCCGGCGGCCTCGTCCTGGGCATGCTCGCCGGAATTTGGCAGGCCCGACGTCGCGGCATCACCGGTGATCGACTGTGGGACGCAATAGACGCAGTCGTTCCCGGCATTCCGGTTGCCCAGGCGATCGGCCGAGTTGGCAACTGGTTCAATCAGGAGATCTTCGGCGGACCGAGCGATCTGCCGTGGGCGCTCGAGGTCGATCCCCAGTTCCGACCCGAGGGCTTTGGCGACTCCGAGACCTTTCACCCCGCCTTTCTCTACGAGGGTCTTCTCAACCTCGCCCTCGCCGGTGGGCTGATCCTCCTCGACCGACGCAAAGTTCTCAAGCGCGGCCAGATCCTTCCACTGTGGATTCTGGGCTACGGGGCGCTGCGCTTTGCCATCGAATCGATGCGGACCGACTTCGCATTCGAGGTGTTGAATATTCGAATCAACCACTGGATCAGTGGCATCGCTGTGGTGGTTGGGCTTCTGTGGTTCCTGCGCATGCGTTCCTCGGCGCCCGATGACATCAAGCCGATCGAGTCCTTCGAGGACTTGGCCGCCGACGCTGATCAGATCAACGCCGATTCCGACGACGAAAACGAAGGTTCCACTTCAGCAGATGAGTCGGTCGAGCCTGACGACGCCTCCGAACCGCCCGATGACGACCCCGAAACCGACACACCGAAACCGCTCTTCAGTTAGCTCGGTTTGCTCTGAACCGAATAGCTTCGCTCCAAGGCAGACGGCTAGGCCAACTGCTGGGCCGTCAGGGCGAAAAGGTCGCCGGATCCGGCAGTAACCGCCCCATAGAGACCAGCGGCCGTTGGTAGAATCTGCTCGCCAAAGAACTTGGCTGAAACCTTCTTGGCGTGACCGTACGACTCGTCATCGGCCTTGTCGGCGGCGATGGCCAGGTCGGGATCGTCGGGGATGTTCGGACGCCCGTAGAAGTTGCCGATCTCGGATTGCAGGAAGTCACGCATAAAGAAATGCTTCGACAGGCGCGTGCGGCCCAGTTCTTCGAGCGAAATATAGGTGCCGGGGCGACGGCGACTCACGCGCCACCCCCGCGCACCGGCGCACCCTCGCCATACGGCACGTTCACCCCGCCATAGCGGCGTACCCGCACGTTGCACTGTTCGGCGTGGCCGACGAAGCCCTCCAGCATGCACAGGCGGGAGCCGTAGGCGCCGATCTCGGCGGCGGCCTCGTCGGTGGTGATGCGCTGGTAGCTGTGGGTCTTGAGGTACTTGCCGACCCACAGGCCCCCGGTATAGCGCCCCGCCTTGCGCGTGGGCAGGGTGTGATTGGTGCCGATGACCTTGTCGCCGTTGGCCACGTTGGTGCGCGGGCCGAGGAAGAGCGCGCCGTAGCAGGTCATGTGCTCCAGAAACCAGTCGTCGCGGTCGGTCATCACCTGCACATGCTCGTAGGCCATCTCATCGGCGACGGTGAGCATCTCGTCATAGGTGTCGCACAGGATCACGTCGCCGTAATCGCGCCAGCTTGCGCTTGCGGTCTCTGCGGTGGGGAGTATGGCGAGGAGGCGGTCGATCTCGGAGAGGGTAGCCTCTGCCAGTTTGCGGGAGGTGGTGAGGAGCGCGGCGGGGGAGTTGTAACCGTGTTCGGCCTGTCCGAGCAGGTCGGTGGCGACGAGTTCGGCGTCCACGGTGTCGTCGGCGATCACCATGGTCTCGGTGGGGCCGGCGAAGAGGTCGATGCCGACACGCCCGAAAAGCTGGCGCTTGGCTTCGGCCACGAAGGCATTGCCGGGGCCGATCAGCATGTGGACGGGGTCGATGGTTTCAGTACCGAGCGCCATGGCGCCGACGGCCTGAATGCCGCCCAGCACGTAGATATCCTGCGCCCCGCCCAGATGCATGGCCGCGATGGCGGCAGGGTTCGGCTCGCCCTTGAAGGGGGGCGTGCAGGCGATGATGCGGGGAACTTTGGCGACGCTGGCCGTGGTGACGGACATATGGGCGGAGGCGACCATGGGGAACTTGCCGCCGGGGACGTAGCAGCCGACCGATTGCACGGGGATGTGCTTGTGGCCGAGGATCACGCCGGGGCGGGTCTCGACCTCCAGGTCGAGCATGGTATCGCGCTGCGCCTGTGCGAAGGCGCGGACTTGTTCCTGCGCGAATTTCAGGTCGTGCATGTCCTGCGCGGAGACCTTGCCGATCAGGGCGACGATGTCGTCATCGGAGAGACGGAAGGAGGCGGGAGTGTAGCCGTCGAATTTCTCGCTGAGCTCGCGGACCGCCGTGTCGCCGCGCGTCTCGATATCGACGAGGGTCGACTCGACGACGGTGCGGGTCATGGCATCGTCGGTCGCGCGTTCGGATTCGGGCTTGCCGGACTTGAGGTGCTGGATGGGCATGGGACGCCTGTTGTAGGTGGGGAATGAGCGGCTTGGATGCGCCCTACCCTACCTGTCTCGCCGAGAGAAGGAATACCATGAGGCTCGTGGATGGATATCCGTGCGGGGCGGCACCGGCGCCATGCCCGCAAGCATCGCGGCGAGGGCCAGCCGACGACGCCCGAATGGCGCTCGCCGAGGACAGCTATCCCCCGGAAGCCCCCCATCGGTGACGACGTAGCCGGTCTGTATCGTCAAGTCCGGGCCTGCCCTGCCGATCAGCCAGACGAGGCCCATGTAGCGGAGCATATGGATCAGGCGCACCCCGGCAATCAGGATCGAGACGACCCCGACTGGCAGATGATGGATGATGAAGGCGACTGTGCTGACTCTACTTAGATGCATGGACCTCTTGGTCAACGCTGCAAAGCACAGTTCAGAAGCGATCGACCTATTCCTGTCTTTGACGCAGAAGCCCGACCATCTCACCAGGAGATCAGCGACATGAATGGTGGAAATTCCAGCTATCGTCGATGTCATTGCCACCATGGCGATCGACGAGCAGATTCAAGACCGAACGCTCGACCATGCGGATCGGATGGGTCACTGTCTCCCTCCCATGGCTCCATTCACGGCGTAGCTGTTTCGAGGCCCTGAATACGCCGCCGAAGACGATGATGCGGTCAACAAGCGTTTGATCTGCCAACCGAGGACCGTGAGGTAGACAAAACTCCATTCCAACGAAACCGTAAGCTGCATGTTCGCGGACGAATACACGATGAACAACGCGATCAGGAGCAGGCAAGCCAACGAGAGCGAGTCACGCGACCGTCGCCATGCTTTCTCCGACGCTCCATGGATCGTGCCGAGGACGAAGGTATAGAACGGTACGAATGTCCAATGGAAGTCGCTTGCTATGGCCGTGTAGGCTGATGCCCACTTGAACCGGGTATCCCATCCATACTCGGGTAAACGTTCCATATAGGTACGCGCCTCGCACAGGACGCCGGAAATCTCGCATATCTTCTGCTTGACCGGCAGCATATGTCCAAAACCCCAGGTGAATTCGAAGGGCATTCCGAACGCATGGGCAAGACCTTCATAGCCCTGAGTGAGATAATTCGAGAACATGATACGAAGAAATTCAATTCCCGGAGAAACATTGACGGAAATCCAGTTATTGAAATCGAAACAAACGATCTTCGAGGCTGGCAAGCAGTGAAGATCGATACCTTCGAAGCGAGCAATCTTTCTGAGGTTGAAGAGCATGAAGACCAGAATTATCATTCCGGCAATCGGCAAGAAGCGTTTTTTCAAAAGCCCATGATAATATACCAATATTACCAAGTAAAACACCAGATCGAACGTTTCCTTATCAGTTCCTCTGGCCAAACTGGACGCGAGTATCGGAAAAATAAGAAAATAAAACAACATCATTTCGCGCCGAAACGACATTACCAGCAAAAGATAAGCAGCAGGCATGAGGGCCAGTTTAAACAATAATAGTAAATTCTCGAAAGTAGTAGTTTGGCGTTCTCGCAAGAAATCCTGATACCCGCTATATACTTCGTAGAAGTTCAAGGAATACGAAGTAGGGTCAAAGATGTTTTTTCCTGTGACACTGTAGGTGTTGAAGGCACTGAGAATCACAAAGATGATTGCCAGTGACCAGCGAACGCTCGGCGACCCGAACAATCTATACCGCGCTGCTGGGGGTATGATCAACTTGGAACCGATAGTGGCTCCGACGTTGAATCCCGCCAGACAGAGTAGGACAAAGCCAGTGATGGCATGATTGCCGATATTAGGCCATGGAATCGGGCCCAGATGGTACAGAGCCAGTGTAAAAAGGATCCAGCTATTGTAATATTTTAGCAATTTTGTCCTCGCTCAGATTGACTCGCCGCAATGCCTTTTGCTGCGCCTTGGCAAAATCCGCGCGCAGGGCATGGGCATGACTTCCGAGATCGACCTCCATGCCAGCTTCGAGTGCCAAACCGGTTTCCGTCTCCGTCAGAAATTTTTCGAAGGATCTGAGCGGTGGCCCTGTGTACAGGACCGGAAGCCCCGCGCAAATATAGGAAATGCATTTTGACGGAAATGCAGGCAAAGCGAAATCAGGATGCAAGGAGACGAGCCCGAAATCATGGGTAGCTAGCCGCTCCATGATTTCCCCTTGTGCCACGAAACCATGATCGACGAGCGTGACCCGATCACGAGGAAGACTCTCGGGTAAGCTGGGCGCATTTCGACCATAGAAGTGCAATTCGATCCGGTTGTCGGTCGTCTTGACCAGAGTGTGGAGTGCATGATCCAATCCGCGTATCACGTTGACCGCTCCAGCGAAGCAAATCTCGACGGTATCCTCGCGGCGCGGAGATGGCATGACCGGCGTACGAATGTCGGTGAAGGGCCAAATCGGCAGAAACTCCGCCTTGTCGGCCAATCCGATCGTGAGCAGGTGCGGAAGATAATCCTCTGATGGGGGAAGGATCACGTCGCACAATCTGAGCAAACCACGCTCGCCCCAACCATAACACTTCAAGCTCAAACCGGGATGCGTACGTCCCAAACCCATGAAGCTTTCAGGATAGCTGTCCCAGAATATGGCCAGCAATCGCTTGCCAAATGCCCGCGCCATGAGAATTTCCCAAGCCGCGAGAAACACGGTCGTATGGACGATAACGATATCGGCACGACGTATCGCTCTCCAGCAGCGTAGCGAAGGAAGGAGCATCTTCGATAACTTGGCCCATATGCCGACACCGTTTTTCAGGTGTGCGATTTCCACTTCGGAATGATTGCTGGACTCGAGTGCCTGTCCCAGTGCGGTGAAGAGATGTCCGCTGGATGTATCGGGGCCAGCCGTATTGATGATGAGGACGCGCTTCATGCGAATTCCTCCAGCGAAGTGCCCCAGGTCGATTTGTAGGGAAGTTTCCCTGCGGTGCCGCCGAGGTCCGGTACGAATGGATTACGGGCATGTACGCTTTCGGATTCGACGGGCACGAGAACCGGTACGATAATACCCACGTATATCGGCAGTTGCGAAAAGCGCACGACTGCCGCCGGGCTCGTAAGCAAAGAAGCGAACTTCAGGTCAGCAGAAACGGCGTACGGGCGGGTCTCGACAATTAGCAGGAACGGCGAAAAGCGAACCAAGGTTTCGGCGAGGAACACGAGATACTGGAAACGAACGAAGTTGCCCGCCACGATGACGGTGCTTTCCAGTGCCAGTACGTATTGCAGAGCGACCTCTTCATCGTCGAAGTCTGCGGGAGCGAAATCCTCGGTAACGCGCATGGTGTCCAAGAGCGCGGCAACGCTCGTCTGTATTCCGAACCGGGAAAGACAACCCTCGGAACGGCAATAGGACATCGTTCCGCCGAAACGACCAGTCCCGCCACTATCGATGGCCGGGCGGATGAGATCATACATGCGACGATACTAACGAACCAGAGGACAACTCCTTTCGTCCTAGAGGTTTAACCAGTGGTTTTCCAGTAGTTTGTTCTGCTTTCGATCGATGCTTCGGACAGATGCGCAGACTCGGAATCATCGAACGGAACAGGATCGCGACACCTGATCGGGGAAGTATGATAATTTCCCCGTGAAGCGTCGAGTAGCGTTACTGCGCCGCGACGGGCTTATCGTCGCCGCTCTCGTCATCCCGGTCGAAGCGTTCGGCCGCTTGCAAAGCCCATTCATCGGATTCCGGATGTTGGGAAAAGTCGGACCGCAGAATGTCGCTCAACTCCTCCGACCGCTCTCTCGAACGGTTCATGTAATTGGGATCGTTGAGAAAATCTTCCGTCCACATATCGCGCAGCACGTCGAAGGTCTCATCGTCATGCTTGCGAAAGGCGCGGGCGATGCCTTCCGCACGATAGGGGTGCGTACCCAGTTGTTCGAGTGCCTCGCGCCCCGCCTCGACCGACCCGGCCAGCATCTCGCGCACCACTGTCTGCGCCCCCGCCGCCGATATCCTGTAGGCCGAGGTCCGGTCCGTGGCGCGGGCGATGATATGCACATGGGGCCAGCGGCGGCGGATATCCTCGATCATGCGCACTTGCCGTTTGGTATCGCGCAGGGCGGCGACGAAGACCTTGGAGCGTTCGATTCCCGCCGCTTCCAGCAGGGTCATGCGCGAAGCATCGCCGTAATAGGCGCGCACGCCGAAGCGGCGCAGGGTATCGATCTGGCGCGCATCCTCGTCGAGGACGACCGTTTCGATCCCGTCCGAGCGCAGCAGGCGATTGACGATCTGGCCGAAGCGACCGACCCCGGCGATGATGACCGTCCCTTCATGTTCGATGGTATCGGCTTCTTTCGTAACGGCTTTTCCGGGACCGAGGCGGGGATCGATGACCTTTTCGTACAGGGTGAACAGGATCGGCGTCAGGAACATCGTCAGAGCGATCACGAGGGTCGTGAGTTGTGCGATATCGCCCGTGAGGGCACCCGTCGAGACTGCGAGGGCCAGCAGAACGAACCCGAATTCGCCCCCCTGTGGCAAGGACAGGGAAAACAGCCATGCATCGCGGGATGGAAACCGCGAGCCGATGGCGAGAACCGCCAGGACACTCGCTTTGATTGCAATAACGAGAAGTGCAGCCCCGAGTATCAGAAACGGCTTGCTCAGCAGCAATTCGAAATCGACCCCTGCCCCGACCGTCACGAAGAAGATTCCGAGCAGCAATCCCTTGAACGGTTCGATATCGCTTTCGAGCTGATGCCGGTACTCGCTGCCCGACAGAACCACCCCCGCCAGAAAAGCTCCCAGGGCTGGAGAGAGGCCCACAAGCGTCATCAGCATCGACGTCCCGATCACCAGCGCCAGCGCGGCCGCCGTGAACACTTCACCTGACCGACCCGAGGCGATGAACCGGAAGACCGGATAGGCGAGAAACCGTCCTGCGAGGATGATGCCCGCGATCACGACGAGGATGCTGATTCCCTGCGCCCATGCGGGCAGGTCCGCGAGGAGGTTGGTCGCGTGATGCGCGGCATCCCCGTGTTCGCCGACGCCGAGCACCTCGTCCTCGTCGCCGTAGGACTGCGCCAGCAGGGGCAGCAATGCGAGCATCGGAATGACGGCGATATCCTGGAACAGCAGGACGGCGAAGGCGGCCCGTCCGCCCGTGCGCCGTTCCAGATTGCGCTCCTGCAGGGTCTGCAGCACGATGGCCGTCGATGACAGCGCGAGAACCATCCCGAGGGTCACGCCCATGCTCAGGTCGCCGCCCATCATCCACACCCCGCCGACGATCAGCGCCATGGTGCCGAACACCTGCAGTCCGCCCAACCCGACGAGTTGCGCGCGCATCCGCCACAGCTCGCGCGGGCGCAGTTCCAGCCCGATGAGGAACAGCATCATCACCACGCCGAATTCGGAGAAATGCTGCAGATCGACGGCATGTTCGGTCACGAGGCCCAGGGCCGGCCCGAGCGCGACTCCCGCGATCAGATAGCCCAGTACCGACCCGAGGCCGATCCGGTTGGCGATGGGAACGAGGATGACGGCCCCGACCAGATACGGAAGGATATAGACCAGCACTTCCATCAGCTTGCCACCATCTGCTGCCGATAGGGTTGAGCGAGGTCGAGCTTTTCGTCGCGCAGGTCGCGCAGAAAGCGGGCATACGCCGCCGCATGATGTTCGAGCCGATCCGCGCGACTTTCCTTCTCCACTTCGCGGAACAGCGAGAACGGCGGCAGATAGCGCATTCCACACAGGCCCGCCATGGCCTCGAAGGGATGGAACTGCGCGCGCAGGGCGGCCCGCCCCGTCACTTCCTGCGCAAAGACGCCGTGGGAAGCGGCGGTCGTGACGGCATGGAGATAGATCTTGCCCTTCAGCGCCTCGCGTTCTCCGAGCGCCCAGCCATAGGTCACGACCCGGTCCACCCATTCCTTGACCAGCGACGGTGCGGAGAACCAATGGACCGGATGCTGGAAGATCACGACATCCGCGCCTTCCACCCGCGCCTGCTCGCGCTGAACGTCGATGTTATGGGTGGGATATTCCGCATAAAGATCGACCACCATGACCCCGGATATCCCCTCGGCCACACGCTTGAGACGCCGGTTCACGACCGAACGCGAGGGGCGCGGATGAGCGTAGAGGACGAGAATCGAGCGTGGCATGATACATCGTCTGATTTTCAGGCCGTCAATGCAATGCACAATACGATGAAAGCACGATATTTCCGTGTGTTACAATCGTCTTCTCGCAAGCCTACGCGCAGTGCCGCATATGGCCCGCACCGGGGTAAATTGCCGCGTGAAGCCTTTCGGTTCGGCCCGTTCAGAGCCGGGCCTCGACTCCGACATGGACGCCATAGGTGATGGATTCGGAATCCACCCCGATACCCGTGATGCTGTAATCGGGCGAGAAATATTCGACATATTGCGCTTCGCCATACAGCGAGAGGGAATCCGCAAGATCGAACTGCAGCCCGAGTGCACCCTTGACCCCGAAGGAGCTTTCTTCCTCGCCCTCCAGACTCTTCGCGAATCCGGCTCCGACCTTCGCATAGGGCCGTATCGGCGTATCGATTTCGAGAGTGTAGCGCAGGCTGCCGAAGGTCGAGACTGCCGTGCCATCGACCTCCTGACCGTTCAGATCGAAGGTGACGTCGGTGTATTCCAGTTCCACGATAGCGGCCCAGCCGCGCGACATCTGGAGGCCCCCATGGGCGCGGACGACGTATCCCAGCTCGCTGCTTTCCAGCACGTCGTCGAACGTGGCCCCGTTCGCGCGCAGCTCTTCGGCCTCTTCCATCGCCATCCCCGCCGCAAGACCGCCGCCGAGGATGATCCGCGTCCGTTCGGAGGAACACGCACCGAGAAGGAAGCAGAGCGATAAGGTGACGACGAAGCGTTGTGGGATCATGATGGCCGTCCTGAATGATATCCGAATATAGAACGTACACTGACTTTCTTTCGATATTCTTTTTTTACGCGAGTGATCTGACGAATACATGCACTTGCGCACGCCATCATCCCTTGCGCAGCGTAAAATTTCTGGTTTTGTTCCAGTTTCTCTTTTGCGCTCCCGCCGGTTTGCTCTATGTCCTTCGAAATCGAGGAATGAGGCGCGCTCCATGGCCGAGACGAAGTACATCTCCGTGCGCGGCGCGCGCGAACACAATCTCAAATCGGTCGATGTCGATATCCCGCGCGATCAGCTCGTGGTGTTCACGGGGCTCTCCGGCTCCGGCAAGTCATCCCTCGCCTTCGACACGATCTATGCCGAGGGACAGCGCCGCTACGTCGAATCCCTGTCCGCCTATGCGCGGCAGTTTCTGGAGATGATGCAAAAGCCGGATGTGGACCTGATTTCCGGCCTCTCCCCCGCCATTTCCATCGAGCAGAAGACGACCAGCCGCAACCCGCGTTCTACCGTCGGCACGATCACCGAAATCTACGACTACCTGCGTCTGCTGTTCGCGCGGGTCGGCGTGCCCTATTCCCCTGCCACCGGCCTGCCCATCGCGGCCCAGCAGGTCGCGGAAATGGTCGATCGCGTCATGGCGATGCCGGAGGGAACGCGCCTCTACCTGCTCGCCCCCATCGTCCGCGACCGCAAGGGCGAATACAAGAAGGAAATCCTGCAACTCAGGAAGGACGGGTTCCAGCGCCTGAAGATCGACGGCGAATTCTACGAGATGGAAGACGCCCCGTCCCTCGACAAGAAATTCCGCCACTCCATCGACGTGGTCGTCGATCGCCTCGTCGTGCGCGAGGGCATGGCGACGCGCTTGGCCGACAGTTTCCAGACCGCCCTTGGCCTCGCCGATGGCATCGCCATCGTGGAAACGGCTCCCGGCGAGGGGGAAGGCGACCCCGAACGCATCACCTTCTCCGAGAAATTCGCCTGCCCCGTCAGTGGCTTCACCATCGGAGAGATCGAGCCGCGCCTCTTCTCCTTCAACGCCCCCACCGGGGCCTGCCCGGCCTGCGACGGCCTCGGGATGGAATTGTTCTTCGATCCCCGGCTCGTGGTGCCGGACGAAGACCTCACCCTCTATGGCGGTGCCTTGGCCCCATGGTCCAAATCGGGCCAACCCTCCCCCTATTACAAGCAGACCGTCGATGCCGTCGCCAGACATTTCGGCGGCTCTGTCCGCGAACCATGGCGCGACCTGCGCGAAAACCTGCGCCATGCGCTGCTCCACGGCACCAGGGAAAAGATCAAGTTCCGCTTCGACGACGGGGGCCGCGTCTACGACGTCGCCCGTAATTTCGAGGGCGTGATCCCCAACCTGACCCGCCGCTATCGCGAGACCGATTCCAACTGGGTCCGCGAGGAATTCGAACGCTACCAGTCCAACAAGCCCTGCGACGTGTGCAACGGCCACCGCCTGCGCCCCGAAGCCCTCGCCGTCAAGCTCGACGGCAAGCATGCGGGCGAGGTGACGCAGATGTCGGTGCGCCAGGCGCTCGAATGGTCCGAGACGCTGTGGGACACGCTGACGGAAAAGCAGCAGCAGATCGCCGAGAAGATCCTCAAGGAGATCGGCGAGCGCCTGGGCTTCCTCAACAATGTCGGCCTCGAATACCTGACCCTCTCGCGCACATCCGGTACGCTGTCGGGCGGCGAGAGCCAGCGCATCCGGCTGGCGAGCCAGATCGGCTCGGGCCTCACCGGCGTGCTCTACGTCCTCGACGAACCCTCCATCGGCCTGCACCAGCGGGACAACGACCGCCTGCTCGACACGCTGCGCCGCCTGCGCGATACCGGCAATACCGTCATCGTGGTGGAGCACGACGAGGAAGCCGTGCGCGCCGCCGATTACGTGTTCGATATCGGCCCCGGAGCGGGGGTGCATGGCGGACAGGTCATCTCGCACGGCACCCCGGAACAGGTGATCGCGGACGACAATTCGCTGACCGGTCAGTACCTGAGCGGCAAGAAGGAAATCGCCGTCCCGGATGTGCGCCGTACCGGCACCGGCAAGTCCGTCATCGTGCGCAATGCCACCGGCAACAACCTGCACGGCATCACCGCGACCTTCCCGCTGGGCGTCATGGTCTGCGTCACCGGCGTGTCGGGGGGCGGAAAGTCGACCCTGACGATCGAGACGCTGTACAAGGCCGCCGCCCGCGCCCTCAACGGCACCCGCACCAACCCCGCCCCGTTCGAGCGGATCGAGGGGCTGGAGCATCTGGACAAGGTCATCGATATCGACCAGTCCCCCATCGGCCGCACCCCCCGCTCGAACCCCGCGACCTATACCGGGGCCTTCACCCCGATCCGCGACTGGTTCGCCAATCTGCCCGAATCCAAGGCGCGCGGGTACAAGCCGGGCCGCTTCAGCTTCAACGTCAAGGGCGGGCGGTGCGAGGCGTGCCAGGGCGACGGCGTCATCAAGATCGAGATGCA
>ENA-ORXU01002552-ORXU01002552.1-marine-metagenome-genome-assembly--contig:-NODE-2552-length-12287-cov-4.884521_pt1 | contig 12287 bp, 20 predicted proteins | sample MGYA00237869_ERZ511484 | MGnify/ENA metagenome assembly ERZ511484 | reverse complement strand
CACCTACGCCACTGTCTCACCACACCAAAACAGCTTCTGTTTCTTTTTTCCACCCCTTTCTCACATACACCACAGAGCGGCCACCACGGGATCCCCGTACAATCGCCTTTGCGCAGTCTCCGCCACGCAGACTACTCTAGTGGATGGCGGACCAGCGGGGCGACCGCGGCGGCCTTCGACACCCCCCCCCACCCTGTCTCCACGCGCTCCCACGTCCTTTGCGCCAGAGGAAAGCCCCGCATCCCCCTCGTCGGCGTGGCGCTCGGCGCCGGCACCCGCCGCGCCGCCGTGCCCCCACCGAGCCGCCGTTGGCGTCGCGGCCGCGGGTGCGCAGCGGCGGCGACGCGCCGCTTCCGCCGCGCCCGCGCGCATACGCGCGACTCCTCGGTACGGGAGGCGGGTCGGGGTGCGCCCGACCGGGGGCTCCCGCCCCTTCGGCCGGCGAGGCGGCCGCTGTGTGCCCGTCGCCACTGGCAGGTGGCCCTATGGGGAAAAAACCAGGATAAACCCCGGATCGCTGTCCCAGGCACTGTTGCGCTGGGCATGGAACGGAACCCGGATAAAACCAAGATCGATTAGATTTTGATTGGCTTACAATCGCACTCACAGGCAGCCGACAGAAATGGGACGCTGTGCCGTGATCCGGGACATTACAGTTGTTCCGAGGCGTCGGGCTTGTTATGGGCGCATATTACTGCTATTCTTCTGTTCGTGCTGCTATTTATTGTTCTTCCTACGCATCACTCCAGTTGGTTCAGACAATCCAGCTGCTGCCGGGCCAGCTGCTGCTCCTCCGTCGCCTGCGCGGGGGGTGCAACGCCATCGCCCGCGTTGGTCCCGGTGCCGTCGTCCGTCGCCGTGATTGACGCCCCAGCATCCGCCACGGCTACTACACGCCGCCGGCGCGGCTGCCGTTGTCGACGGTCCGACAATGCGCGCGACAGCAAAGCGCAAGCACCCCATCCCAACTCGTACACCGCCAGTCGCGGCTCGCGCTCCTCCATGAAGAGTACCGCCCGTCGCAGCTTGTCCCCATCGTGCTCGCAAAACGGGGCTGTACTGCCCAGGATTTGCTTGATGGCGAAGCAGATGCTCCGCCTGATGCGCTTGTGTCCGTTTTCGGATATTCCCAGGTCGCCGTCGTTGAGCACATTAATCTTGGCGATGGTCGCCTTCGGGGGAGGTACCGGCCGGTCTCCATCAATAACTAGGCCGCCTCGTACGTTGGTACGCCGTCGAGCACTCGGTCGACTATTGCGACCAGCTGCAGGAGGTCGACGAGGGGATAGGTCGGGCGGGGGTGCTTGAGAAAGAGGCGCGGGAGGGGGAAGAAGTGGGGGAAAAGAAAGAGGGGGGTGCACATCCTGGGCAGTAGCAACGGAAGCAGGGCGGGGAGGCAATGCGGCGCGGAACGGTGGCGGGGAGGGGCGGGGCGGGGTGACAGCACCGCCGAGGGTGAAGGAGCCGCCCAGAGAGGACCTTGCTGTTCTGAAGGCCTCAAGACGAGGGGGGTGATGGTTGTTGCTGCCATCCGGGATGCCTCGGCGAGAAGATCGACGAGAGGGCCCCCGGCAAGGAGCTGCCCTTGGCTCCGTCGCCACCCCCGCTGCCACCTCAGTTGCTGCAGAAAGAACTTGACGAGGGGTGGGGGTGGGAGGGCGGCGGGGTGCACGCTGCGCCTCTCCAGCCAGTGACCCTATTGTTGTGGCCGCCTGTGCGGCGGCCATCAAACCATCCAAGTCTTAGCATAGATCACAAAAATAAAAAATACCACTGAGACAATAATTGTTTTAGATGCACAGAGAGCACGAAGACACAAAAAACAACAGAGGGAATACGACAACGTCTACACCGTGCGAGCAGCATGGTCGATCTGCATGATACTTACCAACGTGACTGCTTGTAGATCTAGCGGCACCAGACTGCCTGCGTCGATGGGAAACCCTTGTGGACGTCAAAAGGTGTCGTAGAACTGTAGCTCGAAAGCTCGCCCGGATGCAGCGGCCAGCGCGGGGCAAGCTCAAGGAAGCCGATGTCAGGGCGAAGACGACGTCGTGTGCAAGATCACAGCGGCCAAGGCCTTGGCAACACATTGTGGGCAAAGGCCAATTATTAATACAATTTTACAACTGTTTGAAGTCGCCCAAGTCGCGAATTGACAGTGTCCCTGTTGATTGATGGGGCAGTCTGGGCCAGTTCAGCGGCCGCCACAATGGCCCCCACTGCCGCATCAGTACCCTTCGTGCTATCGGTCGCTCTTCACCAATCCCTCGACGGCATAGCAACAATGCTTGGTCCAGACACAGGACCGTGCACCCGTCAACACGAGTATAGAAAAAACCCAAGAGTCTACTCAGTACTGAACACCTCCCTCGTGAAAAAAACGACGTGCCTGTCCCTCACAAAAAGAGTACCCACAACAGCATCAATGGCCGTGACGTTCACGTAGCGTCTCGTACCCCCCAAGCTTGTAAAGCAGTCGGTTTCACGTCTTTTTTCTGGCAGCCCCGACGAGTCGTTCCGGTCGGCAGAGGACTTGACTCACTCGAGGTATGCGTACGCTTTGGGCGCGCCGTCGATCAAAACGATGGCGTAATGGTGCACCGCTCTGTACACGTTCGCAGAGACCTCTTTCACACCGCGCCCCCGCCTCACTGCTTGTCGCATGTGGGAACGAACCCGCACCAAGTGGTCGCGGCGACAGTCGCCAGCCTCATCCGAGGAAAAAAACCGTTCCCCCAATTTGTCCGTTTGCCAGCCGCATGCGAAAGGACTTCTTGGCAAATATGCGTGCAGGAACGACGGAGGCGCCTTCCAATTCCAGCAAGGCTTTCAATTAGGCCAGTTCTTGGCCAACCAGGGCAGCCGCCGCCCTGCGTGGGGGAAGGAGATCAAATTTGGGTTCGTTAAAAGCCGAAAAAGTGTCCGCGGGAGTTTGACTTTCGCGTCGCACGGGTTTTCCAGTCGCCTCCGCCAATGCCTCCCGCACGTCTGTCTCGGCAAAGGTTGTCACGAGCTTCGCCGCATACTTGGCCGATACGGCCGTCGACAGTACCGCGCAGGGAAACCGCCGAGACCGGAAGAGGCGGGTAAGAGTGCCAATGAAGCTCTCAGCGGGAAAATGCCAATACGATCATGCAGGGCTACATGCATGAAGGTTAGGGGCCACGTCCAACAGGGCCACCATGGTCGGCCGACAGAGCCGAAGTCGCTCTTCCGTTCCAGCGTACACCTTGGTGTAGAAGTCCAGGCAAAACCGCTTGAGCAACTCATCCACCGTCTTCAGCTCCTCCTCCGTCACGCAACTTGGCTTGAAAAGTATGCGGCCGGCTTGACAAAGAAGGATGAAAATGTTGAAAAACTGGTTGGAAATTCGTTCGGCTAGCACCACTTCACCGACGCTCAGCAGGAAGTACAACCAATCGATGGCCTTGTAGGAGCCCGAATGTTTGCGAATATCCGGAAGTGAGCGCGCCAGGTTCGCAGGTACAGTCCGGCGGCCTGCTCTAATCTCGCGGCCTATGACCTCTCAAACAGCCTTGGAAATGATTCAGGGCTGGTCGTCACCGCTCTTTTCGTTTTCGCCGGCGACCAGCTCCCGTAGACGAAGAACAACGTTGCAGAAAATCATGTGCATGGTGTCTTACGGCAAGAGCTCCGGCCCGATCTCCCAGAGATACTTCAGGGCCCGGTAGAGAGCCTTGTCCTCTGGGCTCGGCGAGAAGAAAAGCGAATATCCTATGATGCCCTCTTTCTGGGCCATCATGCGTACGGCTGCCTTGCTCTGTCCCGCCGCGCGCGCGTCCTCGACTTTTGCGGCGCTTGCCGCGATGCTTGCCGCCGTCCGCCGAGGCGTCGTGTTGCCACTGAAGTCGAATCTTCGTCGTTTTGAGGGGGGGGGTCATCAGGAGCTTAGGGAGGATAATAGTATCAATGCTTCAGCCGAACGCCCGCGAAAAGTCGAAACCGACCGGGGTACTCGCCCGTGCCACCGATGGCGTTGAGCAACTTGTCACATGCGGGCATGTCGCCTGTGAAATGGACCACCAAGGCGCGCAGGACCTGGGGCTTTGAGAAGCCGGCGACCGTCGTGCCGCTGACGCCCGCTGCCAAAAGTTTCAGCTCCTCCGCCACTGGATGTAGAAAAGAGTTCAAATTGGCAGCTTGCCCAGGTCCAGGTGTGATCCCTGGGATCAATTGCGACACGACTTGTACTCTTGAGCTCGGATGAACCATAAGTACGGTGGCGATTATTGGCGAACCTTCGAAACCTCTCTGCTTCCAAGCTGGAAAACCGTCGGTCGAAATACTCAGGGGAACGCACGTGGTCGACGGGAAGTAGCCCAGCTCTAAGAGCTTGTGAAACGTAGCGCCGTCGAACCAATCACGAAGACCTTGAACAGGGCTGGTTGCAGCTGCTTCCCGCGCTTCTGTCATAGCCTTGACCATATCCGTCCTCATTTCTGAGTCGACGAGCATCATCCTGAGCCACGGCAGGAGTGGCCAGTAGATGGCATGCTTGTGGGGATCTCCGTCAGCGCGGTGCCGCGGGGCCTTGCCAATGTCGCACGCAGTGAAACATTTTCGGTGGGCGGTAAACGCCACACAGCCGGCGCTGCAGCACTCGACCTTCCTAATATGTAGGTCGACACATGACTCGGCCATGGAGTCGAGGACAGAGGGTGTGCGACAGCTCCCTGAGGAGCGCCGCTGATGGAGATAGTCTTCCGCCGCTTCTCGGCAGAGACAGTGCTGTACAATGAAATTGTATGCAGCAAAGTCATCTATATTGTCCTGGAAAACTTGTGCAGGGATGCACACGACGTTAGGCCGCAGGTGATGATGCTCGGTGGCCTGTGCCGGCTGGACCTCGTCCGCCCCACCAGCGCCTGCTTCCGCGAGCCCCACGCCGCCTCCTTCGCCAGCGCCTTTATCCTCTGCCATAGGCCCATGGGCGGCGCTCGAGGCTGCAGGAACAGAATTGGCAGCTGCAGGGGCGGCAGCGGCAGGGGCGGCGGCTGCAGCCGCCCCGCGACTTGAGCGAGGGGGTCGGCCGCTCCGTAGCCTCCGGTGTGCGAACCAGATACTCCGCGGTACCCAAGAGTATCGCACCGGCGCCCCCCCGCTGGACTGTGGGCAAGAACACGCCCGCATGCCGGCTGTGTTGCCAAGACGGGGGGGGCGGGTACGGGGTGGGGCCATCGGGATTGGCTGGATGTCGGGGGAGGCCGAGGGAAGCCGTGAAAGGGCGGTGGAGGGATGAGGGGGGGAATGGTTCGAGGAGCGTTGATTTCCAGCTCGAACTGGGGCAGTCCTGAAGGGCTTGGCAGGCGGGGTGAGGTGGTGGGAAGGTAGCCGCGGTGGCGACGTCGGGGAGGGAGAAGGCGGTCGGGACACACTGTTGCGTGGGATGAAAAAGTCTGCGGGGCCGGAACCGAAGGCGTTGAGGCCTTAGTTATGGAAGCACATGTCACCTAGTTGGATGCTTCTAGGTCATCAAGGGACATTACGGAAGCACTTTCCCGAATGTTCCATCAGAGACCTTTGGCAACTGCGCCGTGGGCATCGGATGTGGGTGATTTGTGGGTCGCCCGACTGGTTTTTCAAGGTAGCCACATCCACCCTTCGGAGCTTCGGCATGTATCAAATGTGAGTCGGCAGTCTGCCACACTCCTTGCGGATTCGCTTACAGTGTGATGGGGTAGAGACTCCTGACGGCGTCGGTGACGGCGCCCTGTGACCACGCCTGCGATTTCAGGTGGACTGCCGACGGCGCCGGTGACGGCGCCCTGTGCGCACTCCTGCGATTGCGGGTGCACTGCCGACGGCGCCTGTGTCGGCGCCCCGTGCGTACACCCACGGTCGCGGGTGATTTAGAGACGGCGCTGGTGACGGAGTCAAGCACACTGGACGGATCGCGAGGTGGTTGAGGGACGGCTGCTGGTAGGGGTGTGGAGAGTCATTGCGAGGTCCAACGAGGGCTGCATGCAATGGTGTCGCAGTCTGAATTTACCACCAGCGCTCTGCGGCGCCGACGGTCACACCTACGTCGGGTCATATGTGCACAGACTGCTCTGGATCACGGCATTGAAGAGATACGGGCCGTGCTTGTGCGATACATCCGTGTTGGAGGGTACATCCGACGGTCCCTGCAGCGCTCGGAGCGCGTCAGTGCTGTAGCATTCAACCTGAATGTATTCTCCCAGCAGGAGGCTTTGATTATCTTTCGCTTTTTTGTGCCCGACCTCGGTCGACTGTCTTCTTTGTTGGACTTGCAAGTTGATGTGTCACGGCGCCGCTACAATGTGTCTCCCATCGAATGCTTGGCTATTGTCCTTCGTCGCCTTGCCTCTCCCTGCAGGTGGACAGACTTGGAGTTGCTGTTTGGTCGCTCCGCATCGTCTCTGAGTGAGATATTCTGTCGGGGCGTGGACGAGCTGATTGGGCGGTGGGGTCACCTGATCACGACATGGTGAGCAGCGCTCATGGCAGAGCGTGCGGCTGCATCCGCGGCCGCTATTGCAGGTAAGGATGCACCGCTTCAAACGTGTGTTGGAGTCATTTATGGCACCCTCATTTGCATTGCGCGACCTGACAGTGGACTGCAGCGTGTTTGTTATAACGGGCACAAATGCTGCCATGCCATTAAGTTCAAGAGCATCTGTACCCCCGATGGACTTTTGTTTCATCTTTTGGGACCGGTTTAGGGCCGCCGTCACGACATGCTCTTGTACCACGAGTCTGGCATAGACGCGCAGCTTGAGGCGACGTTTCTCATTGATGAGACTCAGTTTTGCATCTATGGTGATTATGCGTAAGTTTTTTGTGCCTGGATACAGTGTGGCTATGGTGCTTGGCCTGATGGTGACGCAGAGAAGCAAGCGTACGATGGTGCTATGAACCGCCTGCGAGAGACGGTTGAGTGGGGATTCAAAGAACTGAAGCAGCAGTTCACGTCCCTCGACGTTACACTCGAAGGCTGACCACCGTCCACCCCATGAGCCCGTTTAAATTGCTTTGAGGCCAGTACACGTTGCGGAAGTACTTGTGAACGAGACGCTGTGCACGTAAAACGGGACCGCGAGAATGACACGGGACGTTGTGCTGTACGTTATTGGCATGCACATGTCCGCAAGCTTTAGGCAGTGTCGCCCACCTCTTTCTTTTTTAGAGCAAGTTACGACGTCGTCTGTGCAGAGCGTTTGTTTGGTTTCCAGCTACGAATCGCCCTCCCTTGGGTAAAAAACGCGGTCGAGTACGTTGTACAGGCCGGAAGCGACGATTCCAGCCGTATTCAGTCGAAGCCGTTAACTGTATTTACGAAGAAGATGGGATTGTGCTCTCTAAGGGGCACGTTTTTGCATTTTTGAGCAGGGTAGGGCGGCATCCCCGCACTTTGTCAGTCGGTGGCTCCCCTGATCGTTCTCCGGCCGGCTGTGCACCGCGTGCCAGGCCGCATGCCCGATTCATTCTCTCTTTCTCCTCGTGTGCCACGCGCGGCTCTCCCGCGCGCGGCGGGTGGGGGGGCGGCCACCGCCGCTGGCGGCGTTTCCACCGCACTTGCCGCCGACCCAGCGGTGGGCGGTCGACGACCGCGCGCGCAGCTCGCGCCCGCATGCGCCAGCGGGCGGCGGCTGCGGCCGCTGCCGCAGCGGTGGTCGCCACGGTGGCGGCGGCGGCTGCGGCCGTCGTATCCCCCGTGGTGGCGGGGCGCGGGCGCGGCGGCGGCAGCGGCGCGGCAGCCACCACCGCCCGTCGCGCGGCGGCCGCCGAGGAAATCTGGCGGGGGGGGCGGCACGCCCTCCCGACGGCCTGGTGGCGCCCGAGCCGCCGCGCCCCGACGCCACTGCCGCCACCGCCATCGCAGATGCGTCCACCGCGGTGCCGACGGCGCCTCGGTGGGGGTGCAGCGGCGCGGCGGGCGCTGGCGCCGAGCGCCACGCCGACGAGGGGAATGCAGGACTTTCATCTTGTGCAAAGGTCGTGGAAGCGCGGGGATACAGCGTTGGGGGAAGATCGAAGTCCCCCGCTCTCGCCCCGCTGGTCCGCCGTCCACTCGCGTGGTCTGCGTGGCGGAGACATCCTACGGGACGATAACCTAGAGGTAACGTAGAGGTCTAGGTTTCTGGAGGCCCCCGCATGACCCCAACCGCCCGGCTGAAAACCTAGACAAGCCCTAGTGTCTATTCTACTGCTCCCGAGGCTCAAATGAGGCTCAGATGAGGCTCAAATGAGGCTCCCTCTCACATGGCCTGGAAACGCGCCCTATTTGGGGTGGCTGGGGCACCCCCTCCGAGTTTTCATCGTACACAGCCGCCGAGTTGGCCCATAGGTGAGTGGACTGCGCCGAGTTCAGATCTATTCTCAGCCAAGGCCGGGAACATGGTCACAGAGAGGCATCAAAAACAGCCTCAAATGAGGGGAATCGGCTCAAATGAGGCGGCCAGTAGAATAGACACTAGAAGAGTTGCAGTTTGATTGGCCCACAATCGCTCTCAGAACGTTTGAGAACCCATGGAGAACCACGTGTGGTGGGCATTGGTCGTGGCTTCTGATTGGTCAGCATAGACAACCACTCTTGAGACAGCCGCTTCGATACGTCGCTACTCATTTGGCTTCGATAGATGTTCGTAGTTCTGCACTTGATGCTTCGAAAGTACCCTCCTTTATTTCTCACGTTACGTGGGACAAAAATTCATGCTGGGCCTGCTCCTCAAGCTGCAGCCCCTGGGCGTCACCCACCTCCTCCACCGGCCCCTGTGGGTTGCCACCTGCAGCATCCGCGTTGTTCTCCAGCTTCTTGAGATTCCTTGCCACGTGTTGTTGGCGGTAGACAAGGCTTCGTGACACCATGTAAATCCCCCCCCGCGCGGTCGTGTACCGCTGGCAAGAGGAATCACCCGCCTCTGCCCTCTCCCCCAGAGAACGTGCCACCGAGCCAGGCATTGGTGCGTCTCTACGCGAGGCGGGGGCCGACAGGGGAGCTGAAGGGGCCGGAGGAGCCACCTGACCAAAAGAAAGAGCCGGCGCCGATGGGCGAGGGGCAGGACGCATCGTCGTGGAAAGTTAAGAAGCCAACGATTGGTGAGCCACGGTTGGATGGACTGACGGTGCAGAGTGCTGTCGAGGAGGTGCAGGACCAGGACTCGCCGACGAGGAAGATGCACGATGACGACGAACAGCCTCATGGCGGGTGGCGGTTGTCGATGGCGCGGGGGAGGACGAAGGTGCCGCACGTGCAGCCGGCGTCCGTGGAGGGCGGCGGGTAGGTGCACACGGTGCAGCCGTCGTCGGTGATGGGTGTGCACACGTGCTCCCGAGAGCGGGGGGGGGGAGCGCCGCGGCCGCGCTTGCAGCAGCGAGTAATCCTGCAAGTCAGCACAGGTAGAAAGCGCGCAGCCATATACTAGAAATAAGCGAAAAGAAAGCGTGCAACCCAGTCAGAAGAAAAGAACGTTAAAAGGTAGGGATGCACAACGGGGAAACAAAAAGAAATATTGGTACGCCCAGTGCTCGAGTGACACGGCAGCAGTTGGCGAAGCTGTCGCTCAGGAGACTAGCGATCGTACCATCTACATTACCAGCAGGTGAGTGTGATGATAGCTTTGGTTGGCACTGTCGGTTGGATGACCTCGGTGGCATGGTTGCGTATGGCCAACGGGTATGGAAAGAAGAACGGCATGGTACTGGTCGAGGAGACGACGGTGATAGAGCCAGACGGCCGAGAGCGTAGGTGACGTCGTGGAGCGAAACACCGCTGTTCGTTGCTTCCGTTGCCACCCTCCAGTGATAAATGCATAATTAATTTCATTTCATTTCTTGACGACAGAACGTGATGAAAGCACACGTCCAATCAGGATGCTGATCCTCCATACAGCCAAAGAAAACTAACTGGGTGATGGAACATAGAGTGGAAGACAGTGAATCGTTCTGCGATACTTTCAAGACTCGTAGAGGAGTATTTGACTCATCGTATATACCGGGCGGTGGTGTCACCCTCGCCCACGGCACGCCGAATGCGGCGCATCCGTGCATCTTCGGCGGAAATCCCCACCCTCCCTTATTGCATCTGCCAGCACCAGCTCCCCACGCGTGGACAAACGGTATATCTTTCTCCCTGTCTGCGTCGTCTGTCGGTTCGGTTGCGCTTGGGGCCCTTGCCCCTGACTCCATTCCCTCTCCTTGTTGCCATGGGCGATGGGGCGCCCGTCGTGGCTGCCCTCCTCCCTTTTTTCAAGGAAAATTGAACAGTGTCGCTGCAATGGTGTCTGTGGCGCTGACACTGTTCGTCCACCTTTCTGTCAATGGCAGAGCTGTTACCGCCTCGTTGGCATTGATCCCCCCCATCCCGATCCTCCCCGCTGGCAGATGCTCCACTTGCAAGATGGCTCAATTTCCCTGTGTTTGACTGACCGACGTTTCTTTATGGATAAGTCGCACTCTGACGAGTGGGCGGCTCATGTTGGTTGGCCCTCTGGCTTGGCAATAAATGAAGAAAACTGTTTGGCTCTAGGAATCGGGGCTAAACCTATCCCTACAACACAATACCCCGTGCTTCTTGGCCATGTCGAGTGTCCCGACGATTGCGTCAATGGCCAGAACATTGACGTACCTCAGTCGCCCCCCCAGTGAGGTGAAAAAGTGAGTGTCCCGCCGCTGTTCTGGCAGCCCGTAGGTGCCGCGGCGGTCAGCGCAAGAAATCACGCACTCGATTTCTGCAAACACCATTGGCGTATCTCCTACAAAGACCAGTGCAAAGTGGTGCACCGCACCATAGACGGTGGCGGCGGCCTGCTCTACGCGTCCCCCGCGGGTGCGTCGGTTGACCCGCAACGTCACTCGAACGAGGTGGTTCCGCCTATAGTTTATGCTTCTTGCTCCCCTAATAGTCCCAGCCACTTGTCCTGGTGCCAGCCTTAAGGCGAAGTACTTCTTGGCGGTTACTCGATCTGGTACGACCGCAACTCCTTCCAGATCGAGAACTTCTCGCATGCGCTCGAGTTCCATGCCAGTCAAACCAGCAAGATCATTCCTAGGAGGGACACCCCGGGATCATCGATGCCAGGTACCTTGTGCGCTCCAGTGGGCTGGTTCTGGACAGCCTGGACGGACTTCCCAGTAGCCTCGGCCCATTCTTGTGCTGCGTACGTCTCTGCGTACATGCAGATCAGCTCCGAGTTGTACTTGTGCGAAATGGCGTTCATCAGCGAAGCATATGACTGGCTATGCGACACAATGAGGTTTGGCAGGGTGCCAATAAGCCGCTCAATAGGGAACTGCCAGTAGCGCCAGTCGGGGCCGCAACTGCGCATGTTGGTAACGATGTCTAACAGGGCGACGAATACATCGCGGCATACCTTCAGGCGCTCAGGACGCTCAGCGTAGATGTACTCGTAGAATGCCCGGCAGAAACTCTTGATATGGCTCTCGACAGTTGTGAGCTCCACCTCAGAGAGTCCAGAAGGCCAAAACATCAGCCGAGCGCCTTTGCAAATGTACAGGAAGGCCACGAAAACCTCCTCCGTTAGGCAGTTTTCCAGGACGACCTTCCTCACGCTCAAAAGGAAGAACATCCAGTCAGACGCTTTGTACGACCCGGAATGACCGTTGCTGTCCCAAAGAGAACGCGTCTGGGTGCTGGGCACCGTTGTTCGGCCAGCCTCTATCTCATGCCCGATAGAGGTGACATTGGTCTTGCGTAAAATTTAGGGCTCCGGCGCCGTGCCCATGACGCCAAATTCGCAGGAGAAGAGCCCCCAAAGCCGCTGCGTGACGTTGGACAGCACGAGATGCATGGTATCGTCTGGTAGCGCTGCCGGCCCGAATTTCCACAAGTTGCCCATGTTGGGGTACCTCAACTTGTCCTCTGGGATAGGGGCGAAAAAGAGGGAGTACCCCGTTAAGCCCGACTTTATGGTCAGCGCGTCGACAGCCGCTAAGCTCTTTACCTCCCTACCAGCAGCTTCGACCTCCTCGGCGTGCTTGGCGATACTCTGGGCAGTTCTACACCGCGTAGCAGACCTTTCGGATGCTGAATCGCATCCTTTTCGGCGGGAATGGGTCGACAGGGGGGTAGTAGTACCGCATTTTGACGCGGACGCCGAACAGTTCCCGGAAGCGCCCGGGACGCTGGCCATTGTGACCCTTTACGTTGAGCAGCTTGTCTCCGCCAGTAATAACCGTCGTATTGCTGATCCCCGAATTCTGTCCTGGTGGACAGAGACTGACTTGCGGACCGACTCTCTCCACCAATCAGATACGCCCCTGGGACTGACTTGGTGCGCCTG
>ENA-ORXU01002546-ORXU01002546.1-marine-metagenome-genome-assembly--contig:-NODE-2546-length-12301-cov-2.535995_pt1 | contig 12301 bp, 13 predicted proteins | sample MGYA00237869_ERZ511484 | MGnify/ENA metagenome assembly ERZ511484 | reverse complement strand
AATATCTAAATCTCGACCAAAGAAACCATAACGGAATTTGGGAAAAGTCGGAAGGTTATCTCTGTGTCGATGAAGTTCTTTTTTTTGCTCTTTACTTAGTTTCGTTAACTCAAAGGTTACTTCTTCTCGCTGATAGACGATGGGTAATAACCAATCCTCTAATTCAATACTATAGCCAAATTCTGCTACCCGATTCTTCTCTTGAAAAAGTTTATGCTTGCCTTTGGCAATCGCCTGACTGATGGGTGAATCGTTAAATATTTCACTATAGATGGTGGTCATCAAATTCTTTGCAGTTTCTACCAACACAGAATAGCGCATCGCTAACTGCGGGAGCGCAGCAGATTCGGCCCACCGTCATCTCGACCTGGAATCATGGCCTTGCTGCGAATGCGGCTGCCTGGGAAATTTTAGGGAACGGCGGCAGCGCCCTTGATGCCGCGGAGGCTGGTGTGCGCGTTACCGAGGCCGATCCTACTGGCCAGAGCGTTGGTATCGGCGGCCGGCCCGATCGCGATGGCAGCGTCACGCTCGATGCATGCATTATGGCCCCGTCGGGTGATTGTGGCTCAGTGGCCTATCTCCAGGATATCCTGCATCCAATTTCGGTGGCACGCAAGGTGATGGAAGAGACGCCGCACGTCATGTTGGTTGGCGCCGGGGCGAAAGCGTTCGCGCTTGAGCAGGGCTTTAGCACAACCGATCTACTCACCGACGCAACACGCGAGGAATGGCAGCAATGGCGCGCCGAAAACGGACCAGCTCGCTTGCCGATCAATGTAGAAAACCACGATACCATTGGTCTCCTTACCCTCGATGCAAACGGCGACCTAGCTGGGGCGTGTACCACTTCCGGGGCCGGCTATAAACTGCCTGGCCGCGTCGGCGATTCACCCCTCATCGGTGCTGGGCTTTACGTCGATAATGAAATTGGAGCGGCTACAGCCACCGGCTGGGGAGAGGCCGTGATTCGCGCATGCGGCACCTTTCTAGTCGTTGAGTTAATGCGACAAGGCAACAGTCCCCAACTGGCCTGTGAGCTCGCCGTCGAGCGTGTTATCGCAAAGAATCCCGACTGGCGCGACATTCAAGTCGGCTTTATTGCCCTGGGTAAAGACGGTAGCACGGGTGCGTATTGTATAGCACCGGGTTTTGACTACGCAGTGCATCGTCAAGACGGCAACACCCTTACTGACAGTGGCTCCCGCTTATGAGTGAGAAAGCTTTGGTCATCGAAGCGCTAGTAAGCGACCTTCAGGGCGCCCATACCGCGAAGCGCAATGGTGCACATCGCCTCGAACTCTGCGCTAGCGTCGACTTAGGAGGTACCAGCCCCACCATTGCCACCGTCGAAAGCGTAGTACGTGGAAGTAGCCTTCCCGCCATGTGCATGGTGCGGCCGCGCGGCGGCAACTTTGTGTACTCCGAGGCTGAACTAGATGAAATGCTCAGCACAATAACGGCCTACAAGGCCGAAGGGGCCCACGGGGTTGTGTTCGGTGCCTTGAATCCTGACAGCACCTGGAATACCGATCAAATGACTCGCCTCGTCGCGGCCTCACGACCTATGGCCGTGACTGCTCATCGTGCCTTTGATGAGACACCGGATGCGGGCGCAGCGCTCGAGCAACTCATCGACCTAGGTATAGAGCGTGTACTCACCAGCGGTCAGGCCGCGACAGCCCCAACTGGAGCGGAATTACTCAGCAGGCTTGTAGCGCTGGCAGATGATCGCATTGTAATACTGGCTGGCGCAGGCCTTACCGGCCACAACTACCAGGCGCTCGCTACGCAGACTGGCATCAGAGAAGTTCACGGCAGCTGGTGGGGGCGTCCTATGGCCTAGATGCGACGTAGGCTTGCCCAGTCAAGGAAGTAGTTGATTTTGAGGCTCAGTGTCTCGGTACGCGGCTGGTTCATTAGCCCGTCTTCCCAAGTGCCGAAATAGCCCCTATCGGCGTTGGCGACTCCGCTAAACAGGGCATCCTTCCAGACGAAGAGCAAATCAGAACCGGGTGCAAATCGCCAGCGACAAATCAGATCGGCGGTGAGGGCATTGAAAGTTTCGTCGCGGTTGATGCTCGCGTCGTATGCCGAGTTTTGGCGTAAGCCGCCTGCATCTGTAAGGTCAAAGTAGCGGGCGTAGTTGACGCGGCTCCAGTAGTGACGCGCGCGTAAATCAAAGCCTAAAGTTGGACTGATCGTGTACAAGATATTGAAGCTCGCCTCGACCACATCACGGTCGCGCTGGCCAAATACGGGCACCGAAGCCCCGGAGGTGTTAGACGCGAAAGTTGCAAAGCCAGCTTCGTTGGTATTGCGGTTCACGTCGGCTCCGAGTCCTAGCGTGAAATTTGGCGACACGCGATAGGAGGGGTTAATAGAGGCAAAGAGGCCACGACGACCTAAGTCCTCATTCCAAAAAACCTCAGGCACTGCCACCGCTCTGAAATAGAACGGCTTGCGGTCGTCGCTGCGCACAAAAAAGCCCAGCTCGGCGCTCGGCGGGCGCACAAAAACTCGCCCTGGTGTTCGGGCTTCGAAGCGATCGCGCGTGTTGGCAGGCTCGACGTAAAAGAAGGGGTTGAAATTCCAGTTGCTTTTGGAGCGACCAAAAACATAGGCATTCATCCATACCTCAGAATACTCGCCCGGATCGATGTAGCGCTCGTAGCCTACGTTAACGCCGCCGCCTACCCGGTTAAATGGGCCCAACTCCTGCGCTTGGAAGTAGTTGACGTTGGCAACCCACTCCCTCACGTTTCTGCGGCGAAAAAAACCAAGGTCTGAAGGGTTATAATTCGGGCCTATTTCCTCGTAGTTGAGTCGCCAAGTCCAGTTGCCGTCAATGTCGCCAAATCCAACATCGAGGTTGCGGCCGAGGTCGGTATCCTCACCGGAGAAGTAGCGCTGGCTGAGGGCCACGCTGCCGTCGATGCTATAGGCGTTTTGCTTGTCGCGAACGTCGAATACCAGGCCGGTAAGGTTGGCGTCGTAGGTCGAGCCAGCACGCAGCACATTGGTGTTGACCAAGCTGATAAATCCGTTGTTAGGGATCAGCTGATCGACTACCACCACAGAGTAATTGGTAAGTGGCTGGGTCACAAAATCGAGCTCTTCACCCTCGCCCGTACGTATGCGCGCTGAGGCCTCGCCACTGATAGCATTGAATACCCCGATGCCGGTGCCCTTGGTGGTGCGGCCGCTCACCTTAGTAGCGTTCAGCAGCCTCGCAGTCTGCGGATTGCTTACTACTTCTCCTCCCAGCCTTTCTGCTTCGGCATACGCCTCGCCAAAACCAACGGGTACTCCACCTACGCGACGCGAGTAGAAGTAACCGCCTTTGTTGAAGAGCTCGACGCCCTCAGTAAAGAATGGTCGGTTCTCGTCAAACCGCACCTCGAATGGACTGAGGTTGAGCACCTGGTTGTCTTGGCGCGCCTCTGAAAAATCTGGGATCAGCGTAGCGTCGAGGGTAAACGCATCGTTTAGACCAATCTTGAGGTCGGCTCCAAGGGATGCGTTTGCATCGAAGTTGTGTGTCTTAGCCGCATCTTTATCGATGAAGTCAGCTCCCGTAATGACTCCAAAGGGGAGCAACTGTATGCGCGGGGGTGGACTAATATTTCGAATGCCTTCTAACCTTCCAAACTGCGGCACAAAACCAGCTTTGTTGGGGTCGACTGGGCTCCAGAAGCTCTTGTGCTGCGCGTTGGCGTTGCGGCGAAAGAAGTTGATTCCCCAAGTCTGTATAGGCGCCTCCGGAAATCGAATTGCAGAGTAAGGTATCTCCATTTCTACCGTCCAGCCCGAGTCTGTCATCTCTACGGCGCTGCGCCATACAGCGTCCCAATTTTGATCCTCACCATTATCGGAGAGAATGGCATCGAACTGCCCACCTGTAACAGAGACGATAAACTCAAAACCATTGACTCCCGAGAGATAGGGATCGACAGCAAAACCAAACCAATCGGCGTTGCCGATTTGATCGCGTGGACGAACCTCGCGGGCGATGGAATCGGCCGTGGGATAACTCATCGTTGCGGACACATAGACCGCCCGATCATCATAAACTACGCGTACCTCGGTGGGCCACTTTTCTATGGGGCCAAAAGTTGGCTCGAGGTTCGTGAAGGCTCCAGTTGGAGCAGCTTTAGTGTAGGCCGGGTCGTCCAACTTCCCATCAATCTCAGGTGGCAGTTCGCTGCGCGTGGCAATGAGTACGCGCTTCGGGGCTGTAGTAGTACTGTCGGGAGGAGTCGATGCCGCCAGTGTCCCGCTCAATAAGCAGAGCAGAGCGCAAATGAATGACCATTTACGAGCCGGTAGAGTGAGAAACGGGGTCAAGCGGGGCTGTATTTAGGGCTAGGCTATAACAGACAAGGCCGCAAGTGGATGCGTTGCATGTTGTAACCACAAAAGTTTGCAGCCGAAGAATTGAGGCTTCTTCCGTCAATGTTATAGCAGTAATCCTCCTACGAAAGTTAGCGTCTCGAAGATGCTGGCGCAAAAGCCTTTTGGGTAATTCGGTGTAGTGTGCCGAGCCATCATGGTCTCGCTAGTTTGCGCGCTATGCCCCACCGCCTCAAACTCCAACTTCGCTTTTGCGACTCAGATGCTCTCGGTCACATAAATAATGCATCCTACGCGCAGTATGCCGAGGCTGGTCGCATCGACTTCTTCGAGCACTCCGGCACCCTCGTGGCCAACCTGATCCTTGCCCGGCTAGAGCTAGACTTCCGTATCCAAATGCGTCACGATGCAAATGCCGACATACTCACCAGCGTCGAGAAGTTTGGCAATACCAGCATCACCCTTCGCCAGCAAGTAGTAATTCAAGACGAACAGCAAGGCGATCAAGTGGCCTGCGAAATTCGTTCGGTCATCGTCTTTTTTGATTATGAGACACAGCGGCCTACGCGAGTAAGCGACGAAGTTCGAGACGCGCTGCAACCCTACCTCCAAGGTTAGGTGAGCGCTGGCGCACGGGCTCATCTACTCCTCCACCCGAAGCACATCAAACAAATCGTCCAACTCCTCGTAGCTCTTCACGCCAACGGCTTCTTCTTCGCCACCACGCACTTGCAAGCCCTGTAGCTCTAGCGCTATCAACATGTCGAGCAAGCTCTCTGGCGGCACGGGGATGTCGAGTAGCACTGGGAAATTCGCACAGCTTGCGGCTAGCCAATCCTTCCACCCAGGTCGCGCAGATAGCTCCGGCCATGAGAGCCCTTCGGCTGCGAGGTCGAGTACAAAAAATTGTACGTCGGCTGCATTGCGTTCGAGCACCACCTGCGCGGCTGCCGGGTCAAAGTCGTTACCCATTGGGATGAGTTGGAGCACGGGCAGCCCGGTAGCACGAGCCACCTCAGTTGTTTTGCCGAAAGGCCCCACTTGGACAGCATGAAGACTCAGCGACTCGGCCAGCCTTACAATCTCTGGGGTGGGCATACCTCCACACTCCCCGACAAACTGTGGTCCTTCAACCCACTCGCGAACAGCAGCCACAGCCGCCTCCCCGAGATACCCCGTACTGGATGGCTCGAGTGCGAATCCTAGGTAGTCTACGCCCAAGGCTGCGAAGTAGCGGGCATCGGTAAGGTTGGCCACGGCGGCAGCCTTAACGCGACAGCGAAGCTGGTCCATAAGCGGCGAAACTACACGTGCTTAACTTCCCCGAATGCAGCTTGGTTTTGTCTCCGCCATCCTCCCCAGCCTAAGCCTGGAAGAGGTCTTTGCGCACGCAGCAGAAATTGGCTACGATTGCGTAGAAGTGATGTGCTGGCCTCCCGGAAAGGCCGAGAGACGCTACGCAGGCGTGACCCACATTGATGTGACGACGCTCGACGATGCGGCCATAAAGAGAATCAAGACGCTGCAAGAGCAGACTGGGGTAGGCATCTCTGCTCTCGGCTACTATCCCAATCCACTTACTACCGATGTAGCTACGGCGCGCTTATATATCGAGCACATTAAGGCCGTCATAGCCGCTGCACCAAAGCTTGGCGTGGACTGTGTGACCACCTTCGTAGGGCGTGATAGGAGTCTCACGATACACGCACAGTGGGAGCGCTTCCTCGAGACTTGGCGGCCACTGGTAGCTTTCGCCAAAACACATGGTGTGCGTATTGCGATCGAGAATTGCCCGATGCGCTTTACTGAGGACGAATGGCCCGGCGGCAACAACCTCGCCGTAAGTCCAGCAATCTGGGAGCGAATGTGGTCGGATTTGCCGGATGCCCACTGGGGGCTCAACTACGACCCAAGTCATCTGGTATTGATGCACATGGACTACTGCGCGCCCCTACGCAACTATCCTGAGCGGCTGCACCACGTTCACGCCAAAGACCTGCGTGTAGACTCGGAAGCAAGAGACCACCACGGTATTTTCTCGCATCCTGGGTTGTGGCATACGCCAAAACTGCCCGGACTGGGCGATGTAGACTGGGGACGCTTTTTCAGCTACCTCACAGATGCCGGTTACGACGGACCAGTTTGCGTGGAGGTAGAAGATCGCGCCTACGAGGGTTCGCTGGCCTTACGACTTCGATCACTACGCCAAAGTCACGACTACCTACGCCAATACCTAATCAAAGCAGCATGAAATTCGGTGGAGGGAATGTCCCGAGACGAGGGCCGAAAGCTAGCAAGCGACAGCCGCCCTATTACGAGCAAGTGTGGGAGTTGGTACGCCTCTGCCCACCTGGACGCGTCACCACCTATGGCGCTATTGCTGATGCCCTAACCCTCGGCACCCCTCGCATGGCAGGCTATGCGATGCGCCACAGTTTCAGTGCTGAACCTCCCGTTCCCGCCCATCGGGTGGTAAATCGCAAAGGCGAACTCACTGGCCGCAATCACTTCCCGGGCCCAACCGACATGCAGGAGGCGCTGGCGCGAGAAGGTGTAGTCGTCATCGACGATACCGTGGCGAACTTCAAGGAGCATTTCTGGGATCCCGCTGGCGCCTAAGCATCTAGAGTGCTTTGACAGAGCCTGAACCACTTATACTTTGAGAAACTCTAGGGCTGCCCGTGTATTCGATATTGGTGCTCCCTGCCCCGCGTACATCGAGCACACGCTCGGCATTTACAGACGCCGAGTTACCTCCAGAAGCGCTGTAGCTCACGAAGTTGGCTTGAAGATTAAGCGCCTGTAAGTCATTGCCACCTGCAAAGCTCGCAATAAGACTGTCGGTGCGGCCTGCGAGGGTAATGTTAGTACCTCCCGAACCGTCAACACTCAGCGTACCGGCATCCGTAAAGTTGAGGTTGGCTCTAGGATTACCGCTGAAGCGAAGTACCGTTTGGCGAAAGGGCAAAGGCTCTGGGCTCTCCACACTACCGGAGCCATTAAGCTCAATGGACTCGATGTTTGGTGAGCTGATGTAGGCAACAATTTCATCGCCGTAGTCGCCCTGCTCGAGCTCTAAGTGGAGGCGATCGGGGTCGTCGTCTTTATCGATGAGCAAGTCGAGTAAAGCTGCATCAGCTTCGATGCGGTGGCTGGGCAGACCGGCGGTGAGGATGACTCGGATAGGCCCCTCGACATCGAGATGTTTGAAGGGTAAGGCTTCGTAAGTGCGCTCGGCGCGTTGGCCTGTTAGCTCGACATCGATGCTTTGGCTGGCCGAGCGGGCGAGTGAAATCTCGACGACCATTGCAAGGGCAACAACCGAGGCGAGCACCGTAAGGATGACGTTGGAAATTTTCATGATTGAGGATTAAGACGCTGGAAATGAGTGGGGTGCAAGTGGATAGAGCAGGCCTGCAGCTCAGGCAGCTGCTCCGTTGGAGTGCTCGCGCAAATAGGAGGCGTAGAGGGTGCGGATTTCGTCGGGTTCGAATCCCAGTAGCGCCAACTGGCGAAACTGCTCGGGCAACACCTCCGTCTCGAAGAGTCGGCGGCGTTGCTTGAGGATGCGTGAGCGTGCTCCGTCAGCGACGAAGTAGCCTATGCCCCGCTGGTTGACGATGACTTCTCCGTCTTGCAGCGTTTGGAAGGTGCGCTGCACCGTGTTTGGATTTACCTGGACGTCGGCAGCGAGTGCGCGAACACTTGGGAGTCGGTCGCCTTCGGGAAGCTCGCCAGAGAGAATGTTGTCTTCGAGCATCCCGGCAATCTGCTCGTAGATGGTCGTGGTGGATTTGAATTGCATGGGATTAGACTTGCTTCTCGCGAAATTTGAAGTAGCTCGCCGCGAGCAGGGTTAGGGCAAAGGCTGCTGTCGTCCACACCGAGTCGAAACCGGCACCGATCTCACTATTAATGTTGATGTTGCCAACATTGAAGAAGCCTGTTATGTGGTCGTAGAAGACAATACGAAAGACTAATAGCGCTAGCATTCCGAAGCCGAAAGCCAAGGCCAAGGCTACCCCAGCCGTTTTGGCGAAAGCCCAACGGTTAAAGGTGATAGCGCCAAGCAGAGCGATGGGATGAACTACCAAGAGGTACACGAGCAGAAGATCTCCAACGGTGTCGGTGAACGGCTGAAAGGGCACGAAGCCGCCGAGTTCGAATAGGCCAATTATTGCATTGGCAAGCAGCGTAAGCAGCGCATATCCCGCAGTCATTACGAGCGCATAGACTGGCCCTGTAATCAGCCACTTGGCAAACCACTTTTCCGTATTACTAGCCGGTAGCGTCAGGAAGCCCTGGCGACCCTCAGCAGTTTTGAGGTCGGGGAGAGAAGCACTCGTGGCCAGGTAGCCCATGGCAAGGAGGAAGATGCCGTACCAGATCTCAAAGAAGCTGGCGTCATCGGCACCGCCTAATGCCTCATCGCCGAGTGATGTGATGATTGCGAAGAGGAAGATGAGGAGCGCTGGCCCAAAGAGTATCAGCGCTCCACGCCCATGCACGAGCATGAAACGTTTAATGAGATGGCCTACGCGGCCTAAGTCGAGAGTTTCCATGGTTATACAGGTTGTGGTGCAGCGGCATTGAGTCGGCGGAGCACCGGACTCTGCGGCATGACGACAGCGTTAAAGAGGACTTCGAGATCGGGCTCGGTGTGGCGGCCGTCGAGATTGGGACGAACGACGTAATGCCCACCGGGTACCCGCTCAGCGTAGAGCGCATCGGTAGGAGGCTTCATGCCTGAATCAAGATCGAAGGCGAAAATTTTGGACAGTTCCATGAGGTCTATCTCTGCCACCACCCTACCCTCATCGACGACGATGATAGGATCGATGAGGCCGGCCAAATCCCGCACCTGGTGCGTGGAGACGACAATTGCGCGCTCGTCGGTAACAGCCTCAGCGAGGATGCTACGAAACTGGGCCTTACTCGGAATGTCGAGTCCGTTGGTAGGCTCGTCGAGCACCAACAACTCTGTGTTGCAGGCTAGCGCGAAGCAGATGAGGCCTTTCTTCTTCTGTCCCAGCGAGAGCTTGGTCAGGTTGCGATCGGTCGGAACAGAGAAGCGCTCGAGACCTGAAAAAAATGCGCCCCTGTCGAAGTTTGGATAGAATGACCCGTAAGCATTAGCCATACCCGACCAGGTTTGCGCAGGCAAGTGGACTTGCTCGGGCAAGAAGAAGAGACGCCGCAACATTTCTGGATCGCGCCGGAAGGCTTCTTCACCGAAGGTGAGTATGCTGCCCTCACGAGGCTCGAGACAGCCGGTGATGAGCTTGAGTAGGGTCGACTTGCCAGCACCGTTGCGACCGAGCAGGCCGTAGATGCCGCCACGCTGTATGGAAAGATCGAGACCCTCAAAAAGGGCCTCCGATTTCCGATACCCGAAGCCGAGGTTAGAGATGGTTATCATTGTTGTGATTTACTGTACTACTTAACTAGTACACCACAAACATAGGATAGTTCAACCACTTCTGCAAGTTTCTCGGCCAAATCCTATCAACAACCGCAATTGGTCCACCTCGTTAATAGCCGGTGATTACGCCGACTTCCATGTTGTTGAATGTGCGCTGGGTAGTACCAGGGCTCGAGAGATCGCCAACCCTACTGGCTTTCACTGGCTTCGGACACAGACTCGATCCTTGGCAAAGGCTCAAGGCGCCCGGCTGGCGGGTCGGCGTGGTCGAGTTTCCTATCGGATCGGCCCCTACTGAGGTTTGGAAGGCGGATCAGCTCGCCGCGCAGCTCGATCGATTTTGGGGCCATGCATCACACCGTGCCCTATTTGCATTTAGCTACGGCGGCGCAGGTGCCACGGCAGTAGCACGGGTTTTGGCGAAAGCTGAAAAACTCTCCAAGCCAGACTTAGCCGTTTATATAGCTCCCGTGCAGTGGGCAAGAGCGCCATGGACGATGCTAAAAGCACTGCCGGTGAGTATGCGTTTGAAAGCGCTAAGGGGCATCGCGAAAGGAAGCACTACCCTACTCCCACTCGCTGGCAAGTTGGCGGGGAACTCGGTTCGGCAGTTTGCCCACGTGGTCGAGCGCTACGTAGGTTGGAATTTCGTCGCTCATTATTTGCCCTACATAGATTGGATTGACTCTCCTCAGAAAACTATACGAGAGTGGAACAGCCATCCCTGGCCCAGCTTGCTCGTTGGCGCTGGCAACGATACCGTGATTCCCGTCGCTGGACTTCGAAGCATGAAGCCGCTACTTGGAAAGGTTGAATACTGGGAGTCGGACGCTACACATTTCAATGCTGTCGATGCGGCACGCCAACTTGTTAGCGAGCGTCTCCAAACTATCGTGGCATCGAGCGCTCAGCTTACAAGCTAAGGCGGGCACCGACCTGCAGGCCTAGCGCACTCGGCCGGTCAAGATTAGGTCCGAGACCCTCGGTAAGCGGCACGAACTGACTGTAGTCAACGCCACCAAAAACGTCGAGGCGATCGCTTAGCGCAAACTCGGCTTCTAATCCTAGGCGAGCGCTCACAAAAGCGTTCGTAGATCGAACGCCAGCATCAGCGACACCAGCCGTAAACGGCTTGACATCCCGCATGCGACGCTCAGAGAATACGAGGTCGCTGTTGCTATTTGCACCACCGAGTGTGGCGCCCATTTGAGAATTGATGAAGTCGTCATCGACGATGTCAGACCGAACATCGTACTGCGTGCTTAGCGCGAAATTGCCTGCAACACCGGCCTTGGCCCACACCTGTAAAGGCTTGCCCATAGGCAGGAGGCTGTAACGATACTCGATTGGAAGCTCGGCGAGCTGATAAGAAAGTGATTGGAGTTGCTCGGCATGATGCAAGAACTCCTCACCATCAAAGTAGGCGTCCTCTTCAATAACGATAGGGCCGTTGGGCGTCAGGTTGAGTGGAGCATAACCAAGGCCAAAAGACAGCTCTCCACGCTTTCCGATGCTCCGGGATACGGTGGTAGAAACCGTGACAGCATTGGCGGTAGCAGTTTCAGCGCTAATCCCGAACTCTGGATCGGCTGTGCCCGCGACCATCCATCGGCGTAAGCCTGCCCCTGCACCAAGTCGCCAAGCTGTACTTGAAGATTTCGCAAGCACTGAGGAGCGCAGTGAGCTATTCAGCGCACTCGCAACTTGTAAGGGATTGAGCGGGGAAGCACCGAGGGTACCAGGTGCATTCCAATCGCTAAAGACGGATGCTGTGCGTGGAGTTGGTGTACGCTCAACGTTAACCTCTGGGTCCACAGCTCTGCGCTCGGTAGCTGGGGTAACAGAAATAGCTTCCTCATCAGCACTCGACGGCACTAGCCACTCGACGAGTTGAGAGAAGACCTGAGAATTGGACCTTGAGCTAGGTGCTTGGAACGCTGTTGAATTAGTGCTTTCAGGTACTGCAATTGCCTCATCTTGAGCCTCCACACGCGAGGCAATCTCCGTGGGCGACAACACGTAGCTCGGTGTAGCAACCTGTGGTAACGCAGGTTCTTGTACTGAGACAATTTCTTGCTGTACAGGCAAGATTGGGTTGTCACGCAGGAGTGGAGCGAAGGTCGCTACCAGTGAAGCAGCTATGGCTAGCTCCAGCACTCGGTATTTGGCCAAGCGGCGGCGCAGTGGCCACAGCGTGTCCATACGGTGAGAAAGTTGCCGCCAGCTAGGCTGCGCGGGCACAGCAGTCTCAGCGTGCTGCAGTTGTCGTGCAAGCAATTGGTCGAAGGCTTCGCCGTCGGCTTCGCTTGCGAGATTGAGCTTGTCGTTAAGTGCAGCCCAACCGGTGACCATCGGCACAACGTTGCTCTCTTGACCAGGCAGTGCTGGTTCAAGTGCTGGCTGGATCAGTTCATCAAATGCAGCTCCATCAAGGCGCGCATTCAGCTCGTCCCAATCCGGCGTACCGGATGGCGGAAGGGCATCGAGTTTCGCCCGCAGTATGTCGTCAAACTCCTTCATGGGTTA
>ENA-ORXU01002544-ORXU01002544.1-marine-metagenome-genome-assembly--contig:-NODE-2544-length-12304-cov-3.160955_pt1 | contig 12304 bp, 12 predicted proteins | sample MGYA00237869_ERZ511484 | MGnify/ENA metagenome assembly ERZ511484 | reverse complement strand
TCGTCGAGAATACATCGAATCATTTTGCGACCGTTCAAAGTATACTCAACGACAAATCGAACATAAATGCCAAAATAAAGAATACCGACCATTTCGGTTCCCTAGTATGGGATATGAAGCGGTACAACGTAGTACAACTCGTAGACATCCCCAGATTGGTGCCATTGACCATTGGCGATACTATCGTAACCGGGGGGATGAGCAGTATTTTCCCCGAGGGCATTCCTATCGGAACGATTCAAAAATTCGATCTGAATACCTCCAAAAGTTTTTATAGCATCGATGTATTCCTTTTCAATGATATGACCAATATCAAAAACGTATATATCGTAAACAACGAGTACCGCAAAGAAGTACAAGAACTTGAAAACCTGACGGAGACCGATGATAAGTAATCCCTATTTCTTGAACGTGGTTCGCTTTGCACTGCTCGTTTTGGTGCAGGTGCTGGTCTTCAATAGGCTGAACTTTTTCGGGTTTATTAACCCTATGGTTTATATTCTCTTTCTGTATTGGTACCCTATAAAAGAGAATCGCGCGGCTTTTATCGGTCTGGGCTTTCTCTTGGGCATTGCCATCGATTTCTTTTCCGATAACATGGCCATACATGCCGCCTCTACAATTACCATTGCCTATATGCGACCGGCCATCATGCGCTTTGTATTCGGGGTCAATTTCGAATTCCAAAGTTTTAAGCTAAGCAATACCACCCGTGTACAACAAATCACTTTTTTGGCGTTATTAATTGTAGTACACCATCTGGTCTTCTTTACGTTGGAAATTTTTAGTTTGGCAAATTTCCTGCTAATTTTGAAGAAAGTATTCGCAACAGGCATTGCCACTTTGATACTTTGTTTGCTTTTTGGGTCCCTTTTCAGTGTTCGGAAGGAGTAGAAAAGGATGATGTATGTGGAAGCGGGAGACAGGAGAGAGGAAACAAGAGACAAGAGGCAAGAGACAAGAATATAGCAAACAGACCGGGTTGCATAGAGAAAGTGCAAATATAAAGCACTCCGAGACCTGCGATATGGGTATTGGACTCTTAGCGGTTCTTATTGAGCAGTACCGAAATGTAGGCGGATAAATATGGCAGCACTTTAGGAAATAAAGTCCGTATCAAGGTTTTCGACGCAAACTGGACTTTTTTTGTCTTGGCTCTTGATTCTTGATTCTAGGCTCTAGAATTCGACATGTATTATGCATTATAAATATTTATAAAAATTTCATCATAGATGAAAAAGCTATTGTTATCGTCCATCATTGTAATCATCGGTATCACGTTTATCGGTAGGCTTTCGTATCTACAGATATTCAGTTTTTCACCAGATCAGGTTCTCGAAGATCCTGCCATAAAGCGGGTTTATGACTACCCCGAGCGCGGTTACATCTATGATCGAGATGGTGAACTATTGGTAGGTAACGACCCGGCGTACGATGTGATGGTCATTCCCCGTGAAGTACGCGAGCTCGATACGTTGGAATTCTGCGGACTTTTAGGCATTGATAAGAAAAAGTTCAAAAAGGAACTGCGAAAGGCTCGGGTATATTCGCCTAGGCTCCCCTCGGTTTTTGTGCCCCAACTCTCAAAAGGAGACTACGCCAAGCTACAGGAGAAAATGCGGCATTACCAAGGTTTCTACATTCAAAAGCGTTCCCTGCGATATTATGACACCAATAGCGCCGCAAGCGTACTAGGCTATATTAGCGAGGTGAACGAAGGGGATCTGGCCAAGAACCCATATTATGTACAAGGTGAGCTTACGGGCCGGACTGGGGTAGAGAAACAATATGAAGATATCTTGCGTGGAAGGAAAGGCGTGCAGTACATTCAAAAAGACCGATACAACCGCGATATTGGAAAGTATAAGGGGGGAATTTTAGATACTTTGCCCGAACAGGGCCTTGAAATCAATATTACGATTGATAAAGCGTTACAAGAATACGGGGAACGGTTAATGCATGGTAAACGCGGTGGCATTGTCGCCATTGAGCCGGCAACTGGTGAAATTCTTTCTATGATATCGGGGCCAACCTACGATCCGGCACTTTTGGTCGGCAGGGAAAGGTCTAGAAACTATAGCCAACTGTACTACGATTCTATTGCGAAACCCCTATACAATAGGGCAATTTTGGCGGAAGGATCTCCGGGGTCACCGTTCAAGACCTTAAATGCCCTGGTCGCTTTGCAGGAGGGTGTAATCGACGTTGGAACCACAATCAAATGTTACAATGGATTTTACGTTGGAAGAAAGAAAAGAGGCTGTCATTGTGGTGGGGGCATGCGCAATTTGAACAGTGGCATCTATAAATCGTGTAATGCCTATTTTGCCGGTACCTTCCGGAAAATCTACGAGAAATTCGAGACTACAGACGAAGGTCAAGACGTCTGGGAAAAACATATGAAAAGCTTTGGTCTAGGCCAATATTTAGGGTATGATCTTCCAACAGGTAGAAAGGGAAGGATTCCAAGTAAGGAATACTATGACAAATGGTATGGCGACAACCGTTGGGCGTCATCCTATATCATTTCAAATTCAATTGGCCAGGGCGAAGTAGCGGCGACCCCGATTCAACTCGCGAACATGACCGCGGCCATAGCCAATCGCGGACATTATTTTACACCACACATCCTTAAAAAAGTAGATGGAAAGGATATCAACATTCCCGATTTCGTAGAACCAAAACGCACAACAATCGATAAAAGGCATTTTGAGCCTGTTATTCAAGGTATGGCGGATGTTTATGAAAAGGGTACCGCAAAATGGTTGCAGATACCTGATATCAAAATTGCAGGCAAGACGGGTACCGTTGAAAATTATACGAAAATAGATACCGTTCGCGTACAGCTGACCGACCATTCCGTATTTGTGGCATTCGCTCCTGTCGAAAAGCCCGAAATCGCTCTTGCCGTCTATATCGAAAATGGCTACTACGGTTCGCGCTATGCCGGTCACATTGCCTCTTTAATGATCGAGAAATACATCAAGGGAGAAATTACCCGAACGAATCTCGAAAAAAAGATGTTGGAAAGAACTTTGGAAAGTGAGTATGCTAAACCCTACAGCGGCAAAGAGTTCAAAATAAACGAGTACGATTGGAGCAAACATGCTATTAAACCGGTAGCGGAAATCCACTCAGAATAGAATAAACGAATATGTCGGGAAAAAGCGTACTGAAACGCATCGATTGGCTTACCGTTCTTTTCTATCTGCTATTGGTTGCAATAGGGTGGGTAAATATCTATTCCAGTACGTTTTCCGAAAGTGACTCTTCCATTTTCGATTTTGGTACCCTTCATGGAAAACAGTTTTTTTTTATTGGGGTAAGCTTGGCCTCGATTATTATCTTATTGGCACTGGAGGCAAGTTTCTATGAACGCTTCTCTAGTGTTCTATACATTGTTTCGATTGTGCTTTTGCTCGGTCTGTTCGTCTTCGGCAAGACCATAGCCGGAGCCACCTCATGGTACGATTTGGGCTTTTTCAACCTGCAACCGGCCGAATTCGCCAAGGTGGCAACGGCCCTCGCGCTTGCGAAGTATTTGAGCGACATACAGACCGATATCAAGCGCACCAAAGACCAACTTTATGCAGTACTGATTATTGTTATCCCGGCCGTACTAATCGTTCCCCAGCCCGATCCCGGCAGTGCTTTGGTCTTTTTTTCGCTGTCCTTCGTGATTTTCCGAGAGGGGTTGCCCGTGTACTATCTGGGCATCGCCATGTTTGCCATTTTAATCTTCGTTACTACCTTGATGTTCGGTACCATTTGGATCGCCATTGTACTGGCCCTATTGACGGTCTTGTTCTTTTTGTTGAAAAAGAAAAAGTTCAAGGTGCCCATACTACCGCTTACCACCGCCCTTATCGCCACGATTCTCTTTTCACTATCAGTGAATTTCGTCTTCGAAAAGGTCTTCGAACAACGGCATAGAGATCGTTTTTCCCTTTGGTTGCGATTGGAAAAGGATCCGAAAAAACTGGAGCAGATCAAAAAAACCATTGGATACAATACCTACCAATCGGAAAAAGCCATCGAATCGGGCGGATTTTTTGGGAAAGGGTTTCTCGAAGGCACCCGTACCAAAGGGGATTTCGTGCCCGAACAGCATTCGGACTACATTTTCACCACGGTTGGCGAGGAATGGGGCTTTATCGGTACGGCCACGGTCGTACTATTGTTTACACTTATGCTGCTGCGCTTGATTTACCTGGCCGAAAGACAAAAAAGCGATTTCAGTCGCATGTACGGTTATGGGGTCATCTCGATTCTCTTAATCCATTATTTTATCAATATCGGTATGGTTATCGGCCTCTTACCGACCATCGGCATTCCCCTGCCGCTCTTCAGTTACGGCGGATCCGGCATGTTCTTTTTCACCATGCTGATCTTTATTTTCCTGAAGTTGGATGCGAATCGCTTAAAGGAGGGGATTTAAGTAAATACAAGTTCAAGTGTCAAGCGCAAGTTCAAACTAAAAATTTATCATCGCGCATCTAGCATCCCACAAAAAAAATTAAAATTCCCATCCGTCAATTTCCACCTCACCTTCCAAACCGGCCTCCGTTGCATCGGAAAGTTTTTCAAAAAAGTCGATGCCGGTTCGTTTTTCGATTTCATCCACAGTGACGGCAAACTGGCGAAGTGGTTTGGTGCTTTCTCTTCCTTGGAACAAAAAAGCCAAAATCTTAGGCTTTTTTGGATTTCCCCTAGCTACAATTTTATAATAATACCTTGGCACGTCGACATCTTCTTCGCCGATTTCTTCTAATCCGCTTTCAAGAACACCACCTGTTACAACGAAAAGTTCATTGTACCGTTTGGCCCATTGACGCACTTTCATTTCCAACCGGTTCCAGACACCTGCATTGAAATCACGATCTTGCGGGCTAATATTGCTTGTGTAGAATGTTTCGTTATAGGCCTGCTCAGAAAACCGTCGATCCCCAGCTGGGCATAGGTGCCCCCTATCGTAACCCGACCCTTTGTAGTTTCGCCAATCAGCGGACTTGGTTGTTACCTTCGGATCTTCGATAAAATAAGGACGTTTTCGGTCGTCGTAGGTTAGGTGTTCCTTTTTTAAGGTGTAGGCGACCCATTCGGCCTGTTCGAAAGGCTCATTGTACGATAGCATAAAATGACTGTGCTCGACAATGGCCCCAGTCGTGGAGCTAGGCATAAAGTCAATAGGAATATCGGTTTGAAGCCCTTGAGTATTCGTATCCGAATACGTATCGGGCGTGTAAAAATTTTCGAAAAACCAATACCCGACGATAGCACAAATCAACAAAATGGTATAGATCAATTTATTTTTACGTTGTCTTTGCATCTTTCAAATTTAAGGGAAATTAAATAGGATTACCATCCGGTTTTCGCGTAAGAAAACAGTCAAAATTTCGACTTATAAAGTGTATACCTCTGACCGTTTATAGTTATCTTGTATTATAAATAAAAAAAGAAAAATTGCTATGCTTACATGGAAAGATGTTATCAGTTTTAGTGTCAATGGAAATCCCGAACCGGACAAAAGAATCGAGAAAACCGAGACCGAATGGCGCGAAATGCTGACTCCAGAACAATTCAGGATTACCCGGAAAAAAGGAACCGAAGCAGCGCACTCCGGGGCTCTATGTAGCGCCCATGACGCTGGCAAATACAACTGTATCTGTTGCGATACGCCACTATTTGATTCAACGATTAAGTTCGAATCGGGTACGGGTTGGCCAAGCTTTACCCAGCCCATTAAAACAAATGCGATAAAATATGAAAAAGATAATGCCTTTGGCATGGTTCGGGTCGAGGTGATGTGCAATACCTGTGATGCCCATTTGGGCCACGTATTTCCAGATGGCCCGCCTCCCAGTGGCCTACGCTATTGCATTAATTCGGAATCGATGCAATTGCAGAAGGAAACGGTCGGAGGTTAGAGGATGCCGAAAAATAAATAAACTTTTAAGGTAACGAATTCTCGTATTTACGGGAATGAAAAATAAAGCTATGAAAAATTTACAAACAGCCACCCTAGGTGGCGGATGCTTTTGGTGCATCGAAGCCGTTCTACAGGAATTAAAAGGTGTAGAGAAATTAGTATCGGGTTATACAGGGGGCAACGCTCCCGGTAAACCGACCTACAGGGAAGTCTGTTCAGGGCGAACGGGCCATGCCGAAGTCGTACAGGTTACCTTTGATGCCGACGTGATTTCCTATAAAGACCTTTTGGTCGTATTTATGACGAGCCATGATCCTACTACCCTCAACCGCCAAGGAGGAGATGTCGGTACACAGTACCGCTCGGTTATTTATTATCATGATGATTCGCAAAAAGCTAACTCAGAAGCTGTCGTTAAAGAACTGGCATCCTATTACGAAAATCCCATTGTGACAGAAATTAGTGCGCTTGAAACCTTCTATGAAGCCGAGGAGTACCATCAGGACTATTATCGCAATAATACTTCCCAAGGGTATTGTAGTGCAGTTATCACTCCCAAATTGGCCAAATTGCGTAAAATGCATTCCGACAAACTGAAAGGCGTGTCTACCGAAGGGTAATGGTTTTGCACTTGATTTTGGAAAAAATACGAAAACTGCCCGTCGGCTACTCCGAAGTAATCTATCTGAAGCGAAAATATGGAGTAACCCGTACCGATTTCAATAAAGGAAAAAGTTCGAAAGTTTATGCCGAAGAATTGGGCGGTAACGATTTCATCAGTCTTAATTTTTATGTCACTGAAGGAGGCGAACATTTAAAACCTTGCGAAATGCCCACAAAAAAAGTCATTGATTTTTTGAACGGGCATACCCTTGTCGGAAAAACTGAAGATGAATAGTCCGTTACAAAAAATAGCGTTTGGGGGAGGATGCCATTGGTGTACCGAAGCGATTTTTCAGTCGTTAATTGGCGTTCAAAAAGTCGACCAAGGTTTTGTAGCTTCCGATGGAATAAGCTCCAGTTTTTCTGAAGCGGTAGTCCTTCATTTTGATAAGAAGGCAATTTCTTTGGAAGACCTTATCGAGGTACATATCCATACGCACAAAAGCACATCAAACCATTCAATGCGGAAAAAATACCGGTCTGCCGTTTATACCTTTTCGGAAAACCAGCATAAAGAGGCAATTCGGGCATTGGATAAATTGAAAGAATCATCGGATAGAGATATCGTTACAGAGGTTCTACCCTTTAAAGCCTTTAGACCATCCGAAGAACAATTCAATAATTATTACTACACGAATCCTAAAAAACCCTTCTGCCAAAATCACATACAACCAAAATTAAAGTTGTTGCTCGAAAGATTCCAAGAACATACCAATAGAGACATGCTCCATAGCAGTTTTAATGAACTAAAAAGGCCCTGATATTTCTATCAGGGCCTTTTAGCTATTTTAGTTATGATTTTTATCCTTTCACTGCCAACTTGCCGTGTTTGATATTATTGATCTTTAAATCTTGAAGTACGTTCACCGCCTCTTCTACATAAACATCTTTGGCCAAACTCTTGTGCCATCGGTCTCGTTTCTCACGAAGTACGGAATCTTTGGTAAACAGTTCTTCTTCATATTTCAGGGATTCGAAAGACAACTTGGAATCGTAGTCGGTGATAGCCTTAAAATAATCGGACTTTTTCTTATCTTTTTCCTCCTCGCTTCTATAGGTATTGTAGTTGAGTGAAATTACCGTTTCGTCCTGTTCAGACTTCAGCCATTTGGCGTTTTCCTCGATCAATTTAATCTGTGAGTTGTTCGCCATTCTCTTCGTACTATTCTTTATGGTCTGTTCGTAATCGATATAACCGCCCCAAGGCTTATAATCCGCAGGGGAAATCTTGTCCCATTTCAATGGATTTGACTGATCTCGTTCGCCCAAATCGATATAACTATACTTGTCCGGTACCACGACGTCACTTTTGACACCTTCCAACTGCGTCGAACCTCCATTAATACGATAAAACTTCTGAGTAGTTAACTTAATGGCACCCAAATCTCCGTGTTCATTGCTACGGACGATGTTATCTAGAGGAATTACGTTCTGAACGGTACCTTTTCCAAAGGTTTGTTTACTGCCGATGACTACCGCTCTTTTGTAATCTTGCATTGCGGCCGCCAAAATCTCGGAAGCTGATGCCGAAAGCTCATTTACCAAAATGACCAATGGACCATCCCATTGAATACGTTCATCCTTATCGTCATATACGTCTTTACCTTTGCCCGATGAACGTACCTGAACTATGGGGCCATCTTTAATGAAAAGGCCGGCCATTTCGACTACGGTCTTTAAAGAACCGCCTCCGTTATCCCGAAGATCAAGAATTAGACCTTCGACACCTTCTTGCTTTAAGCGTTCGACTTCCTTAGCCACATCGGTTGCTGCATTTCTTTCAGTGTAATCGTCAAAATCAACATAAAACTTTGGGAGATCGATCAAACCGAATTTTTGGTCATCCTTTATAATATTGGCCGATTTTGCAAAAGACTCTTCAAGTTCGACTACATCACGAGTCAGAGCCACAATTTCCATAGAACCATCAATTTTACGTACTGTGAGCTCAACAATAGTTCCTTTAGGGCCCTTTATCAATTTGATGGCATCGTCTAACCGCATGCCCACAATATTAATTGGCTCCTCCCCTTCTTGACCTACTTTTAAGATTTCATCACCAACTTCAAGCTGGCCATCGCGCCAAACCGGTCCACCTGAAATAATATCGACAATTTTGGCACCTTCCGGTTTTTTCTGTAGTCGTGCACCAATACCCTCGAACTTGCCCGACATGCTCATATCGAACTTTTCTTTATCGTCGGGAGCAAAATAAAAAGTATGAGGGTCGAATTCATCAACAATGGTATTGATATATTGTACGAACCAATCTTTACGCTCGAGGTCATCAACGAATTCGAAGAATTCGTCCAAGGTTTTTCGCGTGGATTCCCTGGAGGATACTTCAGCCTCTTTCGGGCTCATTGGTTTTTCCTCAACAACCTTTTCCGACGTGGTTTCAACTGCAGCTTTAACATCGTTACCTTCCACGTCTGCCGTTTCGGTTTCCTTAGTTTTCTTGCCCCTTCTAATCTTCGAATCATAAGTACCTAAGGTTGCATATTTCAATTGCTGCCTCCAGCGTTCCTTTAAATCTTTCTTATTGGCCGCAAATGGTAATTTTTCATAGTCGATGTTAATACTTTCTTTCTGGGCATAGTCAAAAGGCTTGTCGAGAACTTCTCGATAGAGCGCCTTTGCATCGGCCATTCGTAGCATTAATCGATCATGAACTAGATTGAAAAAAGAAATATCGGTACTTTTAATCTGATCGTCTAACTGAAACTTGTATTGCTCGAATTCCTTGATATCCTCTTCAAGAAAGTAACGCTTTGTAGGATCTAATACATCGATAAAATCTTCGAAAACACTGACGGAGAAATCATCATTGATATCCTTTGGCTCATAGTGCCCTTTTTGCAGCACATATGTTATAAGGTCCAGTAAGAGTTTATCCTTGTCATCATTTTCAAAAGACTTATTGGTAAAGCCACAGGAGGCAACCGAGATGAGCATTACCCCTAGTACATAAGCGAGATTCCTTTTCATAGGTAAATATTTATTTTTCTTTAAGGTTATATGCGACGTTCCGTTAAAATTTGTGATGCGTATCAGAATTTTAATGGTTCATTTCATATAAAATTAATTTTGAAGTTTTTAAGCAACGCTCGCTTTAACAAACGAAGTCTTAATGCTTAAAAATAATGAATTCCCTAAGATACTGAAAAAACCATGCCACCATTGAGCGGTCACATTAATATTTTGTTAAACGAACTTAGGCCGATATGTTCTGTAAAACGTATTTTTGCGCAAGAAAGTATCTCACATGAAAAAACCTTTGATCTTGGTCACCAACGATGATGGTATAACGGCACCGGGACTGCGAGCTTTGGTTCGATACATGAAAGAATTGGGCGAGGTAGTAGTCGTTGCCCCCGACAGCCCCCAATCGGGAAAAGGGCATGCGATCACCTTGGACACTACCCTCTTTTCGGCAAAACTGATCGTAGACAAAGAAAATGGGGCATCAGCCGAGTATAGCTGTAGCGGCACTCCCGCGGATTGTGTAAAGTTGGCCTTGCAAGAACTTTTGGAACGGAAACCGGATATCTGCGTGAGCGGCATCAACCATGGTTCGAACGCTTCGATAAATGTCATTTACTCCGGTACTATGAGCGCAGCGATTGAAGCAGGTATCGAAGGTGTTCCGGCAATCGGTTTTTCATTGTGTGATTATGCGTGGGAGGCCGATTTCGAACCTGCTGCTAAAGCGGTCAAAAACATTGTTAAAAAATCATTGGAAAACGGAATTCCCAAGGGGGTCGTGCTGAACGTGAATATTCCGAACGCTTCCGAAAAAGAATTGAAAGGGATTAAGATTTGCCGTCAGGCGCGTGCCAATTGGAAGGAGAAATTCGACAAACGCACCAGCCCCGCCGGTAAGGACTATTATTGGCTAACCGGTGAATTTGAATTGTTGGACAAGGGCGAGGATACCGATGAGTGGGCTCTGGCGCATAATTATATTTCGGTAGTGCCCACACAGTTCGATTTGACAGCGCACCATGCTATTCAAGGTCTCAACGACTGGGGGTTCTGAAAATTCAACCTAATAACGAATGAATACGAAAAAGGAACTTTTAATCGGATTTGCCGTAGGCATTATTGCGAATTCCGTAGGCACTCTACTTTACATTCTACTGTTCTCCGATTTTGGTATTGTTGAAACTTTCGAATCTGCCGTAACACAAGGCCATGTGGGAAGTCTTTTGGCCTTAGGGGCCATATTGAATTTGATTGCTTTTTTTGGGTTCCTTAAGATTCGTAGGGACCAACGGGCCAAGGGGGTTCTGATTGCAACCATACTGACCGCTATGGTGATTTTATACTACAAAGTTTTTTAAGGTTTGGGATGAAATATTATATTATCGCCGGTGAAGCATCTGGAGACTTGCACGGATCCAACCTTATCAAAGCCCTAAAGGGCAAAGATGCGAATGCCGATATTCGATGTTGGGGCGGTGATCTTATGGAATCGGCAGGCGGTGCATTGGTAAAGCACTATAAGGAAATGGCCTTTATGGGGTTTCTGGAAGTTTTGCAGAACCTCGGCACAATAACGAAAGCTATAAAATTCTGCAAAGCGGATATTCAGAAATTCGATCCCGATGTTATTGTATTCATCGATTATTCGGGCTTCAACCTTCGCATCGCCAAATGGGCGAAAAAGCAAGGTTTCAAAACTAACTACTACATTTCGCCCCAAATATGGGCATCTCGTGAAGGCCGCATTAAGGATATCAAGCGCGATATTGATGCGATGTATGTCATTCTCCCATTTGAAAAGGAATTCTATGAAGAAAAACATGGTTTCCCGGTACATTTTGTAGGGCATCCGCTCATCGATGCCATTGGGAAACAGAAACCGATCGACGAAAAAAAATTTCGAGAAGAAAATCACCTCGACCTTGAAAAACCGATTATCGCTCTTTTACCGGGAAGCCGACAGCAAGAAGTACAAAAAATGTTGGCCGTAATGCTTTCGGTCGTAAAGGATTTTACCCCATATCAATTTGTTATCGCGGGAGCTCCCAGCCTTGAAGCTGACTTTTATACTCCTTTTCTTGGTGAACCCAATATAGGTTTCGTCACGAACAAAACCTATGACTTACTGAGTATATCATACGCGGCTTTGGTTACCAGTGGCACCGCTACCTTGGAAACCGCGATTTTCAAAGTACCTCAAGTTGTGTGCTATCGCGCGAATTGGTTTTCTTATCAAATCGCAAAACGCATTATTACCTTGAAACATATTTCATTGGTCAACTTAATTATGGATAAAGAGGTGGTAAAGGAGTTGATACAGGGTGAGCTCACCACGAAAAACTTAAAATCCGAACTGGGAAAAATACTTGATGGACCGAGCAGAAAAGAGCAATTTGAAGCTTATTTCGAGCTCGAAAAAAAATTAGGTGGTCTAGGTGCTAGCGACAATGCGGCTACCCTTATCGTAGAAAATGTTTAATTTTGGTATCCAAGTGAGGTATTTATTCCTTGGATTATGCGCAAAATTTTCTATTTCTTCTTGGTCTTTTTTGTTGTAGGTTGTATTTCCAAAAAGAAAACTACCTATAGCAAGACGCGAAAAGTGACGGTATCGGCGAAAAAGACCGATAGACCTGAAAAAGTAACCCCATCGGTTAAGAAGAAGCTCCGTTCGAAACGTACCAAGGCCGACGATATAATAGAATCGGCGCTACAATTTTCCGGCGT
>ENA-ORXU01002543-ORXU01002543.1-marine-metagenome-genome-assembly--contig:-NODE-2543-length-12307-cov-44.329518_pt1 | contig 12307 bp, 7 predicted proteins | sample MGYA00237869_ERZ511484 | MGnify/ENA metagenome assembly ERZ511484 | reverse complement strand
AGAAGCCGTGTGAAGCGAAAGTTTCATGCACGGTTTTGAAGACGAGTCGCCTTGGTGACAAGGTGGCTTAGTTTAACCAAGAACGCTGCTGGTTTCTCACTGATGACTTTAGAGTCCGAGTCAGTACCGTACAGATGCTTAATGGTGTTAGTCTGATGGCTTATTGTTCTGAGCGTCGTTGCGTTTCTCCCGCAAGCCTCAAAACAATGGCTCAAGCACACCAAAATTATAGTCATTCTAAGTAGAAACCAGATGATCTTTTTTAAAAGTAACGAGTAGCAAGTAGCACCCTCGACAATCGCTCATGGGGGAAACCCCCGCCGCGAGAGTGGAATAAGCTGCTTACGAAGCAGCATTTCCTCTCGCAAAGACCGCGTTGTCTCGCAAGTAGCAAGTAAGATTCAACCTTACTATCAATACAAAATCACCACAAGGTTGATTAGAATGACTACAATTACTCCTTAACCAGTCTCAACAGATTAATTTGTTTCTTAGGAGTTAATTAGATACTTGTAAACTAGAACCGCGATCGCCTTTATAAACTTCAATTCTGGTTTGAAAAGCCTCTTTAAACTGCGGCATATGGGTTACTGTTAAAATACAAGCGAAGTCAGAGGCGATCGCATTAATTGCCCCCACCAATCTATTACAGCCTTCTGCATCCTGTGTTCCGAAGCCTTCATCAACAATCAGCATTTGTAGAGATGTACCAGATCGCTGTGCCAACAATTTAGCTAGGGCTAACCTAACTGAGAAGTTAATCCGAAACGCTTCTCCACCAGAGTAGGTTTCATAAGCTCTAGTACCCCCAGCATCGGCGATTACGATATCTAAAGTATCAATTAGTTTGGTTTTTTTCTTGGATGTTCCTTTGCTAGCTTTTTGGGTGAGAAACTGGACATGAAATTGATTCCCCGTAAGTCTAGCGAGAATTTGGTTGGTTTCGGCTTCTAGCTGAGGTAATATATTTTCAATTGTCAGAGCCTGAATGCCATTTTTACCAAAGGCTTGAGTTAGTTCTTGATATATACGATATTGTTTCTCGTCTTCTTTTAGCTGTTTTTCAGTATCCTGGTGTTGAATTTTAAGATTATCTATTTGCGCTAGCGATTGCTGTAGTTTACCGCTAGTAGAAATAAATTCGTCTAACTGTTGGCGACGTTGCTGAATCTCTAATACTAAAGTGTTTATTTCTTGACGATAATCGGCAATATTAGCTTTTTGCTCAATATAATACTGGAGTTGTTCTGCGCTTTTTCGTTTTTCTTCTAGTCTATTTTTTAAAAGTTCTGCTAATTCTCTTAGTTTAGTTTCTACCTGGGGATAATCCTGTTGCGCTTTTTGTAACTCTTGATATTTAAACTGCCAAGTTTGGGACTGTCTGAGAAAAGTTAATAGATCTTGATGGACAGTGCGATCGTAGTTTAATTCTTGAAGTTGGCGATCACTATGATTAATCTGCTGCTGTATTTCTGAATTAATATGGAGCTTTTCTAAAGTAGTTTGTAAATTGTTAATTTCTTTAAGCAACTTTGGCTTTTGTTCGTCTAATTTTGTCTGACGCTTTTTAGCATCTTCAATTTTGGATTGTTTGATTTCTGCCCAGCGTAAATTATTAACTTCTCCCCGTACTAAAGCATGAGTTTGTTCGTCATAATCAAGTGTTTGTAATTCTTCTTCTAATCGCTTGATTTCTATCTGCAAATCTTCGGCATAGTTACCCTGTTGCAAAGACAATTCTAAGTTATCTTTCTCTTCTTGAGTAACCTGTAGGCGATCGTAAAGTTCTTCAGTAGCAACTAGCTGCGCTTCTAATTGTCCGTACTGTTTTTGTAGAGCGTCATAAGGAGATATTTGGCGAGATATTTCTTGATACTCTTGTCTTAATAATTGTAGTTCGCGATCGCAAGTAGATAGTTGTTCCTTGATTACCCAGATCTGTTCTTCTATTTCTTGTTTTTGCTGCTGAGTTTTACTAACCACCTGATGACGATGGTGTTCGTCTAGAGAGCGATCGCATAAGGGACAGCTAGCATCAGGATTATCCAGCATTTGTAGCTTTTGCTGAAGTTCGTAAATTTGTTTTTGATAAATACGCTGATTTTCCTGTAATTTGGATTGAAATTCTTTTCTTTCTGTCCCTTTTTCTTCTACTCTTTTTTGATAAACTCGCTTTTTATCTAACTCTTCAATTTTGGCATCTACGGTTAATAGTTGATTACGTTGTTCGGGAACTTTATTGATATTTTCGGCTAATTTCAAAGTAGAAGTATAGAGTTGTTCTAGTTTTGCTGAAAGTTTTGCTTCCTCACGATTTATTTGGGTTTCTAGAGCATTTTTCTGCTTAATTAAAGGAGAAATATATTGCTGTAGCTGATCTAATTTGGCTAATCGTTGGCGACTTGCTACTAATTTAATTAATGCGGATTCCACATCTTCGGTTTTAGCTAAAACTTTAGTATTTTCCTGTTCTTGCTGTTCGATACTTTCTAAACGAGTTTGAATTTGATTAATCTTTAAGTTCAACTCATTTTTTTGCTGAACCAACTGTTTTTCTAACTGTTGTTTTTGCTGCTGTACTTCTTGATAGATAGCAAACTTTTCTGAAAGTTCTTTTTCTTGGGTTTGCCCTGCAATTAATTGATCGTAACCACTAACAATCTCTGCTTCTTGTTGAATCAAATTATTCAAAGATGTCAACTGTCCCTGCAAGGAGTTAAGATCTTTCTTGATGCGATCGCAATCTTGAGTAAGATTTTGATGCTGAGTTTCCCCAATAGTTAACTGTTTTGACCAAGTATCACGTTGATATTCAGTTGCCTGTAGCTTTTGTAAGCGATCGCGAGCTTGATCCTGAATATCTTTTAATTTAGCTAATTCTCCCTTAAGCTGAGTTAATTGAACTTCGATCTCTGCTTTTTTAGCTAACTCTATTACTAATGGCTCTAAATTTTGTTTTAGCTGCTCTATTTTACCCTTGTATTCCTTGGCAGTATCCTTTGCTTTGACTGCCAACTCCTCATAACGATCCAACTTTAATAAATCTGCCAAAATTTGCTTGCGATCGCTTGGGCGACGTAACATAAACTCATCTGCCCTTCCTTGACGTAAATATGCAGAATTGGTAAAAGTATCGTAATCGAGCTTTAAACAAGTAATAATCTCCTCTTGAGTAGCCCGCAAACCCTTGGCTGTAATCGAACGAAAACTACCTGCCTTCGTCTCTACCTGAAACTCTAAAGAGCTACTTCTACCCCTAGTGCGCGATCTAATCACGCGATATGTCTGATTGTTGCAGCTAAAATCAAAATCAACTCGTACATTCTTTGCCCCACCGTTGATCACATCGTCTTCTGTACCAGCACGACTTTTACCCCATACTACCCAGGTAATAGCTTCTAGAAGAGAAGACTTCCCTGCACCATTGGCACCACAGATACAAGCAGTATGTAGCCCGCGAAAATTTAGACTCGCATCTCGGTAACTCAAAAAGTTTTTTAGGGTTAACTGCAATGGAATCATGCTCTATACTGACTTCCTTAGCGTAAAAAATAATACTGCATAGTATCTTTGCATTAACTATTAGTCTATGGTTGCGCTCTTGAAGATTATTCTTTTTTACTGTTTTGTGACAAAATTTTACAAAAGTTGACTTAAGCGGTTTTGGCTAGCTATGTATTAAAGCAGATTTTAGACAAGCGCAATGTTTATGTTGAGAAAACAAGTAGACATAGTAAACTACCAGAAATTACTAGATTGACATTGGCTGTAGTTATATTTTATAAAATTTAGTCTAAGTTGGAAAATCTAAATTTCATTCAAAACGAAGACATCAATAATATTTTAATATTTAAAAAAAAAATCGAGCAATCGAAACTTCAGTTTTTCTAAGTAGTCTTGAAACATCAAAAGAAGTCAACTAAAATATCATGTATTCATCACAATCTCTCTAAGATAATTAATTTTGTTAATCAGACAAGATAGCTATAATTATAGCTATCTTGTTTAAAACATAATTAAGCCTCAAACCAAGTATTCTTAGGCATTTTAAATTTGCAATCAATAAAAAGTAGTATGTTAATTTAAGTTAAACAGGGTTTATTAAATTTTAAAAAGAGAGTGTATACTTATACAGAAAATTATTAACCGATGTGGTTTAAAATTATGTTAAAACAGCTAAATGCTGGTGTGGTGTCTCTCGGATTAATGTCTACAATGACTGCTCCAGTTCTGGCTCAGGATGCTTTTAGTGGATCTACAGAAGCTAATTCTGTACCAACAAACAGCTTATTAGTTGAAGATTATTCAAATTTATATTCTAGTGTTCCCAAAATTGAAGGAGAATCCAACAATTTAGCAGTAAAAAATACTTTAAGCTTTTCCGATATTAGTGTTGAAGAATCCGATACTGGAGAGTTCGATCTTCTCTCTCAAAGAAGAACTAGAAGTAGTCTTGCAAAATATAAGTACAGTGCAGGTTTTGATATTATTAACTTCGGTTGGGTTAAAGATACTAATGGTGTCATAAAAAGTATCTTAGGACTCAATATAACTTTAGGGGTTGGTTACAAAAGATTTATCAACCCCAAGGGTGCGGGTAATTTTAATTTTGGTTGGCAAATAGGTACGTTTTTTCTCGTAATTCCTATTGTGGGTGGATTTGCCGAATATCAATGGGATGAAGGATGGTATGTTGGAGCATCAGTTAACATCTTTCCAGTGGCTTTCTTTACTAGTGATTTCCTATTCCCTGTATTTCCTAGCCTTGCTGCGGGTTACAGATGGAAATAATATTTAATTTTTATCGATAGGTAATTTAAAAATAGATCGAGTTACAATCGCACTCAACTCAAGGTTAAGTGCGATTTTTTTTTGATTTAAAATCTTAATGCTTGTTATATTGACCTATGAATATCAGCAAGAGAAAATTAATTAATCTAAGTGCTAACAGGAATCGATCGCGCTAATGTCCTAATCGTTGGAGCAAGTCAGGGAATAGGTTTAGGTTTTGTCAAAGCTCTATTAAAACAAGACAATATCAAACAGGTTTTTGCTACCTATCGCAGTCAAGCCACAGCAAGCGAATTATTGACCTTACAACAAGAGTATGGCGAGATCGCCAAGCGCGCTGGCGTAGCCAATCGCTTAAGCTGTTTACAAGTCGATGTTACTCAAGAGACACAGATCGCTGATGCGATCGAGCAAATTCAAGAATCGGTCAAAGAGCTACACCTAGCTATATATTGCGTGGGAGTTTTGCATGAAGGAGAACTTACCCCAGAAAAAAGTCTCAGACAAATAAATGCTGAGAATTTAATTTATTCCTTTCAGGTAAATAGCATTGGTGCGGTATTACTGGCTAAACATCTGATGCCTTTATTTAAAAAGACTCACCGCAGTATCTTTGCTAGCATTTCGGCTAAGGTAGGTAGTATTGGCGATAACCGCTTGGGTGGTTGGTATGGCTATCGCGCTTCTAAAGCTGCACTAAATATGTTTCTCAAGACTACGGCGATCGAATATAGTCGTCGATGTCCCAAAACTATTGTCGTAGCATTACACCCAGGTACTACCGACACCAGACTTTCCCAGCCTTTTCAAAAAAACGTCCCCCCAGGCAAATTATTTCCCGTAGAGCATACCGTTAACCTTTTATCTAAAGTAATCTCAGGCTTAGAACAAAAAGATAGTGGCGAATTTTTCTCTTGGGATGGCAGTCAATTACCTTGGTAGGTTTTGAGTAGTGAGTAGTGAGTAGCGAGTAGTGAGTAGATTCGAGACCCCGCGTCGTCCGAAGGCGCAAGGGAATGCTCGAATCAGAGTAGTGAGTAGCAATCAACCTTTTGAGATTTTGCTAGCGGTACGTAATATTTGCCCTGCTAGAATTGCTGCACCAAAGCCATTATCGATATTAACGACACCAATGCCCGCAGCACAGGAATTTAACATCGTCAAAAGGGGAGCAACACCACTAAAGCTTGCACCGTAGCCAACGCTGGTAGGTACGGCAATTACGGGGCAATCTGCCATTCCTGCTACCACGCTAGGTAATGCTCCCTCCATCCCTGCCACTACAACTAAAACATCGGCATCGTAGATAACTTGGCGGTTGCTTAGTAAACGATGTATTCCTGCTACTCCCACATCCCAAAGACGAATTACCTCAAATCCGCAAAGTTCTCCTGTAACGGCAGCTTCTTGGGCAACTGGGATATCTGCTGTACCAGCGGTTAGGATTGATATAGTTCCAATTTGCTTTTTGGTTTCGAGCGCAGATAAAGCACAGATACGGGCAGCGGGATAATATACTAAACTGGGAATAGCTTGTTTCAACTCTCGATACACTTCAGGTTTGATACGAGTTGCCATGACTATTCCCGTATCTTTTTGCATCGCGGTAATAATCTTGACGATTTGTTCTGGGGTTTTATCTGCACCCCAAATTACTTCGGGAAAACCCGTTCTCAGTTGTCGATGACGGTCTATTTTGGCAAATTCATCAAGAGACTCAAAAGGTAAGTCTTTTAGCTTATCTAAAGCCATTTCAGGGCTAATCTTGCCATCGGCGATCGCCTGGAGCAATTCTTTAAGTACTTCTGGCTGGGTCATATAGCTATAAAATTGATTACGAGTCTCCTATTTGAATACCATTGTTAGATAGTTTGGTGACCCAAAATTTGAGATGAGGATCATTAATTAAAGTTTTTACTGCTTGTTTTACGGCGATCGCGCTATTTTCAGAATCGCAAAGAGCAAATACTGTCGGACCCGATCCAGACATCATTGTACCTAATACATCTTGAGTAGAGAAAGCTGATTTTAATTCTGCTACCTGGGGGTATTCGGGGAATACAACTTTTTCGAGATCGTTATAGATTAATTTACCAATTTCTGTGCTGTCCTTGTGCGCGATCGCTTTTACTAAGGGGCTAGAGTGGATTGCTGCGGTGCGAGAATTAATTTGAGTGGGATCTTTGATATAAGAATCACCGTATTGCTGACGATAGGTTTGGTACGCCCAAGGAGTAGACACGCTAATATTGTCGTATTTAGCCAAAATTATCCATATATCAGCTAAATCTTCAATTGAATCTAGCTTTTCTCCCCTTCCTGTAGCGATCGCTGTACCTCCAGAAACACAGAAAGGAATATCAGAACCCAATTTTGCTGCTAAATCATGCAATTCTGGTCGAGTTAAACCCAAATTCCAGATTAAATTAATTCCTACCAACACCGCTGCCGCATTGCCAGAACCCCCTGCCAATCCTGCAGCCACAGGAATATTCTTCTTAATTTTAATCACCACACCACCATAGTTGGCATAAACTTCGGGAAAAGTTTGGCACATCAATTCTGCTGCACGATAAGCCAAATTAGTGCGATCGCAGGGAACTTCTCGATGATCGCAGTGGATATAAATCTCTTGAGTATCGCTAGCTTGAATCTCAACTATATCTGCCAACTCAACACTTTGCAGAATCATAACTAACTCATGAAAACCGTCAGGACGATCGCCAATTATCTCTAGAGAAAGATTAATTTTCGCTGGTGCAATTAAGGAATAAGACTGCATATGTTATCAGGTAGTTGATTGGTGGGTTGAAGTTCAAAGATTAGTAACCCAAGCTAGATTTTGACATAAAAACGCATTGATAGCTTTTCTAATAATCTAGCTGTCTAGCTGTAAAACAGACAAATCGCGATCGAAGATAGTAGATCTCGTTAAAAAGCAATGAAGGGTAAATTTGATTGGGTAACATATAAACCCCGTCTACTTTGAGAACAGGAGTTTTAACTAAAATGAAGTAGTGTTCAATTAAAACTCACTACTCGCTACTCGCTACTCAAAAACAGTTAATTGAAAAACTACAGGTTTCAAACTGGATAAGGTTTAGCTACAGGTTAGAAAAAGAGCTTAGAAGAAATCAAAGTTGCGATCGCCGTTTTAGAAATCCCGATCTATCTACAGATTGCTGGAGCAAAAGTCTACTTTAATTGCGATCGATAATTTAAATTAGATGTTAATGTATGTAATTTCATTGAATTTAAAATAATCAGATAACTAATAGATTTTTAAACCTCAGTATTTACTACAATGACGCTACTTTTATGGACAAATATAATTGAATTAAATTCAGTTAAAAAACAATATAAATAGATATTTAAAAATTATGATACTAGCTGTTGCCAGTGTTTTGGCTTTTGTTGGAGTAATTGCAACCCTTGAAAAGATCAACACTTAGAAAACGTAATCTAATCAAACATCTAATGAAGCTCTTATGTACTATTAAAGTCATAAGAGTTTTTTATTTATAAATAAAAGCGAGAGTAACCCAAAAGATAAAACAAATCGATCGCAATTACAATTCCTTTTGTCCAGGGCGAATGCAGCAAGCCAATCGCGATCGGATTAACCCCAATCACCAAAGCCATTTCAATAAACGCTACATATTTACCATAGTGTCTAGTATCCCAATAAGAAAAAGGACTAATAAAACGATAGTCACTAAACGGATAAAAATGACGATGGGCATCATCATTGTGTACGGGTAAATCCAAGAGAGAATGACACACCATACTAATACAGAGAATCATTCCTGGTTTCGAGTCTAAATAATAAAAAATTACCGCACCAATTATGGCTAGAGGGATGGAGTGAAACAAAGCAATAATATTTTGCCAAAAAGGTTCGTAGTAGGCTTGCGACCAAATTTTCCCTTCAGGCATTTTGTAAATAAACTTTGCTACAAAATAAAAAACAAAGATTGGCACATCGGGCAAAATTGCTCCTAGAGCAATAGTAATATTATTTTCAATACTATTTTTCGGTACAACAGTTTTACCCAACAGAGCTAAATTCAGAATATAGTGACCAGGAGTATTCACTCTTTGTTTGCCTATTATTTATTTCTCTTTCAATCACTATAGTTTATTAGCTCCAGACAACAAGCTATGATGGGATAGTTTTGCTCAACTACTATGGGTAGTCTGGTTGTGGATTGAGAACAGTTTTAGGTATAAATCGCTATGGCAAAGATTTTAGTTACTGGTGGTGCTGGCTATATTGGTTCCCATACAGTCAAAAAACTAGGAGAAGCAGGTCACGATATCGTAGTTTACGATAATCTCTCGACAGGTTCTGCAGATGCAGTTTTGTATGGCGAAATAGTCTCAGGAGAACTAAATAATTCCGAAAAACTTGAGCGAGTATTTGCCCGACATCAGTTTGATACGGTGCTACATTTTGCTGCTAGTATTTCTGTCCCTGAATCTTTAGTCAAACCTTTAGATTATTACTACAACAATACCTGTAACGTCGTTAATATGTTGCAGTGTTGTGATAAATATGCTGTTAAACAAATAGTTTTTTCTAGTACCGCAGCGGTATACGGCGAAATTAAAGAAGTTCCCGTCCAAGAAACCTTTCCTACTGTGCCAATCAATCCTTATGGTCAATCCAAATTAATGAGCGAAACCATAATTCGCGACTATGCTCGTGCTTCAGATCTTAAGTATGTAATCTTACGTTATTTTAACGTTGCAGGGGCTGATAGTTCGGGCAAGATTGGTCAAAGAGGAAAAGCAGCGCACTTAATTAAAATAGGTTGTGATGCAGCTTTAGGTATTCGTCCCTTCGCTAGCATTTTTGGTACGGACTACGCTACACCAGACGGTACGGGGATTCGGGACTATATTCATGTAGAAGATCTTGCTGCCGCTCATGTGGATGCAGTAGGGTATTTAGAAAAAAAATCAACTAGTCAAATTTTTAACTGTGGCTATGGCAAAGGCTATAGCGTTCGAGAAGTACTATCTAAAATTAAAGAAATTTCGGGAAAAGATTTTAAGGTGATTGAAGCTCCTCGCCGCAAAGGAGATCCCGCCTGTGTTGTCGCATCGGGGGATAAAATTCGTCAGATATTGGGCTGGAAACCTCAATACGATTCTTTAGATGCGATCGTCTGTTCTACTTTAAGCTGGGAGAAGAAAAAATTAAATGTTTTAACTTAATAGTCTTTTGCACGACTATTAAGTTAAAACAAAAAGCGATCGCTTGAAGATGATTAATTATTTAAGTCTTAGGCTTGGGTTTAAATACAACTTCCATAAATTATTAGTCGTATTAAAGCTCGCTATCTAAAGCAGTTCCTTCAGTCTCGAATACAAAATCAGTAGAGTTTAAAGAATTTGGTGCAACTCCATCCAAAGTAGTAAGAGTCTCTCCTTCAAATTGGATATCTGCATTTCCGTTGCTGTAAGATATGTCGAGATCGTCGAAAGAATCAATTTCGTTGCTGGTAATACTTGCTCTAGTATCTGACTCAAAAACAGTTCCGACTGTGCTGAATACAAAATCAGAGGAGTCTAAAGAATTGGGATCGACACCATTCAATCTAGCAAGATGTTGTTCTCCAAAGTGAATGTCTGCATTTCCACCACTGAAGGATAAGGTCAAATCGTCAATACCATTAATCTGAGGGTGAGAGATGCCTATTTGGTCGTTCCCTGAATACCCTGTAATAATGTCGTGCTGCATATTGCTAGTGAGACTGTCTTGAACAATCCATAGCCGTTCCGCATCGATACTGGCAGTGTAGCGAACTTGTTGTGGGCTTCCAAACTCATCGCGGATGATTTCTAAACCTGCAAGAGAATTGCCATTAAGCAAACTACCATTGAGTAAAACATCAGTTACGCTAGTTGTTGTTGTCTCAGAAAGAGTAGATTCTAGTTCTAATGAACCTTGTAGATCGAAGTTGAGAGTATCGGCATAAAATAGGCTAGTACCGTTACCATCAAAATCTGTTCCTTCAAGGTTTGCCGTTGCTGCTGGTTGGAAAGTATCTAGTTGACCATCTTGTAAATCGTAATGTTGGAGAACAGCATTAATGGGTACGGTGTAACTTTCTCCATTCTCCAAGGTGAATTCAAAATCTCCACCAACACTGTAGCTCATAGTGATGGGGACATCCGAACTTCCTGTCAAGGTAAGGATATTATTGTACAGAACTGATTGTGGATTGATATCAATACTGTTAGTTTCAGTTATTCCTGAAGTTTGAGATTCCGTTTCGGATTGAGATTGAGTTAATACCTCTCCAAAAGTTTGCTCTAAATTGGTAGACACTTGATGTTCTGAACTAATTTCGAGGGAGTTTTCAACTCCTGCTTCAAATGCTCCTATACCTACTGATGCACTAGCTGTTACTGTGTTAGAAACTGAGAAACTAGAATTCTCCGAAACCCCCTCTGTTGTGCCTAATGATGTCTGATTTTCAGTAGTAATCGTTGTTGATAGGGTTCTCTCGTTGTTAATTTCAACGGTTTGATTAGCAGTATTCCCCGTATTGTTACGGAATATACCTGTGAAACTGACACCAGTTGAGGGAATTTCTACCGCTTGTTGATAGTCTAAATCGGTTAGCTCAAAGTTAACACCACTCAGATCGATATCGCCAGCAATGCTACTACCTTGTTGTTGAGCAAACTCATCTCCCCATGCTTTAATTAGTTCGGTAATATTTTCCTCAGAGACATTCAGTTCTGGGAATAGAGATTGCTGTTCTAAATCGCTAATTATAATTAAGTCTTCAGTAGAAAGTATCTGATCTTGAACCGTACCTAGCGTTGTACCATTTTGGTCTACTACATTAGTATCTTCACCATTGGGAGCTAGTGTAATCTGTTGTGCGCCTGAAACGGTGAGATCAATTCTGTCAGTACCGCGTTCAAAATCTTCGACAATCTGAATTCCACCCGATTCGATTACAAAAGTATCGCTGCCCCCATTTCCCACAAGATTGTTAGTTCCCGTTCCTCCTACAAGGGTATCATTTCCCGCATCGCCATTTAGAATGTCGTTGCCACCTAAACCTTCAATAAAGTAATTGTCATTATTTGGCGCAGTTAAAGTGTCATCGTTGTCAGTACCGCGAATGAAATTGGATTCAGACAAAGCGGTGAGAACTCCAGACTGCCCAAAGCCGACGATGTCAGCATTACCATCACCGTTAATATCGGCAACTGTGCGGGGAAATTTATCAAAACTACTCCATCCCCCCGCGCCAAAAGCAAAGTCCTCGACAACTAGTTCGACATCGCCAAAAGTACCGTCACCGTTAGACAAAGCGGTGAGAACTCCAGACTGCCCAAAGCCGACGATGTCAGCATTACCATCACCGTTAATATCGGCAACTGTGCGGGGAAATTTATCAAAACTACTCCATCCCCCCGCGCCAAAAGCAAAGTCCTCGACAACTAGTTCGACATCGCCAAAAGTACCGTCACCGTTAGACAAAGCGGTGAG